>Ga0247727_10018999_pt1 | contig 10711 bp, 9 predicted proteins | sample WisWelCaveWW1625_FD_202498 | JGI IMG/M metagenome (GOLD analysis project Ga0247727, IMG submission 202498) | Biofilm microbial communities from Wishing Well Cave, Virginia, United States - WW16-25 | ecosystem: Environmental > Aquatic > Deep subsurface > Groundwater > Cave microbial mat | place...
CGGCGATCGTCTCCTGGCCGCGCCCGAGGTGCGCCATCTGGGCGACGAGGTTGGCCATCGTGCCGGTCGGCACGAACAGCGCCGCCTCCTTTTCGAGCAGCTCCGCGGCACGCTCCTCGAGCGCGATCACGGTCGGGTCGTCGCCGAACACGTCGTCGCCGACCTCCGCGTCGGCCATCGCGCGGCGCATCTCGGGGGTCGGTTTGGTGACGGTGTCGGAACGCAGGTCGATGACGTCCACGGGCCCGGCGAGGATAGCGGGTCGGGTCCGGTGTAGGGTTGCGCGGCGATGTCGCCCGAGCTCCCCGGGACGCCCGTTGCCGCGCCGCCGGCCGACCGCGGCTACCGCGCCGGGGCGCGCCTCCCGAGCGGGGGCGAGGCGCGGGCGCGGCGTGCCGCCCTGGTCGCGGCCGGCGCACTGGTCTTCCTCGTCGCGCTCGCGGTCTTCGACCCCGTCCTGACGCTGCCGGCAGTTACCGACGACGATCCGGTGCTGCCGATCCCGACGATCGCCCGGGCGACCGCGCTGCCCGACCTCATGCGCGCCCAGTCCTTCTCTCCTTCGAAACCCCTGCCGATCCTCGCCGGCGGGCTGCGCTGGCTCGACCCGCGGGCCGGGACGCTCGGCGGCGCGCCGAACGAGGGCTTCGACGGCGCGTTGTTCCTGGACCCGGACGGCTCGATCCTGTGCGTCTGCCTCGAACAGCCGTGGACCGTGGCCGGACAGGTCGTCCGGGTGACGCTCGCGCGCTCCGACGGGGTCGCGTCGCCGGCCGACCCGCTGATCGTGCTCGAGATGACGTCGGACACGCAGACCTCGTGGGGAAGCATCGTCGTGGAAGCGGTGATCTCGCCGGACCGTTCGACCGTCCACCTCGCCACCGTCGTGCCGGGCGAAAGGGCTGCCACGATCGGCGTGACGTCCGTCGACGCCGTGAGCGGCACGGTCGTCGGGCGGGTGGACATCCCGGCGGACCCGGGACTCGTGCCGCCGCCGTACCCGACGATCCGGGTCGCTCCGGACGGCTCGGAGCTGATGCTGCGGCTGTGGTATCGCGCCGGAAGTGGTGGCCTGCCGACCCGGGCGGCCAGCCGGGCGCTGCGGATCCCGGTGGAGCCGGTGTCCGGCGCACTCGGCGCGCCCATCGAGGTGGCGCCGATCTTCCAGCCGGAGCTGTACCGGATCGGCTGCGACGCCGAGGGCTACGCCGACCTCGATCGCTACGTGGAGGTCTGTCTCGGGGTCATCGACGGCGCCGAGCGCCTTTCGGTCGAGGTCCTGGAACGGTCGGGCGAGGACCGCACGATCGTGCTACCGGCGAGCCTTGCCGTCGCGTCGGCGGACGTCCTCGTGGATCCAGCCTCCGGCACGCTGTTCGCCTGGTCGAGCGCGCGCCACGTCGTGGCCCGCGTCGACGTCGCGACCGGGGAGGTGACGTCCCGCAACTACGGCTTCGGTGGCGCCGGCGGTGCGATCGACGTCGGCGGCGTTCGGCCGCCGCCCGGCAGCGGCCTGGTCGCCTGGTCCGACCTCCGGTCGGCGACCGAGGCCTACAAGCCGCACCGGCTCGCCGGCTCGGTCGACGGCTCGGTGCTGTTCGCGATCGGCGGCGATGAGTCCGGGATCGACGGGCTGGTGCCCTCGAGCGGGGTCTGGGTCATCGACGCCGCGACGCTCGAGCTCGTCGATGCCTGGCCACCGGCCGCCTACTACGGCGACATCGCACTCACCGCCGACGGTGAGCACCTTGCCGCGCTGGCCCTCGGCGGCGTCGACGCCGACGGGCGAGCGGCGCCGTGGGGTCGCGCCGTGACGTTCCACCGGACGTGGAACGGCGAGGTCGTCGAGCTCATCGGCGACATCGCCGATCCGTCGGGCTGGACGCCCATCCTGCTCGGGCCCCGCTTCTGACGCTCCAGGAGGCACCTGCTATCCTTCGCCGGCCGCGACGGACCCGTGGTGTAGCGGCCCAACATGCCAGCCTGTCACGCTGGAGATCGCCGGTTCGAATCCGGTCGGGTCCGCCATCCGACGACTCCACCCGACGCCCCGTCCGCCCGCCCGGACGGGGCGTCACCTCGTCCGGCGCTACGCTGTCGAAGTGATCGACAGACCGCGACGCAGGCGCGCCCCGTACGTCGCGGCGCTCGGTCTCGTCGGGCTTGTCGCCGGCATCCTGCTGGCGACCGGCTGGCCGGCTTCCGGCCCACCGCCGAGCGGCGCGCCGAGCTCCTCGCCGGCCGCGACCGGACCGGCGGCCGAGGGGACGATCGCACCGCCGACGAAGGCGCCGGTCGCCGTCTCGATCCCACCCGCCGTCCGCGTGGCGGTCGTACCGGTCACCCACTTCCGCGCTCCGTGGAGCGCGACGTCCCGCGACGAGGTCCTCGCCGTCCTCGACGGCACGAGCGAGCGCTACTCCGCCCTCGAGCTCGTCGCGGGCGACGCGGACGAGATCCTGCGCGCCCTCGAGACGACGCGCCCGCCGACGGCGGACCCGGCCCGGCTCATCGAGGCGCCGGACGCGGCGACGCTGCGGGCCGACCTGGCCGCCGACCGGACGCGCCTGGCCGTGATCCGGGCGAACGAGGTCGAGGCCGGCGTGCGCGCCCTCGCCTGGGACGGGGCGAGCCTGTTCGGCGTCGATCGGGTCGCCTCGCTCGGCGAGTGGCCGCTCGCGATCCTCGAGTCGGCACTCCACGCGTCCGGTCGGCCGTCCGGCGAGCCGGCCTACGACCCCGCAGCGGCATGGACACTCGTCGCCGGCGGCGACATCCTGCTCGACCGGGGCGTCGCGAAAACGGTCAAGGTGGATGGCCGGGGCGTCGACTTCCCGTTCGACGGCGGCAGCGCCGAGATCACCGGCCACAGCTGCTGCTCCGCCTTCGGCTGGCCCGTCCCGAAGACGGCGCGGACGGGTGACGAGGGCGCCGTTCGGGCCCTCTTCGAGGGCGCGGACCTGGCGATCGCGAACTTCGAGAACCCGGCCCCCGTCGAGTTCCGATTCCACACCCGTGGCACGGTCTTCTCGGCCGATCCGGCGCTCATCGAGGGGCTCGCGAACGCCGGCCTCGACTACGTGTCGCTCGGCAACAATCACATCCGCGACGCGGGCGCCCAGGGCCTGCTCGACACGATCGAGCATCTCGACGCCTGGGGCATCGCCCACAGTGGCGCCGGCGCGAACGTCAGCGCGGCCCGGCGGCCCGCGCTGCTCGAGGCCGGCGGCCTGACGGTCGCCATCCTCGGCTACGACACGATCGCGAAGTCGTACTGGGCGACGGCGGATCGAGCCGGCTCGGCGCAGCTCACCGCTACGGTCGTGCGCGAGGACGTCGCGGCCGCGCGCGCCGCCGGGGCCGAGCTCGTCATCGTCTTCCCGCACTGGGGAACCGAGTACCGGGCCACGCCGTTCGCCGCCCAGCAGGCGCTCGCCCGGGCATGCGTCGACGCGGGCGCGGACCTGGTCATCGGCAACCACGCCCACTGGGCCGGGGCGCTCGAGATCCACCACGGCCGGCCGATCTGGTATGCGCTCGGCAACTTCGTGTTCGACCAGTCGTGGTCGGAGCCGACGATGGAGGGCATCACGCTCGAGCTGACGTTCGACGGCACCCGCCTGGCCCAGGTCGTGATGCGGCCGCACATCATCCTCGACAAGGCCCAGCCGAACTTCCTCGACCCGGCCGCCGACGGCGCGGTCGTGATGGGCCAGGTCTTCGCCGCCTCGAAGGGCCTGCTCGACTGGTAGGGCCACGCTCACGGCCGCTGCCGGTCGCAGGTCGCCTACAGGAGGCCCGCGAAGAGGTCGCTTTCCGGACGCTTCGTGCGCACCCGCGAGCGGCGCAGGATGTACGCCTCCCGGTTCCAGTGGCGCCGCCAGCCGTCGAGGCCGAGCAGCATGAACGTGCTGTCCGGCGCGATCTGGGTGACGTGGCGGCGGAGGGCGGCCCACTTGCGCTCGAGGACGTCGTCGATGTCGATCCAGGCGGTGACCTTCGCGTCGGGCACGAGCATCTGGCGCATCCGGGCACGCCACTCCGCGAGCTCGCGCCGCGTGGCGCTCTCCGGCGGCGACCAGAACGAGCGTTGCCCGGTCGCCTCGATCGCCTCGCGCATCGCCGCCCGGACCGAGGCCGGGATCGCCTGCTCATAGAGCTTCAGCGGCTTCCAGGGCGTGAGCTCGCCGGCGAGCTGCTCGGGGTACCACGCGGCGTCGCCGGCGCGGTCGAAGGCACGGACGGACACGTCGTGGACACGGATGTGGTCGGGGTGTCCGTAACTGCCGATCTCGTTGTAGGTCGTCATGACGTGCGGCCGGTGACGCCGGACGAGCCACGTCAGGCGGCGTGCGGCGTCGTCCACGTCCGCCTGCCAGAACGAGCGCGGATCGTCGTTGCCGGGGCTGCCCATCATCCCGGAGTCGCGATAGCCGAGGTTCTCCCACTCGGCCACGCCGAGCTCGGCCAGCGCCGCCTCCAGCTCTGCGGCTCGGATCTCGCCAAGACGCCGGTGGTTGTCCGGCGTGGCGAGCTCCGGCACGACGATCTCGCCGAGCTCGCCGCGGGTGCAGGTCACCAGCACCACCCGGTGGCCGTCGCGGGCGGCGCGGGCCATCGTCCCGCCCGTGCCGATCGCCTCGTCGTCGGGATGCGCGTGGACGGTCATCAGGGTGAGTGGGCCGGGCTGCGACATGGCGTGCCATCCTACCGGTCATCGTTCCGTCACGCCGCAGGCCGAGACTCCGGTGTGACCCCTCCCGGACGAGGCTCACATGACCCGGTCCTCAACGGCCCGCTCGCGAACGCTGCGCCTCACCGCCGTCGCGCTGCTCGCCGCTGCCTGCAGCGTTCCGGGGGCCGCTGGTCCGACCGGCGAGCCACCCGGCAGCCCGACCCCGATCTCGGTCGCGCCGACGCCGACCGCTCCGGGCAGCGACGCACCCAGCGAGCCCGCGTCGAGTCCCACGGAGGGCGTCCGACTGACCCAGGCCTGGGCGACGGCGGAGCTGACGGACGTGCGGAACGGCGACCGTTTTCGGATCGCCGACCTCGTCGCGGACGGCCGCGTCGTGTTCATCGAGACGATGGCGATCTGGTGCACCAACTGCCGGCGCCAGCAGGGCGACGTCGTCGTGGCGCTGTCGAAGCTCGATCCGGCGCGCGTGACCTGGATCGGCCTGGACGTGGACGCGAGCGAGTCGGCGGATGCACTGGCGGACTACAGCCGGACGCTCGGATTCGACTGGCCGTTCGTGGTCGCGGGCAACGATCTCGCGCGGGCGCTGGCGTCGGAGTTCGGCGACGCAGTCCTCTCACCGCCGTCCACCCCGATCATCGTCGTCGGCACGAACGGCGCGGTGACTCTCACCGAGTTCGGCCACAAGAGCGTGGATCGGATCGTGCAGCTCGCGGGCGAGCACGGGGCGTAACCCGCTGGACGCGGTCGTCGCCTTCCTGTCGGGATTCGGCCCCCTCGGGCTCGGGCTCGCGAGCGCCGCCTCACCGTGCCTGCTGCCGCTCTACCCCGGCTTCATCGCCTACCTCGCCGCGAACAGCCACGCCCTGGAGGGCCGGCGCGGCAGCGGGCTACTGGGACTCGTCGTGCTGCTCGGGGTGCTGACGACGATGGTCGCCGTCGGGGTCGTGCTCGTCGCGATCGCCGTGCCGACGAGCCGCCTGCTGGCGTTCGTCACGCCGCTCATCGACGGCCTGCTCATCGTCCTCGGGCTGCTGCTGCTGGCAGGCCGTAACCCGTTCGAGCGCCTCCCCGGCGTCTCCGTCCCGATCGTCGCGAACCCGTTCGGGCGGGCGTACCTCTACGGCCTCCTCCTCGGGCCGATCGCACTGCCGTGCGCCGGTCCGTTCCTGGTGTCGCTGCTCGGCATCAGCCTCGACATCGGCGACGCGATCGGCAAGGTCGGCACGTTCGTCCTGTTCGGCCTCGGCTTCGGGTTGCCGCTCGTCGTGCTGTCCCTGCTCGCCGGCGTCCGGGCGCAGGCCGTCGTGCGCTGGGTCGTCGCGCGCCACCGCGCCATCGAGGTCGGTGCCGGCCTGCTCCTCATCGTGGTCGCGGCGTTCGACCTCGTCGACAAATGGGAGTCGATCCGGATCACGCTGGGCATCGCCTGACGGGCCCGTCCCGTCACGGCGAATGGCCCTCCCGGATGGGCGCGGCTCGGTACCATCGGGCCAGGGTCGCCACGTCTCGTAGGCAGCACGATGAGGCCATGGTCGGCTTGGGCTCGCCCATCAGCTCCCTCGGGAATCGGTTGCGACTCGTGTTCGGCGAGGGCGTCGAACCCGCTCCGGCCGCCGTGTCCGCCGGGCCGGTTCTCGACGTCGTCGTCTACGCCGACGACTGCACGGTCTTCGGCCGGATCCGGCTCGACGGTGACCGGCTCACGGACATGCTCAACGAGCACGTCGAATACCAGCTCGTCGACGTGAGGATCCAGCGCCGGGCCGACGGGACGCTGCTCGAGGAGCGCGAGATCACCATCCGCCGCGAGGAGCTCCTCGCCGTCCGTGCCTCCGGGCCCCGCGGCGACCAGACGCGCCGGACCCGGACGGTGCCCCACCCGATCGTCCTGCGGGTCGGCCCCTACGAGGTCGCCGGCAACCTCCACGCGCCGGCCGGACACGAACCCCTCGCCTCGCTGCGCCGCCGCCGGCCGATCGTGCCATTGACAGGCGCCCTCGTCGTCCCGGTGGACGGCGACACGTCGGGGCCGGACGTGCCGGTGGACGTGCTGCTCGTGAACCGCGAACGCATGACCTGGGTCCGCAAGGCCACCGCGGCCGCCTCGCCGCAGATGCCGGAGCTCGAGATCGAGCAGTCCGACGGGCCGCTCGTCCGCGACTACACGCCTTCCCTGTACGCCTGACGCGCCGCCGCCGACGTCTGCCGCGGCCCGCGCGGGTCGCACCCCCGGCTACCATGCCGGCCATGCCTGTGTCCCACGGCCCGCTGGCCGACATCCGGATCGTCGACCTTTCCACCGTCCTCGCCGGCCCGTACTGCACGATGCTGCTCGCCGACCTCGGCGCCGATGTCGTCAAGGTCGAGCCGCCGGAGGGCGATGCGACGCGCGGCTGGGGACCACCGTGGGTCGGGTCGGAGGCGGACGGCACGCGGACGGCGGCCTACTTCCTGGCCCTCAACCGCAACAAGCGGAGCCTGCGGCTCGACCTGCGCAGCGATGCCGGCAAGGCGATCCTGCGGCGGCTCCTTGAGCGCGGCGACGTCCTCGTCGAGAATCTGCGGGTCGGCGGGCTGGCCCGGCTGGGCTTCGACGACCCGACGCTGGCGGCGATCAACCCGCGCCTGGTCCACCTCGCGATCAGCGGCTACGGCCTGGACGGCCCGGCGGCCGGCCGGCCCGGCTACGACTTCATCATCCAGGCCGTCGGTGGGCTCATGTCGATCACCGGCGAGCCGGACGAGGCCGGCGGCCGGCCGACGAAGGTCGGCGTGGCGATCAGCGATGTCGTCAGCGGGCTCTTCGGCGCCGTCTCCATCCTCGCCGGGCTGCTCGGCCGCGAGCGGGCGGTCATAGGCGGCGGCCAGCGGATCGACGTGTCACTCCTCGAGTCCACCCTGGCCGTCCTCGTCAACCAGGCCCAGAACGCGTTCGTGTCCGGCCGCTCCCCGGGTCGGCGCGGCAACGCCCATCCGAACATCGTGCCGTACCAGACGTTCCGGACCGCCGACGGCGAGATCGCGGTGGGGGTCGGCAGCGAGCGCCAGTGGCCCCGTTTCTGCGAGGCCCTCGGCCTGCCAGACCTCGCGACGGATCCCCGGTTCGCCACGAACGGCGACCGCGTCGAGCGGCGGGACGTCCTCGTGCCGTTGCTGGCCGCGCGCTTCGAGACGCGCCCGTCGGCGGCATGGATCGGCGCGCTCGAGGCGGCGGATGTCCCCGTGGGCCCGATCCTCGACATCCTCGGCGCGTTCGATTCGGACGAGGCGCGAGCCCGCGGTTCGCGCGTCCGAATGTCCCACCCGCGCCTGGGGCCGGTGGACCAGGTCGCGCCGCCGTTCACGCTGTCGGCCACGCCGGCCTCGATCCGCACGCCGCCGCCGCTGCTCGGCGAGCACAGCGACGAGATCCTGGCCGAGCTGGGCTTCCGTGCCGAGGAGATCGCCGCCCTCCGAGCTGCCGGCGTCGTCTGATCGAGCCAGCTCGACAGCGATCAGCTGCACGCACCAGGGGGTTATCTCCAGGGTCACGATGTCGCCGTCGGCGATTGGATCCGTCAGCCCGCCGCGGAGGCGGATCCCGTGCGGCGTCACATGCGCCGCGTGGATGGCTGATGCCAGCAAGCTCGCATTCGGCAGGTGCGGGTCCTCCGCGACGAGCCGTGCGGCGCGCCTTGTGAGCCGGCGGGCGCGGAGATAGCCACGTAGCGCATGCGGCTACGACGAAGATCGGTCTCGCGATCCAGGAACCCGATAGACTCGACGCCGGAGGCGTGGTTCAACGCCGACCGCCGCTCGAGCATCGTTCACCGGCGACGGAACCGGAGGGCGACCCCACGCACTTGACGAAGGACCCCCGATGACCGACAGCCGCGAGCGCTGGGCGCTGATCCTCGGCGCCTCGTCCGGAATGGGCGAGGCGACCGCGATCGCCCTTGCCCGGGCCGGCTACCGGATCTGCGGCATCCACCTCGACTTCCGGGCCGCGCTGGCCCACGTCGGCGAGCTCAGGGCGGCGATCGAGGCGGCCGGCAGCGAGGCGCTCTACATCAACATGAACGCGGCCGACGACGAGAAGCGCGCCGCGGCCCTCGACGCGCTCGAGGCGCGCTTCGAGCGGTCCCGGGCGGAGGGGCGCGAGCCATACGTCCGCGTCGTCATGCACTCGCTCGCCTTCGGCTCGCTCGTGCCGTTCATCGCCGACGATCCGAAGGCCGCCGCCGACCGCAAGAAGATGGAGATGACCCAGGACGTCATGGCGAACAGCCTCGTGTACTGGGTCCAGGACCTGTACCGGCGCGGCTTCCTGCAGTCCGGCTCGAAGGTCTACGCGATGACCTCGGAGGGCTCGTCCCGGGTGGTGCCCACCTACGGGGTGGTGTCGTCTGCGAAGGCGGCGCTCGAGTCACACGTCCGGCAGCTGGCGATGGAGCTGGCGCGACGCGGCTCGGGCATCACGGTGAACGCGATCCGGGCGGGCGTCACGATGACTCCGGCGCTCATGAAGATCCCGGAGCACGATGCGATCATCGAGGCCGGTCGGCGGCGCAACCCGACCGGCCGGCTGACGACGACGCGGGACGTGGCCGACGCGATCGTGGCGCTGTCCGGCGAGGGCACCGGCTTCATCAGCGGCGAGATCATCGGCGTCGACGGCGGCGAGTTCGTCACCGGCTCGTAGCTGAACGGCCTGCAGGACGCCGGGTTGAGCGGCCGCGTCATCGTCGTCGGCTCGGTGAACGTAGATCTCGTCGTCACGGGAGAACGACTGCCGGCGCCCGGCGAGACCGTGACCGGCGGCCGCTTCGAGCGGTTCCACGGCGGCAAGGGCGGCAACCAGGCGGTGGCCGCTGCCCGGCTCGGCGCCGAGACGTGGTTCGTCGGGGCGGTCGGCGACGATGCCTTCGGCGCCGAGGCGCGAGCGGCCCTCGAGGCGGAGGGCGTCCGGACGGAGGGCCTCACGATGCTGGCGGACGAGGCGACGGGCATCGCGCTCATCCTCGTCGACGGGCGCGGCGAGAACCTCATCTCGGTCGCCGGCGGAGCGAACCTGGCGCTCTCGCCCGAGCACGTCCGGGCCGCGCTCGATGCCATCGCGCCGGGGGACGGCGACATCGTCCTCGTCGGTCACGAGATCCGTACCGAGGCCGCGCGCGAGGCGCTGTGGCTCGCCCGCCACGGCGGGGCGGCGACGGTCTTCAACCCCGCCCCCGTCAGTGACCTCGATCGGCGGACCTTCAGCCTGGCAGATCACCTGACGCCGAATCGGGGCGAGCTTACCGCCCTCGTGGCGAACGATGCGCGGAGCTCCGGCCCGCCGCCGGCGGGCGCCGACGACCCGGCGGTCGCGAGCGCTCGACTCATCGAGGCGACCGCCGCCGGCTCAGGCGTCGGCTCGTCGGTCCTCGTCTCGCTCGGTGCGGCCGGGGCGCTGCTCGTCGAGCGCGGGCGGGCACCGCGGTCGTTGCCCGCCGCCGCCGTCGCGGCGGTCGACACGGTCGGCGCGGGCGACACGCTCAACGGGGCGCTCGCCGCTGGGCTCGCCGCCGGCCTGCCCCTGGAGGAAGCCGCCCGGCGCGCCGTGCTTGCTGCCTCACTGGCGGTGACGCGGCCGGGCGCCCGCGCCGGGATGCCGAGCCTCGGTGAGCTGGAGCGAGCGCTCGCCACGGGAGCCTGACGGCGCATCCCGGCGCGCTCCCTCGATGCCGCCGCCCGCCGAACGCCTCGATCCCGCGGGTCACCGCCGTGGGTCCCGTGCCGGGGCCGCTGCACACCAGGTGGTCATCCCCGCGTCTGCGGCCTCATCACGGGGGCGAACCGTGCCCAGCGTCCCCCCCGAGACCGTCCCCGTGCACATCACGTGATCATCTTCCCGGACAAGCCTCGGCGGATCCAACCGGTCGATGCAACACCATGGTGATTGGTGGCGTGTCGATCGGGAGGTGGACGGATGGCGCAGCGGGGCAGACCCGGGCTCTCGCCTGACCAGAAGCGCGAGGTGTGGAGGCG
>Ga0247727_10019000_pt1 | contig 10710 bp, 10 predicted proteins | sample WisWelCaveWW1625_FD_202498 | JGI IMG/M metagenome (GOLD analysis project Ga0247727, IMG submission 202498) | Biofilm microbial communities from Wishing Well Cave, Virginia, United States - WW16-25 | ecosystem: Environmental > Aquatic > Deep subsurface > Groundwater > Cave microbial mat | place...
CCAGAGCGCCCGCGAAGGCAAACGCGATCATCGGTAAGGCGCCGATGCTCATTTCCGAAAACTCATTCTGAAGGTCTTGAGCGGCATTTCCATCCGCTTGCCGTCCCGGATCACGCTGAGCGCGACTTTTTGCTCGGGGGACCGGCGCAGCTTGATGAACATCTCGGCGCTATTGACGAGCTCGTCGGTCTCCACGCCGTCGACGGCGAAGATAATGTCGCCGATCTTCAGATCGTGACTCATCATGAGCTTGGCGAAATCGCCGACATATTTCACTTCGCTGGCGAACCCCTCCGGCTTGAGCCGGTGCGTGCGCTTTTCCTGTTCCGTCAGCGGACGATCCTCGAAATAGGGTCGCGGCTCGACGCTCGATTGCCGGAATCGCAGATCAGTCCACCACCAGCGCACCGGCAGATCGACGGTCAGCTCCACGGGCTCACTGTTTCTGTCGACAGTGATCCGGATACGCTCGGCGCGGCGGTCCACTTTATCGTACTGGTATTGGAGGTCGCCGAAGGTCCACACCGCCGTGCTGTTGAGGGCCACAATCCGGTCCAGCGGTTTGATGCCGGCTGTCTGTGCGGCGCCCTGCGTCTCTTTCACCACCAGTCCCTGTGGGACATCCAGTTGAATCCCCAGCGTCTTGATGTCCGGCGACCGGTACAGGTGCGTCAGCTTGTCGAGCTTGCCATCGCGCTCCCGTTGCAGATTCTGGAAGTCGCCGATCAGGTGGCACTCGACGCAGGCGTTGCGGGCGAACGTCCGCTCCACCAGCAATGGGATTTCGCGGGGAAACAGCGGCTTGGGTCGCTCCGGCGCCTTCAGCTCGCCCTGCTGGCTGCGCCGATGCAGATCCAGGCCATTCTTCAAGGCGATCTCCAGGCTGGCCAGGCTCAGATAAGTGTCCGGCGACTTCGAGTCGCGCCCGCCATACCGCGAATAGATCTGCTCGTCGGCGTTCAGGATGAAGAAGTAGAGTGTGTTGTTGCGATCGTAGTCGAACAGACCGATGTCGACCTGATCCATCCGTGTGATGCGAACGCACACGTACTGGCTCAACAGTTGGCCCAGCGGTGAGGTTTTCGGTGACAGCACAACCTGTGCGTCAAAAATGCGTCCGGCCGTTCAAGGCTCGCACCGGAACTCCAGGAAGATCGGCTTGCCGGTCTCTCGTGCCTGGCGAACGGCTTCCTGGTAATTGGACAGCCAGCCGATCCCATCCTCTTGCGCGCTGAGCCTTCGCTGCATCCGATGGCCTGGTTGACTCAAGGCCGTTCCCACTACACCCGCCAGAAGCGCGTAAAGGACAAGACGTTGTTTTCGCATCCTCATGATCCTCGCTGAGGCCCTGAAATTGACCGCAATACTACGATCCTAACATGGCCCCGGCCCCGCCGCGTTACACTACGTGGAGCAATGGCGTTGCCAACCGGTTCTCATCTCGGAGCGTACGAAATCCTCGGTCTGATCGGCGCCGGCGGGATGGGCGAGGTGTATCGCGCGCGCGATCCGAGGCTCGCCCGCGAGGTCGCCATCAAAGTGCTGCCGCCGGAATTCGTCCGGGATCCGGAGCGTCTGGCCCGCTTCGAGCGCGAGGCGCGCGTGCTGGCTTCGCTCAATCATCCCAACATCGCCGCCATCTACGGCTTCGAGCAATCGGAAGGAGTCCCGTTCCTGGTGCTGGAATTCGTGCCGGGAGAAACGGTGGAAGGGCCGCTGCCAGTCCCGGAGGCGCTGGCGATGGCGCGGCAAATCGCCGAGGCGCTGGAAGCCGCTCACGAGAAAGGCGTGATTCATCGCGACTTGAAGCCGGCCAACATCAAGGTCACGCCCGAAGGCAAGATCAAGGTGCTGGACTTCGGACTCGCCAAAGCCCTGGCCGATGATGCCTTCTCCGCCGATCCCGCGCGATCGCCCACGCTGACCGCCATGGCCACGCGCGCCGGCGTCATCCTGGGCACCGCCGGCTACATGAGCCCCGAGCAGGCGCGAGGCAAGACGCTCGACCGCCGCAGCGACATCTGGGCCTTCGGATGCGTGCTGTTTGAACTGCTGGTCGGACGCCGGGTGTTCGAGCGCGAAACGGTCACCGATACGCTGGCGGCCGTGGTGGAGCGCGAGCCGGACTGGGAGGCGCTGCCCGCCTCCGTGCCCGCCAACATTCGCGTGCTGCTGCGCCGGTGCCTGGAGAAGGATTTGCAAAGGCGGATGCGCGATGCCTGGTCGGCGCGCGTGGAAATCGAAGATGCGCTGTCGGCGGGCTCCAAGGTCATGCAGCCGGCCGCCGAGCCAGCCGCGCCGGCCCGGACGCGAAAAGGCCAGGTGATTCTCTGGACCTTGCTGGCCGCTTTCGCCGGCGTGGTCGCCACCCGCGTGGCGGGCCGGCTGCTGAGTCCGGACTCATCCACAGAGGAACGGCGGCCGGTGCGTCTCACGATGACGTTGCCGCCTCGAACATCTTTGAGAGTCGAGCAGCAGGCGCTGGCGCTGTCACCGGATGGCTCCCGCCTGTTGTTTGTGGCCCGATCCGAAGAGCGCAAAACGACTCAAGTGTATCTGCGCTCCCTGGACCAGTTCGAATCCAAACCGGTCGCGGGCACTGAAGGGGCGATCTCGGCGTTTTTCTCGCCTGACGGGCAGTGGATCGGTTTTTTTGCCGGCGGCAAGCTCCGCAAAGTCAGCGCCGCCGGCGGACCGGTACTCACGCTCTGCGACGCCGTGGAACCAATGGGCGGCAGTTGGGACGCGGGCGGCGCTATCTTTTTCACCCCTCGCTGGTCCCAAGGAATTTCGCGGGTTTCCTCCGGCGGCGGCCCGCCGCAGGCGGTGAGCAAACCCGACCCAGCCAGAAGCGAAGTCGGCCACCATTGGCCGCTGGTTCTTCCCGGCGGTAAAGGGGTAATCCTCGCGGCCGCGCGATTCGGATTCGCCGAGAGATTCAACCTGGACATACTCACCACGGAAACAGGACAGCGGCGGACACTTGTGGAAGGAGGCTCTCACGCTCGTTACCTTCCGGGCGGGCAACTCCTGTTTGCTCGTGGGGGCGCTCTGCTCACCGTCCCCTTCGACTTGGCCCGCATGACCGTGACAGGGTCGCCTCAGCCTGTGCTGGAGGGCGTCAGCACCGACGCCCTCAGCGGGCTCGGCCAGTTCGATGTCTCCGGCAACGGCACGCTCGCCTATGTGCCTGGGAGGGCCACCTTGGCGGAGCGCTCGCTGGTCTGGGTGGATCGCAAGGGAACCGCCCAAACGATATCGGAACTGCGGCGGCCGTTCGAGGATCTGGCGCTTTCGCCCGATGGCCGCCGCCTGGCCCTTACGTTGGAATCGCCGGCGATGAACGTGTGGATCTATGAGTTCGCGCGGGGAACGCTGAGCCGGCTGACGTTTGAGCTGGAGAGCCGTGACCCGGTCTGGACGCCGGACGGCAAGCGGGTGGTCTATGGTTCTACCCGCGATGGCCGCCATGGCCTGTTCTGGAAGCCGGTGGACGGCAGCGGTCCGGAAGAACGCCTGACCTCGAGCGAATACCTTCAGTTCCCCCAGTCGATTTCCCCGGATGGCCGCCTGCTTGCCTTCGGCCAAACGGCCACCGCCACCGGCGACGACCTCTGGGTCACACCGTTGACCGGTGACCGCAAGCCGCGGGCCCTCCTCACTACCAAATTCAACGAAGATTTCGGCATGTTTTCTCCCGACGGCCGCTGGCTGGCGTACAACTCCAACGAATCCGGGCGCGAGGAAGTTTACGTACAGGAGTACAAGGAGGCGGATGGCAAACTCGGCGCCAAGTGGCAAGTATCCACCGACGGAGGAACACATCCGGTCTGGGCGTCCGGTGGCCGCGAGCTGTTCTACCGCAATGAGGATAAGACCTTCGTTGTCCCCGTCGAAACCAGGCCCACCTTTCAGCCAGCTAACCCCCGGCTGTTGTTTGAGGGCCGCTACCTCGTCACCGGCCACCACTACGACGTGACGCCCGCCGGCGATCGTTTCATTTTCATCCGCGAGATCGAACAGCAGGCCGCCCCCACGCAAATCCACGTGGTGCTCAACTGGTTTGAGGAGCTGAAGCGAAAAGCTGACCGCTGAAAGCTGTTAGCTGTCCGCTAGAATCTAAAGATAGGGCTTTCAGGGCATGCAATCAATCCTCGTCATCGATGACGACGCCAGCCTCCGCGACACCATCGCCGTCATGCTGGAGCAGGAGGGCTACCGTCCGGTGCTGGCGGCCGACGGTCTGGAGGGCTACGAGAAGGCGCTCACGCTGAAGCCGGACCTCATGGTTGTCGACCTGCGGCTGCCCGGCATGAGCGGGGTCGACATCTGCAAGCAGATCCGTGCCGGCCAGATCCAGACGCCGATCCTGGTGCTGAGCGCCATCGGCGAGGAGATGGACAAAGTGCTGCTGCTGGAGATCGGCGCCGACGACTACGTGGTCAAGCCCTTCGGACGGCGCGAACTGCTGGCGCGCATCCGCGCCCTGCTGCGCCGCGCCTCGCCGGACGCGCACGCCATCCTGAAGTTCAGCGACACCGAGATCGATCTGGACCGCCGCCTGGTGCAGCGCAAGCGCCAGGAAGTGAAGATGACGCCGGCCGAGTACAACCTGCTGGTGTACTTCCTGCAAAACCCGGACCGGCCGCTGACGCGCGACATGATCTTGAATTCGGTCTGGGGCTACGAGTCGTTTCCCAACACCCGCACGGTGGACGCGCACGTGGTGAAACTGCGGCAAAAGCTCGAGCCCGACGCCGGCCAGCCGCGGCACTTTCTGACGGTGCACGGAGTGGGCTACCGGTTTGTGCCTTGACGGCGACTCCCCGCACGGTGGGGTGTGAAAGGAAGAGAGACCTGGAATGGCGCGCGTGGTGCTGATCGTCGATGATTCGCCGCAGTCGGCCACCAACCTGGAGATTGCTCTGGCCGGACTGCCGGATGTCGAGGTCGCCGTCGCCGCCACCGGTCGTGACGCACTTGCTTTGTTGGGAGATCCCGGCCGCCCGGTGGCCGCTCTTCTCACCGACCTGGAGATGCCGCGCATGGATGGCTTCGAGCTGATCGAGCGCGTCCGATCCGATCCCCGTTATCAGCGTGTGCCGATCATCGTCATCAGCGGCGCCACCGACCCGGGCGCACCCGAGCGGGCGCTGCGGCTGGGCGCCAATGCCTACTTTGCCAAACCGTACTCGCCCGGCGAAGTGCGGAATCAATTGGAGCGATACCTCAATGCGAATTCTTTATAAGCTGATCCTGATCCCGCCGCTGGCGGCCGCCGCTCAGCCCGCTCGGTTGGTTGCAAATTTGCAACCAACCCCGGCCGCCGCGGAACCTACCGAGTTCGTTGCAAATTTGCAACGAACTCCGGCTCCGGCGTCCGCCCAGCTTGCTGCAAATTTGCAGCAACAGATCCTGGACCGGTTGGCGCGTCTGGAAGAAGAGAATCGCGCGCTACGCCGCGAGCTGGACGAGATTCGCCAGACGGTGGCGGGACGGCCTCCGGCCGCGCCCACTCAGGCCACCGCCACGGAGCGGCTGGACGTGCACGAGCGCCGCATTGACGAGCAAGCGCAGACCAAGGTGGAAGCCTCGCAGCGGTTCCCCATCCGTCTCACCGGCATGGCGCTGGCGAATCTGTTCCACAACGGGCCCAACGCCAACGGGTTGGACGTGCCGACCCAGGCTGCCCGCGCCAATGGCCGCTCCACCGCCGGGCTGAGTTTTCGCCAGTCCGTGTTCGGCATGGAATACGGCAGCACGGCTTCGGTGTGGGGCGGGCAAGTGCGCGGCTCGCTGTTCTTCGATTTCTTCGACGGCCTGGCTGAGGCCACCTTCGGCCCGGCGCGCCTGCGCACGGCCACCCTCGAGTTGGACTGGAAATCGCGCAGCGTCCTGGTCGGTCTGGAGAAGCCGCTGTTTTCACAGCGCGATCCCATGTCGTTCTCCTACTCCGGCATCTCGCCGCTCACGGGCTCCGGCAACCTGTGGCGCTGGCATCCGCAGATCCGCTTCGAGCAGCGCCTGCCGGTGTCGGCGGCCACGCAGTTGCGGGCCCAGATCGCACTGGTGCAGACCAACGAGGATGTCGGGCTCACGACAGGACTGCCAGTGGCGCAACTGGAACGCCGCCGTCCCGGAGCGCAAGGACGCCTGGAGTTCCGTCATCGCCTGGATGAAACGCGGCGCATCGAGATCGCACCCGCGTTTCACACCAGCCAGACGCACTTCAACGGCGCCGGCATCTCTTCCAGCCTGTTCGCCATGGATTGGTTCGCTAATCCCTGGTCGCGTCTGGAATTCTCCGGGATGTTCTTCGCCGGCCAGAATGTTCATCACTTCGGCGCGTTGCGCCAGAGCTTCACCATCCGGCCCGGCGCGCCGCCGCTGCCGGTCCACAGTCGCGGCGGCTGGTCACAGTTCACCGTGCCGGTCACCACGAAGCTGTCGTTCAACCTGTTCGGCGGCATTCACGACGACCGCAACCGCGATCTGCCGGCCACCGGCATTGGCGCCAACCGCACGGGCGCCGGCAACGTCATGTACCGCCTGGCGCCGAATGTCATCCTGAGTCTGGAAGCTCTCCAACTTCGCACCAGTTATCTTGGCAGTCCCACGAGGATCAACAACCGTTATGACCTGGCTGTGGCTTACCTGTTCTAGCGCGCTGCTGGCCGCGAACGTTCTGGCCGGAACCGTTTCCGGCACGGTCTCGCTCACCGACTCGCGCGAACCAACCGTTCGCCAGCGGAAGAACTACTCGGGCGTGGTGATCTGGCTGGAGCCCGTGGGCCAGGCCGCGCCGCCGCCGGCGCCGCAAACCCACACCATGCTGCAAAAAGGGAAGCGCTTCAACCCGCACGTGCTGGCCGTTCCCGTCGGTTCGACAGTAGAGTTTCCCAACGCCGATCCCATCTTCCACAACGCTTTTTCGAACTTCGCCGGCCAGCCCTTCGACACCGGCCTGTATCCGCCCGGTGGCAGCCAGAAGATCCGCTTCCAGCGCGAAGGAGCGGTGCGCGTGTTCTGTAACATCCACGCCGCCATGAGCGGGGTGATCCTGGTGCTGAATACGCCGTGGTTCGGGGTCACCGGTCCAGGCGGCGCCTTCCAGATCGAGAACGTGCCGCCAGGCGACTATCAGATCCGCATCTGGCACGAGCGCGCCTCCGAGGCGACCTTGAAGGCGCTGGAGCGTCGCATCTCCGTGACCACGCAACCCGTGGCGGCGCCCGCGGTCACGATCTCCGAATCCGGATACCTGGAAGTACCGCACAGGAACAAGTTCGGCCGCGAATATGGTCCGGAGCCGCCGGAGCGGCCCGGCTATCGCGGAGGCGTGCGATGAGGAACCGTCCCCGCAAGCTGCTGTGGAAGCTTTGGCTGTCCACCTCGGTGGCCCTCACCGTGATGTTCGGCGTCACCGGTGTGATGCTCCAGCGACACTCGCTGGAGACCACCAACCAGAGTTTGCAGGAGGAGGTCAAAGCCAGTTTTCGGTCGTATGAATCGCTGTGGAAATCTCGGCTGGAAACACTGGGGTCGATTGCCTCGATCCTGAGCAGTATGCCGGACGTTCGCGCAGCCTTCGGCACGCGCCACCGCGCCACCATCCGCGACACCACCACCGAGCTGTGGATGAAAATCTCCGATCAGCTTCGCGAGACCGCCTTTTTTGTGGTCACCGATCCGGAGGGCAACGCCATCGCCACGCTGGATCCGGTCGCTCCAACCGCGCTCCCCTCGCGCTGGGCGGCCGTGCGCGCGGCCGTCTCGCGTTTTCCGAAGCAGGTGTCCGGCTTCACGGTGATTGACGAAGACCTGTTTCAGATCGTGCTGACGCCGGTGTACGTGGATTCGCCCCGCGGCCCGGGCCTGATCTCGGTGCTGGTGGCCGGCTTCAAGGTGAACCACCTGGTGGCGCAGCGGCTGAAGGAATCCACCGGGGGCAGCGATTTTCTGTTCGTCGCGCGCGGGCGCGTGTTTGCTTCGACGCTCAACGATCGGGCGACGAAGACGCTGGCCGCCCACGCGGCCGCGGGGCCTTTCCCCAGTCCGATCAGCGATGGAGTCAGCGAGTATGTGCCGCTGGCCCAGGATCTGGTGGCGTTGGACAACCAGCCGCTCGGTCAACTGTGCATTTTTCGTTCGTTCGACGCGGCCCGCCAGCGACTGATGGGTCTGCGCCGCAACCTGGTGCTGATGTGGCTGGGGGCGGTGGTGGCGGGCCTGGGGTTCACCTACTTGTTGGTCCGGCGCATTGTGCAGCCGGTCGAGATGCTGGATCGCGCCGCCGCCGAGGTGGCGCTCCAAAACTACAGCTTCCGCGTCCCGGTCGCCGGGCAGGACGAGCTGGGGCGGCTGGCGGCCACGTTCAATTCCATGATCGAGTCCTTGCAGGCGGCGCGGCAGGAGCTGATCCGGCAGGAACGCATCTCGACCATTGGCCGGATGGCGACTTCGATTGTGCACGACCTCCGCAACCCGCTGGCGGCAATCTACGGCGGCGCCGAGATGCTCGTCGACACCGAACTGACCGCGCAGCAGATGAAGCGCCTAGCCGCCAACATCTATCAGGCCAGCCGCCGCATCCAGGAGATGCTGCACGACCTGATGCAGGCCGCGCGTGGGCGGCGCGGCGAGGTCGAGCTCTGCCGGCTCCACGAGGTGGTGGCGCATGCCGTCGACGCTCTCCATTCCGCCGCCGAGGGACAGAATGTCGCGGTGCTGGTGGACGTGCCCGCCGAGATCGAGCTGCCGCTGGAGCGCTCGCGCGTCGAGCGCGTGTTCCAGAACCTGATCGACAATGCATTGGCCGTGATGCTGGACGGCGGCGAAATCCGCATCAACGCTCGCGCCGAGGGTGAGAACGTTGAGATCGTGGTCGCCGATTCCGGTCCGGGCATCGCCCCTCACATCCGTGAGCAGCTCTTCCAGCCGTTTGTCACCGGCAAGAGAAGCGGCCTAGGCCTGGGCCTGGCGCTGTCGCGCCAGAGCATCCTCGATCACGGAGGCGACATGTGGGCCGAAGGCGAGGCCGGTGCGGGCGCGCGTTTCCACATCCGCCTGCCACTGGCGGTGCGGTCGGTGGAGGTCGAGGCCCCGGTATGACTCGGGGCTCAGTCACAGGCGTGAGCTCAGTCGTACGATTGATTCCAGGTTGACGTACGTACGAGGCTCATTTAGAATGGGAGTATGCAGCCAATGAAACCAGTGGCGCGCCGGATCACTGCCTCCCGGCTTCGGGCTGACGTCTACAACATCCTCGACGAGGTCGTGGCCAGTGGACAACCGGTCGAGATCAACCGGAAAGGTGTAACTTTACGGATTGTCGCTGCCGCCCCAGTTTCGAAACTGGACCGCCTTAAGAAAGCACGCCGGAAAACCTGGGTGGGAGACCGCAACGACATTTTCCGGATCAACTGGCTGCAATACTGGGACCGGAATGGGGTCTGAAGGTGATCTACCTGGACACCCACGCCGTCGTTTGGCTGAGGGACGGTGAGTTGGACTGGCTCAGTGCCTCAGCTCGTCGCGAGATCGAGCGGCAGGATCTGTTCGTGTCGCCCATGGTGATTCTGGAGCTGGAACTGTTGCGAGAGATCGGCCGGCTGCGAGCCAGCTCGGAAAGCATCGTTTCCGACCTGGCGAGCAAAACCGGGCTTCGCATTTGCGACTTCCCTTTTCCGCTGCTAGTGGCACTGGCAGTTGGTGAAAACTGGACTCGCGACCCGTTCGATCGTCTGATCGTAGGACACGCCCGGGCCAACGACGAATCGCCACTGCTAACGATGGACAAGGAAATCTTGAAGAATTACAAACGCGCGATCTGCTAGGGCGGCCCCCCCAGCTCCGCGCGGGTCCCGGGAAATCCGATGTGATAGTCTTGGGCGTAACAAGACCGGAGGGCCTCTTGGCGGACCAGTTGCGTCGACGCTTAAAGGCGTTGCTCGCGCTCACAATAACGCTCGTGTCTCCTGCCTTCTCACAGGGCCTGATCACGACGTTCGCTGGTACGGACTGGGTCTTTCCCGGGGACGGCAAACCAGGACTCAGCGCCCCGTTGGGATCCCCGCAAGGAGTCGCGGTGGATCGCCGCGGGAATGTCTATCTCGCCGACGAACTCAATCAACTGGTAATGCGCATCAGCCCGGACGGGATTCTGAAGGTCGTGGCTGGCAACGGCATCTTCGGCTACTCCGGAGACGGCGGGCCGGCCACCAGCGCTTCGTTGAATGCCCCGGTGGACGTGGCGGTCGACGCTGCCGGGAACCTCTACATCGCCGACGCCGACAACAACCGCGTTCGCAAGGTAACGCCCGACGGAGTGATCTCGACGGTGGCCGGCAACGGCCGCAGCAGTTTCTCGGGCGACGGGTTTCCGGCGACGCTGGCGGGGCTCGACCCGCATGGCGTGGAAGTCAACGCCGCCGGTGAGATCTACATCGCCGACCGCGGCAACCACCGAATCCGGAAAGTGGGCCGCGATGGAATCATCACCACCATCGCCGGTGACGGAGTGGGCGGATACGGCGGCGACAACGGCCCGGCAACCCGCGCCCGGCTGAATTTCCCCGCCGACCTGGCCGTAGACGCCGGCGGCAATCTCTTTATCTGCGATGTGTTCAATCATCGTGTTCGGAAGATCAACTCCGCCGGCATCATCACGACGCTGGCCGGGGACGGGCGGGACGCGGTCTCGGCCGACGG
>Ga0247727_10019001_pt1 | contig 10709 bp, 7 predicted proteins | sample WisWelCaveWW1625_FD_202498 | JGI IMG/M metagenome (GOLD analysis project Ga0247727, IMG submission 202498) | Biofilm microbial communities from Wishing Well Cave, Virginia, United States - WW16-25 | ecosystem: Environmental > Aquatic > Deep subsurface > Groundwater > Cave microbial mat | place...
GGCTCATCTGCTTCGGCACGCTCGTGTACGTGCGGGTGCGCATGAAAATGGCCGCCGTGCTGATGCGCGTGCATGTGCAGCTCTTTGCCGAGGAAGATTTTTCGCAAGAGATTGGCTCCCAACAACACTAACATGATCGCCACGGCAAATTCCATCGTCTGGGCCACGCGCTCGGGAATTTGTGTCTGCAACAGCAAGACGACGATGCCGACGGCCAACAAAGCGGCGGTGTGTCCCAGCCCCCACACCGCGCCAATGATGGCAGAGCTGAACAAACCACGTTTTTCGCTAACTATGGTGGTGACGGCCACGAGATGATCGGCATCGAGCGCATGCTTCAGTCCGAGCACGAAACCCAGACTGAGAACCGAGATGGTAGTCGGCTGGGACAAGACGTTGGCAATTTCTGCAAGAGAGGGAATGGGAAATCCAAGTTGTGCAAAGGCTTGCGCCGTGATGATTAATCCGGCCATGACGATGACGGCCGCGCTGACGGCGGGCAACAAGCGCATGATCGGACTATCGGTGCGCACGCGCTCGAAGAAGCGTCGCGCATAAACCAACAGCAGACCGATGCCGGTGAGCACAGCGGCCAGGCCAACACTGAAGGCCACGATCAGCAACAAACCGAATCCGATGCGGTGCAGGGAAATCGCACTCAGCAACACCACGAGCGCTGAAGGGCAGGGAAGAAGTCCGCCGGAGACGCCCAACGCGAAAAGACTTTTCCAGGTGACGGGTGCGCCATCTGCGCCCGGTGGCAGGTGGGAGTGCGGTTTACCGCCGTGGGTGTGAACGTGATCGTGTTCAAGCTCGCCGGTTGAGTGATCATGATCGTGAGCATGCTCGCTAAAAATTCCGAGTCGCTGCGCCAGCATGTAAATGCCGATGCCGACGACAATCAGGCCGGAGGCCAGACTCAGCCACGGGTAAAGCGTTTCCGGCAGAATGAATTGTGAAGCGAACAGCGTGATCAAACCCAACGCAAACACCCCGATGGTGTGCGTGGCTGTAACGGTGGCGCCCAGGAAAATAGCATGCTTGGCCGTGCCTCGCGAGCCGACTAAGTACGCCGCCACCACAGTTTTGCCGTGTCCGGGAGACAGCGCATGCACCGCGCCCCAAAACATCGCGGCGAGCAAGGCAAACAAAACGAACGAGAAGCTCAATTCTTTGCCTGAAATCAAGGCCGCAAACGCATCGTCGCTTTTGCCGAAAGTCCGTTCTCCGCCGGTTGGGGCGGTCAAGGGAGCCGAACCGGAGGTCGAGCGCTTGATGGTGAAGCTCGCGGTCCAAACCTCCAGCGGGCTCATCAGCATGTCGTCCGGATAGTTGCGCAATTCGTTGCTAATATCGGAGGCCGGCGCCGTTGAATTTTCTAATATCAAGCCGTCTCCGGCGCGTGCTACGATTTCCCTCCATCCGACGCGAGTTAAATTGTTCTCGTCGCGATATGTGACGTGGAGTGCGGAAGAAGCCTGGAAATTTAGATGTGCTAAAAATGTGCAACTGATGCGAATAGTTTGCAGTCCGCCTTGGCCAGGCAAAAATTCCAGAGCCGAAGAGATGATTTCTAATTCGATGGGACGGTTTTCGATGTTTAGGAACACATTGGATTGCAGGGCCTCGAGTTTGGCTTCGAGAAATTCCTGCTTTTCTTCGTCGCTGATCATGTCGTTGCGATCGCGATCGAGGCGTACCAGCTCGCCAAAACTCGGAATTTCTGCGAGGTCGAGCACATAAAAGAGGCGTATGGCGTTTTCGCCTATCTCGAGGCGGCTGTAGCGATTGATGCTGAAATTTCCTAGGGGATGGGCCAACGTCAAAGAGATCGAAGTGAACAAAAAGGCTATGACAACAAGCCGTGTTATGCGCTTCATGTTTGGCGTGCTCGAAATTTTTTAGAAAGCATTCACAACGAACGGCGCACGAGATTTGCGCCGCGCACAACAGTCGAGTTTATGAGGTTTTGAAGATTCGGACTTGATTTACATTTTGATAAAGCTCAAAGAAGATACGTTCAACCGAGCGCTTCGGATTTTCATGAAGAATAATTTTTTTGCATCAACTCTTCGAGGAGCTTTTTCGCTTCTCGCGCATAGCGTATTGAAAAATGAGGGTTGATGCGCATGGCTTCCCGCAAAAATTCGATGGCCCTGGCATGGTCGCCAAGTTTATGATGAATCATGCCGGCATGAAAGAACATCGAGGCATTTTTAGCGCCCAAGCGCAAGGCTTGTTCCATGGAACTGGCCGCTTCGGTGTACGAACCGTTTTTGTAAAGTGTCCAAGCTAACACGTCGGCGGAAACGATGCTCGGGCGCTCACGCATGGCCGCCCGCGCGCGCTTCAATGCCCCCGGCAAATCGATATCATGATCAGCTTGAAAAATCGCCAGCTCGGCATCGGTCTGCACCCCGTTGTCGCGGTGAAGTTGTTGAATGGCTTGCACGAGATCGTATTGTTGCCGGGCTTGTTCGGTACGACCGCTGAGAGCGTACAGATCGCCCAACTCGATGACGTACTCAGGCAGCGGCAGGGAGGCGACGATGTGTTCCAAAATGGCGATGGCGGCGTCGATATTTTCCTCTGCGGCGCGCACCCGCGCTATGCCGAAGAGCGCCGGCGCATAGTCCGGTGTGATCGCCAAGGTCTTTAGATATTCTTGTTCCGCCGCATTCAGGATGCCGTTATTGAAATAGAGATTGCCCAATTGAACGCGGCACCAATTGGTATTTTCCAGAGCCGGCCCGCCGGCGCTCACCGCCAGCCGCATGGCCTCGATGGCGCCGGGTACATCTCCCGTCAATTCTCGAAGGTAAGAAACACGGCTGTAGGAACTGAGATCCGGCCTGAGATTCACCATCTTCTGAATGGTTTCAATCGCTTTCTGATAATCGCCTAATTCTATTTGAGCGTCGCCAACGACACCATAAGCAGCAGCTTTGTATGAATTTACCTGAATCGCGCGTTGCCCCCATTGCAGTGCGTCCTGAAACTCGTGCCGGGCCAAGCAAAGTGCGCCCATGCCGGTCAACACCTCGGCGCTTCGAGGATCCTGTTCGACGGCGCTCTGAAATACTTTTTCGGCGCGAGTATAATAAGATGGGTCGCCGGTTTCCCGCGCTTTTTGCAGGTACGCACCGCCTAAGTGCGCGAGCGAGTGGGTGTCTTGGGGCCTTCCTCGCAAACGTTGTTGTAAAGAAGAGATCAAGCGATCTGTGATCGGTCGTGGCGCTTTTCGCGCCAAGTCGATCATCGCTCTGGCGCTGGCTTGCGCTTTGGGCTGAAAGGCATCGGTCGTGGCGTAAACGATTCCGACAATGACAGCGAATACGGCCATGAGCAAGAGGTAAAGTCGCCAGCGCTTGTTTCGAGAAACGAGATGGATCATGGAATTGTTCGCTTTCTACGTAAGAATAACGAAATGCCGGGAAAATCGGATTTATAGAGAAAATCCGCAAGCCGCAGCATGCGTTCGTACATCATCGGTACTTCTCGATACACTCTCTTGTCTTTTCGCGCAACTAAGGGCTTGACATTTTGCGCGCGAAGCTTTATCATTACGTTAGTTTTTGAGTTGAACATTAAAACAGTGCAAGGGTCTTTGCAAGATATTTCTAATGCCATCTTTGCGCACCACAACTCATCGAGGATTTTGTGAAAGACATGTTGGGCAGTCGTGAGCCTGGATATTCCACGGATTCGGTAATTAGAACGCAGGCTTCAATCGTTTCTCATCCTTTTGAAGTCACCTTGACGCTGCAGCCGGAGGCGAGATTCGACGTTATCAACGTTGCCGCCGCAATTAAAGAAGGATTTGGCGATTTGACTTCGCGATACCGCAAGGCGCTCTATTGCTCGCTGCACACCACGGCGGGTTACTTGGATCAGAGCATTTGTGCGCGTTTGCGCAACAGCCGGAGCCATCTCGAGCCGTTTTTTCGCGCTTTTCAAAATCTCTTTCCGCCCGATGCCGGATATTATCACGACCGTCTCCAGCTTCGCACCGAGTTGAGCGACGAACAGCGCCAATCCGAGCCACAAAATGCGGATTCGCATCTGACTTTCATTGGCGCCGGCTTGAAAAACTGCGTGACGTATTTCAACCGGCCGAATATGCCGGTGTACTTCATCGACCTCGATGGCATCTATCAAAACATCCGGCGCAGCCGGCAAACGACGATCTTGGCTTACAACAACGAAGAAATCGTTCATACCGAGCGAATCACCATCCCGATGTCTCATCACTCCATCGATTCAATCAACCTAAAAGATCCTCGCTACGGCATTTTCGAACAGCTCGATTCGTTGCTGAATAGGTATGACATTGAAAAGGGCCGGGTCGACATCACCCTGGCGCGCAAGGAGCAACATGCGGGATTGACGGTCAACGAGTATGAGAATTTGCTCATTCAAAGGGATTTGGTCGAAGTCTTAAAGGATCCGTTGAGGTACGTGGCGCGAAAGGGCAAAAGCTTTTTTAGCGATCCTTCGGCAATGCGTGGCAAGGCCAAAAATTACGCCACCTATGATCTCGTTCACATTTTCAACGAACTGATGGATGCGCTGCAAGTCGGGCAATCGGTTATCGAGCGCATCGTCTCTAAAGTGCTCTCCGTTTCCGCCCGGCGATTCCTCAGCATGAAGCGTAACGTCAGCCTGTTGGTATCGAATGGCGTTGACGATGGCGCGGGCCGGCTCGTGCAGGGAACTTATCAAAGCCCCATCTTGATTCAGTGGAAAAAGGCGCAGCACCGGGAGCGTTACCTCGACGTTACCATCACTCGCTTTAAATAAGCGAACGCGACTGGCCACCATCGACGTTTAGACAAGCCCCGGTGACTAAGCTGGCGCGCTCGGAGGCCAGAAAGACCACGACATTAGCCACTTCTTCAACCGTGCCAAAGCGACCAAGCGGCAGTTCGCGGGCCACAAAGGTTTTCATTCCTTCCGGATCTTCCAAACAGCGCTTGTCCCAGCTTCCCCCCGGAAAACGAATCGATCCCGGCGCCACACTGTTGACCCGGATGTTGTAAGGCGCCAATTCCACGGCCATGATTTTTGCAAGACTGATGAGCGCCGATTTGGTCGTGTTGTAGATGGAAAGATTTGCTCCGCCGGATTCTCTGCCAAAGATTGAAGAAATAAATAATATCACCCCGCCGCCTTGTCGCCGCATGGGCGGGATGGCCGCACGACTTATGCGGATGTGCGCCGTAAGATTGACGTTGAGAATCGCTTGCCAATCTGCATCCGTGGTTGACTCAAAGGGGCCGCGCCGGTTGCCGCCGACGTTGTTGACCAAGATATCGATCCGGCCAAACTTGGCGATGCACTCTTGAAGGATGCGCTCCGTGTGCGCTGTGTTGGTCACATCGTGCGGCAATGCCAAGACCTGAACATCTTTTGCGCGTAGTTCCTCAGCGGTCGCCTGCAGCGGTGCGAGCGTGCGCGCGCAGATCGCCAGGTGGCAGCCCTCTGTCGCCAGTCCCAGGGCAATGCCTTTGCCAATTCCTCGACTCGCGCCAGTCACCAGCGCCACTTTTCCTCGAAGCCCAAAATCCATATAGATTTCTCCCGTGGTCGTTTTGTCGCCTGTGAATGAACCCTGTGCATGGATATTCTCAAATTTTTCGGAAATTTGCAAATTCTCTAACATGATTTTATTGAAGGGGCATCAAAATGTCATTGCAATTTTGTATGTGCCGGTATCGCTAATTTTACGTTATTGGAAGACTTCAAACGAAAACGTAATGGATTATCGGTTTTTGATTTTCGTTCTAAGATGCTTTAGCGGTGACGATGATTTCAGAAATGGCCTAAAGGCGAACCGATCTTGTAACCATTATAATTCAATGCGAGAAACCCATGGAATTTGCCTTGATTTCTTCCAACAATTTAAAGAGGAGCTGCGGGCAGTATGCATTGTTCGCAGTGGCAAGCAATTTGCTTGATGATGGTTCGCACGGGTCAGGGACGACCACCACTCACTTTACCCGCTTTCACCACTACAATTCATTCATGGTCGCCATGATGTCGGGTGCGTAGTCTTTGCACGTCATAGGTGTAATTTTAGGAAATTATGAAAGCTCTTTATCTCAGCGCGGCGCTGTTGCTGGGCGCGGTGAGCGTGGTTTCAGCGCAAACTCCCATCAAAATCATCCAATCCGAAAACAACACGGGCGTCATCGATCACGGCGAGCAAAATGGGATTCGTGTCGGAGACGTGTTTGAAGTCAATCGCTACAGCGGCGAGTTCGTCGTTTGGGTCGGGCGTGTTGAAGTGGTTGTGGTCAAGTCGAAGATTGCCGGCGTAAAAGTTATCGAGCAATCCGGAACTAACACGATCCAAAAAGGCGACGTTCTGGAGCCGCGCAAGCGCGAATTTGATCCCATGCAGGATAAGTTAACCCAATCTGCCGCCGTGAGTGAAAATAGCGCTCCGCAGGAGTCTGCGCGGCAAGGCAAAAATGGCGTCCGCAATCTTTCGCCAGGATTATCAGGCCGGATTACGACACTGCAATTCGGTGTCACGGCTGGCTTAGCCCAATCGCTCAGCGGTTCTTCGGCCTCTTTCGGGCAAAATTTGACAGAAATAGAAATAAGAAATCAACAAACCGGCACGCTGATGCGCAGGATTGACATGCGGCACGCCTACGCCACGAGTCTGGCGTTCCAAGCGTTTTGCGCCTTACCGCTTTCCGGGCCGCTGTCCGTCAATTTGAACTGCGCGTATATTCCGCTCAACATCAAAAGTGACATCGAAGCAGCGCTGCTCGAGTTTGGGTTTATGGCCTCGGCGTCGCTTATCCAGATCACCGGTGATTTAAACTATCGCTTTAATGAGCGTTGGCAGTTCAGCGCCGGAATCGGAGTTTTTCTGCCGCATATGTCGATTGACGGTGGCCGCCAGTCTGAGCTGACCGTTGCCGACCGGCATTTTGGATTTTCCGCCGGCGTCGCTTATTTCTGGCCGCTCGGTTCGAGAATTTGGCTGCGTTCGGCATTGGGGTACAACATTTTTCTGGATGATGGCCCGGCCATTCAATCCCTGATGTTGCAAACCGGGCCGAGCTTCGCCATTGGCAAGCCCTGAATCGGTTAACGAGTGGAAGTGAGAAAACGTGAAAACCACGGTCACCATTTTAGCGGAAGTCGACAAAGACGAGATTGTCGCGTCGCCCGATTTGGAAATAATCTCTCCGTCAAATAACCTTGCGCCGATGCTCCAAAACGGCATGGTGATTGACAAAAAATACCGCCTGGAGAGCAAGCTGGGCGAAGGCGGCATGGGCAGCGTATTTCGCGCCCGGCGTCTGGTGATTGATGATTTTGTCGCCATAAAGTTCGTGCGGCCGGAGATTCTCGCCAACCCCGACATGCGGCAGCGATTTTATCAGGAAGCTCAGGTCGCGGCGCGCATCAAACATCCCAACGTGGTCACGGTACACGATTTTGGCGAAACCGCCAGCGGCTTGGTGTATCTGGTAATGGAGTTTCTGGAGGGAATGTCACTCGGCGAAATCTTGAAGCAATATGGCCCGCTTCCTCTTGAGCGCGTGCTCGACGTCGGCATCCAAATTTGCGAAGCGTTGACGTGTATGCTGCAAAATAACGTCATTCATCGCGATTTGAAGCCGGACAATATCATGCTGGTCAAGGGCGCCAACGGCGTTGAACAAGTGAAGGTCGTTGATTTCGGGGTGGCCAAGATTCTTGCGTCAAACTCGCGGCTGACGCGCTTTCAGGCGCGCATTGGTTCGCCGGTTTATTCGTCTCCCGAGCAATATCTCGGCAAGCCGGTTGATCATCGCACCGATTTGTATGGATTGGGTATCATCTTTTACGAATGCCTGACCGGCCAAGTGCCCTTCGAAGCTTTGAGCGAAACCGAGCTGCTCACGGCCATCGTCCATAAAATGCCGCCACGGCTCGATGAAAAAATAAACGGCTTTGCCGTTCTCGTGGCCGATCTCGTGCATTGGCTGTTGGCGAAGGATCCGAATGACCGACCGTATAGCGCCGCGCAGGTAAGCAACTGTTTGCGCACCTTACGTCAAAGCAAAAAGACGCTCCAACTTTATCAAAGGGGTTACGCCTCCGACTCGTTCAAGCCGGCGCTGCCACCGTCAATGAATGGGAGACCGCGAACCGGTTTCCTCGCCGTCCCGGAGACAACTCCTCCCCCCATCGAAGATGAAAATTTTTCCTCGCCTTTTCAACGGCAACGTGAACAAGCGCAAGCGATGGCTTCCGATTCACCGCAAACGAAGCGCGGCGCCACGACGAAAAAACGCGCAACCAGCCGGCGTGCCTCATCACCACCAGTCGCGCGTACTCGAAAAATTTTTAGATTTATCTTTGTGAGTGTTCTTGTCGTTGCTGGATTATTGGGAGGGGGCATGCTTGGCGCTTCTTATACCGACTTGAGCCCTCAAAAGCTGTTAGGAGTATTGCCGTCTTTGGAAACGATCGAGCGCTTGGTTCACTTTGAAAAGAAATCAAACGTTGCATCGGGCACCACGCCAGCGAGAGCATCGCGATCGTCGCCGGGCACGTTATTGTCGAGAGCTGGCCTCGATCTGAATAAGAGCGTCAGATTAAGCAGCGACAGCACAGCGCTGGCTTCGCAAAGCATGGTAACAAAAGATTCTATTGCCGAAAACGCTTTCCGTCAGCGTGACGCGCTGTTTCGAGGAAATTCGAATGAATCAGGATCTGCCCTCAAGGCGCGGTTATCCATTCGTTCGACCTCGGAGCCAAAGATAGCTGCGGACACCGAGGTGAAGACGCCGGTTAAACCGGTTGCCAAAAAAAGAGAGGCCGGATCTGCCGCGGCCGTGCCGCGCGGCATGGTGCGAATTCGAGAAACCGTTTTTATGCTGGGCGATGTGTTCGGCGATGGGGCCACGAATGAAAAACCTCCTCTCACCGTGCGTGTCGGCGATTTTTTTATCGCCAAGCACGAAGTAACCAATCGCGAATATTTTGCTTTCGTAAAAGCAACCGGCAGGCATCTGCCAGAATGGATGGAGCCGGCGAGCCGATTTCACTATAAGAATGGCTCAGATGAATTTTACAAGCAACTCGGGGCGGCGCTCTACAATCCGGAGCACCCGGTTGTCGGCGTATCTTGGATAAATGCAATGGCGTATTGTGAGTGGCTATCACAAAACAGCTCGTGGCGTTATCGCTTGCCGACGGAAGCGGAATGGGAAGTGGCGGCGCGCGGCGGTGAGAAAAAAAGGAAGTACAGTTGGGGAGATGGCCCGCCGCAACTTGTTAAAGGTGGCAACGTGGCCGACGAGTCTCTCAAACAGGTTTTTTCGGATTTGCCGGTTATCTGGCGCGACTATGATGACAGCCATGTTTACACCTCACCGGTTGGAAAATTTGGCGCGAACGCCGCCGGTCTATGCGATATGACAGGGAATGTATGGGAGTGGTGCGCGGACTGGTACGATGAGTCTTATTACCAGAAGAAAGTCTTGGAAAACCCGACCGGCCCCGCACGCGGCGACGAACGGGTGATTCGCGGCGGTTCGTGGAGTGACAGTCCGGTAAAGTTACGCATCTCCTATCGACGTGGCATGTCGCCAACGTTTCGTAGCAATAACCTGGGCTTTCGGGTGGTAGTTGCGTCGCGGTGACAACTCGACCCAGACAGCGATGACTTTTGTCCTGCGATGATTTCCGATTGTGCAGAGTTTGTTTGTCGACGGCTTTGGCAAGGTATAACTTTTCTGCAACGATTTTCCGGTTTCTCCTCATAAAGTTTTTTGCAAAGCATCCTGTATTCCACCTGCCTTAACGCTGATACCATTTTATTGAAAGTCGTTACCGCTTAATGATGTTCTCATGTAATTTTTTTCATCGTTGTACACGGAAAGCGTCTATCCAGAGATATTTTTTAGCGGATGCCCGCTTGCACGAGCATTTCCCGTATATCCAAAATAAACGGAAAACCCCTCGCTTCAAAAAACCGAGCAGTTTTCTAACCCGCGGATGTTTTTTTGTTTACAACAAGAAAAAACTTGACAATTTACAGGGGTTTTCTATATTACTTCCTGTGTTAGCACTCTTCAAAAGCGAGTGCTAATAACGAGTAAGTTCGATTTATTCTACAACATCTACCGAGGAGGTGAAGTACATGAAGATTCAGCCGTTGGCTGATCGCGTGGTGATTAAGCCTAGCGAGACGCAGGAAAAGATGCAAGGCGGTATCATCATTCCCGATACTGCCAAAGAAAAGCCCATGCAGGGCGAAGTGGTGGCAGTTGGCCCGGGCAAGGTGACGGAGTCCGGCCAGAAGGTCGCCATGGAAGTGAAAAAGGGCGACCGGGTGCTGTATGCCAGATACGCCGGCAACGAATTTCCGATGGAAGGCACCGATTATCTGATCATGCGCGAGAGCGATATCCTCGCCATCCTTTAATAACATGAATCGCCGGCTTCCTCCAATAAACGGGAAGAAGCTGGCCACGTAATTTTGGAGGTTTTTCAACAATGGCAAAATTGATTAGTTTCGATTTTGATGCACGTTCGGCAATGAAGCGCGGCGTCGACCAGCTCGCGAACGCGGTGAGGGTCACGCTCGGTCCCAAGGGCCGCAACGTCGTCATCGATAAGAAGTTTGGCGCGCCAACCATCACCAAAGACGGTGTGACTGTCGCCAAGGAAGTAGAACTGGAAGACCCCATCGAGAA
>Ga0247727_10019002_pt1 | contig 10709 bp, 10 predicted proteins | sample WisWelCaveWW1625_FD_202498 | JGI IMG/M metagenome (GOLD analysis project Ga0247727, IMG submission 202498) | Biofilm microbial communities from Wishing Well Cave, Virginia, United States - WW16-25 | ecosystem: Environmental > Aquatic > Deep subsurface > Groundwater > Cave microbial mat | place...
CGTTCCGGGCCCAGCGGCTCCAGGTCGGCGACACCGTGCTCACCCTGGACGGCGACAGCGTCGCCGCGTCCGAGCTGCTGCTGCCCACGCGCCAGCTGAACGTGAAGTGGGCGCAGCACCTGCCGGCCGAGCTGGGGATGATGACCATCCGTCGGGGCGGGCGGACCTACGGCGTGCAGGTGCCGATCGCGTGGGTGCCGCGGGAGGCCGTGCGCGTCGCCGCCATGGCGCGCGACACGTCCGGGACGGTGCCGATCTGTCGGTGGATTACGAGGGCGGTGAGGCGATAACCGCTGTCAGCTGTCAGCTGTCTGCTGCTCAGGCGGGCGAGGGCTCGGGGTCGCCCTGCGACCAGGCGCGGGCCAGCGGGCGCAGCACCGCGAGCGCCGTCAATCCCACGATCACCACCAGACCGCCGACCAGCGCGAAGATCGGCGCCCAGGCGACCTCGCCCCCCGCCGTCACGCGCCGGCTCACCTCGACCAGCACCCCGCCCACCACCGGCCCCGCGAGGAAGCCGAGCGAGCCGGCGATCTGGAACGCGCCGAACAGGCCCTCGCCGGCGCCGCGGCGGGACATCTCCGCCACCAGCACGAGATTCGGCGCGTACATCAGGGCGCTGAACACCCCTGAAGCGACCATGACTAGCGGCAGCAAGCCCGCCGGCGTGGCACCGTAGCTCGCGTAGACGATCCCGAACCCGAGGTTGCCGATGATCATCGGTCCGAGCCATCCCACGCGGTCCGCCAGACGTCCCGCCGGCCAACACAGCAGCGCGAAGGGAGCCGTGAACAGCGAGACCAGCACGCCCCGCTGGGCCGGGCTCACGCGCAGCACCTCGGCCAGGTAGAGCGTGAAGGTCGAGGAGAACACGCCGATCGTGAAGCGGTCCATGAACCCGAGGATCAGCGGCATCCAGGCGTGGGCCGCGCGGACGTCGAAGCGATAGCGCGACCGGCCGGTCGCTGCGGGGGCGGCCTGCGGCACGCGCCGCATCGCCAGCGCGCCCGCCAGCGCCGCCGCCGTCAGCAGCGCGGCGCCCACCCGGTACACCGTCGTCGGGCCGGCCTCGACCAGCGCGCCGCCGAGGGGCGCGCCGATGGCGATCCCCACCATCAGCGAACCGGCGATCACGCCGAGGCTTGCGCCGCGGCGCTCGCCCGCGATGCGGTTGGCCGCGACCATGAGGAGCGTGACGGCCGGCAGGTGGACGGCGCCGTCGAGCGTGCGCACGAGGAGCAGCTGGCCGATCGTGCGGGCCTCGCCCATCAAGGCGAACAGGGCGGCATCGGCGAGCAGCAGCAGGACCAGCGTGCGGGTGAGCACGGGGCGGCGGCGTACCAGGATCATGATCGGGGCCACGGCCAGCATCCCGCTCATCATGTTCACCGCCATGAACGCATGAGCCTCTGCGCGCGTGGCCTGGTGAGCCCCGATGACCAGCTCCGAGAGGCCGGGCACGAGCAGCGTGACCGGGACGAGGGTGAGGACGGTGGCGATGGCAAGGCCGGCGAGGGGCGACATAGGGGCGGAGGTTAGCCAGACCGGGGCCGGTCGTCCACCCGGGCGGGGCGGCGGTGATGGCCAGCGGCCACGACCACCGCCGTTGTGCGGACCCGCTCGCGCGACCTAGCTTACGTGCTGGGGAGGGCTGGACCGAATTGGTAAGGCGGCGGTCCTGAAAACCGCTGGGCGCAAGCCCGTGGGGGTTCGAGTCCCCCGCCCTCCGTACCAACCTGTTGAAAACACCGTCGGTCGACTTGCCGAGACCGTTCGCCGAGCGGAGCGACCCTTCGCCGGGCGCCCCCTTGCCCAGGCCTCCGCACAGGCCCATGCTCGGTCCGGCACGTTGACACTCACCGCTCCCGGGATCGCTCGTTGGATCGTCACCCCGAGACCCTGACTCACCACGGCCCGCCTCGCCCCTGGGCCGCCTTCCTCCTCATCTGGCTGGTCGGCACGATCCTGTGGTCCCTGGCCGCGATCGCCGGGACCGCTCCCCCGCGGGAAGCCCTGCCGGTCGCGGCCATCCAGATGGGCGTGGCCGCCCTGCTCGCCCTCGTCATCTGGCGGCTCACGGCCGCCCTGCCCTGGCGGCCCCGGACCTGGACCTTTCTGCTGGCGCACCTCGTGATGGCCGCCATCTTCGTCACCCTGTACGCCGCCTCCCAGGGCGTCGCGCTCCGACGCGGGCGGCCGCTGGGCGTGGCGATCGTTGAGTCGCTGACCTCGCCCGTGGCGAGCTGGAACATGCTGATGGGCGGCTTCCTCTACATCGCGATCGCCGGCGTCTCGTACGCCCGCCGCGCCGAGGCCTCGCTGCGCGAAAGCGAGCGCGCCCGCGCCGAGGCCCGCGTGACCGCTCGCGACGCGCAGCTGGCCGCCCTCAACGCGCAGCTGCGGCCCCACTTCCTGTTCAACGCTCTGCACACTGTCGGCGCCCTGGTGCACACCGACCCCGAGCGCGCGGACCGCGCGCTCGATGAGCTGGGCGGGCTGCTGCGCTACGCGCTCCGCAAGCCGAGCGACGACGTCACGCTGCGCCAGGAATGGGACTTCGCCAAGGACTACCTCGCCTTCGAATCCCTGCGCCTCGGCCAGCGCCTCCGCCTCGACACCGACATCGACGACGGCGCGCTCGGCACCCGAGTCCCGCCGTTCATCCTCCAACCGCTCATCGAGAACGCGCTGCTGCACGGCGCCGCGCCGACTCCCGAGGGCGGCGCCGTCGCCATCCATATCGCCCGGCAGGACGGCACCGTGCGCCTGGTCATCCGGAACAGCGTGCCGGAGAGCGGGAGCACCGCGGCCGGCATGGCGGGCAGCGGCCTGCGCCGCCTCAGGGACCGTCTCGAGCTGAAGTACGGGCCCGGCCGCGCTGCGGTCGAAGCCACAGCCAACGGCGGCGACTTCGTCGTGACCGTAACGGTGCCGGCCGACCCGGAAGGCTCCGCGTGAAAACTGCCGCCCCGATCCCCGTCGTGATCGTGGAGGACGAGCCGCTGGCACGCCACAAGCTGCGGCTCTTCTTCGAGGCCGTCCCCGGCTTCGAGGTCCGTGGCGAGGCCGCCGACGGGCGCACGGCCCTGCGAGTCATCGAGGCCACGCGGCCCCGCCTCCTGTGCCTCGACATCCTCCTGCCGGGCATGTCGGGACTGGACGTGCTCCGGCGCGCGCGGCCCGACGCGGCCGTCATCTTCACCACCGCGTTCGATCGCTACGCCGTGAGCGCCTTTGAGCTGGCCGCCGTGGACTATCTGCTGAAACCGTTCAGCCGGGAGCGCTTCGTCGCGGCCGTCGAGCGCGCGCGCCTGTGGCTGACGGCGGCGCACGGCGTGCCGCCGGTCGAGCGGATGCGCGCCGTGAGCCCGCCGGCGTACCTGACGCGCCTGTTCGTGCGTGAGAACGGCGTGGTGCTGCCGATCCGCGTGACCGATGTGCAGCACGTCGAGTCGAGCGGCGACACGGTGATCGTCCGGGCCGAGGGCAAGCGGTACCGGCTCAACGTCACGCTCACCGACCTCGAGTCCCGGCTGGATCCTGCGGTATTCATGCGCATCCACCGGCGCCTGATCGTCAACATGGACCACGTGACGGCCATCGCCCCCGTCGAGGGCTCGCGCTTCGAGGTGCGCCTGGGCGATGGCAAGAAGCTGACGGTGAGCCGCCGGCGCTCGCAGCTGCTCCGCGGCCGCGGCCTCTGACCGCCTACCCCGGGGACCGGCCCACCCTCACGGCACGCGCTCCTGGACGAACAGCGCGCCATTGGGCAACGTCGCTTCGGTCTTGAGCTCCTGCCGCGTGCCAACGTCGATCCACATGACGGCCCGCACCGGCCCCACCGTGGTCTCGACCCTCCACGCATCCCGCGTGGCGCCGTCGGACAGGACGAGGCTCTCCCGCGCAACGACCCGGTAGCGAACCTCGACGAGGCCCAACCCGTCGCCGTAGGCGCGGGCCGTGGCCTCGTACCCCAGCGCCAGGGGCAGCGCCCGGGTGAGCCACGGCGCCAGACTGGCCGAGAACACGGGCGCCTCGACCGGGACGTTCACTTCCTGTCGCGCGCCCTGCTGGTCCGCTGTGTACCCCGTCACCCGCGCCGGACCGAAGTCGAGGGCCGTGACGCCGCGCGGACCGCGCGAGACGAGCCGCCGCGGCCCCAGCGTGGCGCGGTCCACCCAGGCCGAGTCGATGGTCGCCGCTCCCATGGCCTCCGTGCGCTGCACCACGAGCAGCGTCCCGTCCCCGGCCGGCGCAACGCTGACCGCGTACCGCCCGATCGGCCGGCGCACGCCGTCCCGGATCATGGCGAGATCGTATCGGTCTTCTCCCGTTCCTAACGCCTCCGCTCGAAGCCGGCCGTCGCCGATCGCCAGCCGCTCCTGGCAGGCGACGCGTCCGCCGAACCCGATCATGACCACCGCGAGCAGCACCAGCCTCATCCTACCTCCCGTGTCGCTGCAGAAACCCGCCTATCACCCGATCCAGCTCGTCCGGCTGGTCGTGCATCACGAACAGCCGCGACCCGCCGACGGTTACCATCTCGACCCGGTCGCTCGCCTCGGCCGCACCGCGCCAGCTGTCGTGGCACAGGCTCCGCATGTAGTTCCGCCCCGGCTCGACGTAGTACGCTGGATCGTCGAAGCCCGGCCGCACCACCAGCACCGGGACCCGCAGGTCCCGAAGCTCGGCCGCGAGGTCCATGCTGTAGAACTCCAGCAGGTACCGGATCCAGACGGGCAGCGACGGCGCCTGCGCTTCCCGCCACAGGAACAGCCCCCGGCGCGGATTCACCGCGTAGTCGTACGACATGTAGTTGTTGTCGTCCCACGTGCGGCGCGTGACGGTCCGGAACCAGCGCTGGGCCATGCCGTCCGCGTAGCGGCCGCGCTGCTCCAGTGTCCACGTCATCATGGCCGGGGTCCCGTCGTAGTAGCTCTTCAGGACGCCGCCGATGAGGACCACGGCCACGACCCGGTCTGGATGATCGAGCGCGAGGCGCAGGGCGATCTGCGACGCCAGCGCCCAGTGCGCCACGATGGTCACCCGCCCGATGCGCTCGCGGTCCAGCAGCGCTTCGATGGCCTGGATCGCCGAGCGGGTCCACGGCGTCTGCGCGAACGGCGAGCCCGCGGGCGGCATGGGAAGGGGACTCGTGCCGCCGAACCCGGGCAGCGTGATCGCGTACATCGTGTACTCGGCCTGGTGGTGCTCCATGAACTCGGCCCAGACGTCGTCGCCGAATCCGAGCCCCGGAATCAGCAGCATCGTGCGCGGCCCCTGCCCAACCCGGCGCACGCGCCCCAGTGTTCCGAGCGGGGCGGTCTCGACGCCGGGAGGATGCCGGAGGTTGTCGAGGGTCGAGTCCTGCAGCATCGAACGGGCCTGACCGGCGAGGGCGGCCGGTGAGAGGGCTAGCATCAGCGCGGGAATCGCGCGACGACAACGTGGGGGCGCCGCGAGCATCATGGACACTCCGGGTCGGTGTTTTCCTGCGCCGGGCACGAGCATGGCGAGCGGCGCCGGCTCAGGCAACGGCGGAGGCGGCGGGCGGTCATCGGGGGCGGCGAACGGATTCCATGGCATTCGCGGCGGCGTCACCACGCGAGTAGACCCGCCGGCCACGCGGGCCGACTCCCGCGCCGATCCATTAGATTCTGTGGGAGTCCCGTGCGAACCCTGACCGCCTTTCTGATCGCGGTGCCCGCAACCACGTCGGCCCAGCAGCCCCGGCTGCGACCGGTCACATGGTCCCTGACGGTGCCGGCCACGCCGCGGTCCGGAGCGACCGGAACCGTGACGACGGCGCAGTTGCGCGCCCGCATCGACCCCGGCTGGCACCTCTACTCCCTCACGCAACCCGCGGGCGGGCCCCGCGCCACGCTCATCGAGGTCGTCGGCGAACCGCCGTTCCGTCTCGGCGGCGCGATCGGGCGGCCCGCCCCGGACACGATTCCCGACGCCAACTTCGGCATCATGAGCGAGATCTACGACGACTCGGTCACGTTCCGTCTGCCGATCGCGGCCCGGTCCCCGCTTCCCGGGGGCCGGCGCCGGCTGGTCGTCGCCATCACGTATCAGGCGTGCACGTCGCGCCTGTGTCTCACGCCACGGACCGACTCGGTCAGCGTTACCGTTCGGTCCACCCGCTGAACGAGGCGACCCATGGGCGCCACCCGCCGTTTCCCCCGCCTGCTGCTGCCGATCCTGCTCGCCTGCCCGATTGCGCCGGCCCGCGCGCAGACCGATGCCGGGCTGGCCGACCGGCTTCGCTCCTTCACCTCCGCCCTCGACTACTCCGGTGGAGTGGCAGAGGCCCGGGCCAACACCCGGGGGCTCCGCGATCCCCGGGCGCGGGCGTGGTACGCCCTCCTGCTGTCCCGGAACGAGCTAGCCCGGGCGGCGCTGGCCGTCGCGGATTCGATGATGGCGGCGGACCGCCGGTCCCCGTGGAGCTGGTTCGCTCGCGCTGCCGCCCTGGGGTACGGCTACGACGATTCGTCCGCCGCCGCCCTCGCCGCGAGCGAAGAGCTGTATCGCCGGGCGCCGCGCGATCCGGACGCGGTGTGGCTCCGCGCCGCGACGATCATGAACGAAGCTCGGGCGCGTGACGCGATCCCGGTGGCCGACTCGTTCCTCATCCATTCGCCAAATTCCGCCCGACACCTGGTGCTGCGGGCCAATGCGACGTGGTCCGTCGCCACGGTGACCCGGCCGCCCAACCAGGCGATGAAGGACACCGCCCTGGCGCTCTGGGCGCGGGCCCGTTCGCTGGACTCGACCGATGCCTTGGCGTGGGTGGCACCGGGCAGCCGGCTCGCCAGCGATGGCCGCCTCGACGAGGGACTCGCCCTGCTCCGGCGGGGCGTGGACCTGGCGCCGCTCTCGCCGGCCGTGAACCAGTACTACTGGCGCGCCCTCCGCACCGCGCGCGCGCGGGACCTCGATGGGGCGCGCGACGAGGCCCTTCCCGGCATTGAGCGCCTGCTGGCAGCCCGGGCCGGCGATCCCGCCGTGCTGCATCTGATCGCGAACGAGTACGAGGCGTTCCGGATGACCGACGCCCAACGGGCGCTCCAGGATCGCATCCTGCGCGACCACCCGACCTCGCTGGCCGCCGAGTGGGTCCTCGTCAACCGATACCGCGAGGTGCGCCAGGCGGTGTACGACACGACGAACCGCGACTCGACGGTCCGCGGCGCGTACCGCCGGCTGCTCCAGGACTTCGTGGCGCGGCCGAGCCACGTGAACGAGCGGCTGCTGGGGGACGCCTACCGCGAGCTATACCATCTCGCCGATTCCACGACGCCTCCCGACACGCTCCTCTCCTGGATTCTCGGCATGGAGCGGTACGAGGGCATCAATCCGCAGGTCACGTTCGCCCAGGGCGCCATTGCCCTCGCGGATCGGGGGGTCCACCTGGACCAGGCCGAGCGGCTGGCGCGCGAAGGGCAGCGCGCCGGGCGCCAGCGCATCGACCGGCAGCGCGAGATCTACGAAGGCGTGGGCGAGTACGCGCAGGCCCTGGACTGGATGACGTCTTTCATGGTGGATGCCCTCGGCTGGGTGCACTTCCGCGCGGGTCGAGTGGAAGACGGCGAGCGGGACATCCGGCGGGCGATCGATCTGTCCCCGCGCAACCGGAGCGCGTTCTACCACCTCGGTCGGATGTTCGAGGCACGGAACCAGCCGGACTCCGCAGAAGCGTACTACATCCGAGGCGCCATGGTGGCGCTGCCCGGCGTCAACCCGAATCGCTCAGCCTTAGGGACGCTGTACGAAACCCGTCGCGGGTCCGCCGAGGGCTGGGAGACGTACTATGCCGGCATTCGGGATCTCGACCGCGCCCGGCGCCGAGCCACCATCCAGGCGGAGCTCCGCGCGGCCCGCGACCCGGTGCCGGCCTTCGATCTGGTGACCGCGGAGGGCGCACGCGTTCGCTCGGACACGCTGGCGGGGCGCGTGACCGTCATCAACTTCTGGGGCAAGTGGTGTGGCCCGTGCGTGGCGGAGATGCCGGAGATGCAGCGGTTCTGGCGCCAGGTGGCGGGGGACAGCGCGGTGCGCTTCCTGACCATCAACAATGACCAAGACCTGCGCGAGCTGCGTGAGTGGATGGAGCGGCGCCGGTACAACCTGCCGGTGCTGGTGGATAGCGGCTACGCACGGCGAGCCAATGTGGACCTGTATCCGACCACGTGGTTCCTGGATCGGGCGGGCCGCATCGCCTTCGTGAAAGCCGGTTGGAGCGAGGAGTTGGCGGAGGAGTTCGGGTGGCGCGTGGAGATCCTGAGGGCGGAGCGCGGCGTCCCTTGAGGGCACGGCGTGCCCCGAGGCGTTGCCGCCAGTTCGTGCCCTGGCTGAGCCTACCGCACCCGCAGCGTGTAGCGCCCCGCCGAGTTCGCGCTGAACCCGGTGGCGATCACGTGGTACGGCCCCGCCTCGGGAATCCGCACCACGAGTCGGGAATTCAGCTCGCCGCCGGAGTCGTCGTCCTCGCCGAGGACTCGGCCACGGGTGTCCCGCACGATCACGTAGGCGTCGAACGCGTCCGAGCGCATCTCGATCGTGACCGAGTCGCCGGCCGTGCCCGTGAACAGGTACACGTGGTACGGGCGCCCGTCATCGAGCTTCGGATCGGTCGCGGCCAGCGTGCCGGCGACCTCCTGCCCCCTCCGCGCTTCGCCGGTGATGCGCTCGACGGTCGCGGTGGGCTCGCTGATGCGTAGCGTGTACGCGCCGACGCTGTCGCCGAACGTGCGCGCCACGACACGATAGCGGATCCCGCCCGCGACGTCGTACGTGATGCGCGCGTTCCGCTCGCTCCCGCTGTTGTCGTCGTGCGCCAGGTAACGGCCGGCCGAGTCCTGCAGCACCAGGTACGCATCGAACGCCGGCGACCGCATCTCGATCCGCAGCGTGCGCGCTGCGTCGGCGGTGTAGGTCCACACATGGTACGGACGCCCGCCGAGCTGCGGGTCGGTACGGCTCAGGGTCGCCGACTCCTCGCGCCCCAGGACCAGCTCGCGGCTGGTCTGCGCGCTCGCGGGCTCCGCGCCGAGCGCGACGAGCACCAGGGTGAGCAACAGTCGGGCAGTAGTGGCGGTGCGCACGAAGCCTCCCCAAGGCGGTCGGCAAGTGTACCCAGGCCGGGATGGGGTGCGCAAATGGCGACTCTAGCGACGGCGCACGACGGAACGTAACGTCACGGCGATGGGTTCTCCCTTCCTCACCTACCCCGAGGCACCGATGCGTCGCCTGCTGACGTTGTTCGCCGCTTCCGCGCTGGCCGTGCCGGCGCTCGCCCAGAACTCGGTCAACGAGCCCGGCAGTGGCGTGGCGTTCCCGGTCTCGATGACGGTCGCCGACGGCAGTACCCAGGTGCTGACCGGCACTGGCCTGCGCACCCGCACTGTGCTCGGCGTCAAGGTGTACGCCTTCGGCCTGTACGTGGACGAGGCCGGGGCCCGAAGCGCCCTGGCGAGCTTCGCCGGGCGCCCCGCCGCCGAGCTGGAGCGCGACGCCACGTTCTACGAGAACCTGCTGCGCATGGGCTTCCCGATGTCCCTGCGGCTGGTGATGACCCGCAACGTGACCGGCGAGCAGATGGGCGAGGCGTTCGACGGCGCGCTCCGGCCCCGCGTGGTGCAGGCCGCGACCCGCAACATGCCGGGCGGCGAGGCCGCGCTCGAGACCTTCCGCGGCTTCTTCAGCCTCGACCGGCTCACCGAGGGCGCCGAGCTGGTGTTCACGTGTACGCCCAACGGCACCCTGTCCAGCTCCGTGTCGGGTGAGCGAAAGGCACCGATCGAATCGCGCGCGTTGTGCTGGGCCCTGTTCGACGTCTACCTCGGCCGCAACCCGATCTCGGCCGGCGGCAAGCGGACCGTTGTTGCGCGCTTCCCGCAGCTCTTGGGCGCCCGGTAAAGGCGGGGCACGGGGGCACAGGGCGCGCTTTGTCCGTGCCCCCGTGCCCCCGTGCCGCTGTCCCCCGCCTCTACCCCCTCGCCGCCGCTTCCTGCGCCGCCGCCTTGCGCAGCTTCCGCCCGGCCAGCTTGCCGGCGATCGGCATCATCACCCTCTGCAGGACCGCGATCGCCACCACGGCCGGGCTCCAGCGCCGGTCGGCCCACTGCGCCAGCACGTAGGTCCAGCCAATCGGGTAGCCGCGCCGCGCGGTGTTGGCGAGCACGCCGAGCGCCTCCCACTTCGAGTGCACCAGCACGAGCTGCGTGCCGCCGGGCACGGATTCGAATCGCACCTCGACCTCGGTCGCCTTGTCCGGGGCGTCGCCGGGGTGCCAGGTGAACACGACGCGGCGAGGCGGATCCCATGCCGTCACGGTACCCCACACCGACTCTTCCCCGCCCCGGATCTTCTCGATGATGCGGCCGCCCACCCGGCCCTCGAACACGACCGACTCGGCGCGTGCCTGACCCACCGAATGGGAGCGCAACGGCCACCACGTGGCGATCTCGTCGGTGAAGCGCCGGAAGGCACGGGCCTGGTCCCAGGCGACGGTGAGCTTCTTGGTGATCGGCGGCAGCATCAGCTTCCCCCTTCGGTTTCGCCGGCGTAGGCGGCCAGCACGTCGTCCCACATGGATTCGAGCCAGCGGCGCAGGTCGGCCAGCCCCTCGGCGCTGGCGCTGACGAACCGCCGGGTGCCCTCGCGCCGATCCCGCACCAGACGGGCCCGGCGCAGCACCC
>Ga0247727_10019003_pt1 | contig 10708 bp, 9 predicted proteins | sample WisWelCaveWW1625_FD_202498 | JGI IMG/M metagenome (GOLD analysis project Ga0247727, IMG submission 202498) | Biofilm microbial communities from Wishing Well Cave, Virginia, United States - WW16-25 | ecosystem: Environmental > Aquatic > Deep subsurface > Groundwater > Cave microbial mat | place...
GAAACTGGATGTAGCGCTTCGCCTGTGCAGACATGCTTTCTTTCTTTACAGCTTTGAGTAAAGATTTATCAGTACGAAAAAATCTTAGGAGGAGGTAAAGCAAACCAATCAGTTGTCCGATTATATCTCCAATGATTAATCCAACTTGTTTGAAAGGGAAAAAAGCCCATGCAATGCTTGTTCCTCCAGTTATTCCTGAACGTGAAACTCTGCTAATTGAAATTTCTGAATAATGCTCCTTGCGATTGAACCAATTGATAAATGCTTGTGAAATGCCGGTAAGAAAAACAGAAAAGGGAATAAAATACATCCAATCTGCAAACGATTGGCTGTTTAACAAAATCCCTATTTCTTCTCTGAAAAAAAATATTGGAATAAAAGTAAGAAAGCTTATCGCTGTGGTGATAAGGCATGATAATGCCAGAAGATTGGCAGCATCTTTATTTTCTTTTGGGAGAATGATTGCCATTTCATATCGTGCTGTAATAAATACGCTGAATATCTGTGTAACACTAAAGTACAAACCAAAAAGCCCGAAATCATCCGGATTATACAGGCGAGTAAGAACAGGAGATAAGAGGAATGGAATTAATTGTGAAATTATTGTTCCGGAAAATAAAATAAAAACATTTTTATTGGAGCTAATTAAGGAAGAAAAAAAATGTTTAATGGTATTCATTAAATATTGTTTTGCTTATTGTCCACAACTTCTGTGTGTAAAGATGGTGGATAAAAAAATGCAACTATATACGCAATAAGTATTCCGTGTGTAAGCAAGGAAGTAAGCAAGTAGCCATCTATAAAGTTGGTGAAAGCGATAATAAAAAAAGCACCAAAAATTTTAATATTCTTTCCGTAAGAAACACTGTCGGCTAATTTGAGCAATAGTACAAAAATAGTTGCCCAGATCAGTAAGCCGGCAATTCCGAAATTCATGTAGCCATCTGCCATGATTCCATTATTTGCCGACATATCCGGTTTATCAAAATAAGTCTGGCCAATTAAATATGGCGGCTCTAATGAAAATGGATAAGAAAAAAAATAACTGAATATGCTGTGGGAGAGGTATACGCTTTTGTCCTGAAAAAAATCAAAATAGCAATAACTGAGTTTTGCCGGAATAAAAAGCATTCTTCTTGAAAAGAATGAACTAAGCCAGATATCATCCATGAGCAAAAAAGAGAGAAGGCAAACGATACAAAGCGCAGAGAAGATAATATTAAATTGGAAAAAGTAGTTTTTGTTAGATATGAACCAGGCAAAAAACAAAGCAAGGACTAAAGAAAATATATATGCCTTGTTGCCGGTAACAGAGAAAAGATAAACCTCAATCAGAAAGGCAAATGCAAGTGGAATCAGTAAAATTTTTTTTCTAAAATAAAAAAGGGAATATAGAGCAAGAAAAGGTAAAAAAACTTTTGCGCACCAGTTTACAAGATATCCGGTGAAAGGAATATTCTGGCTCACATAGTTTTTTCTGATTTCGTAGACCACTGAAAAATCCAAATTAAGACTTGCTCCGAAAAAAATCCACAAGACTGTTACTGTTAACAACGAAAAAAAAGAAATAGTAAGGAGAGTGATATTAGTAAATTTTTTTTGGAGTATGCTTAAAACAGGTAAATCCCTCATTTTGTTATTCAAAACAATCACAGCAAACCAAAAAAGGTTTCCAAGGTAAAATGCATAACGGCTTTGATCGCCCAGCCCATAATAAGAATTAAAAGGAACAATAATGAGGGCAAAAAACACATAAATGATAAGTGCTGAAATCCGTTTTGTAACATGAGGCAAAAGTAATGAGAGGGCAATTAAAATAATATAGGACTCGATGATTTTGAATTCGTTCGGTTGGAGTGTGAAGCGTTCATATGAACTGAACGGGATTACATAATATAAAAAGGAGAGGTCTACTAAGATCCGATAAATAAAAACTGAAGCAAGTGTTATCAAAGGAAGGAACCGACTTATAATCATGGTAAAGGCAAATGATTCCAAAAAACTTTAGAGTATTTATCTTTTCAAATATTCTGCAAATAACGCAAGAAAAATACCTGCGGCTAATCCTGACAAACCAAACATCAACAGAAGTTTTAGAAAGGATTGTTTATTAGCGTTGGTAATAACGGTGGCTTGATTTAAAAGTGTAAATGGCGCAAATGAGTCAACTCTTTTTTGAATGGCAGTTTCAAAATTTTTCAGATTAATGGAGTAAGACATAAACTCTGCTTCGATATCCGGAAGCAGCGCGTTTTCTTTTTCACCCTTGAATTCAAGCGTGTTTTTGTAAAATGAGTCAACCATGTCTTTTCTTTTATCGAGACGGGATAGTGCTTCTCTTACGTTTTGCAGCAGCATTGTCATTTTATTTTTTTCATATTCAGTTTTTTGATTGATAAAATCATTTTCCGACAGGAATTTTTCAATTAGTTTTCTCGCTTCATGCAGAACCGTGTCGGAGTGTGCCTGAATTTCTATTTCAAGGATATTATTATCAAAAACATCTTTATTGTAATAGGATATTATATTTGTTTTTACAGATTGAATATGGCTAAAGTCATCGGGGTCGAAAATCGATTTTTCATTTCCGAATAATTTTCCTCTTCCTGAAATGACATCTTCTATGTCGGCTAATACTGCTTTTAACTGATAGGCAGGAATATAGCTGGAGTAAATATTTATTTTGGTAGAATAAATTATTTTTTTTGTTTTCACAAAAACAAACCCTGCCACAAGGACTGTAATGAATGAAAACAGGACTATTTTTTTTCTTCGGAAGGAAATGAGAAGAATGTCTTTAATTCCAAATGGATTTTCCGGATTTTCATCGTTGTTGTTTGCGGTTGTCATAAACTAAAATTTATAAGTAAATGATAAAGCAAAAATAATCTATTATGCTTAGTGGTATTTCTAATCTGTACTATTTTACAAACACCGCTGCAATGTCCTGCTGGGAAGGACCTTCTTAGAGAAAGCATTTAAAAATCTTTTCATTATTCAGCTGCATAGAATTAATTATTGAATGTCTTTTTTAATTCTTCCTGCGAAGGATAACTTATAAGAACCCCTTTGTGCGGGCCGTGAAAAACAAACATGCTTCCCGCTGCAACAGCTGAAGCGCCTCCTAGCTGAATGGCACTTTTAAAATGCTGGAGGTTGCCTGCGCCACCGCAAGCCACAACAGGTATGTCTACCTCGCTCGATACTTTTTTGAGCAGTTCCAGGTCGTAACCGTTCATGGTGCCGTCACGATCAATTGAATTTAAAAGCAGTTCGCCCGCTCCGCATTTGTTCATTTCCACTGCAAATTTAACCGGATCTGTTTTTGTTTTACCGGAATCACTGAAGACTTCGTATTTCCCGAAAAAATTCTTTTTCACATCAATGGAAACAACAATGGTCGAACTACCGAATTTTTCGGAAGCTTCTCTGATAAAGCCGGAATTTTTTGCTGCATGTGTATTGATAGAAACTTTTTCAACACCAAGGTTTAAGATTTCTCTGATTTGTTCTATGTTCTTAATTCCACCACCATAACATAACGGCATGAAGCATTCACCGGCAATGTCTGCTATGAGTTTAAGGGGAGGTCCTTTTTTTGTGATACCTGCAGTAATGTCAAGAAATATTAACTCGTCAACTTCTTTGTCATTAAAAATTTTCACTGCATTTATGGGGTCTCCCACGTACACAGGATTTTTAAACTGAACGGTTTTTACTAGCCCCGAATTTTTCAGAAGCAAAACAGGGATTACTCTTGGATTCTCAATCATTACAGTTCCATAAAGTTTTGTAACAACTTCATTCCGTATTTATGACTTTTTTCAGGATGAAACTGCACACCCAAAATATTTTGGTGGCTGAATGCTGAAACAAATTCTATTGAGTAGGAAGAAGTGGAGAGAACATCTTCATCATTATCGCATTTTACGTAGTAGGAATGCACAAAGTAAAACCTCGGGTTTTCAATGCCGGCAAGCAAGCGTTCGTTTTTCTTTACCTGAATATTTTTCCATCCCATATTTGGAATCTTTAAATTCTTTTCTTCTTTTGGAAAATTAAACCGGAGGGTTTCCGCATCCACCCATTCCAGCCCTTGCATTTTTCCTTCTTCACTTCTTTTTGTCATAAGCTGCATTCCCAGACAAACTCCCAGAATGGGCACTTTTTCTTCCAGTACTTTTTTATTTAGAATCGGAATTAGATTTAAGCTATGAAGTTTTTCCATTCCTGAGTCAAATGCCCCAACACCCGGAAGTATTAATTTTTTGGCGTTTTCAATTTCTTCAACCGAGGAAGATATTACTGAATTGAAGCCAATTTTTTTCAGCATGTTTTTTATTGAACCTAAATTTCCCGTGTGGTAATCAACGATAACGATCATCTTTGCTCGGCTATTACTTCGCAATATTTACCGCTCGTGTTTCGCGTATCACCGTTACTTTAACTTGCCCGGGATACGTCATTTCAGTTTGGATTTTATTGGCGATGTTGAATGAAAGTTCTTCCGCTACTTTATCAGAAATTTTTTCCGCTGCAACTATCACTCTAAGTTCGCGTCCAGCCTGAATTGCGTAGGCTTTTTCAACTCCGCTATTTGCCATAGCAAGATTTTCTAAATCCTTCAATCGCTGAATGTATTGCTGATGCACTTCTCGTCTTGCACCGGGGCGGGCTCCGGAAATCGCATCGCATATCTGCACAATAGGGGAGTAGAGCGAAGTCATTTCAACTTCATCGTGGTGTGCACCGATGGCATTGCAAATCTCATGATGCTCTTTTAGCTTTTCAGCTAGTTTCATTCCTGCGATGGCGTGAGGCAATTCAAGTTCCTGTTCAAAAACTTTTCCGATGTCGTGAAGCAATCCTGCGCGCTTGGCGACTTTCGGATTCAATCCGAACTCGGCAGCCATCACAGAGCAGAGGTTTGCAACTTCACGTGAGTGTTGTAAAAGATTTTGCCCGTAAGAGGAACGGTATTTCATTCTTCCTACCAGACGAATGAGTTCTGCGGGAAGCCCGTGAATTCCCAAATCAATTGTAGTGCGCTTCCCGGTTTCAGCAATTTCGTCTTCGATTTGTCTTTTCACTTTCTCAACTATCTCTTCGATGCGGGCAGGATGAATGCGTCCGTCACCAACGAGTTGGTGTAGAGCAAGGCGTGCAATTTCTCTACGAACGGGGTCGAAACAGGAAAGAATGATTGCATCGGGAGTATCATCCACAATTATTTCAACGCCTGTAAGAGATTCCAGCGTTCGAATATTTCTTCCTTCCCGACCGATGATTCTTCCTTTCGTGTCATCTCCTTCGATATGAAAAACGGTAACCGAATTTTCCACCGCATGTTCGGTAGGAATTCGCTGAATCGTTTGTATCACAATTTTCTTTGCTTCTCTGCTTGCGGTAAGTTTTGCTTCTTCCATTGCCTGATTGATGAATGCCATCGCTTCTGTTTTCGCTTTGTCCGTGAGAGATTCGATGAGCTGTGCTTTTGCGTCTTCACCTGAAATTCCTGCCACCGCTTCCAGCATGGCTATTTGTTTTTGCAGACCTTTATCAAGTTCTGATTTTTTCTTTTCAATAATATCGAGTTGTCCTGTCAGATTGTTTTTCAGCGTATCCAGTTCGCGTTCTTTGCGCTGAACTTGTTCGAGTTTTTGCGAAGCCGCCAGTTCTTTTTGCTTCGCCCGCTGTTCGGAGGCGAGCATGTTCCTGTTTTTTTCGTTGATGACATGTTCGTGGTCAGATTTCATCTGGAGAAATTTTTCTTTCGCCTGATGTATCTTATCGTTTTTGATCTTTTCCGCTTCAATCTCTGCAGTTTTTATTTTCAGCTCGCCTTTCTTTTGCAAACTGCCTTTGAGAATTGAATTAGCAAGCACAATTCCGAGTCCGAGTCCGGCAATGGCTGCAACTGCTATGAGTATGACGGTGGTTGTATCGAGTGTCATATGTGTAAAATTAAAAGCCCCTCCAAACCTCCCCGAAGGGGAGGAGAATGAGCGTGTGATTATTGTTGATGTATGTAAATAAAAATACCCGCATAAGTTCTTATATGAACTATTACGGGTTTAACAAGTTCCCTTCCCTTCGGGAAGGGTTGGGGATGGGCATCTCTTTTTTTAATCCTTCAATGCTGCAGAAACCGATTTTTCGATTTTCTCTAATTTTTCCAGAACGGCTTTTTCTTCTTTGCCGGTATTGTGATGGATTTCTGTTGCATGTGTAGCGAAATGAAGCGAGCTCATGGCTAGAAGGTCCTGGCGGTCTTTGATGTTGAAATTCTTTTCGTAATCAGTTACCTTGTCATTGATATTCTTTACCGCCTTTCTTACGTTTTCTTCTTCGCTGCGCTCAATGGTCAAAGGGTAAATCCGTCCTGCTATTGAAACTTTTATTGATAGCTGTTCTTTCATTTTTGCTTTTTCGCTTACTTATTTAAAAGAGCAATGCACTTGTCTACTTCCCGTATCAGTTCGTTTATTTTTAGTTTTAGTTCAGTTGTGTTTTCGTTGGTTGATGATAGTGATTTTGATAGCTTGAGAACTTTTGATTTATCCTCAATTTCTTTTATGGTTTGTTTTTGTTGCGATACAGTTTGAGTTAGGTTGTTGTGTTGGGTTTGAAGAGCGGATAATTCCTTCTTCGTACGATGGTGCAAATCTACTAATTTCTCTATTTTGCTTTCCAGCGATGCAACGATGGATTTCAGTTCGCTCATTTTTCAATAACGTAATGTTCACAAAAATACAATTCGCCCCGAACTTGGCAAGATTATTTCTTGTTTTTTTGATAAGAATGAATAAACTACTCGATGTCTTCCCAAAATGGCACTATTATTTTCTTGTATTTCTCTTATTAGGACTTGTTTTCATTTTCATCCCGTTCAGGCTTGGAAGCGCAATTATTTTTCAAGACACATTTTTTCCTAAACCACCCCCTAAAAAATTCCCACAGGGATGGATGGTTGCCCCGACTGATTCTGCCTTGAAAATTGCTGGAAACTTCGGAGAAATCCGACCTAATCATTTTCATGCAGGTTTGGATGTTAAAACTGCCGGAAGGGAAGGTCTCAACATTTATGCAATTGCTGATGGATATGTTTCTAGAATTAAAATTTCCGCTTTCGGATACGGAAAAGCAGTTTATATCACACATCCTAACGGATACGTTTCTGTTTACGCACATCTGCAGAAGTTACACGGAAAACTTGCAGCATATCTGAAAGAAGAACAATACAAAGCAGAAAAATTTGAAATAGAATTATTTCCTGATTCAAATCTTTTGCGTGTGAAACAATGCGATACTATTGCCATATCCGGAAATACTGGCGGCTCGCAGTCGCCTCATTTGCATTTTGAAATCCGCGATGCGAAAACAGAGCATGCGTATAATCCGTTTTTATTCGGATACAAGATTGATGATACAATTCCACCTGTCATTTCACTTCTGAAAATATATCCGGCAACTGATTCGAGTTTTGTAAACGGGAAAAACACCCCGCGCAAAATACCTGTTTATGGAAAAAGGCGAAAGTGCAGGCTTTCATCTGCAGAAAAAATAATCGTGAGCGGAGATATCGGATTTGGAATTGAAACAACCGATTACGGTAATATAAAGGAGGCGGGAAAACTGGGCGCGTATTCAATTGATTTATATGTTGACAACAAGCAAATTTATTTTCACAAACTCGATGAAATTGCTTTTGACGAATCGCGCTACATAAATTCTCATATTGATTATGCCGAAGAAGCCAAAAGCAATAAAGAAATTCAAAAATGTTTTCGCGATGAGAATAATATGCTCTCGATATATCAATGCGTGGTGAATGAGGGTTTATTTCATTTCAATGATACGTTTACCCATTCCGTAAAGTTTATTGTGAAGGATTTTTTCGGAAACACTTCAGAGCTGAATTTTAAAGTCAAAAGTCAAAAAAGAAAGACTCCGATACCTAAAACCCAATCGGAAAAATCAAATCATCATTTTAATTGTTCTGAAATAAATAAATTTGAAACAGAAAATATTAAAGTAGAGATTCCTCCCTGCGCATTGTATTCAGATATGGATTTTGATTATTCCTTAAGCAAGGATACTTTGCCCGGCAAACTGGCTCCCGTTCATTCCGTGCACAAGCAGGATATTCCTGTGCATGCCACTTATTCTCTTTCGATAAAAACAAAACCAATCGATGAAAAACTCCGTTCAAAAGCAACTATTGTTTTATTGGATGGCAATAATTATATGACAGATCAGAAAGGAGAATACAAAGATGGCTGGATGACTACTCAGACAAAATATTTTGGAAAATTTGCTGTTGCATTGGATACCGTTTCTCCCAGTATAAAACCACACAATATTTATTTCGGCAAGAATATGTCAAAAGCGAAAACAATTTCAGTAATCATTTCAGATAATCTTACCGGAATAAAATCCTACCATGCTGCCATTGACGGCAAATGGGTTCTGATGGAATACGAATATAAAAAATCAATGTTGTTCTATACATTTGATGAATATGTAACAGAAGGAAAACACATCTTTGAAGTAGAAGTTACTGATGGAAAAAACAACAGCAGAACGTACAAAACGCAATTTATGAGATAATTCTCTCCCCAATTCAATTCGTATATTCGTCCTCTTAAATTTGCATTTAGATGGATATAGGAGGCGGAAAAGCAAAAATTGACAAACAGCACGAGCAGGGAAAACTCAGCGCACGCGAGCGCATTGAATATTTACTGGATAAAGACCCCGAAGGGGCAAGCAAACCCCGGATTGAACTTGGCGCCTTTGCCGGAGACGGAATGTATGCGGAAGAAGGCGGATGTCCTGCCGGAGGAACGGTGATTGTGATTGGATATGTGAAAGGCAAGCAATGTATTGTGGTGGCGAATGACGCAACGGTGAAAGCAGGCGCATGGTTCCCCATCACCGGAAAAAAGAATTTGCGTGCGCAGGAAATCGCTATGGAGAATCGCCTTCCTATTATATATTTGGTGGACAGCGCGGGAGTTTTTCTTCCTAAGCAGGATGAAATTTTTCCTGACAAAGAACATTTCGGCAGAATTTTCCGCAACAATGCGATTATGTCTTCGATGGGCATTACACAGATATCTGCCATCATGGGTTCCTGCGTTGCCGGTGGAGCGTATCTGCCCATCATGAGCGATGAAGCGCTTATCGTAAATAAAACGGGAACCATTTTTCTGGCAGGAAGTTATCTGGTGAAAGCCGCAGTGGGCGAAACCATTGATAACGAAACGCTGGGCGGTGCAACAACGCACTGCGAAATTTCAGGTGTAACGGATTATAAATGTAAAGACGATAAAGACTGCCTTGATAAAATAAGAAACATTGTAGATAAGATTGGAGATTACAAAACGGCTGGTTTCAGTAAAGTAGAGGCGAAGCAGCCGAAAAAGAAACCGGAAGAAATTTTAGGAATCACATGTGCTCAGCAGTTTGATATGCGCGAGGTGATTGAAAGAATTGTAGATGATTCTGCATTCGAAGAATACAAGGAAGGTTACGGTCAAAGCATTCTCTGCGGATACGCGCGCATTGACGGCTGGGCAGTGGGCATCGTTGCCAATCAACGCAAAGTGGTAAAAAGTAAAAAAGGCGAAATGCAGTTTGGCGGAGTTATTTATTCCGACTCTGCCGATAAATCCACCCGTTTCATCATGAACTGCAACCAGAAAAAAATTCCGCTCGTGTTCTTGCAGGATGTGACAGGATTTATGGTGGGCTCTCGCTCCGAGCATGGAGGAATTATAAAAGACGGTGCTAAAATGGTGAATGCAGTTTCAAATTCTGTAGTTCCGAAATTCACCATCATCATCGGCAATTCGTACGGTGCGGGCAATTACGCCATGTGCGGAAAAGCATACGATCCTCGTTTAATCGCTGCTTGGCCTACAGCAAAAATTGCCGTAATGGGAGGTGAGCAGGCGGCAAAAGTTTTAGTTCAGATTGAAGTAGCTACATTAAAAGGAAAAGGCGAAACCATTACTCCTGAAAAAGAAAAAGAACTCTTCGACAAAATAAAGAACCGATACGATTCACAGACTTCTCCTTACTACGCTGCCTCGCGTTTGTGGGTGGATGCAGTCATCAATCCACTCGACACACGCAAATGGCTTGCGATGGGAATTGAAATGGCGAATCATTCTCCTATTAAAAAGAAATTTAATGTGGGGGTAATCCAAACGTAATGCCAATATACGAATGCGTACTAATAATACTAATCTGAATACAAACGAATAATACAAATAATCCTAAATAAATTATTAGTATCATTTGTATTATTCGTTTCATTAGTATCAATTAGTATATTGGCATTGTTATTATGAAATTCACTGAATTCAATCTTGACGCAAAGCTTATGGAAGGACTTTTTTCCATGGGTTTTGAAAACGCAACCCCAATACAGGACCAAACAATTCCGGTTATCATGGCAGGCAAAGATCTCATCGCCTGCGCGCAAACGGGAACGGGAAAAACAGCAGCATTTCTTTTGCCGATACTCAGCCGGCTTTCCACTCAGCCTTCTGATCACGTTGATACATTAATTGTTTCTCCTACACGTGAACTGGCTTTGCAGATTGATCGTGCGCTGCAGGGTTTTGCATATTTCACTTCGGTGAGTTCCATCGCAGTGTATGGTGGCAATGATGGCGGCTCTTTCGAGCAGGAGAAAAGA
>Ga0247727_10019004_pt1 | contig 10708 bp, 13 predicted proteins | sample WisWelCaveWW1625_FD_202498 | JGI IMG/M metagenome (GOLD analysis project Ga0247727, IMG submission 202498) | Biofilm microbial communities from Wishing Well Cave, Virginia, United States - WW16-25 | ecosystem: Environmental > Aquatic > Deep subsurface > Groundwater > Cave microbial mat | place...
AGCTGTGCGCGGCCGCCTCGCTGGCGGGCGCGCACGTGACGGCCGTCGAGCCGCTCGAAGAGCGGCGCCGACTGGCCGGAGACTTCGGGGCCGAGGACACCGTCGAACGTCTTCCCGACGGGTCGTTACCCGGGATCGACCTGGGCCGAGTGGTTCCACACCGGTGGCGTGGGGCCGCTGGCAGAGGCCGGGATCTACAACCTCAAGAGCCTCACGGCGCTGGTTGGGCCGGTCGCGGAGGTCTACGCGGCGGAGACGACCGCCGTGGTTGCCCGTGAGATCGGTGGGCGAACGGTCGAAGGCCTCGACCCTGACGTTTCGCACGTCGTGCTCCGTCACGTGTCGGGCGCCCTGTCGTCGGTCGTCTCGAGCCAGGCGGTCCAGCGGTACCACCGCCCCGGCCTGGAGCTCTATGGGACGGAAGGGACGGTCAACCTCCTTGGGGACGACTGGGACCCGCTCGGGTTCGAGATCTGGCGGAACGAGGATGGCTGCTGGTCCACCTACGAGCCGCTCGACGCGACGTGGCTGTGGGCCGAGGGTCTCCGGGAGGCCGTGGACGCCGTCGTGGAGGGGAGACCCCCGCTCGTCCACCCGGACCACGACCTGCACCTCTTGGAGGTGGTCGACGCCGCTCGCATCTCCGCGCGCGAGGGGCGGCCCGTGGCGGTGATGTCCCGCCACGAGATCCCGGACTTGCGGCTGGTCCTCGACGTCGATCGGCATCACCTGCACGACCACACGCGTCCCTTCGACCAGCAGTAGCCGGCCGAGGGCGCGGGCCGAGCTAGCCGAAGATGGCCCGCGGCTCGATGCCGTTGGCTTCGCAGTGCTCGAGGTACATACGTTGCCGGGTCCGCATGTCGTCCTGCTGGATGAGCTGGTCCTCGTCGTCGAGGTACTGGATCACGCCGTGGACCACGAACAGCGTGATCATGTCCTCGTCGCCCAGCACCTCGAGCGTGTGCACGTCCCCGGGCGGTTCCCACACGTACGTGCGGGGCGTGGCGACCCAGTCGTGTTCGAGGTACCTCCAGCTCCCCTGGAGCACGTAGCCGTGCACCGACCCCCCAGTGTGCAGGTGCCGCGAGATCTGTCCCTTTCGCTCGCAGCGGATCAGGTTGATCCACATTCCCGTCGACGGGGAGTAGTGGAGCGGCTTGAAGGCGAGGCCCTGGCCGTTGGGCACCCACGGCATGTCGTCGGCCGACACCGCTAGGTCGGCCAGGTCTGTCGGCAGCGACTGCGGGGCGAAGGTAACCATGTTTGCGGCGCTCGGAAGCGTGATGATACCGTCCCGCGATATCGAATGCGAGTCCACATCGTGAAGTGCGGGATCGTCCGATGAGCGTCCCCACCAGGGTCCGTTCCGTCGGGAAGGCGGTGCAGATCCTGATGTTCGTCTCGGAGCAGAACGAGGGAGCGACCGCCCGTGAAGTGGCCGACGCGCTTGGCTTACCGGTCGCCACCGCGCATCACCTGCTGAACACCCTGCAGGCCGAGGGCATGCTCGCCAAGGACTCCTTCCGGCGGTTCCACCTCGGCCCCGCGGTCGGTGCTCTGGTGGATTCCTACCAGCGCCGCCCGGCTCCTCCCGAGTACCTCGTGGAGCCACTCCGCCAGGTTGCTGCCGAGACCGGCGAGACCGCGTACCTGAGCGGCTGGCAGCACGGTGAAGCGGTGGTCCTGGCGACGGTCGAAGGGAGCCATGCGGTTCGCGTGAAGGGGCTCCACACCGGGTTCACGGGTTTCACGCATGCCAGGGCATCCGGGAAGCTCTTCCTCGCGTTCGCGCATCCGGACGTGCGCGAGCGCTACCTCGCGAGCGCTCCGCTCGAGGCGCGGACACCGAGCACGATCGTTGACCCCGACGCTCTCCGCCAGGAGCTGAAGCGGGTCGCCAAGCGCGGGTATGCGATCGATAGCGAAGAGTTCACTCCTGGCGTGAGCTGCGTCTCGGCCCCGGTGTTGGAGGGCGGGATCGCCGTTGCCACGTACACGGTGGCGGCGCCTACGTCGCGGTTCGAGCGGGAGCGCGCGGAGCTTACGACCGCCGTCCTCGCGGCGGCTCGCGCCGCCCGGGGCGCGACCGGTAGGGCGTCGGCGTGAGCGCTCCCGAACCCTCCTCCGAGGACCTCCTCGCCCTGCATCGACGGATGCTCGAGATCCGCGAGTTCGAGGACGAGGTGCAGCGCCTGTTCCTCCAGAATGTGGTTCGCGGGTCCACGCATCTCTACCAGGGGCAGGAAGCGGTCGCCGTCGGGGCATGCTCGGCCCTGCGCGAGGGCGACACCATGACCTGCACGTATCGGGGCCACGGCGCGGTGCTCGCCATGGGTGCCCCGGCGGACCGCTCGCTCGCCGAGATCCTCGGCAAGGCGGACGGCCTGTGCCGCGGCAAGGGCGGCTCGATGCACCTCACCGACGTCGGCAGGGGCATCTTGGGGTCGTTCGCGATCGTCGGCGCGAACCTGCCGGTGACGTGCGGCGCAGCTCTTTCGGCGACCTACCGCGGGACCGACGCCGTCTCCCTGGCGTTCTTCGGGGACGGCGCGACGAACATCGGCACCTTCCATGAGGCGCTGAACCTGGCCGCCATCTGGCGGTTGCCGGCGATCTTCGTCTGCGAGAACAACCTCTACGGCGAGTACTCGCCGATCGCGGCGACCACGCCGATCGATCGACTTGCCGACCGAGCGAACTCCTACGGGATGGCCTCGGCGCAGGTGGATGGGAACGACCTGCTAGCGGTGCGGGAGGTCGCGTGGGCGGCGACGGAACGCGCGCGGGCCGGCGACGGTCCGACGCTCGTCGAAGCGCTCACCTACCGGCAGCGCGGTCACTCGCGCACCGACCCGGCCGCGTACCGGCCCGAGGGAGAGCTGGAGCGCTGGCTCGAGCGCGACCCGATCGTCCTGTTCGAGCGGGCGCTGGTCGAGCGCGACGCGGCAACGGCCGAGCATCTCGCGACCATGCGATCCGAGGTCGAACGAGAGATGGCGACGATGTCGGCACGGGTCCGGACGTGGCCGGCCCCCGACCCCGAGAGCCGCTTAGAGGACGTGCTCGTATGAGCGCCGTCCCCGCCACGTACCGCGAAGCCGTGGGGCTCGCGCTGGCCGACGAGATGGAAGAGGACCCCGACGTGTTCTGCTTGGGCGAGGACATCGGCGCGGCCGGCGGCGTGTTCAAAGCCACTGTGGGCCTGTTCGAACGGTTCGGTCCGAAGCGCGTCCGGGACACGCCGATCTCCGAGCAGGCGATCGTGGGCGCCGCGCTTGGCGCGGCTTTGACGGGGCTCCGGCCCGTCGCGGAGCTGATGTTCGCGGACTTCGCAGGGGTCGCCTTCGATCAGATCGCCAACCAGCTGGCCAAGTACCGCTACTTGAGCGGCGGTCAGGCGGTAGTCCCGGTGACGATCCGGATGGCGTGCGGCGCCGGGCTGGGGTTCGGGGCGCAGCACTCCCAGTCCGCGGAGAACTGGTTCCTCAACGTCCCGGGACTCGTCGTCGTCGTTCCGGCCACGGCCGGTGATGCCTACGGCCTGCTCCGGAGCGCGATCCGCGATGACAACCCGGTCATCGTGCTCGAGCACAAGGCCCTGTATGCGGACAAGGGCGAGGTCGAACAGGGGCGGACGGTGCCGCTCGGGCAAGCGGAAGTCGTTCGGGAGGGCGAGGCCCTCACGGTCGTCGCCACCCAGCAGATGCGTCTTCGGAGCGTCGCCGTGGCGGACGAGCTCGCCGAGGAAGGCGTGCAGGTCGAGGTGATCGATCCGCGCACCGTCGCACCGCTCGACATGCCCACGATCGTGGCCAGCGTCCGCAAGACGGGTCGCCTCGTGTGCGTGCAGGAGAGTCCGGCGGCCGGGAGCTGGGGCGCGACGGTGATCGCGCGGGTCGCCGAGCTTGCGTTCGACGACCTCGACGCGCCGCCGGCCCTCATCGCCGCCGACGACACGCCGATCCCGTTCGCCGCCCCGCTCGAGGACCGGTGGATGCCCACGAAGGAGCGGATCACCGGGGCGATCAGGCGCTTGGCCTCGCTCTGAGGTTCCCCTGAAAGGAGAAGACATGCTCGTCTACATCGAATACATCAGCCGGCGGCCCGGGATCGGTCTGCATGAGTTCCACGCGGTGGTGGGCGGCGGGCAGTCCGGATGGTCCGGCGACTACGAAGAGGACATCGCGGTGCTGAACGTGGGCCGCTCGTGGCGGATGGGTCCTGAGCCCGAGTACATGTGCGTGTGGTACAGCCCGAACGCGGGGATGGAGCGGATCGACGACTGGGAGCGGGTGTTTCGCTCCGGCGTGGCCGACGCGTACGAGGAGCCGTTCCGCCTGGCCGGCCGCATCGACCGCGCTGGCTGCTACGACCCCCTGCTCGAGCCCGTGAAGGGGAGCAAGGGGCGCTTCTACGCCGAGTGGTTCGACCTGGCGCCGGGCGCGACCAGGGAGACGGTCGTCGACCTGTTCGAGACCAGGCGCAAGGAGCATCCCGATCTCGCGCTCAACCTGTTGGTGGACCGGATCGGGAAGCTGGGTCCGGACCCGCGCGGCCTGGCGGTCTGGGGGGTCCCGTCGTGGGCCGCGGTCGTCGAGATCGCGCGCGATCTCGACGACGCGGCCGACCCGATCCGGTTGGTGACTGCGTCGTTCTACGCCGACTTCGGCCAGGAGCAGCTTTGACCGACGCCTTCCGCGGGCGCGCCGCGATCGTGACCGGGGCCTCGTCGGGCATCGGGCGTGCGATCGCGCGACATCTTGCCGCGGAGGGTGCGGATCTGTGTCTGGTGGCCGCACCGAGGGACGCGGCCGACCTGGACGGGGTCGCGGACGACGTGCGCGCGGCGGGCGTGCGCGCGGTGCCGATCGCGTCGGACGTCGGCGAGCACGAGACAGCCGAGCGGGCGGTCGCCGAGACGCTCGAAGCGTTCGGGCGCCTGGACCATCTTGCGTCGAACGCGGGCATCGCCTACTTCGAGGAGATCCTCGAAGCGCCGCTCGAGCACTTCGATCACACGATGCGCGTGAACGTGCGCGGGATGTACCTGATGACGCGGGCCGTCGCCCGCGCGATGGCCGGACGCGGTGGCGGGTCGATCGTGTGCACCGCGTCGACGGCGTCGTTCGCCGGTGAGGAGTACCAGGCGACCTACAACGCCTCGAAGGGAGCGGTGAGCCAGCTCACGCGTTCGCTCGCGATCGACCTCGCGCGGTACGGGATCCGTGTGAACGCCGTGGCGCCCGGGTGGGTCCGGACGCCACCCACCGCGGAGATCCTCGCCGACGGCGAGCAGTGGTCGAAGCACCGTTCGAGGATCCCGCTGGACCGGCCCGCGGAGCCCGAAGAGATCGCGAACGTGGCCGGGTTCTTGCTGAGTGACGCCGCTTCGTACGTGACGGGCTCGCTCGTGGTAGCCGACGGAGGCCTCACGGCGGGTTACAGGTTCTCGGACTGGGAGGCGGCGCCGGCAACCTCCGAGCCGCGGGCGCCGCGGAGGTGGCCGTGACGATCTCCCTCGGCGTCGACACCTTGTGCTGGCACATGCGCCTGGAGTCGGGCGCGATCACCGTGGAGCAGGTGCTTGAGGACGCGGCCTCGCTCGGGGCACCGGTCGTGACCCTGAATCTGCATCATGTGCGCGACCGCGAGGAGAGCGAGCTGAGCAACCTGCGGACGCGCGCGGAAGGGCTGGGTCTCCGGCTGCTGGCGCAGGGTGACTTCGTAGGTTCGCCTCGGAAGGGAGATGCGCCCGCGGATGGCGTGGCGCGCGTCGAGAGGTGGCTGGAGCGGGCGGTTGCGCTCCGGAGCCCGACCCTCCGGCTGGCGTCCGGCTTCTATCGCGCGGAGCTCGCCGCGGAGCCGGACGCGATCGAACGGGAGCGCGCCTACGTCACTGAGGTGCTGCGAACGGCATCGGAGGCCGCCTCAGCCGCCGGCGTTCGCCTGATCCTGGAGAACCACTCCGATTTCACGGTCGATGAGTACGAGCGCATCGTGAACGACGTGAGCCGCGACCGGATGGGCGTGTTCCTCGACCTCATCAATCCCATCGTCACGTTCGACGATCCGTTCCGGGCCATCGAGCTCCTGGCGCCGCTCGCCCAGAGCGGACATGTCCGCGACTTCGAGATGCGCTCGATCCAGCAGCCGGATGCCTACCATCGCCGCGGTTTCGAGGTGCTCTACCGTTATCCGGGCGAAGGGGTTGCGCCAGTCGCATCGCTGATCGGCAAGCTCGTCCAGACCGTTGGCGATCGCCCCTACGACCTGCTGATCGAAGGCCTGGACAGCCAGGCCGAGGTCGACGATCAGCACGAGCGTCTGAAGCCCGCTATGGCCCACGTCCGTGGCTTCCTCGAGGAGGAGGGGGCGTGAGGGCGGTCGTCTTCAGCGGGGCCGGCGGGAACGAGGTCGTCGAGCTGGTCAACCGGCCCGATCCGCAGCCCGGGCCCGAGGACGTCGTGGTTTCCGCCCGCTTCGCGGGGATGAATCCCGCCGACCTGCAGCAACGGGAGGGGCGGTACCCGGCGCCGCCGGGCGCCGTGCCGGACGTGCCGGGGCTCGAAGTGGCGGGAACGATCATCGCGGCCGGCGAGCGCGTCATGTCGTGGGAGCCGGGGGAGCGCGTGTTCGGACTGGTGGCCGGCGGGGGCCTGGCCGACCGGGTCGTCGTCCACGAGCGGTGCGTGGCTCGGGTCCCCGAGCGGCTCGGCGACGATGAGGCGGCCGCGACCCCCGAAGCGTTCATCACGGCGCACGACGCAGTGCTCACCCAGGCGGGTCTCCGGCCGGGGGAGACGCTGTTGGTGCACGGGGCGAGCGGGGCCGTGGGGACGGCCGCGGTGCAGATCGGCGTGGCGGCCGGCGCCCGCGTGCTGGGGTCGGTTCGCTCCGAGGAGGCCGGGAAAGCCGTGATCGAGCTGGGGGCGGAGGTCGTGAGCGATGAGGGGTTCGTTGCCGCCGTCTCCGAAGCCACGAGCGGTCGCGGTGTCGACGTGATCCTCGAGCTCGTCGGGGCGTCCCATTTCCCCGGCAACCTTGAGGTCATCGCGACGTCCGGGCGGATGGTTGTCGTGGGTGTGGCGGCCGGGTCGCGGATCGAGCTCGACCTGCTCGGGTTGATGCGACGGCGGGCATCGATGCGCGGGACGGTGCTCCGAGCGAGACCGCTTGAGGGGAAGGCCGCAGTGGTGCGTGCCTTCGAGCGAGAGGTCGTGCCGATGCTGGCGGACGGTCGCGTCCACGCTCGCGTGGACGCGACCTTCCCGGCCGAGGATGTGCACGCCGCCTTCGACCGCCTGTCGGAGCGGTCGGGCAAGGTGCTCCTGGAGTTCGCGTGACGGGCCGGGTAGAGGGACGGGTGGCGCTGGTGACCGGCGCCGGGCTGGGTATCGGCCGGGCGGCCGCGGTCCGCCTGGCCGAGGAGGGCGCAACCGTGATCGCGTCCTCCCGCACGCTCGCCCATGCGGTTCAGACCTGCGACGAGGCGGAGGCGACCGGTGCCGTCCGTCCCGAGGCGGTCGCGCTCGATGTCTCCGATGCCGAGGCGATCGACCGCGTCGTGAGCGACGTCGCCGGCCGTCACGGACGGATCGACGTTCTGGTGGCCAACGCCGGCATCGACCTGCCGCGCGCACCGTCCGTCGACGAGACGACCGACGAAGAGTGGGAGCAGGTGTTCGCGGTGAACGCGACCGGCCTGTTCAGGTGCTGCCGCGCCGTGGTGCCGGTGATGCCGGCCGGGGGCTCGATCGTGACGGTCGCCTCGATCAACTCGTTCGTGGCTTGGTCGAACGATGCGGCCTACACGGCGTCCAAGGGCGCCGCACTGCAGTTCACCCGCTCGCTCGCCCTCGATGTCGTAGGACGTGGCATCCGAGCGAACTGCGTCTGTCCGGGCGTGATCGACACGCCGCTCACCCGAGCGTTCCTCAACGTCGCTGAAGACCCGGAGGCGCTCGAGTCGGAGTACGGGGGGGTCGCGCCGATGAGCCGCATGGGCACGGCCCGCGAGGTGGCGAACTGCATCCTGTTCCTGGCCTCAGACGAGGCCTCGTTCGTGACGGGCTCGGCTTTGATCGTGGATGGGGGCACGACCGCCCGGGCGTGATCGCCTCCCTCGGCATCGACGTCGGCCTATCCGGTGTCCGGGCCTCGGTCATGCGAAACGACGGCCGCGTCCTGGCCACCGCCCGATGCGTCTCGTCGCCGAGGTTTGCGGAAGGCATCGCCGAGCAGGATCCGCGCGGATGGGTTGCCGGGGCGATCGAAGCCGGCTCGCGCGCCGTCGCAGAGGCGGCCACCACCGTGGACGGCGTCGCCGTCGTCGCGTTGGGCCCGGCTCCGGTACTGATCGATGTGGACGGCGAGCCGCTCGCGCCGTCGCCCCTGTTCGGCTTGGATCGACGCGCCGCTCCTTGGCGCGATCGGCTCGCCACCGGTCCGGATCACGCGCTGCCGACGCTGCTCCGTTGGGCGGAGACGGCGCCTGAGCTCATCGCGCGGGCGACGACTGTGCTGGACGCAACGGGGTTCGTCGTGCGCGCACTGACGGAGGTCGACACGATAGACAGGATCGCGGCGGAGTCCTATCGGTGGCCCGACGTCCCGTCGCCGATCGGACTTCCCGAGGTCGCCGAGCCAGACGCGATCGCCGGGAAGCTCCTCCCCGAGGTGGCGAACGCCCTGGGGGTGTCGCCGGGCACGCCGGTCGCCGTGGGGACGATCGACTGCTTCGCCGACGTTGCGGCTGCCGGGGTTTCGGCGCCGGGAGACGCCGCATTGCTGCTCGGCAGCACGCTCATCCTGTACGCGGTCGCAGGCGGTGCTCCCGAGGTGCCCGAGCTGGACACGACGCCGCATCTCGGCGACGGCTCGTTGGTTGGCGGCTCGACGGCAACGGCCGGGCTCGCGCTGGATCTGCTCGCTCGGCTGCTCGGGTCGACCGAGGATCTGGAGCTGGAGGCAGCCGGACTCGAGCCCGGATCGGGCGGCCTGCTCGCGCTCCCGTACCTGGCGGGTGAGCGCACACCAATACGAGATCCTTGGGCCCGGGGGGTGTTGGCGGGCCTTACGCTGGATAGTACGCCGGCGTCCATCTACCGAGCCATGGTGGACGGGATCGCGCTCACAGCCCTCGACCATCACGACCGGCTCGAGCACGCGGGGCTCGCGCCGGAGCGCTACCGGGTAGCCGGAGGAGGAGTCCTGAACCGCACGTGGCTCACGTCGGTGTGCGACGCGGTAGGCACCCCGCTCGAGGTGATGCCAGACGCCGGCTCGGCCGCCGGAGCGGCGTGGCTGGGGCTCCGGATGCTGGGCTCCGAGCCGAGCCGACATCCGGTTCATACCTGCGAGCCGGACGAGGCCCGGAACGAGCGGTTCCAGGACCTGCTGGGGCGTGCGCGCGAGCTCTGGCGTGCCGCGGGCCCGCTCGTACGTGGGTTGGGAGACGTTGGCGACGACGCAATACGAAGGGACCATGCATGACCGAGGCCACGCCCCCCGGCTACATCCCGACACCACGGCCGACGTTCGACTCGCCTACCGTGATCCGGTTCGACGACGCCGTCACCGCGACGTGGGGCGACGAGATCTCCGGCCACGTGTTCGATCGGATCTTCGTGTCCAGCTCGAAGATCCACCACATCATCTACGAGCTCGAACCTCACGGCGGGTTCACGCACTCGAACGAGTACCGGACGATCTTCGCGGCGCACGAGGTCATGGTCGTGCTGAGCGGGGAGCTCGTGCTCGCGAACCCGGAGACGGGGGAGGTCGTCCGTGCCCTCCCGGGCGAGGCGGTCGTGTTCGGCCCGGATACCTGGCACCACGGCTTCAACGAGAGCGCGGACCCGCTGCGGGTCCTCGAGTTCTTCGCTCCACCGCCCTCGATCGGGACCTCGGGCGCCTACGCGCGAACGAAGCCGTTGCTCGAGCGAAGCAAGCACACGCGCGACGATCTGCTCGCCTCGTGGCCGCCCTCGACGGCTCCGCCGCGCCGGCGACGCTGCACATAGCCCGCGAGGCGGGCTACCTGTGGCGGATCGAGGGCGAGGAGCATCGGAGCCTGTTCGGGGTCATCGCCTCGTCCCCGGAGCTGACGGTGGGTAAGCTCCGCCTTCCGCCGGGCCGGCAAACGGACTGGCGCCGGCACGGGGGAGACATGTCCCTACTAGTGGTCGACGGCGTGGTGACGGCGCTCCTGGGTGATGATGGCGTCGACCTGTCGGTGAACGACGCGCTGTACGTGCCCGAGGGCGATGCGTACCGGTTGGAGAACCGGTCGGGCCGACCCGCCGCGGTCGTGTGTGGCGTTGCTCCACGGTACCTGCCGTGACCGCTGGCGATCCGCTCCTGTTCGTCGGCGTCGACGTGGGTGCCAGCAAGATCGCGACGGGGCTCGTCGAGCTCCCGAGCGGCCGCGTCGTGGCATCCGACGCCGCGGCGACGCCCCTTCTCGAGCATGACTCGGATCACGTGGACGTCGTCGTCGAGGCGGCTGCACGCATGGTCGACGAAGCGCGCCGGCAGTCGACTCCGGTAGCGGGCCTTGGCGCGGGGGTGTGCGAGCTCGTCGACCTCGAGGGGCGGGTTCGAAGTGCGGTCTCCGTCGAGCTTCGGGGAGATCGCCTCATGGCCGAGCTGTCGTCGCTCGCGGCCGGTGTCGTGGTCGACTCGGACGTGCGGGCCCATGCGCTCG
>Ga0247727_10019005_pt1 | contig 10707 bp, 11 predicted proteins | sample WisWelCaveWW1625_FD_202498 | JGI IMG/M metagenome (GOLD analysis project Ga0247727, IMG submission 202498) | Biofilm microbial communities from Wishing Well Cave, Virginia, United States - WW16-25 | ecosystem: Environmental > Aquatic > Deep subsurface > Groundwater > Cave microbial mat | place...
CCGTGAATGGCTTCTCTTTCCAGGGCTCGCCGGCCCAGGCCAGCAGAGCAAATATCCCTGCCAGCAGCACCGACGTCCCTGTTCGTCGAAACAGATTCATCGTGGTTCACACAGGCGAACGAGCGCAGGCCCTGCCTACAATCTGATGCGCGTCAGAGCCTGCTCGTATGCCTCGGGGTCAAACCCAATCAGCACTTCCTCGCCGATTTTCGCAGTCGGCGTGGCGTTGCTTTTCAGTTCCTCGACTAACTCACGCACCGCTGCCTGGTCGGCGCGCACGTTTTTTCGATGAACTGCACTCCGTGCGACGAGAGAAACTCTCTCGCTGTGTAACACGGCGGTCACCCCGGTTGCCCATAAAGAATCACCGGGCCCATCGAATCCCGTATCCTCCCCTGCGGCGGGGGAATGTCCCGGTCACGAACGGGCGGCCCCGGTCAGCCGCGCGCCTCCGAGGACACGCTCAACTCGGTACACCGGCTTGTCCCGCCCTTCGAAATATGTCCGCGCCAACATTTCGCCGATCAGTCCAACGGCCAGCAACTGCATCCCGGAGAGGAATAGCAGCAGTCCAAGGATCAGCAGCGGCCCGTGGGTAAGAAACAGGTGAACGCCGAAGACAACTTTTTCCACGAACAAATACAGGAGAATCGCCGACCCGGCCAGGAAGCCGGCCATACCCGCCGGGCCGAACAGGTGCAGAGGCCGAGAAATGTACTGCATCAGGAACCGGAGAGTAATCAGGTCGAACAGGACGCTGACAGTGCGCTCCAGCCCGTAATGCGATTGTCCCATCTCCCGCGGCGAATCGCTGACCGGCACTTCGGCGATGCGCGCGCCCTGCCACGAGGCCAGCACGGGGATGAAGCGGTGCTGGTCGCCGTAGAGCCGCAGGTCCCGCAGCAACTCGCGGCGATAGGCCTTGAAGGTGGTCCCGAAGTCGCGCATCTCCACGCCCGAGAGTTTTGCCAGGAGCCAGTTGGCGACGCGTGAAGGCACAGTGCGCAGCCAGCCTTCGTGGCTGCGGTCGCGGCGCCAGCCGCTAACCAGGTCGTAACCTTCTGCCAGTTTTTCCAGTAGCAGACGGATCTCCGCGGGGTCGCTGCGCAAGTCCGCGTCAAGCGCGATGATGATTTCTCCTCCCGCATGGTCAAACCCCGCGGCCAGCGCTGCCGTCTGGCCGAAGTTGCGCTTCAATCGCACCACGCGCACACCCCCGTCGGCACGCACCAGCTCCGCCAGAAGCGAGAGCGTATTGTCGGTGGAACCGTCATCCACAAAAAGCAACTCGAACGGTTCAGGTAGCCGTTGCATGGCCGCCCGCAGTTTCTCGTACAGCGGGCGCACGTAACCTTCCTCGTTGTGCATGGGCACAACGACGGAATAGCGGCACGCGTTTTCCAGCGATTCCACGGTTGGCAGCCTTCCGCGTCAGTGATTCGTCTGCAGTCTTGAGTTCCCCGCTCTCGTCAAAATAATACCACGCCGCATCCCCCGGCTTTCAGTCTTCAGCAGGGAGTTATTCGTAGGCCAGCGCGTCCACCGGGTCATAGCTCGACGCACGGAGGGCAGGATAGATCGCCCCGGCAATAGTTGCTGCCAGCGCCAGCGCAATGGACCGCGCCACCCATTCCGCGGAAATCAGCACGGTCAGCGTGGGGACAGCTCGCAGCAGGATCCCCTTGATTCCAAACGTCACTCCCAAGCCGAGCACAATCCCCAAGGCGGCCATCACCAGAGTCTCCGACACCAGTTGCACAACGATATCCGTCCGGGACGCCCCCATCGCTTTCAGTATCCCAATCTCTCGAGTGCGTTCCAGTACCATGGTGTGCATGGTCAAAAGGACCACCAGAAAACTGATGGTTACGCCCACGGCCACCATAGCGCGGATAAAGGGCTTCAGTTCCGGCAAGTTGGACGAATTCATGAGCGTCAGGAATTCGGCCATCGAGCGGATGCGGTGGCCGGGAAGCAATTTGACCAGGGCCTGCCGCGCCTTCTCCGTATCGCCCATACTCCGCACGTAGAACATGGAGACGCGCTTCTCGGTCCCGGCCATTTCCTGTGCCGTGGCCAGGGGGATGAAGAATCGCGCCCCTTTACCGTGGGCCACGATGCCGGCTACGGTGAACTCTCGTCCAATCAGGTTGATACGGTCACCCACACTCAGTTTTCTGGAGTGCGCCTTGATGTCGTCCACTAACAGGTCATCGGCCTTTTCCAGCGGCCGCCCTTGGTGGAACAAGAAACCCTTGCTCAATGCAGTGAACCGCGCATAGTCAATCCCGTAAATCATATCCAGGCTGCGGCTGTCGGCCACCACCATCACCGGCGCCACCGCGTCCACTTCCGGCAGCTTTTCCATCCTCTCCCCGGCCGATTCCTGCATCACCGTAGTGGAGATGGCAAAGAAAATAGACGAGTTCGGCGGCTGCACAAGCAAGTCTGCACCTACTCCCTCAACGCGCTTGCCCCACTCGGAGACCACACCAGAACTCAGACCGACTACGAGCAACACCAACACCACTTGCAAGCCAATGGCCGCGACGCTCAGCGCTGTTCGCAGCGGGCGGGCTCGAACATTGCTCCACAGCCAGCCTGCTGAAGAAAATCCTTTGTGGGAGAACGGATCCATCCGAAAGGGTCACTCGCCGATTCATCTTACATCCCGGACCGGGTTCTGCAAAGAAGCCCTCTCGCTTTTCAGCGCGGCTCGATTTTCAACAGTTCTGTTGAAAACCTTGTGAAAAAAGAATTTCTTCGCGTGCTAACCATGCGTTGAGACGTGGTTTGTTCCAATTTGCATTAAGGTAGTGCAAACTTTGCACCAGAAACGGAGATGAAATTGCCTCTCCGTTCTCTGAGGTACCATCCGCAGGGCTTAATACCACCGAGGCGGCTTCTGTAGCTTGATGCGGATGGTCTGTTCTTCCTGGTTCAGTTCATACCACTGGCCGAATGTCTTCCACCCCTGGGCGATGACCTGCACCAATACCTTCCCGCGCGGCAGCGGTGGCACCCGGACCACGCCGTCCTTGTTGCTTTTCAGGTTCATCTCGTGTTTCTTATCCTTCAATATCACGCGCTCCTGCTGGTATTTGACGTACACGCTGGCACTGTCCACTGGCTGGTCCTTCTCGCCGGCCACGATTTCAATCCGGACCCGCGTCAACCCGGAGTCTTTTTCCGGCTTGGCGTCTTTCTGGCCTGCCGCCGGGCTGGCCAGCCATAACGCCATCGCCCAAACCATGACGCCCGCAACCCGCTTCCTATTCATTCTCGACACCTTTTCTTTCCTTCTTGCTTGTCCGGCGAGCGCCTGGGAAACTCAGCCCCGACGATTCTGGTTCGCAGCACAGGTTCTTCTTCGTTTACCAGCTCTGGCCGGGGCCGGAGCTCCCCCAACCGCTGGCGGATCTGGTCATGCTGCCAGGTGGTCACCACGTAGCCATCCGCCACGGGCAAGTCCTGTTCCATCCATCGCTCCGCCGCCCGGATGCGGTCCCTGGTCATTGGATGCGTAGCGAATGCTCGCGCGATGCCCCCCTTCTCACTCTTAGACTTCCTTTTCACGCGCTCCAGGAAATCCACAAAAGAGACCGGGTCATAGCCGCTGGCCGCGTGGTAGCGAAACCCCAGTCGGTCCGCTTCCATCTCCGCGTTTCGGCTGAACTTTAGCAACGTGAACGGCAGGGCCAGGGCCGCACCCTGCTGGATGCCGTAGGCCACCGGCCCTCCCGCCAGCATCAGAGGGATTGAGATGAGATTCCACAGCCGAATCCGGCTCATCTGCCGGGTCATATGCCGCGCTGCGATGTGTCCTATCTCGTGCGCAATGAAGCTGGCAAGCTCGGCCTCGGTTTCCGCCTCCAGGACTGCCCCGGTGGTTAGAAACAGATGGCCGCCGGGGAGCACAAAGGCATCCACTTCGTCGGAGTCCACGACTCGCACCGTGATGGGTAGCTGGGCGTCGGAATTTCGGGCGATGCGGTGGGCCACGGCGGTCACGTAGGCAGTGACCTGCTCGTCCTGGGAAAGTCGGAGTCTGGCCGCAGCTTCGCGGGCCATGGACCTGCCCAGCTCGATTTCGTGCTCCGGCGACCAGAAATTCAGGCCACCCTTCCCCGGCGCATCCTTGCTGACACGCTTGTGGGCGGCTGACCTGGGTTCCTGGCGCGCTTCCCCCACGGTCCATCCGGAGACCAGGAATAGCGCCACACCCGCCTGAGTGATCCGCCACCCCATGCGCCTCCGGAACCGCTTTTTGGACCCGGACCAAATTGTCCTGCCGGCGCTCACCAGCATAAGTGACTTCCAAACTCCGCGGATTTGACTGCCCTGTGCGTCTGCGCTACCTTCGTCCCGCGATGGTGACGCCGCCGGCGCTCCGCGGGCCCAACGCCTGTCATCATATACCCGTACATTTTTGCCGGCAATCCGCGCGGCCGGATTCGCGGTTTCTTTCGCGGCGAATCTTCATCCAGTTTTCAGGAGGCGGGAATGGGCTTTGCCACAGATGCAATCCACGTCGGGCAGGAGCCCGACCCTTCCACCGGTTCCATTATCCCCCCTGTGCATCTGACCTCTACCTATGTGCAGGATGCGCTGGGGAAAAATAAAGGCTACGACTATGCCCGAACCGCCCACCCCAACCGCCGGGCGCTCGAACGCTGCATCACTAAACTGGAGGGTGGCCTGACCTCGTACGTTTTTTCGTCCGGGATGGCCGGCACGGATGCGGTGTTCCGCCTTCTCCGCCCCGGCGACCACGTCATCGTCTCGGAAGCGGTCTACGGCGGGGTGGTGCGCCTGACCACGCAGCTCCTGGTCCATTTCGGCCTCGAGTTCAGCTTCGTGAATACCGCCTGTATCGAAAACGTGGACAAAGCCATTCGGCACAACACCCGGATGCTCTACGTTGAGACGCCAACCAATCCGACGATGATCGTCACCGACCTCGACGCCGCCGGCGCGCTGGCAAAAAAACACGGCCTGACGCTAGTGGTGGACAACACGTTTCTCAGTCCCTATCTCCAGAGTCCCCTCCGACACGGCGCGCATATCGTAATTCACTCGATGACGAAATACTTGAACGGACACAGCGACTGCACCGGCGGGGCCGTGGTGCTGGCCCGGCAAGACGATGCCGACCGCATCTATTTTCTGCAGCGCTCCGCAGGTTCCGGCCTGGCGCCAATGGACTGCTGGCTGGTGGCCCGCGGAGTCAAGACTCTCGCTGTGCGGATGGAACAGCACTGCAAGAACGGGATGGCCGTCGCCCAGTTTCTCGAATCGCACACCAAGGTCCAGCGCGTGAATTACCCCGGGCTGGCTTCCCACCCGCAGCATGCCGTCGCCAGACGCCAGCAGCGCGGGTTCGGAGCGATGATTTCCTTTGACCTCGGCTCGCTCGAGGCCGCCCGCCGCCTGCTCGACAACGTGCGCCTGTGCTCCCTCGCGGAAAGCCTCGGCGGGGTGGAAACACTCATCTCGCACCCGGCGACCATGACCCATGCTTCCGTTCCGGACGAGATGCGTCAAAAGGCCGGCATCACAGACGGTCTGGTGCGCATCTCCGTTGGCATCGAAGATGTGGAAGATTTGATTGCCGATTTGAAAGGCGCGCTGGAGAAGGTTTGACCAAGGCGGGATAGGGAGCAGCCTGCGAGGCCTATTTGCTGCGTTTCTTCGTGCCGGTGTCCTTCCGCAGGCTGTTTTCCAGCCACTTCAGGTAGGCCGCGGAGCCTGCCGTAATCGGCAAGGCGATAACCTCGGGCACTTTGTAGGTGTGCAACCGTTTGACTTCCTTTTCCACGGCCGGCAAAAGCCGCCGCGAAGTTTTGATCAGCATCAGATGTTCCGGCGCGTTCTCCACCTTTCCCTTCCAGCGGTAGATCGAGCCAACCGGCGACGCCAGCACGTTCACGCAGGCCGCCAGCCCGGCCTCTACCAGCGCCCGGGCGATGTTCCCCGCCTGTGCCGCGTCCCGGCAGGTGACCAGCAAAACCAACTTGTCCGTCTGCGATTCGCTCGTTTTTGACTTCTTCCCCGCCACGATCTCGCGCCCTCCTGTTGGATCCTCAACGTCTCTTAACTCTTTCACCCGCAGCCGGGGGATTCTCCGCCCTCATCCCCGCGCCAAGATACAATAGTCCGCCGTGGCGGACAATCGCATCCGTTTCGGCACTTCGGGCTGGCGCGCGCACATTGCCGACGAATTCACCTTCGCCAACGTGCGCTGCGCTGTCGAGGCCATTGCCGGCCACGTAAAATCCACGAAAAAACATCCTGTGCTGCTCGTCGGGCACGACTCGCGCTTCCTATCCGAGGAGTTTTCACGCGCCGCCGCCCGTATCCTCAGACGCAACGGCATCGGCGCGCTGGTTTGTGTCGGCCCTACGCCCACTCCAGCCATGGCATTTGAAATCCTGCGGCGCAAGACCGACGGCGCCATCAACTTCACCGCCAGCCACAACCCCGCCGAGTATCACGGATTGAAGTTTTCTGGGGCTGACGGCGGCCCCGCGCTTCCGGAGGTTACGAAAGACATCGAAGCGCGCGCGGCGGAGATTCAGTCGCGGCCTGCGCCGGCCGGGGACCCGCGCGTCCACGGCGAAGATTCCTTTGAAACGGTTGATTTGCACGCCACCTACCTGGCACGTCTGCTGGAGCTTGTGGATTTCAACGCTATCCGCTCGGCCGGAATCAGTTTCGTCTGCGATGCCGTGTACGGCTGCGGGGCGGGTTATCTGGACCGCATCCTTTCGGAGCAAGGGGTTCCCGTAATCCCTCTGCGGCAAAACCGCGATGTTCTATTCGGCGGCCACGGCCCCGACCCTTCCGAGTCCAATCTGGCTCCCCTTCGACAAGCGGTGCTCGATTCCCGCGCGCGCGCCGGTCTGGCCACCGACGGCGACGCCGACCGATTCGGCATCCTGGACACCGACGGCTCCTTTGTTCAGCCCAACCACGTCCTCGCGTTGCTCTATGACTATGTCGTCGAATCGCGGGGATGGAAGCTCGGTGCAGCGCGCAGCGTGGCCACCACCCATCTGCTCGACGCTGTCGCGCGGACGCACGGCGTGGAAGTCCATCAGACACCCGTGGGATTCAAGTACATCGGCGAGCTCATCAAGAAGGACAAGATCGCCCTGGGCGGCGAGGAAAGCGCCGGGCTGAGCATCCGCGGGCACATCCCGGAAAAAGACGGCATCCTGGCCTGCCTGCTGGTCGCAGAGATGATGGCCACCCGCTGCGCGGCGCTGGGCGAGCAGTTACGACAGCTCTTCCGAAAAGCCGGCGCGGAGTTCTGGCCCCTGCGCGAGAACCTGCATCTCTCGCCGGAAGTGCAGGCTGCTCTAATCGAGCGCCTGAAGTCTGACTTCACGGAGTTTGCCGGACGCCGTGTGGCCCGCAGTGACCGCACCGACGGCCTCAAACTCCTCTTCGAGGATGGCTCGTGGCTCCTGCTTCGGCTTTCGGGTACCGAGCCGCTGGTGCGCCTCTACACAGAGACGGGCTCGATGGAAGCATCCCGGCAATTGTCGCGCGATGCGCGGAGGTGGATTCTGCCATGAGAGTGATAATTCGCTGGCCGAAACGATGGCGTCTGCGCCAGGTCCGGCGCCGGCCGATGCGGCCGCGGATGCCGAAAATTTCCGCGCGGACTCTCGGCTACCTCGGGCTGGCCCTGCTGGCCACGCTTTTTGTCCACGACCTGTTCGGCGACCGTGGCTACTTCGCGATGAAACGCACGGAACGAGAGGCCGAGAAGCTCAGCCGTGAAATCCAGAAGATCGACGTCGAAAACCGGACGCTCGCGGAGCAGGTCAAGGGCCTGAAGAGCGATCCGCAACTGATCGAGCGCATCGCCCGCGAGGAAATGGGGCTGGCCAGACCCAATGAACTGATTTTCCGTTTGCCGCCGAGGAAGCCAGCGCCGTAACGCGCGCCACTCGAAAAAATCGATTGCTGGCTCCCGACCTTTGACGATCGCCTGTTGACTGGAAACGATTCATAAATGCAAAAAATGGCGCAGGAGCCGAGAAATGAACTCCCTTCGGGGTTAAGACCCGTGAGTTTTGCCGACTTTTCGGCACGGCTAAAGCCGTGCCCTCCCAAAGACGTAAAAATTTGCATCGCTGAGAAAAGTTCTAGCCCCCTGCCGCCTGCCGCCTCATCCTCGCCATGGCCAGCGTAAGTCCGAGCATCATTATGAATATTGCAAAGAGCCCTGCCGTGGCCAGTGCCGCGGTAGCGCCCTGTTTTGGCAGAATGGAGAACCGCCCGTACACAAATTCGATGTGCACCCAATACACCACCAGGGACGATGTGCCAAGTTGCACGACTGGGCTGAATCCCGTCCGCCGCGGAGGCCCCCATCCCCATTGGCACCACGCATAACAACCAGAGAAAATCACGCAGATCAGCCCCAGGCGTATCAGGAAAAAATTCGGACTGGTGTGCCAGAAGTCGTACACCGCGTAAAGCGTCGGGCTGAAGGAGTCCAGCGCCCACGCCGCCGCGGCCAGCGTCAGGCCGCCTGCGCCCAGCAGGAGTAACGTCCTTTCCTCGCTCCGCAGAGCTGGCTCTGCGGTGAGCAGAAATCCTGTGGCCAAGCCCGCAAAGCCAAACGCCGCCCAGGGAAAAATCGGAAACAGCCAGGGCTGCGGCTCGCCCAGGGTGTGCACGCCGTTGATATACGACTCCAACCACCATGGCAGGCCCGCCAGGGCCCCGCGCCAGGTGGTCCAGAGCGGAGGCGTCAGCAGAGCAATGACCAGCGCTGCGGCCCCTGCGCCTAAGATGCCCGCCGCGCGCGTCGGCGTAGCGCGGCACAGCGCACCCATCAGCATCATTCCGATGCCCATGGTGTTCAGGATGTCCACCCGGAGCAGGTCCGTCCACGGCGCATGGGGATAGCCCAGCAGAAACTCCTGCCCGCGGAACAATAGTCCCAGGGCGAAAATCTGCGCACCGCGCAGCACTGTTTTCCGCGCGACTTGACTCGCCGTCAGTCCTTTGCTCCGCAGCCGGTCGGTGGTCAACGCCATAGAAATGCCGGCCAGGAACAGAAACAGCGGCGCGGGAAACGTCCCTAGAAGTTGCGACCAGTGGAACAGCTCGCTCTGGCGAGGCTCTGCGTTGAGCCACGAATCGTAGCAGTGCGTTTGAAACATCAGCAGGCACGCCAACCCGCGCGCCCAGTCAATGTAGGTCAGCCGTTTCATGCCCTTCAGGACGCCACAGGGAAACACACATTCCCTTGGTTCGGCAAGGGCCCACAGGGTGTGCCTTCAGGGTTGGTTCTGGGGGCTTAGCGAACGACGCCCGTCAGCGGGCTGGAGGCGGAGGCGTAGAGTTTTTTAGGGATGCGCCCGGCAAGAAACGCCTTGCGGCCGGCTTCGACGGCATGGCGCATGGCTTCGGCCATCAGGACGGAGTCCTCTGCCTGGGCAATGGCTGTATTCATCAGCACGCCGTCGGCGCCCAGCTCCATCGCTTCCGCAGCGTCTGACGCTGTGCCCACGCCCGCATCCACGATCAGCGGCACTTGGGTGATGCGCTCGCGAAGGATACTGATATTCGCCGGGTTCTGGATGCCCATCCCGCTGCCAATGGGCGCGCCCAACGGCATCACCGCCGCCGCGCCAGCGTCAATCAGTTTGCGCGCCGCCACCACGTCGTCATTGGTGTACGGCAGGACGGTGAAGCCTTCCTGCACCAGGATTCGTGTTGCGCGGATAAGCTCCTCCGTGTCGGGGAACAGCGTCTTCTCGTCCCCGATGACTTCCAGCTTCACCCAGTCCGAAATCCCGGCTTCCCTGCCGAGCCGCGCGGCCCTAACAGCCTCGTCGGCGGTGTAGCAGCCAGCCGTATTGGGCAACAGGAAGAACTTCTTCCGATCAATGTAGTCCAGCAGTGACTCTTTGGTCTTGTCCGTGAGGTTCACGCGGCGCACAGCCACCGTGACCATCTCCGCACCGGAGGCTTCGTGCGCGCGCGCCATCTCCTGGTGGCTGCGGTACTTCCCCGTGCCTACAATCAGCCGCGAGCGGAACGCGCGTCCCGCGATGACCAGTTGGTCGCTCATTGCCGATTGATTTTACACCAGCAGGCGGGTCGAGCGATGTGCGGGCTCGCACATCCGCCAGGCCGCTTCAGGCTTATGGCCTCGGGATTCTGACTTCGGGCTTTTGGCTTCCTCCATCTTCTGCATAGATCTGCTCCACTTGCTCCGCGTACTTTTCCTCGATGGCCCGCCGCTTCAGTTTCATCGTGACCGTGAGTTCTCCGGCGTCGAGGGTGAACTCGCGGTCCAGGAGCGCGAAGCGCTTGATGGTTTCATATTGCGCCAGGTTGGCATTCACCTGTTCGACCTGTGCAGCCACCCAGGCGCGCACCTTGGGATGCGCGGCCATCTCCCGCGCCGAGGTGAAGGCAATACCCTCGGCGCGCCCGCGCGCCTCGACGGCTGCGAAGTTGGGCACCAAGAGCGCAGCGATAAACCTCCTGCGGTCGCCGATGACCACTGCGCTCTGAATCAGCGGTTGCATCTTGAGGTGGTTCTCGATCGGCTGCGGCGCCACAAATTTCCCCGCCGCTGTTTTGATCAGGTCTTTTTTCCGGTCGGTGATGGTCAGGAAGCCCTCAGCATCGAGTTGCCCGATGTCCCCGGTGCGCAGCCAGCCTTCTCCGCTGAGG
>Ga0247727_10019006_pt1 | contig 10707 bp, 8 predicted proteins | sample WisWelCaveWW1625_FD_202498 | JGI IMG/M metagenome (GOLD analysis project Ga0247727, IMG submission 202498) | Biofilm microbial communities from Wishing Well Cave, Virginia, United States - WW16-25 | ecosystem: Environmental > Aquatic > Deep subsurface > Groundwater > Cave microbial mat | place...
CGGCGCACGAGGTTCGGCCTGAGTTCCGGATCCACAGGCCCGGTGAGCGGCGTGGCGCCCTCCGCCTCGTATCGAGCCAGCACCGCGGGGTCGATTGCACCGTCGTGGACGATGAGCGCGTCGAGGATCGGGCCGCCCGCGTGCTGCTCGATCGCCGCCAGGTGGCCCGCGAGGTCGAGTCCCGCCGCCTCGCCCCGCTCGCGCACCAGGTTCGCAACGAGCACGACGACGGCGGGCGTCTCGGCGAGCGCTCGCGCAACCCCGTGAACCAGCAGGTTCGGCAGCAGGCTCGTGTGGAGGCTCCCCGGACCGATCACGACCAGATCGGCGTCGCGGATCGCCTCGAGAACACCGGGGGTCGGCGCCGCATCTTCCGGGCGAAGAAACACCCGCTCGATCGTTCTTCCGCACGCGTTGATGCTCGTTTCGCCAACGATTCGGGAACCGTCGTGCAGCAGAGCCTCCAAGCTCACGTTCGCCTGGGTTGCGGGCAGGATCCGACCGGCGGTTCGCAGGACGCGGCTCGACAGCTCGACCGCTTTGAGAAAGCACCCGGTCTGTTCGGCGAGCGCCGCAAGGATCAGGTTACCGACGGAGTGCCCCTCGAACTCGGTCGATGCACCATATCGATGCTGGAACAGCCCCGACAGGAGCTGCTCGTCCTCGGAAAGCGCCACCAGACAGTTTCGAATGTCCCCGGGCGGCGGAAGACCCATGCTGCGCCGCAGGCGACCGGAGCTGCCACCATCGTCGGTCACCGTGACGACGGCGGTCAGCTCCTCGGACAGCCCGGCCGTGACGTACGGGCGCAAACCCCGCAGGACGACGGGGAGTCCCGTTCCACCGCCGAGGGCAACGATCCTTCGAGGCATGCGTCGCGCGGACCCCATCTCGGTCCCGCGTACGCGGTCAGCGCCGTGGTCGTTCGTTGTAGTACTCATGGTAGTAATACGAGTCGTGATAGGCCCCACGGTCGGCCAGGCTCGCCGCGGCGCAGTTGAGCACGACGCCGAGCACACGCGCCGAAGTGATCGCCGCGAGCCCCTCGGCGTACGCGGACTTCGGCGTCGACCCGCCCCGTACGACGAGGATCAACCCGTCGCTCAACGCGCCGACCGCGTCGGCGTCGCTGAACAAGACGATCGGCGGCGTGTCGATCAGGATGCGGCTGTAGGTTCGGCGGAGGTCGGACATCAGGTTCTTCGCAACTCTCGACGTGAGCAGTTCCAGGGGGCTTTCGACCCGCGCGCCCCCCGGGAGCACGTCGAGCGGTGAATCTTCGACGCGCAGGATCGCCTGCTCCACGTCGATCCTTCCGGTGAGGAGCGCGGACAGGCCCAACGCCGGCTCGATCTGGAGCAAAGACGCGATGCGGGGTCGTCTGAGATCGGCGTCCACGAGCAGCGTCTTCTCGTTCGACGCGGCAGCGAACGCCAATGCGAGGTTCGTGGCGATCGTCGACTTTCCTTCGCCCGGTAGGCCGCTCGTGATGCCGATCACCTGGGCCGAGCTGCCGTGACGATGAACCAGCGTGGTCGTGAGGCGTCGAAATCGCTCGGCATGAACCGAACGGGGTTGGCTGAGCATCACGAGATCTGGGGACGTCGCAAGCTTGCTCTTGGAGATCTGTGTCAGGGGCATGGCTTCCCCGAGCGCCTCGCGGCTCGCCGTGGCCGATCGATCCCGATTCGAGTCCGCATCGCGCCGGCCGGGCGACGAACCGGGGGGCTGTACACCGGACTTTCCGCTCATCCTAGATACCGGTACGCGTGAACGGCGACCACCGCCATCGCGGACGCCGCCGACAGGCCCCAGTTCCAGGCACGCGTACGCCGTTCGCGTCGAGACGCCTCGGGTGTCGGAATCACGGGAATGCTCGCCAGCAGGGGGACTTCACTCAGGGCCCGCAGTCCACCCTCCGAGGCGATGACCGGTCGGAGCAGTCGCCGGGCGAGAAGCTGCCCGACGAACACCAACACGCCCGCCGCGACCCCGCCGCCCAGGAACTGCAGGCGGTTGGGCCAAGCCGGAACCTGGGACGGCCGCGCGGGCCGCACGATCTCGAACGGGTTTCCGAGATCCTTCTCCTCGATCTCCTGGCCGGTTCGGGCCGTATCGATGTTGATCTGCTGGGCCTGAAACTCGCGCTCGAGCCGATCGCGTCGCCGCGATAGCTCGTCCAGATCCTGCTGCACTCGCGGGGTTTCCGCGAGATAGGCTCGATACCGATCCCGCTCCACCGCGATCCGGACCTCTTCGGCGGCGAGCCGATCGACCTCGATGCGGGCCGCCCGAATGTGCGTTTCCGCGAAGTCGAACGGCTGGGGCTCGGCCGCCGCGGTCTGCGCCGAATCGTTCGGCGACGGGCTCTCGGCAGGCGACGACAAGACGCGAAGGTCAGCGATCTCCCGGAGCAGACTCTGGATCGCCGGATGCGTGTCCGCGTATTTGTGGCGCAGCTTTTCGACCTCGTCCTCGAGCGCCACGACCCGAGGGTCTTGCCGGGGAGAGCTGGGCGCGTTCGGAAGCGCGTCCGTGGCCGGAACCTCCCGCTCCGCCAGAAGCACGTCGAGCCGGTCGCGCGCGGCGGCGCGGCCCTTCGCCACCGCGTCGAGATCGAATTCCGCCTTGCGCAGAAGCTGCTCGTTGTTCGGCCGTTGCGCGTCGGTCTGGAACGGGTACTGCGAGCGCAAGGCACGGATCTCGCGACCGACGACCGCAAGCTCGGCCTCGACGCCACGCGAGAGTGACTCGACCGCCGTCGTGACTTGAGCCGCTTTCTGGGCACGGATCAACGCATTCTGGGCAACGACGAGATTGGCGACCGAGTTGACCACTCGCGCCGCGCGCTCCGGATCGGTATCACGGTACCGGATCGTCACCAGGGGCTTTCTCGGGTCCGTGTTGGAGACGAGGCTGATGCCGGCGGACACCTGACCGACGAACGATTCCCGGACGTCCGGCGACGTCGCTCCCTCGAAATGGTCGTCCACGATGCGCTCGATATTTTCGCGCCGGAGGACGGCGCTTCGCAGCACGTTGAGCTGCAGCTCCGCCGGTGCGTCGGGCACGGTCGTCCGGCCCATCTCTCGCGGAAGCTTCTCGGCGTCAGCGAACAGGATCGCGTCGGACTCGTACATCGACGGAATGGACAGTAACGCGACCTCGGATACGGCTGCCCCGAGACAAACCCCTGCGACGACGACCCACCACGATCGGAGAACGGCATCCGCCAGCTCGAGAATCAGGATCTGGTTGGTGTTGGGTGTCATCGTGGTTCGACTCAGCCTCCGGCGAGCCGCGTTCGCCCGAGGGGGTACCAGACGCAGCCCAGTGACGCTGCATAGTACTCACCCTCGGCGTACCCCTCGACGTCGCTGCTCTGGTTGGCCCAACTAGCCTGGAGGCGCACGCCCACACCGCGTCCCAGCGAACTCTCGACGGCGGCGGTCACGGACGAGATCTCCAGGGTGGGGGTCGCCTCGTCGCTCGATACACGTATGCTGTGGTAGCCGCCAACCTGCCAACTCCAGCGCTCCGATCGGTGACCGTTCAGGTACGCGGTAATCGTGCCGTTGGTCGACGTCCCTTGGAGGGTCCCACCGGACGTCGGAGCGATGGAAACCCCGACGCTCGCCGACAGCCCATTGGCGAGAGGGCGCCCGTAGGCGATGGAGCCGAGCACACCCTCGCTGCGGTACGTGTCCGAAGAACCCGCCGCCGCCTCGCGGGACCGTTGGTACCAGCCGAGCCCGCCGCTCAGGCTCGAGGCGCGACCGATCTTCCGATCCCAGGCCAGCGCCAACGCATGGACATCCTCGGGACCTTCGTTCGCGAGGTTGTAGCGGTTGAACGCGTACTCGGCGCCAACCGAGAACCGCTCCGAGCGTCGCCGGTCGATCCGAGTCCGGGCCGAGTAGGAGATCGAATCCTGCCGCGCGAGACCCTCGGTATCGTCCTGATAGCCGTCGATCGCGCTCGACCTCGTTCGTCCCGCAGACCCGGTCACGGACCAGGACCACACAGGGGAGATGGACAAGGCATAACCGAGTCCGATTCCGTACGACTGCAACTCCTGCCGCTCGCCGAGAAACAGCTGATCGCCCGTCGCGGAATCCGGCTTCTCACGGGGCACCGCCTGTTCCTGCGTTCTCACGTAGACGCCGCTGATCGACAGCTCGGAGCGACGCGCGACGGAAACCTGGTAGCTGGAAGTGAGATAGCTCGCGATGTTGTCGAGCGCGCGGTTCGCGTCGTACAGCGTTGCGGACCCCTGGTACTCGAGGCCCCACGAGCCGTTTCGATACTGGCGCTCCACGGGGAGAGTCAGCGTGAGGCTGGCGGTCGAATCGGTCGAGTTCGTCGCGGTTGGATCGTCCAAGTAGCTCACATTCTCCGTCACCCCGTATCCGATCCCGATGATCGGGTTGAAGGTCACGCGCTGCCCGGCGTGCGCGCTCCCCAGACCCGTCGCGCCGAGGATCAGGACCATCCCGAGGGGACGTCGGTGACTCGGTTGGCGGATCCGCAGCATCTTCACCCGGGCTCCCGGCGCGAGGTGCCGGCGCCTTGTCCCTTTAGCTACCGCCGATGTCCTGCCGCATCAAGCTGAAAAGTATGGGAACATTCTCGAACATCCGCAATCATTCGCGGCCGGAGGGGACCCCGGCGGTGACGCCCTCGATCAGCCCGATGCAGCGTTCGGCCTTCCCATCCCAGGAATAGCGCTCTACGACCCAGGCCCGCAGGCGCTCCCCGAGGTCGGCGGGCACCCCCGACCCGAGGGCGTCGCAAGTCCGCTCGATCCAGGCCGATGCGCCATCGGCCAGCAGGGGGTACCGACCGGGCCAATCCAGGCCCTCCATCCCCGGCGGAGAAACCACGACTGGGCGCCCCATGGCCATCGCCTCGAGGACCTTGTTCTGGACGCCTCGGGCGATGCGCAAGGGAGCGACGGCCGCCCGGGCGTGGGCCAGATACGGCCGCACGTCCTCCACCCGGCCCGTCACGGATACCCCTTGGCTGCGCGCGAGTCGCAGCACGTCGGCCGTCGGTCGTGCTCCGACGATGAAGAACCGCGCCTCGGGGACACGCGCGCGGACCCCTGGAAACACGTCGCGCGTAAACCACGTGACCGCATCGACATTGGCGAAGTAGTCCATGACTCCCGTGAACACGAGTACGGCCCCGTTCGGGCCGTACGGGTTCGAGTACGCTCGATCCGGAGAGAAGTACTGCGCGTCCACGCCGTTCTCGAGCCAGGTGACGCGCTCGGCGACCTCGGGCGCCAGCCGCTGAAACGTTTCCGCCTCCGCCCGGGAGACGAACACACTCGCGGTGCTCCCGGCGGACGCCCGCCTCTCGAAACGCAATAGCGCCCGTGCTTCCCGGGCGAACACCGCAGAGGCCGGCCAGGGTCGGCGGCGTCCATACTGCGCCCACTTGTCCGAGTCGACGTCGACGAAATCCAACACGACTTGGCGTTCCGGGTCCGGCGGCAAGTCGAGAACGTACTGGGCCATCGCGGACGAGAACACGAACACTCGGCGCGCGGCGCCTTCCGCTGCGCTTCGCTCGACCCATCGCTGCATCTGCCCATCGCGAAAAAACGCCAGGCTCAGTGGTTCCCCGCGGACCAGCGCTCGGAGGAGGCGGAGCGGCGCCCGCCGACGAAGCGGAAGGAGGCAGGTCTCGACGGCAAACGCCCGCGCGGCCTCGGCGTGCTTCCAGTCCTCGGGATCGTCGACGAACGCACCCAGCCGCACCCGGTACTGTCGCGCCAGCATCCGCAGCAGGTGATACGAACGGATCTTGTCCCCCTTGTCGGGGGGAAATGGGATCCGGTGAGCTAGGAAGAGCAGGTCTTCGATGCCGCTACCCCAGGTTGCGAGAGATCCAGGGGCCGACAACGGTCGAGACGGTGTACGGGAGGCGCTTCCACGTGTCGATGAACAGCCGGTACCTTGGATTCAACGGGCTCACGTCGGGGACCGACTGCGCTCGGACCAGCTGAACCTCGTAGAACAGCGGCTCGGGATCGAAGCCCCAGTGTCGCTTGAAATGGTAGGAGCCGACCTCCCGCTTGCTACGGCCAAAGTCGAACACCCGCACGCCGCGTTCGCACGCGCGGCGCATCAGGTCCCAGTAGAGGAAGTCACTGCCGGCGACGCCACGGCTCTCGGCCGTACCTCCACCGTAGTACGGGAGTACCTCATCGCGGAAGTAGAAGCTCATCACGCTCGAGATCGGCCGACCCTGGTGGCGGATGGTGAGCATCTCGCACCGCTCGCCGAACGTCTCGCGCAGGACCCGGAAGTACCGTTTCGAAAACACCGGGGTCCCGAGACTCTGCACACTCTGGGCGTAGATACGGTAGAACCGGTCGAGATCGGTCTCGATCTCACCCGCGAGACCGGCGGCGATCGCCTTGCGCACCATCGCCCGCTGTTTGCGGGGAATGCGCGCCAGGTTTGCGTCGACGTCCGGAGCGAGCTCGCGCCGAAACGTCACGTACAAGTCCTTGCACGGGCGATCGGTGTGGACCCGGCGGCGATTTCGCAACTCGAGGTGTCCCACGCCGAGCCGCTGGGCCAGTCCGACGGCCGCCCGGTCGAGCGCCGCCGCGGCGTGTCCGTCGGAGGACAGCACACCCCCGTACACGCAAAACGGCGTAGACACGAGCGAGTCTCCGAAGAGCCGGCTCCGGATCCGGCCCAACGGGAGCACTCCGCACACGTCCTGCCCGCGCTCGGCTACGAGGTAGTACGTCGCATGCCCGAACGCCCGTTCGATCACGGTCTTCCATTCGACGAGGTGGAAGAAGGTGCCGTCCGGATGGCCGAGAACGTAGGCGTTCCATCGATCGCCATCACTCGACGCGATCGGCCGCACCACGGGCTCCGCAAGGTCCGGGGCGTCAACGGTATCCACCGGACCCCCCGTCTCCGCCCGCGCATCCCTCCCCATCGTGCGTTTCTGAGCCTTCCTGCCCGTGGCTGCCGCTTCTACTTGAAGATCAGAGTGTCGCCGGCCTTGAGATACAAGTTCTCCTGGCCCACCCCACCCTCGAGGAGCTTCTTGTAATCGATCTCGATGCGGCGTTCGATGCCGAACTCCTCCCGAATGATCGTGATCTGCTTCTTCGAGTACTGGCTCGGCCCCCCCGCGCTCGCCACGGCCTGCAGCACGCGCATCGGCCTGTAGAACTGCTTCGGGCCGGGGGTCGCGACTTCACCCAGGAAATACACGCGGAAGCTGTTGATCTGCTCGACGATGACCGTGACGTTGGGGTCCCGGATGAACTTCGACAATCTCGCCGTCAGGAGATCGCGGACCTGCTCCGGCGTGCGCCCGACGACCTCCACGTCCTGGATCAACGGTAACGAAATCCGGCCGTCGGGTCGGACCCTGACCGTTTCGCTCACGTCTTTTTCGTTCCAGACCACGACCTTCAACTGGTCCTCGATACCGATCACGAAAGGATCCGCGGTGGGACCCTCGCCCCCGGGCGGCTCCGGCCCCGGTGCGGCTCCCAGGAACAGACCCACGCTGAGAACCGCGGTCAGGATCGGCGCGGCCCTGTCGTTCGTTCTCACGGCGTCCTCCGTCGATCCCCGCCTCGTACCGGGTAGTTTCGATCCACTTTCTATTCTCACGCCTCCGGTCTCGTCAAGGCAAGCATGGTGGCGCGCAGCTTGTTGCGTGCTGACGTTCAACTTGCTTCTGCACAGACAGTTAGCGGACGCCGGACCTTGTCGCGGCACCCCCGGCGAGGCGCCTCGACCCCGCCAAGGGCCAAGTGGCGTCCCAGTGTCGGTTCTCACGATCTAGGGACCGCTGAGGGCTGAGTTTCTCACGAGCTTTCCCCCCCGGTGAAGCCCGGTTTCTCATGAGCATTCCCCCCCTTGGGGCCGGGTTTCTCACGAGCTTTCCCCCCTCCCGCGCGTGACTTGACCACGCTGACGCATCCTCCCGCGTCCCCCAGGCCGGGGCGTGGGAGGTGTCGTGGCGTATCGCGAGGTCGGGATGGTCGAGATCAAGGAAGTCCTGAGGCTGTGGCTCGGGGGGCGAGGCAAGAAGCCGATCGCCCGCCAGCTCGGCCTCGATCCGAAGACGGTGCGTAGCTACACCCGAGCCGCCGAGGCCAGTGGCCTGCGGTTGGAGGACGGACCCGCAGCGCTGACCGAGGAGCGGTTCGCTGCGGTCGTGGCGAGGCTGGATGCGTCACCGGAGCGGGCGCGCGGGCCTTCGTGGTCGCAGTGTGTCGGCGAGCGGAGTCGGATCGAAGGGTGGCTCCGAAGCGGCTTGCGGCTGACCAAGGTGCGCAAGCTGCTCGTGCGGGACGGGGTCGAGATCCCGTACCCGACGTTGCACCGCTTCGCCGTGGCCGAGCTCGGTTTCGGTCAGCGGTCCGCCACGATCGCGGTGCTCGACGGCGAGCCGGGCGACGAGTTGCAGCTCGACACGGGCTGGGTCGGCTGGCTCGGACCCGACCTCGCCGGCCGGCGCCGGCGCTTCCGGGCCTGGATCTTCACCGCCGTCCGCTCGCGACACCGCTTCGTCTATCCCTGCTTCCGGGAGACGACGGCCTCGGCGATCGAAGCTTGCGAGGCCGCCTGGATCTTTTTCGGCGGCATCTTCCGCACGCTCTTGCCGGACAACACCAAGGCGATCATCCACACGCCCGATCCGCTACAGCCGCGCCTGGTCGAAGCCTTCCTGGAGTACGCCCAGGCCCGTGGCTTCCAGGTCGACCCGGCCCGCGTCCGGCATGCCAAGGACAAGGGACGCGTCGAGCGCTCGGTGCCTCACGTCCGCGACGACTGCTTCGCCGGCGAGCGACTGCTCGATCTCGACCATGCACGCGAGCATGGTCGTCGCTGGTGTCTCGAGCAGTACGGCCTCAGGCGTCACTCCACCACGCAGCGGCTGCCGCTCGAAGTCTTCGAAGCCGAGGAGAAGCCCACCCTGCTACCCGCTCCGACCGAGCCCTACGACGTGCCCCTGTGGGGCTCGCCCAAGGTCGCCCGCGATCACTACGCCCAGGTCGATCGCGCCCTGTACTCGCTGCCGACTCGCTTCATCGGCCGCACGCTGCGCGCTCGCGCCGATCGCAGCACCGTCCGCTTCTACGACGGCGCGTTGCTGGTCAAGACCCATCCCCGCGTGCCGCGCGGCCAGCGCTCGACCGACCCGAACGATTTCCCCGAGCACAAGCGGGCCTACGCTCACCGTGACCTCGACTTCCTGCGGCGCCAGGCTGCCGACCATGGCGACGCCGTCGGGCGCTTCGCCGCCGCACTGCTCGACGATCCGCTCCCCTGGACGCGCATGCGTCGCGTCTACGCCCTGCTCGGCCTGGCCCGCAAGTACGGTGCCGAGCGGATCGACCAGACCTGCCGCGTCGCCCTCGACGCCGACATGCTCGATGTCCACCGCTTGCGCCGCATGCTCGAGCTGCCGTCCCTGCCCGTGGCCCCCGCGGCCGCGGGCACGTCCCCTGCAGCAGCCCGCTTCCTTCGTCCTAAGCAACAGTACGCCCTCAACTTCTCCCAAACGGAGGTGGCCCGTGAAACCGGAAACGATCTCACCTGATCTCGGCGCCGTGCTGCGTCGCCTCAAGCTCGGGCGCATGCTCGACACGCTGCCCGAGCGCTTGGTCCTCGCGCGACAGCAGAAGATGCCGTGCCAGGACTTCTTGCTCCTGGCCCTCGGCGACGAAGTCTCACGTCGCGAGAGCCAGGCCGCCGTCCTGCGGGCCCACAGAGCCAAGCTCGACCCAGAGATGCAGATCGAGCTCTGGGACGAAACCGCCAAAGTGACCTTCGACCGCGTCCTGCTCAACGAGCTTGTCTCGCTGCGCTTCCTCGATGCCCACCAACACGTGACCCTCGTCGGTCCCGTCGGCGTGGGCAAGACCTTCCTGGCCCACGCCCTCGGACACATCGCCTCACGCCGCGGCGTCTCCGTGCTCGCCGTCCGCGCGGACAAGATGCTCAAGGCCCTCAAACACGCCCGCCTCGACCACACCCACGAGCAGGAGCTGCGCAAGCTCATCGCCGCGGACTTGCTGATCCTCGATGACTTCGCCCTGGATGCGATGGATCCCGTCGAAAGCCGTGACGTCTACGACATCCTCATCGAACGCGCCCGCTCCGGATCGATCATCGTCACTTCCAACCGGGGGCCCGACGAATGGCTCGCAACCTTCGCCGACCCCGTCCGGGCTCAGAGTGCCATCGATCGCTTCACCAGCAACTCGTACGATCTCGTGGTCGACGGCGAGTCCTACCGCGGACGGCTCAAGCCCTCTCTGACCTCGCGGGGGGCTCGAAAGCCATGATCATCCGCTCTCGAGCCCTCGAACTCGACAAACTACCTCGTAGGATGCCCCAGGATCGACGCACGCGGGATCGAACGTCCCGTAGCACCCCCCGAATCGGACCACGATCGCGTCGTCAACCCGACGACGAGCAAGCCTGTGGATCCTGCCGGAGCCGTGGAAAACGGCGGACCGTTTCCCACAGCTCCTTGGACGGCGCCGACGCCGTCCACAGGCTCCACAGGCTCAACGACAAGCGCTCCCTCAAACCCGAACTGGACAGACACGGAGGAACTCAGGCAAGCTGAACGTACGTCACGCGACGGAGGGATCCAGGGGGGGAATGCTCCTGAGAATCAGGGGTCCCATGGTCGTGAGAGCCGACA
>Ga0247727_10019007_pt1 | contig 10707 bp, 11 predicted proteins | sample WisWelCaveWW1625_FD_202498 | JGI IMG/M metagenome (GOLD analysis project Ga0247727, IMG submission 202498) | Biofilm microbial communities from Wishing Well Cave, Virginia, United States - WW16-25 | ecosystem: Environmental > Aquatic > Deep subsurface > Groundwater > Cave microbial mat | place...
TCGATGAGAGCGTGGTCCCCAAATACTCCTGATGATCGAGGGAAATCGTCGTCACCGCACAGGCCATGGGCGTGATCACGTTGGTGGCATCGAATCGTCCACCCAATCCAACCTCCAACACTGCCACGTCGACCCCTGAATCGGCAAAATGCTGAAACGCCATCGCCGTCGTATATTCGAAGAAGGTCGGCGACAGATCCGGTCGGCAGAGGGTCTGAAGTTGCTCGGTCAATTGTGCCACCCGCGATTCATCAATCATCTCACCATTCACGCGGATCCGCTCTCGGAACTCCACGAGATGGGGCGAGGTATAGAGCCCCACTCGATACCCTGCCGCCTGCAACACGGCGGCGGCCATGGCCGCGGTGGATCCCTTTCCATTCGTGCCGGCGATGTGCAGTGTACGGTACCTGGTCTGCGGCATGCGGAGTCGCACCATCAACGCCGTCATCGTCGCAAGACCCAGTTTGATGCCGTGCTTTTGCAGACGATACAGATAGGCCACGGCAGAGGAATAGGTCATGGTGTAACCGGGCAGGAAGGAGGCTAGCCAGAATTCTTCATGAAGGGTCCGAGCTTAAAAATGCGCAACGAGGGTGCTCAAGGTTTCTTTCAACTGTTTGCGCTCCACGATCATATCGATCATGCCATGCTCCAACAGAAATTCCGCTCGCTGAAACTGATCCGGCAGCTGCTGTTTAATGGTCTGCTCGATCACGCGGGGACCGGCAAAGCCGATCAGCGCTTTCGGTTCGGCCAGAATCACATCGCCCAACATGGCGACGCTGGCGGTCACGCCCCCGAACGTGGGATCGGCTAACAGGCAAATAAACGGGAGTTTGGCCTCGCCCAGCTTGGCGACAGCGGCGGCAGTCTTGGCCATCTGCATCAGGGAGAGAATCCCCTCTTGCATCCTGGCTCCTCCGGAAGTCGTGACCAAAATGACCGGCAACCTAGCCTCCAGCGCGCGATCGATCGCCCGGCAGATCTTTTCCCCTACGACCGACCCCATGCTGCCACCCATAAAGCTGAAGTCGAACAGGCAGAGCACCACACGACGGCCGTTCATCATCCCTTCGCCAATCATCATGGCGTCGTTGCGGCCGGTCTTCCCCTGGTGTGCCTTCACACGATCCTTATACGATTTCGTGTCCTGAAAGTTCAGCGGGTCCTGGGGACCGAGCTCCGCATCCCACTCTTTGAACGTCCCGAGATCGACCAAAAGCGCAATGCGCTCCATGACGGAAATTGGGAAATGGTAGTCGCACTTCGGGCAGACCTTATTATTACGCTCGACTTCTTTGCGATAGACGATTTCTCGACAGTGGTTACACTTGAGCCACATTCCTTCCGAAATCTTGGATCGCTTTGGAAGTTCAGGCTCGGTCGTTTTCTGTTTTTTAAACCAGGCCATAACGAACTCCTCTTAGTCGCAAGCGAGACTCGCTATTCACGCGAGACTCGCGGGACTAGCGAGAAAGGCAGGACAGGTCGGAAGTGTCATCTTTGCAAGTCGCGCTTTTCCCGCCAGTCTTGCTTGTCTCGCTCACAAACCACGAGGATGGCAGAATAGCACAGCCGCCGTCATGACGCACGTAGATTTCCCGTCGATGACGGAGAAGGAGGGACATCAGAAGAGCTGGCTGCCGAAGGCGATGTGGAACATCATGGTGAGTCCGACGGCAACGCTCCCAAGACTCGCCAGCCCTTGGACCGCGAGAAAGACGGGACGCCCCAGATTCAGCGACCACAATACCGGAAGACTTACGACTATCCCGACCAACATCATCCCTATAATCGAGCCAAGCCCGAATACCGCGATATACGTCAGCCCCTCCGACACCGATCGCGCAGACGACAGCACGATCAACAACAACGCCGCCGACCCGGCCAAACCATGGGCCATGCCGATACAGAACGGTCGAACGGAATCACGCCACCAGTGTACATGCCCGTGATCCTCGACCAGCGCATGACTATGCAGGTGCACGTGCCGTTCACCATCATGGTCGTGCGTATGCAAATGCCAACGTTCTCGGACCAATCGCACCCCAAGTATCCCGCCGAGTAGCACGAGCATAGCGCCGACGCCAAACTCGGCCGCCAATGCGAAGGGTTCAGGAATCTGCACCCGGAGCACCAACACCACCACCCCGACCAGCAATAATACCACCGTATGTCCGAGTCCCCAGCAGAATCCAATCATCCCGGAGGCGCGAAGCGAAGGGCGCTGCGCCAGCACCGTGGATACGGCAGCGACATGGTCCGTGTCCAAGGCGTGGCGGAGCCCCAGCACGAACCCAAGTCCTAAGATGGTCAGGAATTCAGTGTCCAACATGCGGCATCAGCATGAACTGGCCCGGCTGTACGATGGGACGTCAGCCGCCTCGAGCGTGCATTTCGAGATGTGGGTCTTCGCGAAGCTTTTCAATACCGATGAGCCCCCCGACACGCAATCCGTCCCGTTCAAGCGCCTTGCGCTCCTCTGCGCCCCGGTCGCGGCGGCCTTCCCAGCCGTCACGGATCAAGGCCCGCATCTCGTCCGCGGAGGCGCCGGCGCGGAGCGACTTGCGCAGATCCGTTCCCGTCGTCGCGTACAGACAGCGGTACCACATCCCGTCGGCGGTCACCCGGCTGCGATCACAGGCCGCACAGAACGGCGTGGTCGTCGAAGGAATAATCCCAAAGGTCGTCCCATCCGGCAGCAGAAATCGCTGAGCCGGCGCAGATCCCCGCTCCGGCATCGGCTCGATCGCCCCGTAGTGTTCGCTCAACAGCGTGAGCATCGCCGCTCGGGAGAGCACTTTCTGTTGAGACCATTCGTTCGCACCACCGACGTCCATATATTCGATAAACCGAACTTCCGCCTGCACCTGCTTGGCAAACTCGATCAGATCAACCAACTCATCGTCGTTGAACTCCCGAATCGCCACCGCGTCAATCTTCAACCCGCTGAAACCCGCCCGAGCCACAGACTCAATCCCTTCCATCACACGCGCAAACTCATCATGGCGGGTCAATTGATAAAATCGTTCCGGTCTCAGAGTATCGAGGCTGACCGTAACGCGGTGCAGCCCTGCCTCATACAGCTCCTCCGCCTGGTCCGCCAACAGAATGCCGTTCGTCGTGAGTGCAATATCCGTCACCCGCCGGTTTTGGAGTAACAGACGAATCAGCCCAGGCAACCCGCGTCGAAGCAACGGCTCTCCGCCGGTCAACCGCACACGATCCACTCCGAGGTCGGTGAAATAGCCGGTCAGCCCTGCCATTTCTTCATGGGTCAGCACATCCTCGCGCGGCAGCCAGACATAATCCTCTTCCGGCATGCAGTACTTGCAGCGGAGATTGCATCGATCCGTCACGGACAAACGTAGACTCTTGAGTGGACGACCATACGTATCGGCTACCCGTTCCACATGTTCCAATGATTGGTTCATTCCGCGTGACTTGCCTTTCGTCCAATGATGAATGATGAATTTTGAATTATGAATTTCCTAGGAGTTCCCTCTCAGCCACTCAACATTCCTCATTCCACATTGAACATTCATTATTAGAAACTGTGCTCACGTTTTACGTCTAACGTTTCACGTTTAACGCCGCTAAGGGTGTTCCTCCACCCAGACTTCGCCTTCCGGCGTGTGTTCGAGTTTCCAGATCGGCGTGATTTGTTTCAATTCATCGATCGCCCACTTGCAGGCACGGAACGCCTCGGCCCGATGCTCAGCCCCCACGACAATCAGCACGATATTTTCGCCGATGCCGATTTCGCCATACCGGTGGAGGATCGCAATCTCGATGATGTCGAAATCCTTCAACGCCCGCTCTCGGATTTCTCGCAGCTTCTTTTGGGCCATTCCCTCGTAATGTTCGAACGTGATGCTGTCCACATCCCGCCCCTTGGACCGATCACGCGCCGTTCCGAGAAAAATTGAAATGCCACCGATGCGCGTCGACCGGCCTCGCACCCGATTGATCTCCGCATCGACGGAGAAATCTTCCCGTTGCACGCGGACAAACATTTCATCACCCGTCTGATCCGTTGGGCATCCCCCTGCGAACGGCGGCAAGAGGGCAATTTCATCGCCGTCTCGAATTTCCGTTTCTTCGTGGGCAATTTCCTGATTCACCGACACCAGAACCTTCTTCTTATGGATCAATTCCCTGATCATCGGATATCCGGCATTGAGAAGCTCAACTAAATCTTTCACTCGATCTCCATTCACCAATGCCAAATCTAGGGAATCTTGATTCCCAACCAGTGACTTCGTCATGCCGAATAGTCGAATCGTCACCATGTGTACATCAATGTGGAATTAGGAATGTGAAATGTGGAATTCTGAGTAATCCCAAGCGACATTTCTCATTCCACATTCCTCATTCATCATTTCCTTATATAGGTTCCAGACTTTCCGCCTGATTTTGAAAGCAGGCAGATGTCGCTGAAACTCATCCCTCGATCAACCTGTTTGCACATATCGTAGATGGTGAGCGCCGCCACCGAGGCCGCGGTCATCGCTTCCATCTCCACCCCGGTCGGTCCAGTTGTCTTAGCCGTCGCCAGAATCGTGATCGAACAACGGCCTTCCCGATCCGGCTGCGGCTCTTCTTTAAACGAGATATCGACGCTAGTGAGGAGAATCGGATGGCACATGGGAATGAGGTCCGGGGTCTTCTTGGCCCCCATCACGCCCGCAACTTGGGCGACGGACAAGACATCGCCCTTGGCAATCTTCCCGCGTTGAATCCTTTCAAGGGTTTCGGGCTGGAGAAAGACTGTGGCCTGAGCCGTCGCCACCCGTTCGGTCGAATTCTTGGCACTGACATCGACCATCCGCGCCCGTCCCGACTCGTTGAAGTGCGTAAATTCTGCCATTTTTTAGCTAAATCAGCTGGTTGCAGGAGGAAATATGAGGTGATTATAGGAGCTGGTGGAAAGGGCAGTCAAGGGCGAGAGGGGGGTGGCCTGGTGAACCCCCTTTGCTCGCGCAACGCGCGGTCTCGGAAGACCCTCGTTGGACGCGTGCAGTTGGGGATTCAACCAGGCCGCCCCCCAAGAGGGAGAAAAACGGATTAGGAAAACCCGTGTGGTCCTCTGCTCCCGGAGCGCGCACGATCAGAATGTGCTCGCTCGACTGGCGCAGTGGGTCCACCACGGATGCCCTTCACTAAAGAGAGAAGTGGAGAAAAGTCTGGCCAATAGGATGCGCGTGGTTGGGAATTCAACCGGACCGCCCGCCCAGTGGAGAAGGTGGGGAACGGTTCCTGCTCGGCTACGAGAAGTATTTGACCAGACAAGAACTTCTGGCTAGGGTTGGATTCTAGAAGTCTGAAAAATTCGCCAATTCAGGCGCCTCCTCCAAGCTATGCCTAATGAGCCATTAAAGCTCGAGACAACTTCAGGAAGATCGAGTATCCGGGATTGGTTAATGACGACGACTTGGGGCAACATCGTCATTATACTTGGATCGGCTGCGGGATTTTTCTCGTTCGGTGCTTTACCTCACCTAATAGTCACCGATAGGGGATGGGAAGTTCTCACATTGCCTAAGTTTGTCATATCATGTGCCATCGCCGTTTTAGTTTTCGGAGTGATGGTAAACGAAGACCAACATCCGAGCCTCCTACGGTTTTCATCTTGGTTGCGTACCTCGGCAGGTGGAACTTGCGGTGCCGCAATCGCAATTATTTGGGACAGCAGCCTTCTTGCGCTCATCTCAGCTTTGGTCATGCGTACGGCAATCGGTTTCTTCTCGCGTTGGTTAGACTTTTGAGCGAGATCGAAACTGGGGGCATTGACCGCGCCAGGATTTCGATATAACCCATTCAGCATTTGCACGGGTGGGGGACTCATCGGCGATGGATCGGGAGGATCTAGTTCCGATGGAGGATCTGGCTGTGGCGGAGGCTGTGGTGGCAGCTGACGCGAGCGTCATAATCGTCGAGACACAGTAGTGAAAATTGGGGTCGCGTCTTGCAATCAAACATTTCGCAGAGCGTGGCGGGCTGCCTGCCGGTTCGTCGTTCGTCTCTCGCATCTCATCGTTCGCAGACGATCGTGTTTCCTGGCTTGCGAGATACGCTTCACGCTTCACAAACTACGGTTTTGCGGGGTTCATTGCTTGACTTGGCACCTGGTCTGCCCAGTTGCAACTTCCCATGGAGTGGTGCCGGTGGGGTTCGGCCTGTCGCCCTCGCGGACTTCCAATATTCAATGAGTCATAGACTCGACGTCTGGAAGCCCTGCCAGCCTTGCTGGACTGGTCGGAAGATGGTCCCGTAGCCGCGCATGACTCAACTCGCCCAGAAACTGGACAAGAAGCTCGCTACCTGGCGACCTGAGGTCGCAGCTGAAGTGGAGGAATCGTGACCGACGTGATCAAGTTGGCCGACACCGACACATTGGACCTGCTGCCCTCGCGGGCCGTCGTGCAAGAAGTCCTCGATACTCTCGATGAACACCAAGCCGGGTGAGATCTAGCTGACCGACCTTGGGCCGGCGGCCAAAACAAGACCGGTCCTCATCATCTCCCGTTACGACCCAGAAGCTCCCCGTGCACTTCTCATCTATCTTCCGCTGACCACCCGACACCGTGGCAGTCGCTATGAAGTCTACGCTGCCCGCTGCTGAGCCAGAGCGTTGGCTTGCCTGGCCGATCGAATCCTTCCTTGATGACAGAGGGCTCCGTTTGGTATAATTTTTATACCGTGATGAGTTTCGAGTTTGATACTTCGAAGAGCAAGGCCAACTTTGAAAAACATGGAATAGATTTTCTGGGGGCGCAACAACTGTGGGAAGACGAGGACCGGCTCGAAATCCCAGCGAGAACAGAAGACGAACCTCGGTATGTTCTAATTGCGGCCCTCGGCCGGAAACTATGGTCGGCCTTTTTTACCTATCGGAAGGGACGCATTCGGTTGATTTCAGTCCGAAGAGCCAGAAAGGAAGAGAGGGAACTGTACTATGAAAGCGAAGAATCTCGGAAAGATGTTTGATGAGAAGAAGGACATTACTTCTCATCTTGCCCTCTCGAACGCCCGCCGTCCGGGGCATGAACAGAGACGCGTAAACGTCGATTTTCCCAGTTGGATCATCGAGTCACTGGATGCTCAGGCGAGCCGCCTTGGAGTGACGAGGCAATCGGTTATCAAGCTTTGGATCGCCGAGCGATTGAAGGAAGAAATGAAGAAGGCAAGCTAAGCACCCGCTGGAGCGAACTCTGACGGGCGTTGGGGGGTCGCTCAGCTTGGGCGTTAGGCGGCAGGTTACTCTGACACTTTCGGCGCGCCGTGGTCTGGCGGGTGAGAACGGCGACTTTTTCAGCATCCTGCTAGTTGGGAGACGATGTAGGGGCAATCAGCATGAACGTCGATGACCAGATTCTGAGAGCCTATGCCGCCATCACCTCGATTCGGGCTAATGTTCCGGAACGCCCCCAGGTTGAAGAGAGGTGGGTCGACGAGTTTAACGCCGCGATCGAGAAACTTGAGAAGTCGCTGGGCATTGATCTGCAGGAATTCAAGGTTCCGCAAGACGCGCTCAAACGATTTGTCGCTTCGTGCAACAGCCTGACTGGTGACGTGACGTATCTCGACGGTCTGTGGTGCGAGCGGGCTATTCTGATGCAGAAGCTTGACTCGGTACTTGTGTACTTCACTGGCTTGCAAGACCGAGAGGACAATAAGATTGGTTTTCATGCATTTAAACAGGGGCAGTGAAAACCAGGGACGTTGCTTGACCTTCTATTTGGCCAGCCTTCTATCGACCTGAGCAAGCAAGATCTGGGACGTTAGGCGGGCAGCCGACCAATCTTTCGCCGCATCTCAGCTACCAACGCAGAACAATCACAATAACCAAGGCACCACGATCATATGAGCGTGGCCGCGGGAATTCCGGAATGATTCTGCGAGGTCACACCAGGAAGAGTCGCCCCGGGACACGCGAGGGCTGACCCGCTGCCCACTCGCATACCCCGCTAACGATAGGTTGACAGCCGGAAATCCAATCCTTGAGAATGCCCCCATGGCTGGGAAGATCATCATCGAACGGCTGGAGTTTCAGGGGCGCTGCGGCATGACTCCGGTGGAGCGCCGGCGGCCTCAGCCGTTGGCGGTGGATCTGGAATTGGAGTGCCAGACTGAACCGGCAGCGACGTCGGACAACATCCAGCACACGGTCGACTATGCGCAGGTGGCAGATCGGGTTATCGAGATCGGTGCGACGCAGGATTGCGCGCTGCTGGAAACCTTCGCGGAACGGCTCCTCGCCATGCTCTTTGCGGAATTTCCCATCGAACGGGCCAAGATTTGGTTGCGGAAGCTTGCGCCCCCGCTGGAGCATGTAACAGGCTCGGTGGGCGTGCAACTCGAACGATCCCACTTGGCTCACCGGATTCAGGATGCGGGCCCAACTCCGGCTCGGTTTCTGACTCAGCAAATCCATCGCCTGCCGAAAGGCAAGGCGCTCGACGTCGCGGCTGGGTCTGGACGCAACGCGCTCTATCTGGCCTCGCACGGTTTTCAAGTCGATGCGATGGACCGCGATGAACAGGCCATGGCCCAGCTCGCTGCCACGGCCAAACAACGAAACCTTCCAAATCTCACGGTCCGGACGGTGGACCTCGAACGAGCAACCGGTGGACGGCCGGAATTTCCGAAGCAGGAATATGACGTGATCGTCGTGTTCTTCTATCTCCATCGTGCGCTGTTTCCCGCGCTCATCGAATCGCTGAAGCCGAGCGGGGTCTTAATCTACGAAACCTTCACCATCGACAACTACTTGCGCCATCGCCATCCGCGCCGATGGGAATTTTGCCTCGCGCACAACGAATTGCTCCGGCTCACATCCAATCTCCGCGTGTTGTCGTACGACGAAGGCGAACACGACGGCAGCCATGGACCCGAGTCTGTCTTCACCGCGCAACTCGTCGCCCAACTAGCGGGCCCCAGCAGCCTGCCGCACGAATCGACATGAGTCGAATCGATCTCCACCTGCATACGACCCACTCCGATGGAAGCCTCTCGCCGGCGGCGGTGTTACGGCTCGCCCACAAAGCAAAGGTCACAGCACTGGCCATTACGGACCACGACATTGTATCAGGCATTCCCGAAGCCATAGTAGCCGGGGCTGAGCTGGGAATTGAAATCATTCCCGGCGTGGAAATCAGCTCCCGCCTTGGCAACAGCGAACTCCATATCCTTGGCTATTGCATACACTGGCAAGACCCGGAGCTGAATCAACGCTTGGCGGCCTTGCGCAAGAGTCGGCATAGTCGCAACCCGCAGATCATCGAACGGCTGCGCTCATTGGGGCTGGATGTGACCTACGAAGAGGTGCGGGCTCTGGCCGGCACGGATTCGGTCGGCCGGCCGCATATTGCACGGCTCTTGATGGATAAGAAGTACGTCACGTCCGCCAAGGACGCCTTTGACCGGTATCTGGCAGACGGGCGCCCGGCCTATGTGGCGCGTGAACTGCCCCAGCCAACGGATGCCATCGCCTGGATCAGAGCTGCCGGCGGCGTGGCCGTACTGGCCCATCCTACCTGGGCCAAGGTGTCCGGAGAAGGGTTGAACCGACTCCTGACGACATTGGAAGCCGAAGGCCTCGGCGGCATCGAAGTCCACTACAGTACGCACACCAAGCGACAGACGACGGAGTATCTCGACCTGGCCAAGCGGCTGAACTTGCTGGTGACCGGTGGAAGCGATTTCCACGGCATCACCAAGCCGGACATCGAAGTTGGTACGGGCCTGGGTGATTTGAAAGTTCCCGAGCGACTGCTTGAGCCGCTCAAGAAAGCCGCCCTCCTCGTTTGAGGTTCATCTGGTTTCTCTGGTTAATCTAGTTCAACCAAATAAACGAGACAAACCAGAGCAACCAGTCGGTTTCCACGCTTCACGGGTGTTGAGAGCACCGCCGCTCATTTCTCCCAATTCGTTGACTCTCCTATCCCATCCGCTACACTTTGAGACGGTCACAGACATTCTCAAAGATTCCTATGTCAAAGTCCTGGACTTGGATCGCTCCCTTTAGCTTTGCCATCTTGGCTGTGCTCCTTGCCGGTCCCTTGCTGAGCAGCTTGGCATTGGTCCAATCTGTCTCCGTCCCGTATCTACAGCTCAGTGGGCCTCACGCCATTCGATTGGTTGCGAACTTCCTCGCGCTCGCCATCCTCTGGGTCTTCGCCTTTGTTGCATCTCAGAAAATCCCAGACAACGGGCGAGGATTAAGCTTTCTCCGCAACCTCGTCCTTCCGCTCACAACCCTCGTCGTCATCCTCTTCGCCAACAAAGCGTTCAGAACCATAGGCCTGCCACTGATCGAACAGATGAGTTCTTCTCGATTCGCCTGGGGCTATGCAATTGGCCTCGTCGGATCCGGTCTCTGGCTCACGGCAGCCTGGGTCATTAACCGGAGTTCGCTACGCGAAGCCTTCGCTCCCCCCAGGCAGACACGGCACCAAGAGAGGCAGGTACCTTCCGAGGATGAGGAAGCAGGACAAGAAGAAGAGGCAACGGCTCCGTCAGAACCAACAATGACAGTCGCCACTTCAACGATCAATGGCTACACACCAGGCATCCTCGGGCGCTACAAGGTGTTGAAAGAACTCGGACGCGGAGCCATGGGGCTTGTCTACTTGGGAAAAGATCCAACGATCCAGCGTTTCGTGGCCATCAAGACCATGCGACTCGATCACATCGACCACG
>Ga0247727_10019008_pt1 | contig 10706 bp, 10 predicted proteins | sample WisWelCaveWW1625_FD_202498 | JGI IMG/M metagenome (GOLD analysis project Ga0247727, IMG submission 202498) | Biofilm microbial communities from Wishing Well Cave, Virginia, United States - WW16-25 | ecosystem: Environmental > Aquatic > Deep subsurface > Groundwater > Cave microbial mat | place...
CTTCAAGGTGATCCTCCCGAGTCGGTCTTCAGGCCTTCGACATCCCGAAGAATCCCTGCTCAGGCGGACAGCCAAGCGGCCCCGACCATCGGGGCCGCTGCTGCTTCATGCACGATCCGGGCTAGTGTCGCCCCACGACGCTGGTGGGCCTTCTCGAAACGTTTGACCGGAAACCCCGGGCGCCGATCACCGCCATGCAGCGTCCTCGGATCCGGCAATGCCACCGGCATTGCTCGAATCCTGCGTCCTTGCCTGACGGCGCCGGCATTCCGGCGTTTCACGCCCAACATTCCGAGAAGACCCACTAGCTCCCGGCGGCGTCGAGCCAACTGCGCATCGATGTGTGGTGGGCGAGGTGCTCGCCGGTGCTGATCTCGTGGCGCAGCTCCCCGAGCAGGCCGAAGCGCTCGGCGACGACGTTGTGCTGGTGGATCGTCTCGAGGTTCTCCTGGCGAGCCATCACGAACGTGCCGTCGTCGAGGGCGCCGAAACGCGCGACGACGCCGCTGACCGTCTCGCGCACGCAGTCCTCCACGAAGCGTGGGCGGCGGTGGGCCTTCTCGACGACCGCGGCCTCGTCGCTGCGCTTCATCAGCTCGTAGATCTCGCTGGACATCGAGCCCTCGACGATCGCCAAGAGGTCCGACGCTTCGAGCTCCGCGTCAGAGTCCTCGACGCATCCGATGCAGAGCGTCCCCAGGCCGCGCTGGTTGTGCGTCGCGACCGGCACCGCGTCCAGGATGCGGGTGATCTCCAGTGCGGAGAAGCCGTCCTGCGAGAGGCGCTCGCGCGCGGACGCGGTGACGAGCTCCTGCGCGCAGGGGCAGGCGGTCATGCCCTGTGCGGCGACGCCCACGAGCGTGCGCGTACCACGCTCACTGGCGACCGCCGACCCGTGGAGCGTGTAGATCTCTTGCGTCGGGATGCCTGACACGGGGGCGGGCTTGTACTCGGGGTAGCGCGCCTCGATCGTGACCTCGGCGCGCAGCGCGCCCTGACGCTCACGCACGTCCTGCGCGATGCGCTGCGCGAGCTGCTCGGCCTTGAAGCCCGGCTCGCCGAAGATCGCCTCACCGATCGCTTCGTTGACCACTTCCTCGAAGCGCGACATGTGCGCGCCCTTCTGCTTGGGACCGAGATCCACGTAGCACTCGAGGCGAGCGTGGTAGAGCTGCTCGGCGCCGGGCGCGCCGATGCGGATGACCTTTTCGACGCCGGTCACGCCGACGCGCGAGAGCGAGAGGTGGATCGTCGGCTTGCGGTTCTGAACGTCGGGCTGCGCGGTGAGCGCGGAGGGCTCCATGGCGGCTGGTCCTTCGGCGTCGGAGGGGCTGCGTGGAGGGTACCGAGGCGCTTCCGGCGCCGGCCGCCGTGGGCGCGTGGAATGGCCGCCGCGGGCGGCGACTGCCAACGCGACACCTTGTGCTATCAATCACGCACTCTTCGGTTGAACGCCACCTCCGACGATGTTCGAGAGGGATCAAGGCTCAACCCATCGCGGCACCCGTCGCGGAAGCCGGACCGACATACGCAGGAGATTGGGAGGGGGGGCGCGCCCGCCTGGGTCGTCCTGGGATCTCACGGAGGAGTCGGGGGACTTGAGCATCACCAAGACGGAGGAGCCACTGGCCGAGGAGGCGCCGATCTGGGCGGAGCTGGAAGAGCTCCGCCAGCTCGTCGCAGACGGTCAGGAACGCGGTTATCTGACGATCGAACAGGTCACGACCTGCCTCGAGGAAGTGGAAGTCACAAAGGACCAGGTTCGCGAGCTGCACGCGCATCTGCTGGAGGTCGGCGTCGATCTCGTGACCGACGGCGGGGGCCTCGCGGCGCCCGAGCCGCCGACCACGGAAGGACCGCCCGAGGCGCCGCCCTCGCAGGCCAAGCCGGACGGGCGCAAGAGACCGGAGATCGACCTGACGGTCGAGCCCAGCCTCGATTCGCTGCGGCTCTACCTGCGGTCGATCGGGAAGGTGTCGTTGCTGACGGCCGGGCAGGAGGTGGAGCTGGCCAAGCGCATCGAGCGCGGCGACATGAGCGCCAAGCAGCAGATGGTGGAGGCCAACCTGCGGCTTGTCGTCTCGATCGCCAAGAGCTACCTGGGCCGCGGGCTGACGTTCCTGGACCTGATCCAGGAGGGCTCGCTCGGGCTGATCCGCGCCGTCGAGAAGTTCGACTATCGCCGTGGCTACAAGTTCTCCACGTATGCGACGTGGTGGATCCGCCAGGCGGTGACGCGCGCGATCGCCGACAAGGGGCGCACGATCCGCATCCCGGTGCACATGGTCGAGAAGCTCAACAAGGTCGTGCATGTCGAGCGTCAGCTCGTCCAGCAGCTCGGGCGCGAGCCCAGCCCGGAGGAGATCGCCTGTGAGCTGGAGATCTCGTCGCGGGAGGTCCGCGACATCCTGCGCATGAGTCAGCAGCCGATCTCGCTGGAGAAGCCGATCGGGGACGAGGACGAGTCCGAGCTCGGCGACTTCGTGGAGGACCAGACGGCGGAGTCGCCGTTCGAGCTGGCCGCCGAGCATCTGCGCAAGGAGAACGTGCATCGCGCGCTGGCATCGCTGCCGCTGCGTGAGCGTGAGGTGATCGAGATGCGCTACGGCCTGACTGGTGGGCGCGCCCGCACGCTCGAGGAGGTCGGGCGCGCATTCAACGTCACGCGAGAGCGCATCCGCCAGATCGAGAACCACACGCTCAAGAAGCTCGAGTCGCTGCCGGAGGCCCAGCGCCTGCGCGACGCATGCTGAACAAAGCTGCCTGACGCGACTAGGTCGCGTCGTCTCAGGGAGACAGGGGAGTATCGCGAGGGCCGGCCAGGATGCCGGCCCTCGTTTGCGCTGTGGCGGATGTCTCTCTGAGCGCGGCGAGGGCGCTAACCTTCCCGCTCCGCCGGACTTGCGTCCTGCGGACCACGGAGGGATGTCCGAGTGGTTAAAGGAGACGGGCTGTAAACCCGTTGGCTCTGCCTACGCAGGTTCGAATCCTGCTCCCTCCACTCCGCCGGCTCGTGCTCTGGCTCGCCGCGCGGCGAGCACGCCGACGGCGGGTGCAAGGTGTGAGGAGCGCCGGGCGGGTCTCGCCCGGCGAGTAGCGGCCGGCCCGCTCAGGCGCCGGGAGGACCGCCCAGGAAGACGACGTCCACGAGCAGCAAAGCCGCGACGCAGGCGACCATCAGCGCGAATCCGCGCCCCAGCGCGGCCTGCGGCATACGGGCGCTGAGCGCCGATCCGATGAGCGCGCCGACCGCTGTGGCGCCCGCGAGCGCAGCGGTCAGGCCGACGTCGTCGATGCCGCTGCCCACCAGGACGTGGCTGGTGAGCGCCGCGAGGCCCGTGAGCGTGATGATCACGAGCGACGTCGCGACCGCGCGGCGGAAGCTGAGTCCCAGCCACACGGTCAGCAGCGGGACGATCACAAAGCCGCCGCCGACGCCGAAGAATCCCGTGAGTCCGCCCACCGCGGCGCCGGCGGCAACGATCCGGCGCATGTCCACCGCGGGGCAGCCGGCGTCGGGCTCGCCCTCGTCGAGGGCGCTCGCCCGCCGCCATGTGCCCGCCGCCGCTGCCAGCATCACCGGGATGAACGCGAGCACGACCAGGCGCCCGCCGGCCTGCTCGTTGAGCAGCGCCCCCGCGAGCGCGGCGAGCGCGGCAGGAGCGGAGAACCTCAGCGCCAGGCGCCAGCAGACCAGGCCCGCGCGGGCTCGACCGAAGGCGCCGGCGGAGGCAGCGATGGCGACCACGACCAGCGACGCCGTCGAGGCCGGGCCGGGAGGCTCGCCGAGGACGTAGACGAGAACCGGCAGCGCGAGGATCGCTCCGCCCCCGCCGACCGAGCCGACGACGAGGCCGATGGCAAGGCCGAAGGGGATCGCCAACAGCAACACGAGGTGCAGCTTCGCAGCGTGAGCACGCGTCTTTGGACGTCGTGTCCGGCCTCGCGGCCCGGTCGCCGCGCCGAGCCGGCGCATCCGCCCGGACCGCGCGCCATGATCCCGGTGTGCCTGGGAGGTACGCAGCCGCGGCGCTCGCGGCACTCGTCCTGCTGCTCGCGGCGCCCGTCGCCCTTGCGGTGCTCGCGACCGTTGACGGCGCGGCGCCCGTGATCCCGCAGACCTCGATCCGTGGCATCCAGCTCGGGATGGACCCCGAACGTGTCCACGAGCTGCTCGACGACAAACCTGACACGACGAGCACGCAGGCGCACCCGATCGTCGAGCGAACGACGACGATGACGTGGGGCGGCCTGCGCGTTGTCTACGACGGGGTCAAGGCAGGCGCGCGCGTGATCAGCGTCAGCACCACGAGTCGCCTGGACCGCACGATCCGCGGCGTCGGCGTCGGCTCCAGCGAGGCGACGGTTCGCAAGCGCGTCCCGGGCGTCGCGTGCCGCACCGCGTACGGCTACCGCCGCTGCTCGATCGGCAAAGCGATCGCCGGCGAGGCCGTGACGGACTTCTCGATCTCACGCAAGGGCCGTGTGTCGCGGATCTCGCTTTCGCGCGTGCTGGACTGATCGGCGCCGTCGCGTCGCGCGACGGTGACGCGCCGCAAAGGGCGTTCCTGCTATCACCTCCGCCCACATGAACAAGCGCATTCGTCCGATACTCCTGGCAGCCGTCGCCGCCTTCGCTGTCGTCTTCGCCGCGGGCTGCGGCGACGACACGCAGAAGAGCGCCGTCGACCTGGCCGCCGAACAGGCCGTCAAGGAAGCGAAGAACCCGCCCAAGATCGTCGAGGTCAAGGAGCCCGAGCTGAAGGTCGAGACCGCCCAGCCGGGTCCCGGCGAGGGTGACATCAAGAGCAAGCCGAAGGTCCCGGCGCAGACTGGCAAGCCTCCCACAGAGCTTCTCGCTCAGGACGTGATCGCCGGCAAGGGCAAGAAGGCAAAGTCCGGCGACAAGGTGTCGGTCCAGTACGTCGGCGTCCTGTTCGACGGCGGCAAGGAGTTCGACAGCTCCTGGAAGCGAAACCAGCCGTTCGACGTCACTCTCGGCCAGGGCCAGGTCATCAAGGGCTGGGACGAGGGCATCGTCGGGATGCAGGTAGGTGGCCGTCGCCGCCTGCTGATCCCCGCTGAGCTGGCATATGGCGCGCAGGGCTCGCCGCCCTCCATTCCCGCCAACGCTGCGCTGGTGTTCGACGTCGACCTCAAGAAGATCGGCTGACCGAGGCACTTTCGTGGGGGCGCGGCTGCCGCGCCCCCACGCCTCAGCCTTCGAGCGGCGTGATCACGTCGCCGACGGCGATCTCTCCGCCGGAGATGATCTCCGCGTTGAGCCCCGCGCGGTGGGCGAGCGCGCGCATGATCCCCGGCTGGGTCATCTGCTCGAGATGGCTGCACGGCTCGCACAGCTCGATCCCGCGGCACTCCACCTCGCCGACGCGGAAGCGCTTTCCGACAAGCGGGTTGAGGCGCACACCGCGCGTCGTCAGCTGGCGGCGCGATTCGCCGGGCGCGAGCTCGATCGCGTGCTCGGCCGTGAGCTGTTCGAGCTCCTCGCTCTCTATCAGTGTCAGGTGGCGCTCAGGCACGGAGCCCGCGGCGAAATGGCGGTCGCCGCGCAAGCCCGCGCCCGCGACGGCCTCAGCGCGCTCGACGGGATGTGGCGTCGCGCCCTTCACCGGCGCGATGTGGATGCTGACGACCTCGGACATGCCGTCCAGGCTACCGACGCGCGCCGCCGGCGCCCGCGCACGCGGTGAACGTCCCTCAATGCACCCTCTGAGGGGGAGCGAGGGACGTTCGATCGCTCCGGGTTGACCGCAACAGCTGTGCCACCCGCCACCGCGCCCTCAGTCCCCGCAGAGCGCGTAGCCGTAGGAGCCGCGGCGATAGGCGAGCTTCGCGATCGTCGTGATGTGCTCGTCGTCGTTGTGCTCGATCTGGTCGAAGTTCGAGTGCACGCGGCGCTCGGCCCGCTTGCAGAAGCTGCGCGCGATGTGGCGCTCCTGCCCCGAGGCCTCGACGCCCTGCTCGTCGAACAGCGCGGTCACGCGGGAGATGACCGCGATCTGCGCGTAGATGTCGGCCAGCGCGTCGGACAGCCGCCGGTGGTGCAGGCCCTTGGTCACGATCTGCGCGCGGTGCTCCTTCAGCAGCTTCTCGCTGGTCTCGCGCAGGCGCTTGACCTGCTCGGCGACCGAGTCGGCGTGGCGCTGGAGCGTCTTGTCGGCGGCGGTGATCTTGTCCGGCCGCAGGCGCGCTCCGACGTAGTCGGCGAGCACGCCCAGCGAACCGACGGGGTCGCTCAGGCCGACGTTTCCGAGCCCCGACAGTTTCTCGCCGACGGGCTTCATCCCGTTCAGTGCGACGTAGGAGCGCAGCACGTCGTTGGCGCCCTCGAAGATCGGGAAGATGCGGATGTCGCGCAGGATCTTCTCGTAGCGCTGCGTGCGCATGTAGCCCTCGCCGCCGGCGAGCTGCAACGCGCGGTTGACCTGGTACCAGATGAACTCCGTCCCGGAGATCTTGCAGATCGCCGACTCCAGCGAGTAGTCGGCGACCCCGCGGTCGACAAGGCCGGTTGTCAGGTAGCACATCGACTCCACCCCGAAGAGGTAGGAGACCATCCAGCCGATCTTCTCCTGCACGAGCTCGAGGTCGGCCAGCGGGGCGCCGAACTGCTCGCGTTCGGCGACATGGGCGAGGACCATGTCGATCAGCATCTTCGCGCCGCCGACGGATCCCGTTCCCAGCCCGATGCGCCCGTTGTTGAGGATCGCCATCGCGATCCCGAAGCCCTCACCGGGCTCGCCGAGCACGTTCTCCGGCGGGATTCGCACGTCGTTGAAGCGCAGCTGCCGCAGGTCGTTGGCGCGCAGGCCCATCGTGTCGTAGCGATCACCGACCTGCAGGCCCTTCATGCCCTTCTCGACGAGCAGCGCGATGTGGCGATCCTTGCCGTCGATCTCGCACCGCGCGAACGTCGTCAGCACGTCGGCGCGCGAGCCGTTTCCGATGTAGCGCTTCCCCCCGTTGAGCACGTACGAGCCGTCGGCCTGCTTGACGGCGCGCGACTGGATGTTCCAGGCGTCGGAGCCCGCCGTCGGCTCGGTCAGAGCGAAGGCCGCGAGCTTGCGTCCGGTCGCGAGGTCGGGCAGCCAGCGTTCCTTCTGCTCGTCGGAGCCGAAGACCGCGATGCCCTTGTAGCCGATCGACTGGTGTACGCCGAGCACGACCGAGAGCGTCGTGTCGAGCTGGGCGATCGCCTCGAAGACGCGCGCGTAGCCGGTCTGCGAGAGACCCTGGCCCTCGTACTTCTCGGGCACGTAGAGTCCCAGCGCGCCGATCTCGCCGAGTCGCTTGATGACGTCGTCGGGCACCCAGCGGGCCTCCTCGACGGCGCGCTCGTCGTACTCCTTGGCGAACTCGCGCAGGTCGCCGACGATGCGCTTGACCTTACGTCCCTCGACCTCGTCCGGGTACGGGTAGGGGAAGACCAGGTCCTCGTGGATCTCGCCGAGGAAGAGCGACTTGGCGAACGACGACGCGCGCTCCTTGGTCGCGGTCCCCTGGGACTCGGCTTCGGCCGTCTGCGTCATCTCGCCTCCGATTCGCCTGTGCTGGATGCTGCGCACGAGACTAACCGCGTGCAGGCCCCTCGTGGGGCGAGTTATGGTGGACGCGATGCGCCAGCTGACAGGCCTGGACACCAGCTTCCTGCGGCTGGAGACGCGCTCCACCTTTGGGCACGTCTCCGGCCTGACGGTCTACGACCCGTCGACCACCGCGACGGGCGAGCTGCAACTCGATGACATGAAGGCGCTGCTGCAGGCCCGCCTGCACATGCTGCCGCCGTTCCGCTGGCGCCTGGCGGAGGTGCCCTTCAAACTCGACGACCCGTACTGGATCGAGGCTCCGGAGTTCGACCTCGATTTCCATCTTCGTGAGATCGCGCTCGCGCCGCCCGGCGACGACGAGCAGCTCGCCGATCAGGCGGCCCGGATCGCCGCGCGGCCGCTCGATCGCTCACGGCCGTTGTGGGAGCTGTACCTGATACACGGGCTGAAGGACGGCAACGTCGGCGTGCTGACGAAGATGCATCACGCGGCTATCGATGGCGTCTCGGGCGCCGAGATCATGGGGATCCTGCTCGACGTCACGCCGCAGCCGCGCGAGATCCCGCCGCCTGACCGGGAGTGGAAGCCTGACCGCGCGCCCTCTGACGTGACGATGCTCGGCCGTGGCCTGCTCGGGGCGGTCACGCGCCCGGTGAAGATGCTGCGCATGGCGCCTCGCACGCTGCCCAGCCTCGCCGACGTGCCCGGGATGGGGAATGTGCCAGGAGTGGACACGCTCTCGCGCGCGTCAGCGCGCATCGCGACGCTCGGGTCGGGAGGCGACGGCAAGCTGCTCGAGCGCCAGCATCTGACCGCGCCGCGCACGTCGCTCAACGGGCAGATCTCGCCGCACCGGCGCTTCAGCTTCGGCTCGGTGTCGCTGGCCGATGTGAAGACCGTCAAGGACGCCTTCGGGCTGACCGTCAACGACGTCGTGATGTCGATGTGCACGGACGCGCTGCGGCGCTGGCTGGTCGACCACGACGAGCTGCCAGACGAGCCGCTGCTGGCGATGGTCCCGGTGTCGGTCCGAAGTGACAGCGAGAAGGGCGCGTTCGGCAACCAGGTCTCGGTGATGGTCGTCCCGCTGCCGACCAACGAGGCCGATCCACGTGAGCGCCTGAAGCTGATGCAGGGCGCGATGAGCGCCGCCAAGGAGCGCCACCGCGCGATGCCGGCGACGCTGATGCAGGACTTCGCGGAGTTCATCCCGCCGGCGATCGCCGCGCGCGCTACGCGCGTCATCACAGGCATCACCGCGGCGGGGCGCTTCAGCCCGCTGTTCAACGTCGTGATCTCCAACGTCCCCGGCCCGCAGTTCCCGCTCTACTCGGCAGGCGCGCGGATGCTCGGCAACTACCCGGTGTCGGCGATCACCGACGGCGTCGGGCTGAACATGACGGTCATGAGCTACAACGGCAAGCTCGACTTCGGGCTCGTCGCGTGCCGCGAGATGGTGCCCGACATCTGGAAGCTCGTCGACTACCTGGGCGAGTCGCTGGAGGAGCTGAAAGCGCTGGCGGGGGCCGGCGCGCAGGCGAACGGCAAGGCGAAAGGCGCCGCGGCGAAAGCAGGGAAGAAGCGCGGCAAGCGGGCTGCGGCCACGTAGGCGCCTCGGCGGCTACACGTCGGCGAGGCCTATCTGCCGGTCGATGCCGAGCGGGGAGAGCAGGGCGTTGAGGCCCCAGATGAACTCGGTCTCGAAGTCGCATGCGGCCAGCGCCGGCCCGAGCGAGCTGAGCGTCGGGTGGGCGGTCGCCAAGTCGGTCAACGTACCGGGGAAGACGGGCCGGCCCTGCGCAGCCTCCGCTGCCGCGCCCAGCTCCGCGAGCACCGCGCCGAGAACGTAGGCGACGAGGGCCCAGAAGAGGCGGATCGTCGTGGCGTCGTCGAAGCCGCCGGCGCGTAGCGCGGCCAGCGTGGCCTCGATCGGTGCCATCGACCGCTCGGTGACAGGCAACCTGCGGACAAGCAGCTCGAACCCGGCCGGGTGCCGAAGTCCGGTGTCGCGTAGAGAGAGAGCGATGGCCCGCAGGTCGGCGGCCCAGTCCTCGCTGGCCGCGGGCAGCTCGACGCCGGCCATCACGAGCTCGGCCACGCCGTCGAGGACGTCGTCCTTGCCCGCGGCGTGCTTGTAGATCGACATCGCCTCGACGCCCAGCGCACGGCCGAGACGGCGCATCGTGAGCGCTTCGAGGCCCTCGGCGTCGATGAGCGCGAGCGCGGCGACAACCACCCGATCGCGCGACAACGGCAAGCGGTTCCTGGCGGGGTGGCTTGACAGGCTTACAGCGTAACCCCTAATCTGGCGGAATGGAAGCTTACGCTGTAAACCAAGCGTCTCGGGTGTGGGGTCACATGCCCTCCCGTCTGTCGGACCTCCCATTCCGGGCGCTCGGCGGGCAGCCCCCGTTCCGCCCCGGCGACGTCGATCGTTTCGTGGCGGCACCGCGAGTCGCCGTGCTCTCCTACCTGCGCGCCGACGGCCGCCCGTGCCAGTCGCCGATCTGGTACCGCGTCGACGGGGCCCGCTTCGTCATGACGACCGTCACGGGCTCGCCCAAAGAGCGGGCGCTGCGCCGCGATCCGCGTGTCTGCCTGACGATCCAGGACGAGGCCGCGCCGTACCGGGCCGTGATCGCGGACGCGGTCGCCGAGCTGCGGCCACTCCCACCGGGGCAGACCGACGGCGCGTCGGCGCTGCGCTACTTCGGGCGTGTCGGTGCCCGCGCCTATGCGGCGCAGACCGATGAGATCTACGCCGCCTCGGGCCTCACGGAGGTCATCGTCGCCCCTCACGAGCTACGAGGCTTCGACAACCTCAACGCGCTGAGCGCGAGCGAGCGCGTGTTCTTCCGGCTTCGCAATCACCTTCCCGTGCCCAAGCGGTGGCTGTGAGCGCGGCTAGCCCGCTGGCCCGGCGATTCCGCTGGGCTTGACAGTGATCGTTCCGGTGTTGAAGAACCCGTCGCCGCCGTCGGCGACGATCCCTGAGATCGCCTGGACGCCGCCCGAGGTTGTCCGAGATCTCGTAGAACTTTGACGGCGGTCCTCCCGCCTCGTCCGCTCGCGTTGCGAGCGTGACAGGCGCCAAGCAAGTCCGCGAGGACAGGAGGAACCGCCATGAAGAAGGTACCC
>Ga0247727_10019009_pt1 | contig 10706 bp, 8 predicted proteins | sample WisWelCaveWW1625_FD_202498 | JGI IMG/M metagenome (GOLD analysis project Ga0247727, IMG submission 202498) | Biofilm microbial communities from Wishing Well Cave, Virginia, United States - WW16-25 | ecosystem: Environmental > Aquatic > Deep subsurface > Groundwater > Cave microbial mat | place...
CCCTTGCGCCCTCGCCCCGCATAGCCGCTCGCACTCGGCTTCCCCGACGCTGCTCACGGGAACGCCGGCCGCTCTCGCGTCGTCGGCAATTTGTTGGGCTCTGCGTCCAGCCGCGGCCGTGAGAAAGACCCGCTCGATCTCGGATCCGCCCGAAAGCAGCGCTCGAACCGCGTGGGGTCCGCCAACTACCAGGTGATCGTCCCCACCCGCTTCGTCTCGAGCACGGGACCGCCTTCTGTTACCGCTCTTGCTTGCCACCACGGGTCGATCTAAAGCCGGGCTCGGCTCCTACTATGCCCGGATCCATGGGTAAAACCCTGCGCCGCTACGTCGGGCGGGAGATCGGGCTAGGATTCTTCGCCGGCCTCGCCATCTTCACGTTCCTCCTACTGACGGCTCGCATCATCGAGCTTGTCGACCTGGTACTCGCCCGCGGTGTCCCACTCGCCGCGGTGGGGCGACTTTTCCTGCTCGCGATGCCGTCCTTTCTAGAGCTCACCATGCCCGCAGCTCTCCTACTCGGGGTGATCGTGGCGTTCGGAAGGATGGCGAACGACGGGGAGCTAACCGCGATCCGTGCCGCCGGCGTGGCCTGGTCCTCGCTCGTCGGCCCCGTCCTGTTGGCCGGCGCAATCGTCGCTGTTGCAACGCTGACCACGAGCACGCTCATACGCCCCTGGGCGAACCGCCAAGTGTTGGCAGCGATGTACGACGTCGCGAAGTCGCGGGCGACGGCCGCAGTCCGGCCTGGCGTGTTCAACTCCGATTTCGACGGCATCGTGCTCTACGTCCAGCGCACCATTCCGGAGTCGGGCAGGCTCGAGGGCATCCTCGTCGCCGATGAGCGCGATGAAGGCGCGCGCACAGCCGTTTTCGCCGAGCGCGGCGGGCTCGTCGCCGACGAGCGAGAACGCCGCATTCGCCTCCATCTCGACGCCGGCACCGCTGTGACGCGCAGAGCCGGGGTCGAGAGCTACGACCTCACGTCCTTCCGAACTTTCGAGGTGAACCTCGATCTCACGCGCGACGTCGGACGTACCGGCGCGCGCCCGTCCGACCTGCCTCTCGTTCGACTCCTGGAAGAGGCGGCAAGCGCGCCCGTCGCATCCGACCGTTTGGAAGCGCGAATCGAGCTTCATCGGAAGCTGGCGTTTGCCGCGGCCGCCTTGCTCCTCGGCCTCGCCGGCGTCCCGTTCTCGGTCCAGCTGTCGCGATCCGTTCACGCCCGGGGCTTCGCACTGAGCGTCGCGCTCGCGCTCTGCTACTACGCGTTCTTCAGCGCTGCGGTGGTTGCAGTCCGCAAGGAGGCGCTGCCTCCCCTCGTCGGGCTCTGGCTGCCGAATATCGCGCTCGCGGCTTTTGCTCTGCTCACGCTCGCTCGCCTCGCTCGCGACCTTCCGCCCTTCCCTCGCGGTGCCGGCACCGGCCGAGCGCGCAACAACGTATCGTGACGGTGCTCACACGCTATCTAGTCGCGCAGTATTTGCGGGCTTTGCTCGCCTGCCTCTGCGTCGCCACGTCCGTCCTGTTCGTGCTCGAGCTCTTCGAGAAGCTCGGTCAGCTCGAACCCTATGCGGCAACACCAGCTGCCGTCGGCGCCTACCTAGCCCTCAAGATCCCGAGCTTCGTTGCGGACGCGTACCCGGCGACCGCGCTGCTCGCCACGCTGCTAAGCTTCGGCGTGCTCGCGCGCCGCGGCGAGATGCTGGCGCTCCGGGCCTGCGGCGTGTCGCGCTGGCGAGTGCTCGGCCCCCTCGTAGTGAGCGCGTTCGCGATCAGCCTCGTCGCCCTCGCCTGGTGCGAGCGCGTGGTGCCGGCGGCGAGCAGTCGATCGCGCCTCATTCGCGACAACGTGATCAAACAAAGAGATACCCACGGATCTCGTGCGGTCGCGTCCATGTGGATGCAGTCGACCGCTGGATTTCTGACCGTCGACTTCTACGATGCATCGACCACGACGCTGTATGGTCTCTCCATCTTCCAGACATCGAGCGCCATGCATCTCGATCGAATCATCGAAGCCTCGTCCGCCCGCTGGCGTGGGAGTAGATGGGAGCTCGAGCAGGCCACGGTCAAGCAGATCGGGCCGGGTGCCACGGTAAGCATCCGCGCGCTCGCCCCCGACGAGATCGTCCTCACCGAATCACCGTCGAGCTTCGAGAAAAGGCGCCCGAAGGCGAAAGAGATGACGCGTGCCGAGCTCGGCGCCTTGATTGGAACCCTCGAAGCTAGACGTCTCCCGGTGGACGAGCTGCGGGTGGAGCGACACATGAAGCTCGCTTGGCCCTTTTCCGGTTTCGTGACGCTTCTGATCGGTTTTCCCCTCGCCGTGCGCGGCGGTCGCCGCTTCGGTCTCGGCTACAACGTTGCTGCAGGATTGGCCGTCGGCTTTGCGTACTGGGCGCTGCTGGCCGTGTGCGCCGCAACCGGAAAGAGCGGCGGAATTCCTCCCATTTTAGCAGCCTGGGCCCCCAACGCCGTCTTCACCGCGATCGGCTGCGCGCTCTGCATACGCCGCGACGTCTGAGCGTCGGCGTGATTTCTCAGCGATCTGCTAAGGCAATGCGGCGATCGACTGCAACGCCGTCGTTTCTGCGAAGCCGAACATTCGATTGAAGTTCTGCACGGCTTGGCCACCCGCGCCCTTCCCGAGGTTGTCGATGGCGCTGACTACCAGTGCCACGCCGAGATCGGGATCATGGCTCCAGCCGATCTCGATGAGGTTGGTACCCCGCACGTTGCGCGGCTCGGGCCACTGCCCCTCAGGAAGAACCTTGACGAACGCTTCGCCTGCGTACGCGCGCTCCAAGCGAGCACCGATCTCCGCCCCCGAGCTGCACGTGAAATAGCAAGACGAGAGCAAGCCCCGCGCGATCGGTAGAAGATGCGGCGCGAACACCAGCGACACGTCGACACCGGCCGCGGCGAACCGAGAGCAGATCTCCGGTTGATGTCGGTGCTTCCAAACTGAATACGGTCGAATGTTCTCGGTGACTTCTGCGAACAGCTGGTTCGTCGCTGCACCGCGGCCGGCGCCGCTCGTACCCGACTTCGAGTCGATGAATACCGTGCCCTCGAGCAAGTCCGCGATCGGGAGCAGCGGCATCAACGCGCCGGTGGGATAGCAACCCGGGTTGGCGACGAGGCGCGCGGCTTGGATCGCGTCGCGCGCATGTTCCGTCAGTCCGTAGACCGCTTCGGAGAGTAGCTCGGGCGCCGCATGGACGCCGTACCATTTTTCATAGAGCGCGCGGTCCGAGAATCGAAAATCGGCACCGATGTCGATCACTCGAGCTCCACCGTCCACGAGTCCGCGGACTATCGGTGTCGACGCGCCGTGCGGAAGCGCCACGAACGCAGCGTCGATTCGTCGCGCGAGAATCTCCGCTACGTCTACTGCAGCAAGGTCGAGACCCACGTGCGCGAGATAGCGATGAACCTCGCCGAGCGGACGCCCCGCGTCCTTTTCGGAGGTTGCACAGGTGATTTCGACCGCGCTGTGCCCCGAAAGAAGACGCACGACTTCGGCGCCGGCGTAGCCCGTCGCGCCGACGACGGCCACCCGCACCCTCGCGTCTTTGGGCAACGACTACCTCTTCGAGTACTGGGGACGCTTGCGCGCTTTGTGCCGGCCGTACTTCTTGCGCTCGACTTCACGCGGATCGCGTGTGAGCAGTCCGGCTTTCTTAAGTGCCGGTCGAACATCTGGCTGGACGCTGCAGAGCGCGCGACTGAGCGCGTGCCGAATCGCGCTCGCCTGAGCGGAAACGCCGCCACCCGACACCTTGATGTCCGCATCGTAGGTTTCGTCGGCCTTGGCGAGCTGAAAAGCCTGTGCGATGACCATGCGCGAAGTGGGGCGAGGAAAATAATCCTCGAGCCCACGGTCGTTCACCATGAGCTTGCCCGTCCCGGGAATCATTCGAACCCTCGCGATCGCGGTCTTGCGTCTGCCTGTGGCTCCGGTTTCCTTCATCTCTATCTCTCGTTCAGACCAGCGGCGCTGGGTTCTGGGCCGTGTGAGGGTGCTCGGCACCCGCATACACCTTGAGTTTGGTCGCAAGTTGTCGCCCGAGGCGGTTGTGGGGCAGCATGCCGGTCACGGCTCGGCGAATCACTTCTTCCGGCCGCCGCACGAGGAGTGCTCCGGCGGATTCCTCGTTGATGCCGCCCGGAAATCCGGAATGGCGGAAGTAGATCTTGCCGTTCGCCTTGTTGCCGGTGAGTCGCACTTTTTCCGCGTTCACCACGACCACGAAATCACCGCAGTCGACGTGAGGCGTGAACGCCGGGTTGTTCTTTCCACGTAGCGCGCTGGCCACGCGAGCGGCGAGACGTCCGAGCGACTGCCCTTCCGCGTCGACGATCTTCCAAGACCGGGCGGCTGTCGCTGCTTCCTTCGAGAGACTCTTCGTAACCTTCTGCATTCAGCTCACGCTCGCGGCTCCCGGCTTCGCGACCGGGACCGCGCAACTCGACAATCTATGATGGCGGGGCCGACGAGACTCGAACTCGCGACCTCCGGCGTGACAGGCCGGCGTTCTAACCAACTGAACTACGACCCCGCTTGCGCGGCTTCGCAGCAGCGCAATGGCGTTGGATAACAGCAAAGCTGGCGGACATCAAGCCTCAGCGCCGAGCTGGCGAGGCGCGAAGAGTGGAGCCTCGAGCTAGCGAGAGGCGAACGGTGGAGTCGCGAGCCGGCGAGCGACGTACATCCCCAGACGCCCTACGTGGCTGGAGTGTATGGTGGGCGGTACTGGGCTCGAACCAGTGACCCCCGGCTTGTAAGGCCGATGCTCTTCCAGCTGAGCTAACCGCCCCTGCTCCGCGGCGACAAGTAGCGCGACGCGGGTTCGCTCTCAAGCGAACCCGCGTCGTCTATCAGTGATGGGTGGTCAACTCGCCGTCGTCGGCGGGGGGTGCGTCCGGCGTTTCCGGTTTCGCCTTAGAAATGGTGAGCGGCTCGTTCGCGTCCGACGGTCCGGCGACGAAAATCGCCCTCCTCCCCTCGGTGAGAACGAGCGCTTCCTTCAAGACCTCGTCCAAGTGCTCGACGGGCTGAAGCTCGATGTCCTTCAACACCGTTTTCGGGATGTCGCGAATGTCTTGGACGTTTTCCTTCGGCATCAGGACTTTTTTGATGCCGGCCCGGTGCGCCGCCATCACCTTCTCCTTCAAGCCACCGATCGGAAGAACGCGTCCCCGAAGCGTAATCTCTCCAGTCATCGCAACATCGTTGCGAACCGGAAGCCGCGCTAGGGCGGACACGAGCGAAGTCGCGAGGGTGATACCCGCCGAGGGGCCGTCTTTCGGGATGGCGCCTTCCGGCACGTGAACGTGAATGTCGACGTTCTGGTAGAAGTCGCGCGGGAGCCCAAGCTCGTGTGCTCGCGATCGGACGTAGCTGATCGCCGCCTGCGCCGACTCCTGCATAACGTTGCCGAGCTGCCCGGTGATCGTCAGTTTGCCCTTGCCGGGCAGGACGGTCACCTCGGTGTTGAGCAGCTCGCCGCCCATCTCGGTCCACGCAAGCCCTGTCGTTACACCGACCAAAGCTTCCGCCTCTGCGACGCCATAGCGGAACTTCGGCGGACCGAGGTACTTCTCGAGCGCTCGGCTGTTGACGAGAACCGAGCCGGATTCCTTCGAGCCCACCACTTCGACGGCAACCTTGCGGCACATCGAAGCAATCTCGCGCTCGAGGTTGCGCACGCCGGCTTCCTTCGTGTAGCGGCGGATCACGGTCAGAAGCGCGTTGTCGGAGAAGGAGATGTGCTTTTCCTCGAGGCCGTTCGCTTCGCGCTGCTTCGGAATCAGAAATCGCTTCGCGATGTTGAGCTTCTCGAGCTCGGTGTAGCCGGCGATGCGGATGATCTCCATGCGATCCTGGAGCGGACGCGGAATCCGGTCGAGCACGTTCGCCGTGGTGACGAACATCACCTTCGACAAATCGTAGTCGGAGTCGAGGTAGTGATCGTTGAACGTCTGGTTCTGCTCCGGATCGAGCACTTCGAGCATCGCCGACGCGGGGTCTCCCCGGAAATCGGTCGACATCTTGTCGATCTCGTCGAGCAGGAAGACCGGATTTCCTTTGCCGGCTTTCTTCATGCTCTGGATGATCTTGCCGGGCATCGCGCCGATGTACGTGCGCCGATGACCGCGGATCTCGGCCTCGTCACGCACACCACCGAGCGAGATGCGTACGAACTGGCGTCCTAGAGCGCGCGCGATCGAGCGGCCGAGCGACGTCTTGCCGACACCCGGCGGGCCCACGAGACAGAGAATCGGCCCCTTGAGCGCTCCTACGAGCTTCGTTACGGCGAGGTACTCGACGATGCGCTCCTTCACCCGATCGAGACCGTAGTGATCTTCGTCCAGCACGCGGCGCGCTTCTTCGATGTCGATGCGGTCTTCGCTGTAGTCCTCCCAGGGGAGGCTGATCATCCAGTCGATGTAGTTCCGGACGACCGTTGCTTCGGCCGACATCGGAGACATCATCTTCAGCTTCTTGATCTCTTTCTCGGTCTTCTCGCGCGCTTCGGCCGGCATGCGGAGCTTGGCCAGCTTCTCTTCCAGCTCTTGGATCTCGTTCTTGAACTCGTCTTTCTCGCCGAGCTCTTTCTGGATCGCCCGCATCTGCTCGTTGAGGTAGTACTCCTTCTGGGTCTTCTCCATCTGCTTCTTGACCCGGGAGCGGATGCGTTTTTCGACCTCGAGGATCTCCATCTCGGACCGCATGTGTCCGAGCACCTTCTCGAGCCGCTCGGTCACGACGAACGCTTCGAGCAGCTGCTGCTTGTCTTCGAGCTTGATGCCGAGATGAGACACGATCGTGTCGGCAAGACGCGACGGGTCTTCGATCGACGCGACCGTCATCACCATCTCGGGCGGAATCTTCTTGTTCAGACGAACGTAAGCCTCGAACGTCGAGTTCACGCTGCGAACGAGCGCTTGCAGCTCGGAGCCGGTATCGACCTGCTCGACGACCTGCTCGGACTCGACTTCGAAGTAGTCCGGGTGGTCCAGGTAGCGAACGACCGCCGCGCGGTACTTGCCCTCGACGAGCACCTTCACCGTGCCGTCCGGAAGTCGGAGCAATTGCACCACGGTACCCACGGTGCCGACGATGTGGATATCGTCAGCGCTCGGATCGTTGGTCTTGGCGTCTTTCTGGGCCGCGAGCAGGATCGCCTGATCGCCCTGCATGGCCGCCTCGAGGGCCGCGATCGATTTCTGGCGCCCGACGAAGAGCGGCACCACCATGTGCGGAAATACGATGATGTCGCGCAGCGGGAGAAGCGGCAGCGCGTGAGGTGCTACCGACTTGGACTCACCCGCAGACTTCGACTGAGGGGGATTTCGGAAAAGCATCGTCGTTGGTTCCTTCGCCATGGAATAGGGGTTCCTCTCGCGTCGCTTCCGAGCGCTGACGTCTCTCAGCTCGCCCGAGATGCGCTAGCGTACACGATGATCGGTTGGTCTTTCTTCTCGACGACCTCTTCAGAGATTACCACTTCCTCGATCTCCGGGTGCGACGGAACATCGAACATGACATCCAGCATGATGCTCTCCAGGATGGCGCGCAGTCCGCGGGCACCCGATTTCCGCGCCAGCGCCTCCTTGGCGATGGCCTTGAGCGCGCCCTCCGTGAACTTCAGTCGGACGTTCTCCATCTCGAAGAGCTTGAAGTACTGCCGGGTCAGCGCGTTCTTCGGCTCGGTCAATATGCGCACCAACGCGTGCTCGTCCAGGTCTTCCAACGTGGCGATCACTGGGAGCCGACCGACGAATTCGGGAATGAGCCCGAACCGGAGCAGGTCCTCGGTCTGAACCTCACGGAGCAGGCCGCGATTTCCGCGGTCGTTGGCACTTCTCAGATCCGCGCCGAACCCCATACCCTTCATGCCGATTCGCCGTCGAACGATGTCTTCCAGGCCGACGAACGCACCACCGCACACGAAAAGGATGTTCGTGGTATCGACCTGGAGAAACTCTTGCTGAGGGTGCTTCCGCCCGCCCTTCGGCGGTACGCTCGCCATGGTCCCCTCGATGATCTTGAGCAGGGCCTGCTGCACACCTTCGCCGGAGACGTCCCGTGTGATCGACGGGTTGTCGCCCTTGCGCGCGATCTTGTCGATTTCGTCGATGTAGACGATGCCCCGCTGGCACTTCTCGACGTCGTAGTCGGCGTTTTGGAGCAGGCTCAAGATGATGTTCTCTACGTCCTCACCGACGTAGCCCGCCTCGGTGAGACTCGTCGCGTCCGCGATGGCGAACGGGACTTGGAGAAAACGTGCGAGCGTCTGTGCCAGCAGAGTCTTGCCGGAACCGGTGGGGCCGACGAGTAGGATGTTCGACTTCTGAAGCTCGACGTCGCCGGTCACCATCGACGAGTCGATGCGCTTGTAGTGATTGTGAACAGCTACGGAGAGCACCTTCTTGGCCTGCTCTTGCCCAACCACGTACTGATCGAGAACCTTTAGGATGTCGGCCGGTTTAGGGACCGAGGAGACGGCGCTGATCGCTTCGTCCTGGTCGCACTCTTCGGCGATGATGTCGTTGCAGAGCTCGATGCACTCGTCGCAGATGTAGACCGTCGGGCCGGCGATGAGCTTCCTCACCTCTTCCTGGCCCTTGCCGCAGAAGGAACAAACGAGATCCTTGCTCTTGTCGTCTCCCTTGCTCGGCATGCGTGCTCTCGGCGCTCCCTTATTCGCGACGAACTAGGTCTTGACCTGGGGCCGGCTGGTGATCACCTCGTCGATCAAGCCGAACTGCTTGGCTTCGATTCCCGTCATGAACCGGTCCCGGTCCGTGTCGGCCTCTATCTTATCAAGCTCCTGGCCCGTGTGCTTGGCCAGAATGTCGTTCAACTGCGCGCGAATTCTCAAGATCTCGCGGGCCTGGATCTCGATATCGCTGGCCTGGCCCTGCGCACCGCCCATGGGCTGGTGGATCATGATCCGCGAGTGGGGGAGCGCATAGCGCTTGCCCTTGGCACCGGCCGCCAGAAGTACCGCACCCATGCTGGCCGCTTGGCCGAGACAGAGGGTCGAAACGGGCGGGCGGATATACTGCATCGTGTCATAAATCGCGAGGCCGGCCGTCACCGACCCACCGGGTGAGTTCACGTACAGATAGATCTCTTTGTCCGGATCCTCCGCTTCGAGAAAGAGCAATTGTGCCGTGACGAGCGATGCCACGATGTCGTTGATCTCGTCGGCCAAAAAGACGATTCGCTCTCGTAGGAGACGGGAATAGATGTCGTAGGCGCGCTCACCCCGACCAGTGTTCTCGACGACGATTGGAACGAGAGCCATGGCTACTCCACCGGGTCCGAGCGAAGAGTAACCCGATCAGTCCTGGACGGCAACACGGGATTCCTCGATGTATTCGTCGCGCTGCGTTGCCAGGTCCGCCAACCGGGTCATCGCTTTCTCACGCATCATCTCTAGCCGGAGGCCCGCGACGGCGCCGGCGCCGGAGTAATACTGTCGAAGCTTCTCCACCTCGTTGCCCGCCGCTACGAGCTGGCGACGAACCTCCTGCTCCAGCTCCTCCGGCCTGACCTCCAGGCTCTCCGCTTTCGCGATCGCGTCGAGAATGAAACGCGCGCGCACTTGCTTGACGGCGGACGGCTCGAGCTTCGCGCGAATCTCGTCCACGCGCTCTTCGGGGATCTCACCCACGCCCATGTCGCGGAGCGTCGCGCCGATCTGACGGTTGACGAGGCTTTCGGGGACTTCGAACGAATGGGTCTCTACGAGTTGGCCGAGTAGCTCGCCGCGCATTCGCCGCTCCGCTTCTTGGCGCGCGTGGGCCTCTAGATCGGCGCGAATTTTCGCGCGAAGTTGATCAACCGTCACGCACGCTTCCCAACCGAGGTCCTTTACGAACTCGTCGTCGACGGACGGTAGAATTTTATTCTTGATCGCACGAACGGTCACGGCGAAGCGCACCGTCTTACCTGCGAGCTCAGGGTCGCCATGCTCCGCCGGAAACGCCACCTCGATCGGTGTCTCGATTCCACGAGTCACGCCCACGAGTCGCTTCTCGAATTCCTCGGGGAAACGACCGCCACCTACCTCTACCTGGATGCCTGTGCCCGAGGCTTTCTCGATCACGCGCTCGTCCGCCATGGCGGTCATGTCGAATTCGAGCACATCCCCGCGTTGGACGCTGACACGATTGTCCTCGGTCTGAAGAACCGCCATTCGCTCTCTGAGGCGCGCGAGCATTTCGTCAACGCGAGATTCGTCGATTCGCTCGATCTTGCGGGCAACATCCAGCGCCTTGTAGGCTCCAAGCTCGAAGCTGGGCCGAATCTCGATCAGAGCGACGTAGCGAATCGTCCCGTCTTTCTCGAATGAATGCTCTGTCACCTCCGGCGACGCGACCGCCGGAATCGATTCATCACGAACCACTTCGGCGCAGGTCTCTTCGATCACGTGCCGAAGGACGTCGTGTCGCACGTCGTGATCATATCGATCCTTGAGCACGTGGCGCGGCACTTTGCCTCGACGAAAACCGGGCAGTTGAACCCGACCCGCCAACCGCCGGTACGCTTGCTCGGTCTCGGAGGTCACCCGCTCCGCAGACACCCTCACCTCGAGCCTACGCTTGACCGGCCCCTCCTCGTTCACCTTCACCTGCAAATCGGACATAGGGGCGCCTTTAGCCGATACGGGCGAATCGTGCGAGGG
>Ga0247727_10019010_pt1 | contig 10706 bp, 12 predicted proteins | sample WisWelCaveWW1625_FD_202498 | JGI IMG/M metagenome (GOLD analysis project Ga0247727, IMG submission 202498) | Biofilm microbial communities from Wishing Well Cave, Virginia, United States - WW16-25 | ecosystem: Environmental > Aquatic > Deep subsurface > Groundwater > Cave microbial mat | place...
ATGGAATCTCGTCTACGCCGATGGCGAAGATGGGTCCCCAGGTGCGGTGTGCGAGGCCCCACTGCACGACGTACTCCACCGCATCGCAGACTTTTTCCCAGGAGGTCTGGAACGACTCGGCCACCTCCAGCAGACAGGGCTTGGTTGACAACGTAGCTCCGGTCGCGTTCCAAGATCAAGGCGATCGCGTCCAACGCGCTTCGGGTCTCAGGCGCGATACGGACGGTCAGCGTGGCTTTGGGCATGTAAGACAGTGTAACACGGACCAGCCCGAGGTTCGTCCTACCGCCGGCTCTTGGCCGACTTCGCCGGGGCGCGCGGGGCCGGGGACACCGGGGTGAGGCCCAGGCCCTTCAGGGCCTCGGTGGCCGACCTGGCAGCCTCTGACCTGGAGTAGCGGCGGATCACCTCGCGGAACTCCTTGGCGGCGAGGTCGCGCTTGTTCTGGCGGAGCAGTGAGACGCCCTTCTTGTACTGGGCGTCGGGCGTGCGCTTGCCCTCGGGGAAGCGCTCCAGGACCAGGTCGTAGGCTTCCTCGGCTTCCTTAAACTGGCCCTGCTGGTAGAACATCTCGCCGATGTAGAACTGGGCCTCGGCGGCCTGGTCGGTCGAGCCGTAATATTTGATGTAGTCGGTGAACTGGGGTCCGGCGAGGTTGAAGTTGCCGGCCTGGAAGTCGCGGAGGGCGTTCTTCCAGAGGGTCTCGGCGGGGATGGGGGGAGGCGCGGCGGCCGAGCCCGGCCCGGCGCCGGTGGCCGGGGCCGCAGCAGGCACCGTGCTGACGATATTCTTGATATCCACGAGCTGCTGTTGCAGTTTGGAGAGGCGCGAGTTCAACTCGTCGACCGAGTCGCGCAACCCCTGGAACTGCGACGCCATGGTGTCGACCCGGGTATTGATGGCGGCCACGGGCGCCGCCAGCACGCGCTCCTGGGCCTGGACGGCTTTCTCCAGCACGGCGAGCGACGTGTTCAGCCGGTTGGACGCCTCCAGGCCCTGACTCAGCAACTGCTGCGTCTTGGCGAGCTCGGTGTCAAAGGCCCGCTGCAAGGTGCGGACCTGCTCCTGCACCTGCGCCAGGTCGCGCTGCAATTGCAGGATCTCCTTGGCCACCGGAAACGCCGGCCAAGCCGCGCATACCAGAAGCGCTAACAGTTGGTATCGCAAGCCTACCTCCCTTTGGGGTCCGGGGGCGGCGGACAGTCTGGCCGCCCGCACCCCCGGTCCCGGCGTTTAATTACCGGCCAAGAAGTGAGCGCGCCGGTTGCGCTGCCAGCACTGCTCATTGCCCTCGGTGCACTGCGGCCGCTCCTTGCCGTAGCTGATTACGCTCAACCGGCCGGCATCGACCCCGAGCGTCACAAGGAACTCCTTGGCGGCGTTGGCCCGGCGGTCGCCCAAACCGAGGTTGTATTCCGCAGAGCCGCGCTCGTCGCAATGGCCTTCGATGGCCACCCGCGAGTTGGGGAATTCGCGGAACATCGCCTTCAGCGCGTCGGAGTTGGACGTGAGGGTGGCGCGGCCGTCGTCGCGGATGTCGCTCTTGTCGTAGTCGAAGAACGCATCCTGGACGCGGCGGGCCAGCTCCTCGGTGAACACCTTGGGCGGAGGCGGCGGAGGCGGAGGCGGCGCGGGGGCGCGCACGGTCACCGTGGCGTTGGCCGAAGCGGAGCCGCCGGCGCCCTTCACCGTGATGGTGTAGGCGGTGGTCTGGGTGGGGGAAACCGAGCGGGTGCCGCTCAGGTCCACCGTTCCGACGCCCTGGTTGATGGAGGCCTCACTGGCCTCGGTGGAACTCCACCGCAGGGTGGCCGACTGGCCGCGATCCACCGAGCTGGGCTCGGCGGTCAGCGATACGGTGGGCCGTTTGGCCGGTGGCGCGGGGGCCGGGGCCGGGGCCGGAGCCGGCGGCGGCGGCGGTGGGGGCGGGGCCTTCTTCTTGCATCCCGCCGCGAACAACATCAGGGTGAGGCTCAACACTGCCAGAATGACTTCCTGCTTCCGTCTCATTTGCTCCGTCGCCTCCTCAGAATAGGTTCAAGTCCTGCCCGCTTGTGCGTGGTGCTATTTTACTCCCCATACGGGCGCTTCGTTGGCGCCCGCCCTGGTTAACTGCTTGACGTTGGTGCCGTCGGCCAGCATGGTCCAGATCTGCGTGCCGCCCATGCGGTTCGAGGCGAACACCAGGTGCCGTCCGTCGGGCGACCAACTGGGATGCTCGTTGCGCCCAGCCCCGAAGGTGAGCTGGGTCAGCGTCTGTGTGGCCACTTCAATAATGAAGATGTTGAAGTTGCCCGGCTCAAAGCCGCGCGTCCAGGCGAAGGCCAGCCGCTGCCCGTCCGGCGACCAGGCCGGATTGACCGCGTCGCCGCCGCCCGAGGTGAGCCGCTGCACGTTGGTTCCGTCGACGTCCATCATGTATATCTGGGGCGGGCCCGCCCGCCCGGACACAAACGCGATCTGCGCGCCGGTGCGCGGATTGAACTTCGGCTCCACGTCCACAGCGAGCGAGTTCGAAATCCGCCGCAGATTGCTTCCGTCGAGATTGGTGAGGTAGAGCTGCGCCCTCCCGCTGATCGACGACGAGAACGCCATCTGCTTGCCGTCCGGCGAAAAGCTTGGCGTCGCATTCATCGACGCCACCTGATTATAGAACGTCAAGCGCCGATTGGTTTCCAGAGAATGAATAAAAATGGAGGGGTTGCCCCGGGCGAAGGTGGTGAAGGCGACCAGGCTGCCGTCGCGGCTGATTTCGGGGTTGATGGTGATGGACTTGTACTGGGTGACCGGGGCTTGGCTGGAGCCATCGTAGTCCATGGTCCAGATCTCCTTGGAGCCGGTCCGATTGGAGACGAAGTAGACCCGGGTGCCGCCGATTCCGGGCCCGACGCCCAGCTTCACCAGGATGTCGTTGGAGAACTCGTGGGCCACGCGGCGCGCGCCGGCCGGGTCGTTGGAGCTGAGGTAGCGCTTGCCGAAGACGTGGGCGGCCCCGGTGTCGGGTTTAGTCACGTCGTAGAGCCAGCCGGAGAGGGCGAAGCGGTCGGTGTCGATGCTGGTGGACCCGTAGGCGAGCAGGTTGGCGGTGACCGGTGGCTGGGACCAGTCGGTGAGCCAGGGCCCCTGCCGGCGGGGCTCGGGCGGCGGGGCGGGCTTCTCGCCGGGGCGCAGGCGGCGCTGCGGCTGGGGCGCCGGGGCCAGCGGGGGCCGGAAATCCTCGGGGCGCTGCGGCGTCTCGGTGGGGTAGAAGCTTTTCGAAACCATCTCGAAAACGCCCGAACTCTCCAGGTCGTTCCACAGGGTCTGGTTGAAGGCATCGAGGACCGGGGCCGCGACCCCCTGGCCGCGGAACTCCGGCAGGGCGACGCGCACCCTGCCGCGCCGTCCGAGGATCTCGATTTTCAGGTCCGGCTGCTGGGCGGAGGCCAGCCAGGCTATAGCCAGGGCGCCGGCCATCCCGATCCCCGCTGCTGAGATGCGTTTCATCGCTTCAGTTGAAACCAGACCTCCGTGGTGACCGAACTCTTGCCCAGGTCCGTGGGCAGGGGGGCCACCGGATTCGCATTCTGCACGGCGCGCTGGGCGGCGTAATCAATCGCAGGACTGCCGCTCGGCTGCGTGACCTTGATGCCGCGCAAGCTGCCGTCGCGCAGGATTTCAAACGATACCACAGTCCGGGGGGCGATGCGAATCCGCGGGTCGACCTGGAGCAGCTCGCGCTGCCATTGCTCGCCGAGGCGCCGCTGAAGGGTTTCCACGTACCAGCCGTAGCGGGAGCCGAACGGCGTGCCGGTTCCGGCGCCGACCCCGACGCCGAACGAGTCGGAGGCCAGGCCGGTGTAGGAGGGCGTGTTCACGCCCATGCCTCGGATCGAGTAGAGCTGATTGTCGCGCTCCGGGACGTAGGGGCGGAACAGGCGCTCGGCGGCCCGCAGCTCGCGGCGGGGTTTCTTGGCCTGGGGTCCGGGCAGTGGGATGGCAGCCGGATCCGGTTCGGCGGCCTTGGTTTGGGGCTGCGGCTGGGCCTGGGGCGGAGTGGGAATGCTGAAGCGGCTGTCGTTGGCCACGGGGTTGTCGATGACGCTCTGCGCCGGGGCCAGGGGGATGCTCTTCACGACGTTGATGGGGACGGCGCCGCCGGGCAGGGCGTTCGGATCGCCGAAGCGCAGGATGTTGCGCGCGGCCAGCCAAGAGTAAGCGAAGGCCATGGAGGCCAGCGCCGCGTGCATGAACAGCGCCCCGGCCAGCGGCCTGCCTAGCCGCTCCCGTTCCAGTAGCGGATCCCAGCGCTCGGTCATTTCCGTTTGGGAACCGTTTCCAGAGGTTGGGCCACGACGTTCACCTGGATCTTGGCGCGACCTAGCTCGGCCATCACCTGCACCGGCACCTCCCAGGGAACGTTTTTGTCGCAGCGCAGGTAGGCGCCGCGATCCTTGCCCAGCAGCGGCTCGATCTTTTTGGGGATGTCGTTGATGTTGACGGGATGCTCGTTGAGCAGCAGCTCTCCTTTTTCGGAGATGTTGATCACCGGCATTTCCTTGGTGGTTTCGGAGACTTGCTTGGTTTTGGGCACCTCGATCTCGACGCCGAACTCCATGACGTGGGCGGTGAGCATGAAGATGATGAGCAGCACCAGGACCACGTCGACGAAGGGCGTGATGTTGATCTCGGCCATGGCGTCGCCGCGACGGCCGCGAAGTTGGTAGGCCATGGCTAGCTGGACTCCCCGAAGCTGCGCTCGGCCAGGTTGATAAACTCGGAGCCGAAGTCGTCCATGCGCGCGCCGATTTCCTTGATCCGGTGGGAGAAGTAGTTGTAGGCGATCACGGCGGGGATGGCCGCGAGCAAGCCGAAGGCAGTGGCGATAAGGGCCTCGGCGATGCCCGGGGCGACCGCGCGGAGGCTGGCGCCGCCCTCCCGGCCCAGGCCGCGGAAGGCGTCAATGATGCCCCACACCGTGCCGAGCAGTCCGATAAAGGGTGTCGCCGAGGCGGTGGTGGCCAGCCAGCTCATGTGCTGCTCCAGACGAGTGAGCTCTTCCGAGGAGCCGAGCGAGAGCACACGCTCCAGCGCGGGAATGTTATGGAGCTGGCCTCGTCCGTTCACCTGGCGCTCCACCTCCTGGTAGCCAAACTCGAACACCGACGCCAGCGGCGCAGGTCGAAACTGGGCGGCGAAGGTGTTCATCTCCTCAAGCTTCTTGGCGCGGCGGAACGACAGGAGGAACTTGTAGTTGGTGGCCCGCGCGCGCCGGAGCGTGTTGAGCTTGGAGAGGATAATGGTCCACGACAACACCGAAAACGCCACCAGGACACCGATCACGACCTTGCCCAGCGGACTGGCGTCGAGGATCAGTTGCAGAATTTCGTTCTGGAGCAGCAGTGCGGCTGGCCCGGGTGCCGTCAATTCACCTCCTTAGGATGTCTCCTCCTCCTCGAATGTAACACACTCTATAATGGCCGTGTCCCATGCTGCACCAGTTGGAGATTGAGAACTACGCGGTGATCGAGCAGGTGCGCGTGGTGTTCCACAGCGGCCTGAACCTGCTGACCGGAGAGACCGGGAGCGGCAAGTCGATCCTGGTGGACGCTTTCTCGCTGCTGCTGGGCGGGCGGGCGTCGCCGGAGCTGGTGCGCGCGGGGGCCGCCCGGGCGCGGGTTGCCGGGCTGTTCGAGCTCGATGCTCCGCCGGCGGGCGTCGAGCTCGACCAAGGCGAGCTGCTGGTGGAGCGGGAGATCCTGGCGGAGGGGAAGTCGCGGGTGTATCTGAACCGGCGGCTCGCCACGGTGGCCGCTCTGCGCGAGCTGGCGCCGGCGCTGGCCGACATCCACGGTCAGCACGAGCAGCAGGATCTGTTTTCGGCCGAGACGCAGCGCGAGATGCTCGACCGCTTTGCCGGGGCGCTGGAGTTGGCTCACGAGGTGGCCACCGCGTGGGCGGCGTGGCAGGAAACCATACGGCGGCTCGAGTCGCTGCGGCACGATGAGCAGGAGAAGCTGCGGCTGCTCGATCTGTGGAAGTTCCAGCGCCAGGAGATCGCGCAGGCTGCCCTTCAGCCCGGCGAGGACGCGCGGCTGGAAGAGGAGAAACGGGTGCTGGCCAACCTGGGGCGGATCCAACAGGGGGCGGGGGCGGCGTACGAAGCGCTGTACGAATCGGGATCGGCGGCGGCGGCGCAGATCAAGTTGGCGGCGCGGGCGCTGGAGGATTTGGCGCGTTTCGACCCGGCGTTCGGCACACTGGCGCAGCAGTTGCAGGGGTCGCGCGTCGCGGTGGAGGAGGTCGCGCGCGAGATCGGCCGGTACCTCGAGCGGGTTGACGCCAGTCCGGAGCGGCTGGCCGAGATCGAGGACCGGCTGGCGCTGCTCGACAAGCTGAAGCGCAAGTACGGGGCTTCGCTCGCGGAGGTGGCGGCGTTCGGGGAGGAGGTGGCGCGGCAGATCGCGGAGACCGAATCGAGCGAGGAGACCGCGCGGCGGCTGGAGGAGGAACAGAAGCGGCTTGCTGCACGGTATCAGGAGTTGGCGGGACGGCTGGGGGAAATGCGGCGCGAGGCCGCCGAGCGGCTGGCTAAACCGGTGGAGAAGGAGCTGGCGGCGCTGGCCATGGAGCGGACGCGGTTCCAGGCGGCGGTGGAGCCGACGGAGGCGGGGTCGCACGGCGCGGACCGGGTGGAGTTCCGCGTGGCCCCGAATCCCGGCGAGCCGCTGCGTCCGCTGGCGATGGTGGCGTCGGGGGGCGAGCTGTCGCGGATCACCCTGGCGCTGAAGACCTGCCTGGCCGCGGGGCCGGCTCGTCGGGTACGGGTCCCCCTGACCCTCGTGTTCGACGAAATTGACGCCGGCATCGGGGGCCGCGCCGCCGAGGCTGTCGGCCGGCGGTTGCAGCGGCTGGCACGGTCGTATCAGTTACTATGCGTCACCCACCTGCCCCAGATCGCCGGGTTCGCCGACCATCATTACTGTGTGGACAAGCAGGTGCGCGCCGGACGAACCCTGACTACCGTCGCTGAGCTCGGCGCGGCCGAGCGGGTCCAGGAGATGGCCCGCATGCTCTCGGGGGCGGAGGTGACGGCAGAGGCGGTCCGGCAGGCCAAGCAGTTGATCGAGGCGGCGAGGGCTTAGAGCTGGAAGCTTGACAAACGACCATATCGGCATGCTATGTTTTATATGTTTGAACGTCTACTTCGTTGAAAAGTAGCGTTAGAGATGTCCTTGTCGTCCTCTTAATTCGAGGTACCGCATGCGAGATGAAATCCTCCAGGCGCCGCGCAAAGGCAACGAGGATGGAACCGTGACCACTGCGACTGAAATCCGCGTAGCCGACGAGGTATGGATCGCCACCGCGCTCCTTCACCGGGAACATCCCGATCGCCACGACTTGACCGTCCAGCAGATCGTCGAGCGTGCATCACGGGAGAACGTGACCGGCGCACTGCGGCCGGGGGTGACCGTACACGCCTATCTGCACTGCGTAGCGAACCGGGAGCCGCGCCCCACCGGCTACCGGATGCTGTTCGCCACTGGTTCGAATACGCGGAGGCTCTATCGGCCAAACGATCCAACGAATCCAGGGCGGAAGGGCAAGACGCAGCCACGGCGCGACCAGATACCGTTGCGCTATCATCCGCTGCTCGATTGGTACGAACGGGAATACTGCCGCCAGGGTGCTGCCTCTCATCCTCTGGATGCCCTGCTCGCCCTGCGGGGCACGGGCCGTGAGATCTGGAAGGGCGTGGATCCGGATGAGTATGTCCGCAGTCTCCGGGAGGGCTGGGAGTGAGCCGAATCTTCTGGGACACCAATCTCTTCATCTATCTGCTGGAGGGCGAAGGGGAACCCGCCAATAATGTGACGGCGCTGCTCAGCCGGATCAAGGAGCGAGGCGACCAACTGTATTCCTCGGTCCTTACGCTGGGAGAGGTGCTGGTGAAACCACTGGAGCAAGGCCAAGTTGACCTGGCAGCGCGCTATGAGGCAACACTTGGTCCGCCGGTGGTGACGTTGGTCCCACTGGACCGGGGCGGCGCGCGCATCTACGCCCGAATGCGCCAGGACAGGAGCATTCGCTCTCCCGACGCTATTCAATTGGCCTGCGCAGCGTCGGCGGGGTGTGACGTATTCATCACCAATGATGACCGCCTGAGCCGCAAGGTGGTCCCGGGCATACAGTTCATCGTGTCGCTGGAGCGCGCGCCCCTCTAACGCCGGGTGCTACACTCAAAGACAGCCGTGCCCGACAAGACCTTCTACATCGAGACCTTCGGCTGCCAGATGAACGAGCACGACTCGGAAAAAGTCATCGGCACGCTGCTGGCCCAGGGCTACACCCAGGTCGAGACGCCGGAGCAGGCTCATCTGGTGCTCTACAACACGTGCAGCATCCGCGACAAGGCCGAGCAGAAGGTGTTTTCGCGGCTCGGGAATTTCAAAAAGCAGGCGGGAGCGGGGAAAGTCATCGGCGTGCTCGGCTGCGTGGCCCAGCACAAAGGCGCGGCGATCTTCGAACAGGCGCCCCACGTGAACCTGGTGTGCGGGTCGGCGAGCTACAACAAGCTGCCGGAGATGCTGGTCCAGCTCGAAGCCGGCGGCCGGCGGGTCACCGGGCTCAGCCTGGACACCGACGAGACCTTCGAGACGCCGCTGACCCGGCGCGACAACCCGTTCCGCGCCTACCTGACCATCATCGAGGGCTGCGACAAGCACTGCGCCTACTGCGTGGTGCCCTTCACTCGGGGTCCGGAGCGGAGCCGGACGAGCGCCAGCGTCCTCGAGGAAGCGCGGCAACTCGCTGAGGCCGGCTACCGCGAGATCCAGTTGCTGGGACAGAACGTCAACAGCTACCGCGACCCGTCGCCGGCGGGGTGGGACTTCGCCGAGCTGCTGGCCCGGGTGGGGGAGATCCCCGGGCTGCGGCGCGTTCGCTTCACCACCTCGCACCCGCGCGACTTCAACCGCCGGATCGTCGAGGCCATCGAGAGAAACCCGGTCCTGTGCGACCACGTGCATCTGCCGGTGCAGTCGGGCTCAGACGCGGTGCTCAACCGCATGCAGCGCGACTATTCGCGCGAAGACTACCTGGAGCGGATCGGCTGGATGAAGAGTGCGCAGCGGCCGATCGCGCTTTCGACCGACGTGATCGTGGGCTTCCCCGGGGAAACCGAACAGGACTTCGAGCGAACGCTCGGACTGCTGGGCGAGGTGGAGTACGACTCGATCTTTTCGTTCCAGTATTCGCCGCGGCCCAACACGGCGGCGGCCGGCTACGCCGATGCGGTCCCGGACCAAGTGAAGGGCCGGCGGCTGACGGCGCTCCAGGAAATGCAGCGGGCCATCCAGATTCGGCGCAACGCCGAGCTCGTGGGGTCGGAGCAGGAAGTGCTGGTCGAGGGACGCAAGGAGGCGCTCGGTCAATGGGTGGGCCGCACGACGCAGAACCGGGTGGTGAATTTCACCGTTCCGGGTGACGGCCCGGACCCGGTCCGGCTGGGAGGGTTTTATCCGGTCCTGGTAACGCGGGCCGGGCCGAATTCTTTGGTTGGGGTGGCAAACGGGCTGGCCGCATGATCTAATGAAGTGCCAGGAGGTTGGGTCATGGAAATCGAGATGAAGATCCGCGGGCTGATGATGGACCCGGTCACCAACATGCCCATCGTCATCCTCAAGGACATCAACGGCAACGCCCTGCTGCCGATTTGGGTCGGAATTTACGAGGCCAACGCCATCGCCCTGGAGATCGAGAAAGTTTCGACGCCGCGCCCCATGACCCATGACCTGATCAAGACGCTCCTGCTCGGCCTGGGGACCGGCATGCGCAAGGTGGTGGTGAGCGACCTGAAGGACGACACCTTCTTCGCGGTGATCTGGCTGGAGCGCAACGGCGAGGTGATCACGGTGGACTCCCGTCCTTCGGACGCGCTGGCGCTGGCGCTGCGGCTGGACTGCCCCATCTACGTTGAGGAGCAGGTGCTGAAGAACTCGAAGTTGAGCACCATATCGGAAAAGGTGAACAGCGAGGAGCTGCGGAAGTGGCTGGAGAACCTCAACGACGAGGATCTGGGCCGCTACAAGATGTGATCGGCCGGCTCGCCCGAGCCGGTTTCCAGCTTCTGCCGGTGTTTGAGTTGCCCCATCATTACGTTGTCGAGCGCGACGGCTTTGTCGCGCTGGCGGAGCGTCGCCCCGACGGTGGATTCGGTGCCGCCGGGCTGCTCCTGGACGGCGCGTTCGCGGTGCTGGTGTGGAACGGGGAGTCGCCGGAGTTCGTGGCCAAAGCCCGGCGGGTTCCGGCCACCGCGGAGCAAGTCGAAACCCTCCGCCGCTTCGACTCGGATCTGCGGGCGGCGCTTGCCGGCGGGGCCGGATCCTAAATCTAAAGGCCTGCACGGCGGTGGCGCTGCGACCGCTTCCGTAACTGCTTGCGTATATCAACGAGCGCCAGGTGATGCGGCTGGCCAGGGCGAAGCGCTTCACGTCCGGCGATGGTGAAGGACGCGTCGCCGGCGAAGGCGGCCAGGGAGGTCAGCAGACAGCAGACAGAGGAGGGCTCTCCTGCGCAACCTACTTGCTACGCTTCGCCGCGGCTTCTTCGGCGGCCTTCTCGTCCGCGCGGGCCGCAGCCAGCATGCCCTTCATCACGAGGGGATTCCCCTCGTGGCAGGCGAACTCATAAATCTCGTCCTGCGTTCGCCGCAGGGGAATCATGGC
>Ga0247727_10019011_pt1 | contig 10706 bp, 6 predicted proteins | sample WisWelCaveWW1625_FD_202498 | JGI IMG/M metagenome (GOLD analysis project Ga0247727, IMG submission 202498) | Biofilm microbial communities from Wishing Well Cave, Virginia, United States - WW16-25 | ecosystem: Environmental > Aquatic > Deep subsurface > Groundwater > Cave microbial mat | place...
TTAAGCTCGAACATGGCGACGCGCGTGGCGAAGTGGGCATTTTGCGGCTCCACCGGGCGAATCCACACTTGGAAAATTTGCTGCTGCCGGCACAGATTCGCATCGGGCTGGAATTGAAACATGCCGCGCGGGAAATATTCGATGTAAGCATAATCGCCGTAGTTCATGCCGCGCACCTCGCGAATGCGCTGATAAAGATAGCTGTTGCTCGTGCGATGCTCGCCCAAGTACGAGCGCGCCAGCCACAGCGCCGGCCAATCCGCATGGCTGCGATTGATCGCAATCGGCGCGCCGAAGGAAATCGCCGTGGCGCGCGTTTCTTTCTTCACCAAGTGTATCCGCAAATCGGCGAGAGGTTTTGGCTGCGGCAAATTGATTTTGGCGCGTGTCCCGGCGGGCAGCTTGGCAAAATCAACTTTCATCTTTTCCAGAAAAGTGGCGGGATAATTTCCGGCAATGCCGAAGACCAGATTGGCTTGGGTGTAATGTTGTTTGTAAAAATTTTTGACATCATCGTGCGTCAGCTTTTCCAGCGCGGAAATCGTGCCGGTGTTTTCGTGGCCGTAAGGATGGCCGGCGTAAATCATCCGGTACAGCGCTTCTTTGCCAAGCTCTTCATCGTTGTTGCCACTCAAGGTCTCTTTGAGAAAGTTGATGGCATCGGTGCGCACGCGGGTGAAATCCTCCTCACGCCAGCCAGGATTAAGCAGCATCTCGGAGATGAGTTTGTAATACGCTTCGAGATTGTCGAGATGCGTCGTGCCAAAAAACACGGTCATCTCTTTATCGACTTGCCCATTGAACGAGGTGGCCATGGGGTACATGACTTCGATGATCTTATCGTAGGCTATGGCGGCGCTGCCGCCGCGGCTGAGCATCGCTGCAGTGAGGCCGGCAACGCCTTCTTTGCCAGCCGGATCAAGCGCCGGCCCGACGTTGAACAAAATGCGAAAGCTGATCAAGGGCGAGGAGTTTTTGATTTCCACGGTTTCGATTTTGCTATTGGCGGTCGCTTCAAGCACGTTCATGACAGCAAGCACCAAAATAATCATTCCAAGAAAAAGTTTGCGCTTCATTATTCGCCTCCATCTTTTTGAGCGCTCGTCAGCGTGGCGATGATTTTTCCATTTTCCACGAAATATTTCTGCGCCATCCTCTGCACGTCTTCGACCGTGATCGAATCATAAACGCCGTACAAACGGTTGATCGTTTCCGGGGTGTGGCCGAGCGCGAGGTACGAGGCGAGCGTCGCGGCAATGGCTTCGGAATTATCAAGTTCAATCGCAAAGCTGTATTTGAGATTCGACTTCACCGCGGCCAGACGCTCAGCGCTCACCGGCGTGGTGGTCATTGAGGCGAACGCGTCAAGAATATCTTTCTTGACGGATTCCAGCTCCTGCGGCTTGGTGACGCGCGCCAGGACCAGGACGAGATACGGATCTTTGCGATCGCTGAAGTTGGGGAAGAAGACATCGACTTTTTGCTCGTCGATGACCAGCTTGCGGTAGAGCGGCGAGCTTTCGCTGAACGCGATCGATGAAATTACATCCATCGTTGCCATGTCTTTTGCCTCATCGGAAAATGCCGGGCCTTTGTAGCCGATGGCGACGTACGGCAACGTCGGGCTTGGCCACTCGACGTGCGCCGTCAGCGGCCCGGTTTGCTGCGGCTCGGGAGGAATGCTCGCCGCATAGTTTCCTCGCTGCCAGTCGCTCCAGTATTTTTTCACCAACGCCAGGGTTTTTTCATAATTCAAATCGCCGGCGACGATCATCGTGGCATACTCTGGCCGGTAATAGCGCTTGAAAAATTCCAGACTGTAATCAAACTGGTTGGGCATGTCTTCGATGTCGCGCAGAAAGCCCGTGGTGGTGTGCTTGTAAGTGTGCGCCTGAAACGCCGTTTCACGAATTTTCTCGAAAAGTTTGCTGAACGGATTGCTGCTGTTCTTGTTGTATTCGCCGAGAATAGCCTTGGCCTCGGTGCGAAAATCTTCCACCGAGTATTTGAGATTCTGAAAGCGATCGGCTTCGAGCATCAGCACGGTCTCGAGGTCTTCTTTCGAAAAGGTGGCGTGATAGCAGGTGTAGTCGTCGGTGGTGTAGGCGTTTTGCGCGGCGCCGGCGTTTTTGAGAATCTCTTGATACTTTTCGTTTGGAAATTTTTCCGTGCCGCGGAACATCATGTGCTCGAAGAAATGCGCAAAGCCGGACTTGCCGGGCTCGACCTCGTTGCGCGAGCCGGTGCGCACGTCGATGTACAACGCGACGAGGTTTGGATAATCCGTCGGCACCGTCACCACGGTCAAGCCGTTCGGCAGCGTGTCGAGGTGATACTTGTAGGGAAAGATTTTGTTGTTCGGGGATGCGGTGGTCATGAGGATTCCCAGCGTAAATAATCCAGCGACGAGCGATGTCTTTCTCATACTATTCAGGCTCCTTTGTGTTTTTTTGATTTCTTGGTGCCAGTTCTCTTGCTGACAACTCTGGTCGTTTTCTTTTCACCATCTAATTCGATACGCAGCGGAAATTCAATGAGAACGTTGCGGCCAACCAATGCTTCGCGAGTAGGATTTGTCAAGCAGAGTGGGCTCTGGCGCCAATTGCGCACGAGAAACGCGCCGCAATCTGTTGTGATGGTTTTGCCGTCTTCGTCAGTCACTCCAATGGCGATTGGTAATAGATAGGATTGATAGAATTCTCCGAGATGCTGGCCATAATGAGCTTGCTTAATTGGCAAGGCGCCAATCACACCATTTGACACCATCTGTTCATAATCAAGCATTATGTAAGGCGATCCAGTATCCAAATCGGCGTCTATCGTTACGCCCTCTAAAGTGAGCTTTTCTACGGTGGCGCCAAATCGACCGACGGTTATTGGCAAGGTTGGATAGTAATCAAGCTCCGGCAGAACTGACCAACTTGATTCTTCGATCAATGGCGTTCGAATAAAGACAAACGGGATCAATCCTCTCTGTTTCCCAATCGCCATGAGTTTATCTGCAGAAGGATATTCGATGAGTTTCGGTGATGAATCAAGAATTTCGCCGCCACAGACCAGCATCCATTGTGAGTGGCGGGCTTTAAGCTCTTCGTCAATCCAACGATCCAAAATCTTATAAGCCCGAAAGGCAACGGCATCCCGCTCATCTTCCGACAGCGATAGATACTTTTCGAAAGGAATCGCAAAGAACTCTGCTGCTTCTTCTGGGTAGCCCCGAGGCGAGGAAGTCTTCTGCCGTCGCGATTGCTCGATACGCTTCTGCAGCAATTCGAGATCATCGGGATCTAGTTTTTCAACCGTCTTGAAAAGTTGTTCGAGATCAGTCTCCATAACCGGCATGGCATCCTCCGTACTTGATAAAGAAGAAATGCTTGAAGTATTTTTTTGTGTCTACAATGTGACACTGCTTGGAGAAAATTAGCACACGTTTCCGCAAAAGCAAGGAAAATTAAAGCGGGCTCTAGTCTGGCGCGGATTGCTCCACCTCGCTCTTGACTCGCCTTAAAAGATCGCGCCGCAGATAGCCGCTGAAAGGGCCGACGAGCTTCCAGTAGCGCAAAAACTTGCGGCGACTTTCAGGATCGGTCGCTTGCACGCGGGTTTCCGTCGACAGCCGGCAGCTCGTCGCGCTCATCGGCACGACCAGCAAATTCAACACGGCTTTTGTGTAGCCAGCTTTCGTGAATGCAAGAAACTCGTCAGCGTTGGTGATGCGCACCAGTCCGCCGCGCAACTTCCAGAATTGGCCGATTAAGCCGAGCACGATTTCTTCCCCCGGTTTTTCGGCCAGCTTGATGAAGTCGCGGTCTTTAATTTCGCTGATCGAAGGGATGCAGAATTTCTGTAGGGGCCGGTCTTGGCGCAATTGAGCAATCGCTCCCGGCAAACTGCGCAGTGTCATGAGAAATCTTGCGACCGGCGAGTCCAGCAACGAATGGTGCAATAGGGTATCATAAACTCTCGATGCCGGCGCCGCAACTTCGAGCTCATAACGCGCCGCCACATTATACACCGGCATGAATTCATCGAGCAGCGTCGTTGTCGCTATTTGCGCGGTCTTATTCATCTGGCTTTTTATCTAAGGGAGAAGCATCGACTTGTTTTTCAACATAGCCTTTGCAGGCGAGTAACGGCAGCCGCGGATACTTTGGAAAACTCTTGTCGGTCTTCGCCAGCTCGCATAGAATGAACGTGCTGCCGCGATCGCTGGCGATGGTTTTGGCGTGGCGGCATTTTTCACAGAGGCCGATGTGCATAAAAGCTATTCGTAAACGGATTGAGCGGATTGAACAGATGGCCAAAGATTCTGGAGATCAGCGCCAATCCGTTCAATCCGTTTTATCCGTGTACCCGTCTTTTAGCTTTTCTTCAAACAATTTCAAAATCCGTTTGTACTCATCCGTCCAGCCGCTCGGCTCGCGGAAGCCGTGATCTTCCATGGGATAGATCGCCACTTGCCAATTTTCTTTGCCCAGCTCGATCAGCCGCTGCGCCAGGCGCACGGTGTCTTGAAAATGCACGTTCACATCCACCATGCCGTGACAAATGAGCAGGCTGCCTTTGAGGCCATCGGCAAAATAAATCGGCGAGCTGCGGCGATAGGCGAGGGTATCGGCCTGCGGGATGTTCAGGATGTTCGACGTATAGCCATGATTATAATGCGCCCAATCGGTCACCGGACGCAGCGCCGCGCCGGCGGCAAATATTTCCGGCGTGGTGAACATGGCCATCAGCGTAATGAAGCCGCCGTAGCTGCCGCCGTAAACGCCGAGGCGTTTCGCGTCGATGCCATGTTGTTCGACGAGATATTTTGCGCCATCCACCACGTCTTCCAGATCTTTGCCGCCCATGTGCCGGTAAATCGCCGTGCGCCAATCGCGGCCGTAGCCGGCGCTGGCTCGGTAGTCGGCATCGAGCACCGTGTAGCCGCGATCGGCAAGCAGATTGTGAAACATGTATTCGCGAAAATAAAACGACCACCACTTGTGGGCGTTTTGCAAGTAGCCGGCGCCGTGCACGAAGATCACCGCAGCGCCGTTTGGAGTTTCCGGCTTGTAGAGTCGCGCATAAACTTTGGCGCCATCGCGCGCCGTGTAGGCGATCAGCTCCGGCACGCGCCAGGGATAACTCTTAAATTCATCTGAAGGAGAAAACGGAGCTCGCTTGGCCTCGGCGCCGGCGCGATTTTCTTGCAGATCAATTTTCCATGGCTGATTGAATGACGAGTGCCGAATCGCCAGGAGTTTTTCATCAGGTGAAAGCTCGACTTCGTTGCGGCCCGCCATCGACGTGAGCTTGGTGCGCGGGCCGCCGTTGATTGGCAGCGTGTAAAAATGCCGCTCGCCGGGATGAGTTTCGTTGCTGGTGAAGTACCAGCGCTTCTTATCCCGCGAGATGAATGGATTTTCGATTTCAAACTGGCCGCCAGCGAGAAGTTGTCTGGCACTCGTGTTGACATTTACCGAATACAAATTCGAGTAGCCGCTTTCTTCTGAACAAAACCACACGCGTTGATTGTCCGGCATCCAGCCGACGTCGCCGCTGCTCCACCAGCCATCGATGCTCGGCCCGCCGATCCACGCCTCGTCATGTTGATGATCGAGCACTTTGAGGCTTCTCGTTTTTACGTCAAATGCAGCAATCCAGCGGTCTTTGTTGTCGAGCGAGGTAAGGACAACAAACGCTGATTTGCCATCTCCGCTCCAATACGGGCCGTGCCAATTGACGGCGCGCGGTTTTTTCGCGGTCGATTTCTGTGAGGTTAATGAATCTGCTTGCGCCGAGTCTTGCTTCTGCGGCGCGATCGTGAATTGGGGAATTTCAAAAATTCCCGGCAGGCTGTCCGGGGTGGTGTAGAACACGGTATCTCCGGCAATGTCGTAGACTCCGAGCTCAAACGTGTCGGTCAGTTCGCCCACTTTCAAGCGCGTGGCGATTTCCTCGGTGAAGCCGGATTCGGCGAGGTAATTTGGCACCTGCGCTTTTCGGCCGTCATCGGTGTTGGAGCGCAATCGAAAAGTCACGAACTTCTCATCGGGCGCGAGTTGCGCGATCTCAATGTCCTTCTTGCCAAGATAAATTTTCTTGGGCCTTTTGGGTTCCAGAGCTTGCCGTTGCTTTTTCGCCTTTTCCCGCTCGTCTTTGCGCTTCTTGAGCGTCGCAACCAGCCGTAACTCCTCCTGCGCTAGGTATTTCTGCTCATCCGTCTTATGATTTTCCTTCTCGTCCTTAGGCTTCTCGCCGCTGCGAAAGTCAGTGCGCTGGGTGAGCGTTCCGGTGGCGACATTCCAACCGTACAAATTACGTTCTCTGGCAAACAAAACTTCTTTCTCGGAAAATGAAAAAACCGGATCGCTTTCTGCTTCGGCGGTGTTGGTCGCCTGCCGCGTCACGCCGGTTTTGATGTCCAGCAAAAAGATGTCGCCATTGCGCTCAAAAACTTTTTTCGCATAATCACGTGAGTAAGCGCCAAAACGCGCCGGCAAATTTTGACGAACCGCCGGCGGCACTTTTGTCGACGATTCGCCGCGGCGGGAAATTTTATAAAGCGAGTCGGCATCGGCCTTCTCAGGGTTCCACATGAAATAAACCGCGCTGCCATCTTCTGCCCAGTAATGCTGCGAGGGAAAACTGCCCATCCATTTTGGGTCGCGCATAATGAAGTCGACGGTGAGCGTCGGCCTTGAGGGGGGATCGTCTGCGGCTAGAATCAACGGTGCGAGAAAGAGAAGAGTTGACAAACGCAGATTGCGTGAAGGCATCGATTCCCTCCGTGTGGTTAATTTTAAAAGAAATACTGGATGCTCGATACCGGTTGGTCTCTTACTCATACTCCTACTCGTACTCTTACTCGCCGTTTCTTTTCTAAAAGCTAAAAGCGAGTAGGAGTAAGAGTAAGAGCATCCAGCATCAAGCCCCATTCTTTTTTAGTGGCTGCAGCTTTTCGTCAATTGATCCGGCGAGCACCGTCACCATCTTGTCGGGATGGATGTATTTTCGCAGCGCCGCGTCCACTTGATCTTTCGTGACGCTGTTCACCAGCTTGGTATAATCGTCCATGTAGGAAGGGCCGAGTTTTTCCACTTCGGCGGTGAGAATCTGGCTGGACAGCGCGCCACTGTTGAAGCCGTTGATGACGTTGAAACTGCCGACCAACGCCGTCTTCTCGTTTTTCACTTCCTGATCCGTGGCGCCTTCCTGGATGAACTTCTCGACTTCTTCTTTGACGAGCTTCAGAGCTTTTTCCAAGTTTTCCGGAGAAACGGAAAGGTCGATGCCCCACAACCCGTCGGCGCGATTCGATGATTGCAGCGACGAGGTGATGCCGTAGGTCAACCCTTCGGTGTCGCGCAGGCGAAAGCCCAGTCGGCTGGACAGGGTGGATTCGCCCAAGACGCGATTGGCAATCAACAGCGGAAAATAATTTTCGTCGCTCAGTCGAATGGGCCCGGCATGGCCGAAGGCGACGTCGACGTTGGCCTTGTCTTTGATGGTGACGACCTTGCGCACCGGCGAGGTGGTGACGTCGACGCGCGGGCTGGGGGCGTAATCCTTGCCGCCGCTCCAATCGCCGAAGGCCCGGCCAAACAACCCTTCGACGGTTGGTTGTTCGAGATCGCCGACCACGACCAAGAGCAACGAGGCGCCGCCATAGATCTCGGCAAAAAATTTCTTGAGATCTTCAAGGGTGGTGCTTTCGGTTTGTTTGATCAGCTCTTCGGTCGGCGGCTCGTAAAAGGGATGGCTTTTCGGGAAGACCTGGCGCGCCAGCTCGCTGCCGGCCTGCAAGCCGGTGTTTTCAAGCTGGCGCTGCAAACGCGCGATTTGCTGTTTCTTGAGCTTGTCAAATTCCTCGTTGTCGAATCGCGGCTCACGCAACATTTGCCGCATGAGATCGAGCACGACCGGCAGATCTTTCTTCAGGCAGCGCCCGCTGATGCCGACGTCGAAACTGCCGGCGCCGGCGTTGAGCTGCGCGCCGACCTCCTCGAGCTTCTCGGCAAACGCAAACTTGTCGAGCTGCCGCGTGCCGAGCGTCAGCATTTGTGAAGTCAACGAGGCCAGCATGTCATTGCCGGATGGATTGAAGACGCTGCCGGCCTTGAAGGCGCCTCGAAAACTGATGACTTGATCGACCGTGGCTTTCAGGGTCAATAGCGTTGCGCCGGTCGAAAGGCTCTTGCGTTTGATGCGATCTTTGAACATCGTCGCCACCGCGCCCGCCGCCAGGGGATTGTTCTCCAACCAGCGCTGCAGATCACCAGGATCGCGATAATGCTGCGGCTTGCCCGTGAGCGCGCTGGCACTCATCGGCGCCGGCTTGTCGGGATTGTAGCTGGTGGATTGCGCCTCCGGCGGCAGCGGAATGAAATAGCCGACCGTCCGATTCATTTTATCGAGATACGTCTTGGCCGCGCGCTGCACCTCGGCGACGGTGATCTTGTTGACGTTGTCGAGATAGGTGATGTAATATTCCCAATTCGCCGAAGCGATAGCTTCGTTCAATCGGCCCGCGTAAGCAAAGGTCCCGTCGCGGTCGTAGGCAATGCGCGCGATGAGCTTGCCTCTGGCGATTTCCAATTCCTTCTCGGTAATGCCGTTGTCGATGACGCCTTGCATTTCCGCAAGAATGGTGGCTTCGACGGTTTTGTGGTCAACCCCCGGCACGATAGTGGCGCGAGTCAAAAGCATGAATGGATCGCGAAATTGATACGAGGTGCAGCTCTGATTGATGGCAAGATTTTTATCAATCAGCGATTTATAAAGTCGCGAAGTTTTCCCGGAGCTGAGCACGGAGGCCAGCACGTCGAGCGCGTAGGTGTCGGCGTGCATCGCCTGCGGCGCTTTGTGGCCGATCATGACCGCGCCCAACTGTCCGGCGCGATTTACTTCAAAGCGTATCTCGCCTTGCTGCGGCGGCTCGGTGGTGTAGACCTTTGGCAACGGCGCCGGCGCTTTCGTAATCGGCCCGAAGTATTTTTTCAGCAGCGCGAACGCCTCTTGGTCATTAAAGCTGCCAATGATCACGGCCACGGCATTGTCGGGATAATAAAAGGTGTTATAAAATTCTTTGAGGCGCTCGGTGGAGACGCCCTCGATGTCGGCGCGCCAGCCGATGGTGGAATGATGATAGGGATGCGCCATGTAGCCGTGCGCCAGAATGCGGTCTTCGAGCACGTTTTCCGGGTCGTTCTCGCCGCGGTCGAACTCGTTGCGCACCACGGTCATCTCCGGCTGGCGATCTTCGTCGCGAATCATCGAGTTGCGCATGCGGTCAGACTCGATGTGCATCGCCAGCTCGAGATGCTGGCGCGAGACGATCTCAAAATAATTGGTGCGGTCAAACCAAGTCGTGGCATTCAAAAATGCACCGACGTGCTCCAGCACCGCGGCGATCTGCGTGCCCTTTTCCTTGTTGAACGTCGGCGTGCCTTTGAACATCATGTGCTCGAGCAAATGCGTCGCGCCGGTGTGGCCGACCGCCTCGTTGCGCGAGCCGACGAGATAAGTCACCATGAACGTGACCACCGGCGCCGAATCGTCGTGGCGCAGCAAAATGCGCAGGTCGTTGCTATTCAGCTTGTATTCGGAAATGCCGCCCAGTTCTTTTATAAAGGTGAAGCCTTGCGGTGCTTTGCGGGTGTTTTCTTTCGTTGCCATGCAGTTCTCCATTTTTGAATGAAAGCAAAAGTCGGGAATTTGCGGGAGAAATGCAAGGGGGAGTTGGGGTATGGAAGGATTGGGTACAAGAATTTTATGACACTTACTTCTATCGAAGTTGAAAAAACGACAGCCGCCCCATTTCGTGCAGAGTTTCTTGGTTTTCTCCTTCGCAAATATCTAAACGTTCTTCCAATCGACCAATACCTTACGACGGCCACTCTTGAATTTGTCATAATAAAAAATCGCGCCGTGCTGGCGGCCATATTCAAAAAGATCGCGCGTCACTTTCACGTCCTGGCGGCAGTATTCGATCAGCTCGTCCCACTTGCCCTCGCGATACCAGCGAATGGCCTGCAGGCCATCTGCCGTTTTAGGCGTGCCCAGCGTTGCCACCGCCACGTCATCGAGCTTCAGGCGAAAACCCAATCGCCGATGAATATCGGCCAAGAGATCGCGAGTGGGCAACTGTGAAAAATTAAAATCGCTATAACGCGACAACACTTGATAGTCGAAATCAATGATATTGTACCCCACCACCAATGCTGCGCTGCGCAGAAGATCGACCAGGCCGGCGATCTCCGCTTCGCGGTAGACGCGGTACGCCTCCTCGGCCGCCACATAAGCCACGGCGACCGAGATGCCAAGATCGCGCTTGTTTCTATAGCCGCCAACTTCCTCGAAGCTGCGCTGGGTTTCGACGTCGAAGACGATGTAATCGTTCATTTCTTCAACTCTCTTCGATGATAGAGGGCTTTTCTGCATTTGCCTTTGGTCGCCCTATCCCACCCTGTATTGACGAAAGCGCCCGCTGCACCATCTGTTGAAGCTCCTCACGGACAAGCTCTTTCACATCTTTGGCGGATAACCATTCTCGCAGAGCCTGATTGAGTAATCTCTCCAGTTCTTGATCGGTTGAAACAAGCTGTTGAAATTTCTGGAGTATGTCTTCCTCGATCCGAATCGAGGGCTTGGTCATTGCAGCTTCAAAACGTCGCTTGCGCGCCTCCGTGCCCCGTTGGATTTTCTCAGGGTCCGGCAGA
>Ga0247727_10019012_pt1 | contig 10705 bp, 8 predicted proteins | sample WisWelCaveWW1625_FD_202498 | JGI IMG/M metagenome (GOLD analysis project Ga0247727, IMG submission 202498) | Biofilm microbial communities from Wishing Well Cave, Virginia, United States - WW16-25 | ecosystem: Environmental > Aquatic > Deep subsurface > Groundwater > Cave microbial mat | place...
ACGGCAGAGGACGCGTACTCCTCCACGAGGAGCGGGCCACGGACGCGGCGACCACCGGCGACGATCGTCCCGTCGGGCGCGACGGACACCAGGCGCGAACCGTACGCATCGACCTCGCTCGACGGCTCCATGCGCAGGATCTCGGTGAGGGACGCGTTCCAGAAGAGCTGCGACGAGATCTGCACGCGCGCCGAGTACGGGGTCTGCAGCACGGCCACCGGGCCGAGGCGCGCGTGGTCGACCCAGCTCGGGTCGTCGTCGCCGAAGGTAAGCATCGTCCGCTCGCTCTGGGTGCGGTCGTAGTCGACCGCAGCGGTGCTGGCGGCGCCGAGCACGACCATCGCAACTCCGAGCGTCACCCCGGCGGCGGCGCGCGGCCGGAGTGTCGTTGCCGCCGCGACTCCCGCGAGTAGCATGGCGATCAGGGCGAGCACGGCAGAGCCGGTGCCCGTGCCGAACCGTTCCTCGAGCCTGTACGCCGCCCACAGCGTCGGCGAGTCGATCTTCCCCGTCAGCGCCGTGTAGCCAGAGAGGGGAACGATGACGGCGACGATCAGGAGACCGCCCGCGACGCCGGCGACGGCGATGCGCGTCCGACGCCCCTCCAGCCGGCGTGCGCCCAGGCAGCAGAGCAGCGGACAGAGCGGCAGGAGCGCCATCAGATACCGCTCCTGGAAGCGCTCCGACCCGTTGGCGGCGTAGACGGCGGCCTCGAGCAGCAACAGGACGGCGGTCGCCGCCGAGAACGCCGCGAATGCGTGCTCGACCCGCGTCCGGGGCCGGGTCAGCCCGAGCGCGAGCCCTACGAGGGCAGCGGGAACGAGCACCCAGCCGGCGGCGTAGGCGAGGATCATGGTGTCGTTCGCCAGCCAGCGGGCGATCGCGACGGGGTCGAGCCCGAGGTCGAGCACGCCGCGGTAGTACCCGAGCACGCGCGAGGGGCCTGTTGCGACGAGCGCAACCGCGGGCAGCGCCAGGAGGCCGAGCACGAGCCGCTGCTCGCGGAGTGCGCCGCGGACGCTGCCGCGGGTGACGACGATCGACGCGGCGAGGAACGCCACCGGCAGCACGACGTACTGGATCCGCGCCAGCGTGGCCAACCCCGCCAGAGCGACGAACGCGACCTGGTTGCCGCGGGTCGGGCGATCGAGCGCCATCGTCCCGGCTGCGACCGCGCCGAGTGCGAGGGGGAGCCCCACAGGATCGCCCATCACGAACGGAGCGAAGGCGAGCGCGGGCAGCGCGAGCGACACGCCGGCGCATCCCAGCGCGAGCGCGACCGACAGGCTCAACCGGCGCGCAAGAAGGTAGACGGGGATCGCGAGCAGGGACACGGCAATGGCGTGCAGCGACTGCGTCAGCCGGTAGCCGAGCTCGCTATCGTCGCCCGCGACGAGCCACAGCGGAGCCGCCAGGAGGGGCTCGAGCAGCGCCGGGAACCCGGCGGGCTCGCCGCGGATCGTCAGCGAGCCGTCGGCGATCGAGCGGCCGAGCGAGGCGTAGATGTACTCGTCGGGGAAGAGGCGCGGGGCGACGTGCGAGAGCGACGCGGCCACGCGGAGCACGAACGAGATCGCGACCATGCCCCCCAGCCACAGCCATGCCGGCACGGCAGCGAGGCGATCGCGGAGCGAGATGCCGGTGAGGGATGCGGTGGGGGCGGTCGTCATCTCGACCTATTCGACGCTTGCTCCGGAGTCCTTGAGCGACGTGCGCGGGCTGGCAGAGGCGCGGCGCGGCCGCGGAGCGGACGCCTTCAGGGGTGTTTGCGCGGGCGGAAGCTGCGGGAGCAGGTTCCGCCCTGCGCCGACAAGGGGAGGGGGGCGCCGTGTGGCGCCCCCCTCGGTGTTGCACCGTGGCGTCGGTGTGGCCTACGTGCAGACCGCGCCGGAGGTGACGGTGCCGCCCGGGCCGACCACGCGCTGCGTGTGCGAGCCCTGCGTGTTGGAGATGCAGTACGACGTCGAGCTCGGGACCGTGACGACCAGCGTGCTTGCGAGACCCTGGTCGATCAGCAGCAAGGTGGCCGTGCTCATACCCGTGTACGAGCTCGGCGACTGGTCGGAGTAGTAGGCCTCGGCGGCCGGGATGGCTGACCGCACGTTCGCGGCTGCCGCGCGCCGCTCGGCGCGATCCTTGAAGCCGAGGTACGACGGGACGGCGATCGCGAGCAGCACGCCGATGATGACAACGACGATGAGGAGCTCGATGAGCGTGAAGCCCGACTCCTCGTTGCGAAGCCGCTTCTGCAGCTTGCTGATGAAACGCATTGAGTTGCTCCTTCCGGGAGGGGTGAACCGTCATGCGCGTTATCGGTGCCGGCCGCTCCGTCCGTCGCCCCCTTTTCGGGGGATCTGAGGGGGAGCGCATCCCTCGCGCGGGGGGATGCGCGAAAGCACCGCGGCGGCGCCAGCGAGCGACCACGGCATGCTGGTTGGCGCGCGGCCCGGCCGCGTTGCGGACGGCTTTAGGGATGTGCGCGACCGGAAACCGCAGGAGCGGGTTGCGGTCTGCGCCAGCAGCGAGTCTGCGCTAGCTGGGCGCGCGGCCCGGCCGCCGCAGGCGGACGGCTTTAGGGATCTGCGCGGGCGGAAACCGCGGGAGCGGTTTCCGCCCTGCGCCGGCTAGCCCGACCTGCGCCAGCAGCGGGTTGCGGTCTGCGCCAGCAGCGAGTCTGCGCTAGCTGGGCGCGCGGCCCGGCCGCCGCAGGCGGACGGCTTTAGGGATCTGCGCGGGCGGAAACCGCGGGAGCGGTTTCCGACCTGCGCCGGCTAGCCCGACCTGCGCCAGCAGCGGGTTGCGGTCTGCGCCAGCAGCGAGTCTGCGCTAGCTGGGCGCGCGGCCCGGCCGCCGCAGGCGGACGGCTTTAGGGATCTGCGCGGGCGGAAACCGCGGGAGCGGTTTCCGACCTGCGCCGGCTAGCTAGGTGCAGGTGGCGTTGTTGAACAGGACGCCGGGGTTGGCGCCCGGTCCCAACAGGCTCCATGTGTAACCCTGCACCGAGTCCGTCAGGCAGTAGGAGTTGGCGCCGGCCGAGACTACGGTAAGCCCGGCGGAAAGACCCTGGTCGAGCGCGAGCAACGCAGCGCGGTTCATGCCGGCGTAGGTGAGGTTGTCGGAGTAGTACGCCTCGGCGCCCGGCACGGCCGCGCGCAGGTTCGCCTTCGCCGCCTGGTTGGCCGACCGCTCGCGCATGGCGAGGTACGAGGGCACCGCGATTGCCACCAGCACGCCGATGATGACGACGACGACGAGCAACTCGATGAGGGTGAACCCCGCTTCGTTGCGGAAAGAAGAGCGTTGACGCGGGGAGGAGGTCGTCGGCGGCATGTGGGGGGACTCCTTGTGTGCGGTAGGACCGCGGCGATGAGCGCACGGGCTTGCCATGCATCGTCGGCGCTGGTGCGTGAGTCGGCTACCCTCGGACGGGTGATCTGCGGGGGAGCGGGTCACCCGCGGTGAGGGAACGGCGCTCCACCGGCCGTGTAGCCCCCGAACCGGCGCTCAAGGAGTGCGGGGGCACTGCCGATAGACGGCCCCGTGGAGCTCTCCGAGCGCACGCCCGCCGCCCCGCTCTCCGTCGACGCCCTGCTCGAGGTCGCCGTCGAGATGAAGGCCTCCGACCTGCACGTGACGGCGGGGTCGCACCCCGCGGTCCGGGTGCACGGTCACATCAGCTTGCTCGAAGACTTCCCGCAGCTCGACCCCGATCTCACCCGGCAACTCATCTACCGCGTGACCACGACGGAGCAGCAGAAGCAGCTGGAGCTCAACCGCCAGCTCGACTTCGCGCACGGCATCCGCGGCCTCGCACGGTTCCGTGTCAACGCCTACTACCAGCGCGAGTCGCTGGCGGCAGCGTTCCGGCTGATCCCGACCGAGATCAAGACGGTCGAGGAGCTCGGACTGCCGGCGAGCCTCCACGAGTTCACGGGCAAGCCGCGGGGGATCGTGCTTCTCACGGGGCCGACCGGGTCGGGCAAGTCGACGACGCTCGCCGCGATGATCGACGAGATCAATCGAGTCCGTACCGATCACATCGTCACGATCGAGGATCCGATCGAGTTCCTCCACCACCACAAGCGCTGCATCGTCAACCAGCGCGAGATCGGAACGGACGCGACGTCGTTCTCCGACGCTCTTCGCGCCGCTCTGCGCCAGGACCCCGACGTGATTCTCCTCGGCGAGATGCGTGACCTCGAGACGATCGCCACGGCGCTCACCGCGGCCGAGACCGGTCACCTCGTGTTCGCGACGCTGCACACGCAGAGCGCGCCGAGCACGATCGACCGCATCATCGACGTCTTCCCGGCGGCGCAGCAGGACCAGGTGCGCATGCAGCTTGCCAACTCGCTCCAGGGCGTCGTCACGCAGACGCTGATCCAGAAGGCCGACGGATCCGGTCGCGTCTGCGCCCTCGAGATCCTCTTCCTCGACGACGCCATCCGCAACCTGATCCGCCAGGGAAAGATCGAGCAGGTCTACTCCTACATGCAGACCGGCACGCGTCGGGGGATGCAGACGATGGAGCAGTCGCTGACCGAGCTGGTGCAGCAGCGGCTGATCACCGTTCCCGACGCGATCACCCGGTCAAGCCGTCCCGAGGCGCTCGTCTCTGCGCTCGAGCGGGCCGGTATCCCTCTTCCGTCCATGTCTACAGACGGCGCCCCGCCGTCGCCCGCTCTCGGGGCGACGCTGAGGGTGGCCGGGAGCTGAGCCGCCAAATGACCTCGTGGAATCCCCTCACCGTCCTTTCGGGCATCACGCGCGCCAACGCAGAGCGCGCCGGCGCCGCCGTGCCGCTTTCCTATCCCCTCGGGTTCGCAGACGTCCGGGCGCAGGTTGCGCCGGCAGCGACCGACGCCGGCCTGCCCCGACTTCCCGTCGGCTTCGTCTCGTCGGAGGGCCCCGCGGAGCTGGTGTTTCGCACGGAGCTGTCCTTCCGTCGCCGGCCGCTGACGCGTCCGCTCGCCGGTAACGAGAACGAGCAGATCTGGGACCTGCCGGCCCAGCCGGTCGTCGGCCATGCGACCCCCGCGACCGGCGAGCCTGCGGACGACGCGGCCGCGTCGGAGGAGAGCGTGCCGTTCTACAAGCGCGAGATCGGCTTCTTCCGCCGCAAGCACGAGCAGGACGCCGAGTCGGACGACGTGACTGCCGAGCCGATTCCTGTCGTTATCGCCGACGAGCCCGTCGCGGCCGAGGTCGAGGTCGGGGAGCCGGAGCTCAATTCTGATCCGCTACCGGCTGTCGAGACGCACGACGAGCACGGCGACGAGGAGTCCGTCGAGATCGAAGTCGAGCTCGAGCCGGAGGCCGACGAGCCACTCACCATCGAGCCGTTCACCTTCGACCCCGTTGCCGAGGCGCCGTCCGACGCGGACGTCCGCGCCGAGGCTGACGAGGAGATCGACAGCGAGGCCGAGCCGTCGGAGACCGCCCAGCCGGCGGACGACGACCTCGACCTCTGGAGCGACGGGGACGAGTTCCCTCACGTCGAGGCCTCCGCGGATTCCCTCGCTGAGGACGGCGCCGAGGATGCTTCGGTCGAGGCGACCGAGGGCCCCGACTTCGCCGACGACCTCTTCGCCGAGGAGCACGTCGTTCCGGCGGCGGCAGCTCCGGATGGCAGGCGCTCGCTGCGGCTCCGTGCGGGCGGCCCGAAGCCGAAGGCGCGTCGCGGCGGCCGAGGCGACCGCGGCGGTCGCAAGGTCGTGGGCCTCAAGATCGGCGCCTCTCAGCTCGCAGCTGCCGTCGTCCAGCAGGTCGACGGCCGGTCGGAGCTCGTCGCCATGGCGCGGATGCCGCTCGAGCCGGGCATCGTCGTCGACGGCGACGTCAAGGACCGAGCGGCGCTCACGCACGCGCTGAAGCAGTTCTTCGACGAGAACGCGCTCCCGCGCCGGGATGTTCGGATCGGTCTGGCGAGCAACCGCATCGGCGTCCGCACCTTCGACATCGTCGGTGTCGACGACGAGGAACGGTTCGACAACGCCGTCCGCTTCAAGGCGCACGAGGTGCTGCCTGTCGCCGTGCACGAGTCCCTGCTCGACTACCGCGTGGTCGACGAGCGGGCGAGCGAGGACGGCGAGCCGCTTCGGCGTGTGCTCCTCGTCGTCGCGCCGCGTGACCAGGTCGAACCGTACCTGGACGTCTGCAAAGAGGCGGGCGTCAGGCTGGGCGGGGTCGACCTCGAGGCGCTCGGGTTGCTGCGCGCCTTCGTGGAGCCGCGGACGTTCGCCTCGCGGACGGCCGATGACACGGCCACGGTCGCAGTCGCGATCGGTCACGAGGCGTCGACGCTGCTCGTCTCCGGCGGCGGCGCGTGCGAGTTCACGCGCGTGTTCGACTGGGGCGGCGGGGTACTGCAGGAGGCCATCGCGCAGGAGCTCGACGTGCACTCCGCGGAGGCCGCCACGATCCTTCGCCATCTGTCTCTGTCGGGGTCGCCACGTCCGTTGGCGTCACTCGACGACGAGGCGCGCGGGCGGGCGATGGACGCAGTGCGATCGAAGCTGACCCCATTCGCACGCGAGCTCGTCAGCTCGCTGCAGTTCTACCAGACCCAACCCGACTCGCTCGGCATCGGCGAGATCGTGATTACGGGCGGCACCTCTCACCTGGTCGGGCTCGGAGAGTCGTTGCACCAGATGATCGGAGTGAACGTCCGCGTCGGCGATCCGCTGCAGCGCGTCGTGCTACGGACGGGGCTCGACCCGGCAATCGAGGCGACGATCGGGTCGCTGGCCGTCCCGATCGGCCTCGCCATCGAGGACGAGACGTTCCGATCCGTCAACCTCTTGCCCGCGGATCTGCGCCAGGCCGGTCGCAAGAGGCCGAGCCTGGTATCGATCGCGCTTCCAGTCGCCGCCGCGGTGCCCGTGGCTGCACTCGGGCTCCTGTTCTTCCAGGCCCACGGAACGGTCGGCGATCGTGAGGCGGAGGTCGAAGCGGTGCGGGCGCAGATTGCCGCGCTGCCGAAGCCGAAGATCCCGATCATCGACGACAGCGTGGCGGCGACGGAGGCTGCGCGAGCCGTCGCCCTGGCAGGTGTTCTTGGCGGCCGCGTCTCGTGGGACGGAGTCCTCCGCGACGTGTCGCTCGTGCTCCCCGGCAATGTCTCCCTGACGCGCCTTGAGGCTCAGCTGCCTCCGCCCGCGCCGCCCGGGACGATCCCGGCCTCCGGAGCCGCACCCGCCGCGACGACGACCGTCGGTACGCCAATCGTGCCGTCGCTTCCGACCGGCGTTCAGATCGAGGGCTACACCACGAACCAGGAGTCCGTGGCCCGCCTACTGGCACGGCTCCGCACGGTGCCAAGCCTCTCCAACGTCCAGATCGAGTCGAGCACGAGGGAGTCAGTCGGTCGCAAGACGATCGTCCGCTTCGTCGTCCTCGCCGACATCACGCAGCTCGGAGGTGTCCAGTGAAAGGCCTGCTGCAGTCGAAGAAAGGCATCGTCGGCGCAGGTGCGCTGGGGCTGGTCTGTGTGCTAGCGGCCGGCTGGTTCCTCGGCGTCGCGCCCAAGCGGCAGGAGGCCGCCGAGCTTGCTGTGACGGTGACGTCGGCGCAGGAGGAGTTGGCACGCAAGCGTGCGGAGCTCGCCCGGCCCAGCGTTGCCGTTCGCGTGAAGGCAAACGACCTCTACCGGCTGTCGAAGGCACTGCCGGGTCAGGTCGATCCGGCAGGGGTGATTCTCGACGTCGATCGGATTGCGAAACGGAACGGGCTCACGTTCTGGTCGCTGTCGCCGGAGCGGCCCTTGCCGACCGCGGGTGCGCTTCAGCAGCCGTTCAAGGTCGAGCTCGAGGGCCGGTTCACGGATGTGTCGCGGTTCCTCCGCGACCTACGCAGGCTCGTATCCGTCAAGCACGGCCGGCTCGTCGTCAACGGCAGGGTGTACGCGATCGACTCGCTCGAGCTCGACGAGCCCGACAGCGGGGCGAAGTTCCCGATCGTGAAGGCGTCCGTCACCGTGAACGCGTTCAGCTTCGCGCCCGCCGCGCCACCGGCAGGCGGCACGACGACCACTACGACAACCTCGACCGGGACGGTCGCGGCAGGAGCGACTCCCTGATGGCCAAGACGATCGACACCAACGCAGCAAAGCAGCGCAAGCAGAAGATCATCCTGGCGGCGCTGGGTGTGGTGCTGCTCGCCGTCGCCGCGATCCAGGTGCCCAAGCTGCTCGGCGGTTCGTCGCCGGCTCCCGCCGTCGCGATCGACGCGACCGGCACCACTGGCGGCACCGGCGCCACCGGCCTCTCGGCCGGATCGACGACGACCACAACCGTCCCGGCCGGGGTGCCGCGCGCGGTGCTGGTCGGCGTCACGGTCGGGTTCGCAGGACGGACGCCGGCGGGCGAGGGCCAGCTGCGCTCGTTCACGCTGTTCAAGTCGAAGGATCCGTTCGTGCAGTCGCTGCCCACGGAGACGTCAGGCTCGACAACCTCGACGGGTGAGCCGACGCTGTCGGATACGCAGCCCGGTAGCGCCGGCGGGTCGGCGGGCGGCGGCGACTCCTCGACTGCTCCTGCCGCGGGTGCGCCGCTATTCGCGACGATCGCGGTCAACGGCAAAGACGTGCCGCTCGGGGTCAAGGACCTGTTCCCGCCCAAGCAGAAGCTGTTCGTGCTCGTCTCGCTCAACCGGAAGACCGCGAAGATCGCGGTTGCGGGCGGCGCGTTCACGGACGCGCAGATGATTACGCTGCGCCTGGGTCAGAACCTGACGCTCGTGAACACCGCGACGGGCGCCCGTTACTCGCTGAAGCTCCTGTTCGTCGGCGACCAGCCCGAGCAGGTGGAGGGCTTTACGCGGGGGGCGGCGCCGAAGAAGTGATCGCGCGGCTTCGTCGGGAGGACGGTTTCGGGCTGATCGAGCTCATCACCGCCCTCGTGATCCTGAACATCGCGATCTTCGCCCTGTTCGCGATGTTCCAGGCCGGCGTGCTCTCGATCTCGCGCGCCGGTCGCACCTCGACCGCGGCCGTCTTGGCCGAGAAGCAGCTCGAGCTCTATCGATCGCTGCTCTATCAGGACATCGGGCTCAGCGACACGCTCGTCAGTGCGGCCGTAGCGGACACCGTGCACACGTCGGACACCGCGGAATGGAACGGCGGATCGCAGGTGATCGTCGTCCCGCCTACGTGCACGCCGGCAATCGACCGTTGCAAGCCTGTGCGCACGTCGGTCAGCGGTCCCGACAACCATGTCTACCGGATCGACACATACATTCGGTCGGTGACGCCGTCGAGCGGCCGGGCGGTCAAGCAGGTGACGGTCGCGGTGCGCAGGCAGGAGTCGAGCACGACGATCCTGGCCGAGCTGACCGCCACCTTCGACCTGGCCACCGGCTGCGTCTACGGGTCGACGACGGCGCCGTGTTGAGCAAACGAACTACTCCAGCGGGCGCTCAAGGCGCCCGGCTCCGCCGCCGATAGGAGAGACCGGATGCCGTCCTTCGCTTACAGCGCCATCAACGCCCAGGGCATCAGCTCGACCGGCGAGATCCAGGCCACCGACGTCGGGTCGGCGCGTGATGCGCTGCGCGGGAACGGGCTGTTGGCCCAGTGGATCGAGGAGCGTAGGGGTGCGGCGAAGCCGGGGATAACGAATTTCCTCGGTCGGCCGAAGAAGGTGAAGCCCAAGTCGCTGCAGATCTTCTCGCGCCAGTTCGCGACGATGATCGAGGCGGGGCTGTCGGTCGTCACGGCTCTCGTGGTGCTGCAGCAGCAGACCGACGACCGGGCACTCTCGCTTGTGATCGATGACGTGCGCGAGCAGGTCGAGTCGGGCTCGCTCCTGTCCGAGGCGATGGGGACGCACCCGACCGTGTTCAACCGGCTGTACGTTGCGATGGTCGAGGCCGGCGAGGCGGCGGGCGTGCTCGACACCGTGCTGGACCGCGTCGCGACGCAGATCGAGAAGGAGCAGACGATCAAGCGCCGCGTCAGGGGCGCGATGATCTACCCGACCGTCGTGCTGGCCTTTGCCACGCTCGTGCTGATCGGGATGCTGATGTTCATCGTCCCGGTCTTCGTGAAGGTGTTCGAGGATCTCGGCGGCGAACTGCCCACCCTGACGCAGTGGGTGATGACGGCCTCGAACGGGCTCCGCAGCTACTGGTTCATCATCTTCCCGGTCGTCGGTGCTTCGATCTACGCCTTCTTCCGCTGGAAGCGGACCGAAGGCGGCCGCCAGGTGTGGGACCGCTTCAAGCTGAAGATCCCGATGCAGATCGGGCAGGTCGTGCGCAAGGTGGCGATGGCGCGCTGGTCGCGGACGTTGTCGACTCTGATCGCGTCGGGCGTGGACATCATCAAGGCGCTCGAGATCACCGCTCAGACGGCCGGCAACTGGGTCGTCGAGTCGGAGACTGGCGACCTCCGCGTGCGGGTTCAGGAGGGCGCCACGATCGCCCAGCCGCTGATCGAGAGCGCGATCTTCCCGCCGATGGTCTCGCAGATGGTCAAGATCGGCGAGGAGACCGGCGAGCTCGAGAAGATGCTCGGCAAGGTGGCCGATTTCTACGAGGACGAGGTCGACGCGTCGATCCAGGCGCTGACCTCGATCATCGAGCCAATCATGATGATCGGCGTCGGCATGATGGTCGGCCTGATCGTGATCGCCATGTACCTGCCGATGTTCCGGATGCTCACGCTCATTCAGTAGCGCAGGCCGGAAACTGCTCCCGCAGTTTCCGG
>Ga0247727_10019013_pt1 | contig 10705 bp, 11 predicted proteins | sample WisWelCaveWW1625_FD_202498 | JGI IMG/M metagenome (GOLD analysis project Ga0247727, IMG submission 202498) | Biofilm microbial communities from Wishing Well Cave, Virginia, United States - WW16-25 | ecosystem: Environmental > Aquatic > Deep subsurface > Groundwater > Cave microbial mat | place...
CAGTGTACTTGAATAGTTACGAAGATTTTCAGGAAATTTTGATGGCACGCTTTGCTCGACTTCGCGAAATCCAGCGGCTTGATCCGGCGCGGGATCATGTCAGGATTCAACACCTTTCGACCGGTTACGAATTTCCGTGGGACACCGTGCGCGCGCTGGAGATTGCGCTGTATCGGACCTACTGCGTGCCGAGCATTTCAGCGCTGCTCGACCGCACCGGCGAGTTTCGCCACCGCGCGCAGCAACGCTATGACGACACCTCGCTCATCGTGGCGGAGATGTGTAAATCGGGATATGAAAGCGGACGCGGCCGTGAAGCGCTCGAACGGATGAATCACATTCACGGCCATTTCAAAATTGCCAACGAAGATTATCTGTTCGTGCTGTCAACTTTCATTTTTGAGCCGATTCGCTGGATCGATTGTTTCGGCTGGCGCAAACTATGTGAGCAGGAAAAGCTGGCGGCGTATTATTTTTGGCGCGAGATCGGCAAGCGCATGGGCATCAAAGATATTCCGCCGACTTATGAGGAATTTGAGCACTACAATCTCGAATATGAGAAGAAGCATTTTCGCTATGCAGACACCAATCAGCGCGTGGGATCAGCAACGCGCGATCTGTTTGCTTCCTGGTTTCCGCGTCTGTTCACGCCAATAGTGAGACACGGTATTTACGCGATGCTCGACGGGCGCATGCTCGAGGCGTTTGGATTTTCCCGTCCGTTCGCATTCATGCCGCCGCTGGCGCGTTTCGCCCTGAAAATGCGCGGCAAAATCGTCCGCTTTTTTCCGCCACGGAAGAAACCGCATTTCTTTACTGACATTCCCAATCGAACTTATCCGCACGGCTACGAGATTTCCAACCTCGGCCCGCACAAAGAACATTGGCGAACTCGAAATTGGATACGAAGATCACAGCGGATTGGGTCACGTCGTTATTGCCGAAGAAGTGAAACGGCTGGAAACCATATTGAAGCTGTTCGGCAAATGGCGCGCGAAATTGGAATTGGGTTTGAAGCTGCTTTTTCGAATGGAAATCAAAGCGAGCGAAGTCTACCAATATTATCCGAATTGTCGCGCCGACGAGATGCAAAATCTGCTCACCCATTTTGGCGGCGATTATGAAAACCTGCCGGACAAGGAAATTTACGCCATCATGACGCCGCTTTTCAACCGCTGCGAAGGCAAAGAGAATTCACCCGACGCGCTGCGAAAATGGATCAACATGAAAGTTGATGAAATCATTGACTTGCTCAATGGCCGAACGCGGCGCTCCAATTATGATCAGGAGACGCTGAAAATTTTGGCGCAAAAGTATTACGCAGCACGGGAAGAAGCCATTGGGACTGACGTTATTCCGGAAGAATCTTTTTCCAATTCAAAACAAATGCTCGTATCAAAAAAGATTTCTCCGAAATGAAATTTTTTTATTATGACAAAGATTCCATTTTGCGCTGCGCTTGGCATATATAAAAATAAAGGGAAGAGTTTTAAACAAAAGTGAATTTATGAAAAGCGCGACTTTAGCCTCGGCAGTGGATTATTTCAACAAAGACCGGCATTTGAACGACGAAGGCGTGGCGCTTTATGTCGATGCCCTGAAGCTGGACAAACAAAATCTGTTGCCGGCCAAAGTTGTGGAGCACGTGGAAGATTGCCAAACGTGCAAAGCAACGATTTTCGATTTGCATGAAATGCTGCGCGAGCAAAATTATGCCGAGCTTGGCCCGCACCCTTTCTTTGAGCCGAAAACCGCGCAGAAAACGTGGCCATATGGCGGCCTGTTGCGTTTAGCCGCGGTGCTAATGATTGGCATCGTGATGACGTATTCGATTTACGCGCTGCTCTTTCGCCAAACGCCGGAGGAGCAAATTGCCGAAATCAAATCGCCGCTGCCGGATTCAACGCGCTTGAGCGACAGCTTAAAAATCGAATTGCCGGCGCCGGAAACTGTTGAGCTTTATGCCGCTAACTTTACGCCATCATCTAATTTAGAAGATTTGATCGATTCGGAGTTACGTGCTGCCTCGCTCGAAATGCTTGCTCCGAAAAACGGCAGCGAGGTGCAAGACGAAATCGTTTTCAAATGGCGAGGCGAGCCGCTGGAGGGACTGCAATTGAAAATTCTAAATAATCGCGAAGAGGCGCTTTTTAATTTTCCCGCGCCTGACGGCCAACTTATTTTCAGCGAGAAACTGCGGCCAGGATTATATTATTGGAAGCTTGAAACCGAAGAGGAGTTGTTGCACGTTGGCAAGTTTTATGTGGGGCGGGAAAAGTGAAGCAAGCAGCTCACTCTCTAAGTATTCAAAGCTTTTGATCGTTCCAATGGCGCGCCGATTGCAAAACTTAAAAAGAGCTTGCAAATTTTGTATTTTCGCCTTAAATTTTTGATATGAAAATTGAAACCACAATTTCTCTTGAGCCGGAGCTTTTGCAGAAGCTCTTCCAGATATTAGAGTCCAATGGCCGCCATTCGCTTTCAGAGTTGATTGAAGATTTGATTCGCGGTTTTCTGGCAAAAGCGAGAAAAACGGCTGATGATCTCCGCGACACCGAGATCATTAACAAGAATGCTGAGCGGCTCAATCGTGAAGCCGAGGACGTTCTCACCTACCAAATCGACCTGTGAAACGAGGCGAGCTTTATCGCGTTTACAAAGGCTCGGCGCTAGACCCGAAGAAATATCGCGTCTTTGTCATCGTGAGCCGCCAGTTGTTAATTGACTTGAACTTTTCAACGGTGATTTGCGCTCCAGTCTATTCCGCTCATGACGGGCTTTCGACACAAGTTGAAATTGGTGTAGAAGAAGGTCTTAAACAGCAGAGCAGCATTCATTGTGATGAGTTGATTAGTCTTCCGAAAAGCAAGCTAACGGATTATATTGGCTCTCTTTCAAGCGTGAAGTTGGATTTGCTTGATGCAGCTCTCAAGAGGGCACTCGATTTACCCTAAAAAACCCCTACCTTCCCACCAACACAAACGCGCTCCACTTCTGAGGAAACGCCGTCAATGGCTTGCGCAACATTTGCAGCTTCGCGTCCCGCAAAGCCGTAGCATAGCTCTTTCCGCTGAGAATATTTTTATACAATTCCACCATCAGCGCGCTGGTGTGTTTGTCATAAACTTTCCACAATGAAACAATAACGTTCGGCGCGCCGGCGTAAATAAAGCCGCGCGTCAATGCCATCAGCCCTTCTCCTTTTACCAACTTACCGAGCCCGCTTTCACAACTGCTCAAGACCACCAAATCGGCATTCGTCGCTAAATTAAACATCTCGCCGGCGTACAAAATGCCGTCCTCGACTCTCCCCGAATCCGCCGGTTGCGAAAAAATCAGGCCGGAGAGCCTGGGGTTGTCCTCTTCCAAAATGCCATGCGTGGCCAGGTGCACAAAGTTGTGGTTGCCAAGGGCTTGCTTGAAATTCTCCTCCGACGCCTGGCGATGAAAATAGCCGATACCAGCCTTGCTCTTTTTCTCAAATAGCTTGATGATGCCTGCCAGCTCTTCTTCCGAATATTTTAATTCGCTGAAGCGCTTGCCGCCAACCATCACTGAGCGCAAACTCGTATAAAGTGGGGCCAAAGCGCTGGAATCTGCCGCACTCGCCAGAATATAGCCATTTTTCACGGAATCGCTGAACACCGGCGCAAAGCCGAGAAAGCTGCCATCGCGCTGTCGCGAGGCTACGGAAGCCTGGTCAGCGACGGCCTTCTGATAAAGCGTGGCGGAGTAATGATAGCTGATCTCGTAACGGCGAATGAGATAATCGAGTCTGGTGAAATCGATCTCGGCGTGGCTCACTTTTGGAGCATTGCCTGCAATCAGCGCTTCAAAGGGAACATAGGAGAGCGCGCCATCCGGAATAATGATCAATTTCCTGGCGGCGATGATCTGCGTTCGAATTGGCGTGATCAGCGTTTCATACAATGAATGGCTGGTTTTGACAAACTCGGCTTTCTCGAGTTTTTTGATGGATCGCAGAAAGTCGGTGACGAGCCGATCAAAACTCGTGTCTTTCGCGACGGCCTTGACGTCGAAGGCGTTTGGGGAAACGGCGAAAATATAAATGGCGCTGTCCCCAACAAAGTATTCGAGCAAAGCGCTGTTGGGCGCAAGCGCTTTTTGCAACGCCGCCATTTCTGTCGATTGAGGCCGATATTTTAGTTCGTAGTACCTGGGGTGATCCCGCTCCAAACTTTCCACCAACTGTTCGTACTGATACTTCCGGCGAAAATAACGATTTTCAAAATCACCGACTTTCAAGCTGTCGCGCCCGTCTTTTTTCTCCTTTTCTTTCTGGATTTCGGTCTCATAAAACGCCAGGTCAATACGCAAATTCCTTTCTTTTTCCAATAGGCTATCCGGAAGGCCGGTAAATTGCCTGGCGCGGATTTCCTGCAGCGCCTCGTTTAAGACGGCGACTTTGCCCTTCTCCGCAAATGAAAAAGCTTGATGCTGATATGACGCTTCATGGGTCAGGGTGTAAAGCTCTAACGCGGTTTGGAGCGCTTTGCTGTAGGTTGGGTAGGCGATTTGGGCCAAAAACAGCTTTGAGCCTTCGGCTTTATAAATCCAGCGCGTTTTATCGACCAGCTCGGCGGCCACTCCATAGGTTGACAGCGCCGTTTCCAGGTCTTGAGGTGCCGGCGTTTTTTCCCAATATAATCTCCTCAGCGTCTCGGCCTTGCTTCTCAATGCTTCGAGCAAATCCCTTTGGGGACGAAAGTTTTGCAGCGTGGGATTGGCATAAGCCGAAGTGTCGTAAAAGTCGGGGACTAACGCGATGATGGATTTCTGATAATAATTTAACGCCTTTGTCAGGTTATGTTGTTTTCGATACAGCTCTCCCAGCTCTAAATAAACGAAGCCAACCTCGGGGTGCTTGTCGCCATGAATTTGTAAAGCGCGATCCAATGCCTTTTTCAGATAAGCCATCGCTTCGGCCTGATTGCCTTGACCAGCAGAGGTTAGGCCAAGCTGAACATAGTTTAACACCAGGTTAGGATGCCGTTCACCGAGCAAGGCAAGGTTGATGGCCAGGGCCTGGGAGAGGAAGATAAGAGCTTGTGCATAATCTCCTTTCCGATTATGAATATTGCCGAGATTGCTGTAAGACCTCGCAATAGCGTCGTGCTTTTCACCAAAGGCCTTTTGCCGGAGGTTCAGGCTTTTGGTATGATTGCTGATCGCCTGCTCATAATCATTTTTCGCTTCGTAGACAACCCCGATATTAAAGTAACTGTCTCCGAGCCAGGGATGATTTTCGCCAAGCGCTTGCCGGCGGATCGACAGGGCGTGGTTGTGATATTCAAGCGCCTGGTCATAATCGCCTTTTTTCTCATGGATGTTGCCAATATTATTGTAGCTGGCTGCAACCGAAGAATGATGGTCTCCATACGCGCGTCGCAGAATCTCCAAAGCTTTGGTATGATAGTTGAGTGCCTGGTCGTAATCGCCTTTCTTCTCATAGATGTTGCCAATATTATTGTAGCTCATTCCAACCTCAGGGTGATTTTCACCCCGCACCTGCCGTTTAACGTTGAGCGCCTGGTTTTGATAGGCCAGGGCTTGATTATAATCGCCTTTTTCAAGATAGACGATCGCGAGGTTATTGCAGGTCGAAGCCACAGCGTTATGATTTTCGCCGAATAATTGCCGTTTGATAGCCAGAGCTTTGGTTAAGTATTCAAGGGATCGGTCATAATCGCCTTTAAGGCGATAAACGACTGCAATACTATTATAACTATTCGCCGTTTGAGAATGAGGTTGGGCCAATTTGTCCGCTCCAATGGCCAGGGCTTTATTGAAATAGCTCATGGCGTTCTCATATTCGCCCTTGTTCATCAAGTTCCAACCGATGTCATTATAACACGAGACATACTTCCCCCAAATCTTCGGTTCGTCATATCGCGCCAGGATTTTTTCGTAAATTCCCCGCGCCTTTTCAAAGCAGAAAATGGAACTGTCATACTGGGCGCGTGCCTCCAATTTATTGCCTTGATCAAAATAGTTTTGGGCAAGCGTAGTATCCGCTAAACTGGTTGGCCGAGATGGCGTTTGCTGCGCCCGGGAAATTGGGGAATGGAGCAAGCCGAGCGCCAGGATGGCAAGATTAAAAATGGCTTTCATAAGCCCTCCTTTCACAGCGGGTAAATTCGTGCTGATTTGGGGATTGCGCCATGATATACAAAATTTTTTCCAAAATGTCAAATAAATTTTTCCATTTCGAAGGGGCGCCTGCATATAAAACTATAAACAACCAAAATAAAACCACTTTCATCGCCGGCTACCCAGGAACGGTATACGTGACGGCGGAAGCCAATGATCAATAATTTAAAACGCATTTGCAAAATCTTACAAGGAGCAACTCTCATGACCACACCAGCACATTTCGTCGCAACCAAATTGAGCAACCCCTGGTTGCTCGCTCTTGCGGCCTTGTTCGCGATAGCCTGCATCGTGGCAGCCACTCTGAGCGGTCTCATGAATGAACTGTGGAAAATGATCGATCCTGTTTTCCTCTTCAACGCGGATAGCGCGACGAGCATTTCCAATCCCGCTCTAAGAGTGGTACGGCAACCATCACTGCTGTATTGACTGGCACAGCAACGTGGAATCTCACGTGGTCGGATGGCTTTGTACAGAATGGCGTCAATAGCAGTCCGGCAACTCGCGTCGTGAGTCCGGCGAGTACAACAACTTTCACCGTTACAAATGTCACCGATGTGAATGGTTGCTCCAATAGCGGCACCGGCAGCGCGACCATCACCGTGAATCCCTTGCCCACCGTGAGCATCAGCGGCAATAATTCCATTTGCACCGGAACAACGCCCTTCACCCATCGCCTTTCGCCCCTCACTCTTCACCCCTCAAACAAAAAAGGAGTACAACATGAAAAAGTTCTTGAAAATCTTCGGCGGGATCGTGCTGGCGCTGTTGCTGCTTGCCGGCGTGGGTTTGGCTTATTTTCTCTGGCGCTATCCCAATGTTGGCCCGGCGGCCAATCTCAAGATTGAACCGACACCCGAGAGAATTGCACGCGGCGAGTATTTGGTCAATCATGTGACGCCCTGCTTTGCCTGTCATGCGACTCCCGATTACAATTATTATTCCGGCCCGATTGTGCCCGGCACGGAAGGCAAGGGAGGAACAAAGTTCGAAGACGAAGACCTTGGCAAGCTTTATATTCCCAACATCACGCCCGCGGCTTTGAGGAATTGGAGCGACGGCGAGATTGTCCGCGCCATCACCTCCGGCGTGAATAAAAACGGCGGCGCGCTTTTTCCGATGATGCCATATTTGGAATTCAGACATCTGCCCGAAGAAGATGTGCATGCGATCGTGACATATCTCCGAACCTTGCCGCCGATTCCGAACGAGGTGCCGAGAACGCAGTTTTATTTTCCGTTCAGTCTGGTGGCGCGCACGTTTCCGCAGCCGTACAAGCCGGAGCCCCGGCCAGCGGCTTCCGACACGGTGGCTTATGGGAAACTTCTCACCAGCGTTGCGGGTTGTCACTTCTGCCACACGCAAACGAACGACAAAGGTGAGGCACTTCCAGGCATGGATTTCGCCGGAGGGTTAGAGCACTATATTCCGGAGAGGGGCATCGTTCGTTCCGCCAACATCACCCCGGAGGAAGACACCGGCATTGGCGCGTGGGACAAAATTTATTTTGTCACTCGCTTCAAAGAATACGCGGATTCGACGAACAGCCACATTCCAGTGGCCAAAGGCGGCGACAATACGGCGATGCCGTGGACGCTGTACGCGGGAATGACGGAAGAAGATTTGGGCGCGATCTACAGCTATTTGCGCACGGTGAAGCCGGTGCGGAATGAGGTGGAAAAGCATCCGAAGACGGATAAATCTGATTAAAATTTATCAATACGAAAAGGAGAAGGGCGAAAGGCGAAGGGGCGAAAGGTGAAGGGTGATGGGCGCGCTCATCGCTCTTCGCCCTTCTCCTATCGCCCTTCGCCCCTCGCTCTTCGCCCTTCACCCTTTCGCCCTTCAACTCATTGCTGTCAACCAATCACTGTATCAATTCACACAAAAACCAAATTAAGGAGGAGCTATGAAGCTTACACAACTGTTTCAAAGATTTTCGCTTTTGGTCAGCCTGCTGACCATCGCGAGCCGCGTTGATTTGCACGCGCAAACCAACGTGAGCGTTTACGCCACCGGACTCACGTTGCCCATCGGTCTTGAGATCGATAATCAGGGACGCCTCTGGGTGGCGGAACAAGGCACCGCCAACAACGATAGCCGGATTTCCGTGGTGACCACGGATGGAATGGTTCATCCATTTCTCACCGGACTCCCTTCCGAGGTGGTTGAAGGCACTCCGTCGGGCGCAGAACATCTCTATTTGGACGCCAACGGCAATTTGCTAATCCTTCAGGGCGGGATCTCGAATTTTCTTTCCGCGTCGGTTTTAACGATTAGCATTGCAGGATTCACGCCCGGCGATACTTCTCGAAAAATTGACGATCTGAAGTCGGTTCACAAGATTGGCCGGTTCTCTTTGAGCCGCGGCGCGACAGAGTCCAACCCGTATACGCTGGCAATCGGGCCGGAGAATAATCTCTTTATCGTCGATGCCAGTCTCAACGGCATCGTGAAACTGGAACGATGCACGGGCAACCTCGACGTTTTTGCCGCGTTTGCTCCGATCCCGAATCCCACGCCGATAGGCCCGCCGGTGATCGATGCCGTGCCGACGGGGATCGTTTTCCGCAACAACAAATTTTATGTCGGCGGCTTGAGCGGATTTCCCTTTCTGCCGGACAGCTCGCGGATTTATGAAGTGGATCTCAACGGCAACGTTTCCGTCTTCAAAAGAGGCCTCACTTCCGTGGTCGATTTGGCGATCGATCCTCGCGATGGCAATTTGGTGTTTTTGCAATTCGGACGATTTGCCTTTGATCCACCGCCCCCGGGCTTTATACCAAATTCCGGCGGCGTTTTCAAGCTGAAGAATGGCGCCGTTGATACCATCGCGTTTGGGTTGAATTTCACCGCCGGATTGCGCTTCAACACGAATGGCGATCTTTTTGTTTCAAGCATCGCGGACGCAAGGATTAGTGCAGACAAAGAAGATGGTGTTGTTGCAATAAACGAAGGGCGAAGGGTGAAGAGCGAAAGGTGAAAGGCGCGCACCCTATCTGCATGATCTTCGAGGTCGACGAAGTTGAGGGGCAATCCTTCATCGCAATGGAATTCATCGAAGGCCAGAGCCTGAAAACGAAAATCGAATCGGGGCCGCTGAAGCTCGATGAGGCGCTGATTATTGCCATGCAAGTCGCTGAAGGCTTGCCCCGATTTTCCTTTTTTAATGCTATAAGGGAAGTCGGGGCGCACGAGAAAGGCGCCATCCATTGACCACCTGCGGCTTGACATTTTAGAAAAAGCTATTAAATTATATGCTGGTCAGCTTATCATTCTTTTGCCATGCGAGCATGCTGCAAAATCATTCCTCTTTGTCTTGCGCTATCGGCAGCCGCAATGGCGCAAACCGAAAATGCAAGATTCACCCGCTTCACGGTCGAGGACGGGCTGTCGCAGGGCTCGGTCGGTTCGATCATCCAGGATCATCAGGGCTTTCTCTGGCTCGGCACGATTGATGGCCTGAACAAATTTGATGGCTATACTTTCCAAATTTATAAGCATGACATTTTCGACTCTTCCTCGCTGAGCAATAATTGGATCAATTGCATTTATGAAGACCGCCGGGGAGAGCTTTGGGTGGGGACGAGCAATGGATTAAATCGGCTCGAACGAAAATCCAACACGTTTAAACGTTACAGCTTTGCTCTCACGGCCTCCACAAAAATCAACCCGCGCAACATTGTGAGGTCAATTGCCGAAGATCAGCAAGGCAACTTATGGCTGGCAACGCACGACGGGCTGATCGAATTTGCCCCCCGCTCCGAAACCTATAAATGCTTTCTTCATGATCCCGGCGATGCGCACTCGCTCAGCCAAAATTTATTGAACTTCATCTTTGCGGATCAGTCCGGCCGGCTGTGGATTGGCACCGCCGGGGGCGGCTTGAACCGATTTGACTCCGAAACAAAAGCCTTCCAGCGCTACATTCATATACCGGAGAACCCTTTTAGTCTGGCGAGTAATTATGCCCATCCTGTTTGCGAAGATCAATCCGGCGCGTTGTGGATTGGCACCACGAATGGGTTAAACCGCATGGCGGCGGCGCCTCCGCCATTTCAGCTCCTCCGGCGCGCGGCCGATAATCCCAACAGCCTCAGCGGCAATTATGTTATCGCGATCGGCGATGATAAGTTGGGCCGGCTTTGGTTCGGCACGGCAGGAGAAGGCCTGTGCCGGCTCGACACCCGAGCTTCGACAGGCTCAGCTCAAACTTTTACGCGCCATAAACTCGTTTCCGAGTCTTCGCTGGGCATTCGCGAAACCGTCGTTTGGTCGCTCCAGGAAGATCGACGCGGCATCCTGTGGATCGGCACCGATAACGGCGTGAATGCCTATTTTCCGGAAGCCGGCAAAATGATCGCTCACCAGGATTTTCTCAAGAATGCCGACCGGTTTGATTTGCGCCTGGTGCACAGCATCAAAGAAGACCGCAACGGCAACCGGCAACTTATGGATGGGAACCGGCAGCGGCCTCTACAAACTCGTTCTTGATACCCGCGCGTCCTGGTCGCGAGCGAACAGCGACCGCGCT
>Ga0247727_10019014_pt1 | contig 10705 bp, 9 predicted proteins | sample WisWelCaveWW1625_FD_202498 | JGI IMG/M metagenome (GOLD analysis project Ga0247727, IMG submission 202498) | Biofilm microbial communities from Wishing Well Cave, Virginia, United States - WW16-25 | ecosystem: Environmental > Aquatic > Deep subsurface > Groundwater > Cave microbial mat | place...
GCTGCCTTCATCATGGTGGAGAAGAGTCCCCTAGGCTTATCACCGGCATCCCCTTAAAGCTAAGCAGGCATATCTTTTGCGTACTCCACCCGTGACTGTAATTTGGGTGTTTTCCCCATACTCTGAGTAGTTGCTGGTTTCTAGTTTCAGGTTTCATGTTGTCAGGAAACAGCCTCCAAAACTTGAAACTCGTAACATGAAACTTGAAACTCGGAATCTGAAACACTTGAACGAGACACGCTTCATCGGGCTAGCGCCATAGCAGGAGGGCCACCGTTGACACAGCAACAGATCAGCTTCGACTTTCGTCACCACCCACGAACCAGGGTCCCGACCCCCTTCCCCTGTTCATTTATGCCTCTCAACGCGCCTCCGTGGTGGGGAGGATCGAGTGATGGATTAGGGGTTGTATTCGATATTTCGTTGCACGGCATAAAGCTGATGAGCGAAAACCTGCCCCCTCCAGGCGAGCAGATTGCGCTTATGGTCCGCCTGCCTCACCAGCAATCTCCACTCAACCTTGACGTTGCGACGGTCCGGTGGAGGGCCTCCGAAACTGTCGGACTGGAATTTTCAACCTTGTCTGAGTCAGCGGCCGAGCGTTTGCGTGAGTTTATCGCTCACACCTCGCCGGATCGGACAGGACCGATGAGTAACCTTGGCTGTTCTCTTGAGAACTTCGGGCACATGGATAAGATTCCTGAACGGATTCAGCCGGAACACAGTATCGAGAAGGCCCAAGAAGATGCGGTAGTTCTGAACGGGAAAAGGCGCAAGGAGTCTGTTCTGCTGGAAGCAGCCTCGAAGAGACGCGCTGTGAGGGCACGGCAGCCGATTTATCGCTCTCATGTTTCTCCTCTTGTTCGCTCAGGGATGTTTCTGATCGCCCTTTTTGTCCTCTATCAAGCCTGGTGGGAGCCATCCTATTGGGCGACGCCACAACAGCCGACTCAGCCCACCGATAGCTCAGCGCTATCGACGCCCCCGATACCCGGCCGGAATACGAGAGCGGAAGGCACCGGGGCGGCCATCCCACAGACTCGTCTCGTTCATCCCGGTCAAGCACCAAGTAGTTCTTTGAACGCGATCCGCGCCGAACTGAAGAGAGAGCTCGACGTCCTAGGCGAATCCGGCTTGCGGAAGCGTTCCCAAAAAGTCTTGGCCAAAACCGGTCCCGATCTACGATCCTCCTCGCAGTTACAAACCGCGAAGCTTCACACGCCGGCCCTGCAAGACAAAACGCAGGTCGTTGTCGCCGATCTGTCCCGTATGTCGGCCGGGGAGAAGATGGACGCATCGCCGTCTGCCGAGATTGGTCGTGACGCATCCCACTTCACAGTGCGGTTCGATGGGAGCGAAGATCAAGCAACCTGGATACGCATGCGAGCCATTCTGGAGTATGCCCACCAAGAGATCGGTCAGAAGTTTGGGTATGTTCCCGACCGCCCGATCAAGGTGGTATTGCACATGAAGCAGAAGTTCTCGGGAGAGATGGGGACACCGGCGTGGGCTGATACCCTGTTCGACCAGGCATCAGGAACCATCCACATCCCTGTGGGTCAAGCTCTGGATGATCTGGCTTGGTTTAGTCGAGTGGTGCGCCACGAATTCGTGCATGCCTTGCTCCACGCAAGAATGAACCAGCAGGCAACCGTCGCCCCGACATGGTTAGTGGAAGGGCTCGCCATTCAACTTGCCGAAGACCCTTGGTCCGATCTCGATGAAGTTAGGAAGAAGCAGCACCCCTTCATACCCCTTGCCTCCTTACAAGGACGATGGAAGGGAATTCCTGCAGATTCTCTGCCGATGGCGTATGTAGAGGCTGATCTGGCAACACGCAGCCTCACGGAGCGATATGGGATCCATGGAGTCAGGCAGGTGCTAAACGTATTGCGCGCCGGGCAATCACTCGACGCAGCCATGCAGGCCAAGCTCTCCCTCTCCTATGAGAAGTTTCAGCAACAATGGGTGAAGGACTTTAAGGTAAATCTGAGACAAGGTATGTCCTAACCCGCATGATTCGTCGCGAAAGCGTGCCAACGGGCCAGGCAAGGGGCGCGAGGCTAGGGGCTAGAGGGAAGAGCCGTGCTTCCGACCGGAAGTCTTCGCCCCTTGCCTCATGCCACTTGCCCCTCGCCCGGCTTCCATGATGACCCCCCCTGCACGGATCGCTGCTGCTTCAGGAAATCAGTCATCTGATCGAGCGGTAGAGGCTTGCTGAAAAGATAGCCTTGGACTTCGTCGCATCCTTCACTCACAAGGAAGTTCATCTGCTCATCGGTTTCTACGCCTTCAGCCACGACTCGAACGTCAAGGCTGTGTCCCATCGCAATAATCGCTCGAACGATGGACATGCTGTCACGACTATGCGGCAATTCCTGAACGAACGATTGATCGATCTTGAGCGTATCGACCGGAAGACGATGCAGATAGCTCAGAGATGAATAGCCCGTCCCGAAATCGTCGATGGCCAGCGACACTCCCATTTCTTTCAAGGCCTTTAGCAAGGAAATTGCCGGCTCCGCATGGCGCAAGATGATCGACTCGGTCAACTCCAACTCGAGGAGATGAGGCGGCAAGCCCGATTCCGCCAGAGCTTGCACGACCAGACCGGTGAATGTCTTCTGTCGGAACAGCGAATGGGACAGGTTCACGGAAATCTGCAGAGGCGGCAACCCGTGCCGAGTCCATGTCGTAATCTGCCGGCAGGCTTGTCGGAGCATCCAGCCATCGATCGCTTGAATGAGGGCGGATTCCTGGGCAACCGCGAGAAATTCCGCCGGAAGGATGACGCCTCTCTCCGGATGCCGCCACCGGACAACGGCCTCAGCACCGACAAGACGCCTGGTCCGAACCTCCATGCGCGGTTGAAAATACGGCATCAACTCGTCCCGCTCCAACCCCTTCCGAAGCTGGCGCTCGAGTTGCGCGCGTTGCTGAATGACGGCATTCATGGTGGCGGAAAAGAACTGATAGTTGTTCCGGTCATCGTTCTTGGCGTGGTACATGGCCGTATCGGCATATTTCAGCAGGAGATCGACGTCATCCGCGTCAGCGGGAAAACAAGCGATCCCCATGCTCCCGGTCATAAAGATCTCGTGGCCATCCACGACAAAGGGTTCAGCCAGCATATCCAAGGTCCGCCGCCCAACCGTTCCCGCATCCTGCACATGAGCCAAATTGGTGAGGAAGATGGTAAATTCGTCGCCTCCCAACCGCGAGACGGTCGGGCTGAGCTCCGGAGCGACTTGCCTGCCGACGGAATCGCTTTGACGGAGGGAGTCGGTCAGCCGTTTGGCAACGGCTTGCAGGACCATATCTCCGATCTTATGGCCGAGCGAGTCGTTCACCTGTTTGAACCGATCCAAATCCAGGAACAACATCGCGGCATAGAGGTGGTGGCGCCGGGCGTAACGTAGGGCTTGCGTCACACGGTCGTAGAACAGCGTGCGATTGGGCAACCCCGTCAGGCTATCGTAATAGGCAAGGCGATTGATTTCATCTTCAGCCCGCTTGCGTTCCGTGATATCGCGAATGATGCACGTAAACTTTCGCGCTCCATCGACCAGCATCTCACTCACACTTAATTCGACTGGAAAGGATTGTCCCGTTTTCCGTTTCGCGACGGTTTCACACCGTAGATTCTCTGTACGCCTGGTTCTTGCCGTTCCGTTCCCCCGATTGGAGAGGATGAACGCGACTTCAGGAGGAAGTGTCATCAGCTGAGCGAGAGAACCCCCGACGAGTTCATGCTCGTTGGCCCCAACCAGGTAGTTGGCTGCTGGATTGACCGACTCGATCACTCCGGCCATATCGATAACCACAATACCCTCACCGGCCGTCTCGACGATCGTGCGCAGTCGCGTCTCACTCGCATACAGACTCCGACTAAGCCGCCTGACCGTTGCCTGCACTGCATAGATAGCCGTGAGCAAAAGCAAAGACGTCACAAGCAGTTGATGGATCAAGACCTGAACCGCCTCGTTCCGGGCGGCCCCCGGGGAAAGCTCGACCCGGACCCATCCAAGCAGCTCCCGGGAAACCGGCGATCGCGAGGGACTTGGTGTTGCCTGACTGGTTCCGATGAGGGAATCGGACCACAGTGGCTCCATGATGACAAGGGTCTGGTCGTCAACGCCCGCAGCCGCTCCCTCCATCACCGTCTCCGACTGGAGAGACTCCGCCTCGACCACCGCCGTATCGTTCAGTATTTGTCCGATGAGATCCGGCCGACTTGACGCGACGATCATGTGGTCCGGAGCCAGGAGCATCGAACGACGCACATCATGTTGTTCGCCAAGAGCCGCGAAGGCTTGCTGCATCAGAAACAGATTTTCTCGAACCACGAAAGCTCCGATCGAGGCGATCCCGCGCGCCAAGGTCAATCCGCGTTGTTCGATGTCCGCCCGCATCTGGCGTTGTTGATTGGCGATCAATGTCGCCCCGTATACAGCCATGATGGCGACGATCACCGTCGAAAGGATCAAGACAAGACGACGCGCTGGAGTGGGCAGGAGTTTATGGGTCAGAGAGGATTCAGAGGACACGGCGGACGCTCAACTCCAGGGTGGATCGGCTCTTCACGACGGAGCCAACACCCAGAGTAAGAAACATCCTGCCGATTGTCGAGCATTAGCAGAAAACCGCAATTGCATGCCCCGGCCGGTTTCTAGTTTCGAGTTTCTGGTTTCATGTTTCTAGTTTCAAGGCATTGGTTTCGGATTGCTGAGATTCCAAGGTCAAACTTGAAACCTGAAACCTGAAACTAGAAACATGAAACATGAAACCAGAAACTCGAAAAGGGAGCCTCACACCATAAACCTCAGACCCACAAAATAGAACGGATGGACCTCGCCGCTCATGAAAGGAACCTTTCTCGTCCACCTGACATCGGCCATTGTCGGAATATTGACTTCTTGTGCGGCGGAGGGAACGGAGATCCTCATCGTTTGATCGACCTCCGGCTCTCGATCCATCAGAATCAAGAGTCCTTTCGAGCTGATATTCAACGATAGCGCATAGCCTGCCGTGCCATTGCCGTCTTGATTCGCACGCCATAGATCGGTTCTGATCATTGCGTAGGAGATAGGACGCATGAAAGACATGCGATCAGAATGTCGCTCGTGCGTTTGCTTGATGGCCCACAGCCATTCAGGTGATGTCATCATGGGGGACTTCCATAATTTTGAGATCCTTCCGGAGCAGCCGGAGACGGATCGCCGAACTTCCCTGGCGGGGGCGGCGCGGCAACGAGGCTCTCCAGACTCTGCGCGCCGGTACCGAAAAGATTCTGACCGGCGTTGAGAGCAGCCGCCGATCCCCCGAGTGACTGCCCGGGCAAATAGACGAATTTCCATTCTGAATACTTGGCCTTGCGTTCCAAATGGCGATTAACCGGACGAAACTTCGCGCTTTTGATTGGCGCGCGGTTCGACTTGCTGTACACTCCGAGGATGCTGCCATCGGGTGTTTTGAGCAGACCCCAATCCGTCGAACCGGTCATCGGATCGACATAGAGTTTGCGCAGATACCGGACGTTGCCGGGATGGCGTGAGTCGCGTAGCAGCTCCTCGAGGCGCTTAGGATATCCTTTCTGGGGACCGAGCTGGTTGAGATAATACCGTCCGATCGCTGTTCTGAATTGATTCCCGATAAACAGCAGGTCGCTTTCCTTCTGCCGTTGCTGGGCGAAATGCCAGAGGATGCCGGCCGCGGCGATACTTATCGTCAACATCGCCGTCAGAATGAGCACGCCGAGATACGTCAAGCCTGCTTCGCATCCCAGCCGCCTTGGCTCACAATGTATATCGGTCATCTCGCGCACCAATATTCAACCTACGCGTTACCAGTCGCTGTACGATGTTCCGATCGTACTGGATCCGGAAGCACCGCTCTTCACGTTATAGATCGCGCCCAACTCCGGGTCGACGGGAGCGACCACCTGCCAGGTGGTGGTGCTGTCCGTCAAGGGATCGACCGGAACCGCGCGCAGATACTTCTGCTCGACGAGTTCGTCCAGGGAATTGGGATATTTTCCAAGATCCCCATAATATTTATCGAGCGCATCGCGCATCACCCAGAGATCTTGCTTCAGCACGGCTTCCTTCGACTTCTCAAGGCTCTTCATGTACCGGGGAGCGACGATGCTAATAAGCAAGGCTATAATGGCCATAACCACAATGAGCTCGATCAACGTAAACCCTTGTGCGCGCACAACTCGAAATTTATGCCACATCACCGATCACCATTGCGTATAGGGAGTGCCATTCAGCCCAAGCTCTTGTGAGAGCGAGTACACGTCGAACACATCATTGCCTGGACTGGGATTATCCGGTGGGCTTTCATAGCTTCGGATGCCCCACGTTTCTGCGGCAGGCACGTCGGCATCGGTAAACGTCGGATCGCGAGGGAGCCGGCGAAGAAAATAGATGCGTGTCTTCTTCGGGTTCTTGGCGTCTTCGATGCCCTCGACCAAGACCTCGAGGCTCTTGGGATAGCCTGAATCAAGGGCGCCTTTCAGGATGCGGCCGTCGTCCACAGCCAGCCGGTAGGCATCGATCGCCTCACGCACCTGCCGCAAGGACAACCGCAGTTCTTGTTCCTTGTGCCGCTTCGCCACGAGATTGGCCATGGGAAGCACGGCGGTCGCCAGCACCCCGACGATCGCCACCGTCATCACCATCTCGATCAGCGTAAATCCTCGTCCGCCGTTCGTCATGATTCCACTCCGCTACTTCTAAGGAACTCCCGAGTCTGTGCCGGCTGGATCAGGCTGCTCTTGTGGGACCGGTTCGTTTTTGGTCGCCGGGGCACTGGGATCGAGCGTCGCAGGGGGACTGTTCAAATCCGGCGGTGCATAGGGCCGCGCAGGAGTCATAGTGGGAGGAGTGACCGGCGAAGGCTCTCCCGCCTGAGGCTGCGGATACAGGCTCCCCTTGGAATCGTCGGATGATTTCAGCGCCATTGAACTCCCCCGCACGGAATCACTCCCGAACGTGAACTCTGCAAGGCGGGGGTCCGCGTGCGGCATGGCTCGGACCACATGTGGGGTGATCGACAGCACCAACTCCGATTTCTTTTTCTCGTCGCGTTGAGTCGAGAACAACCTCCCGAGCACCGGCAGATCGCCGAGACCGGGAATTCTGTTCGACGCTTGCCGTTCATCATCAGTGATCAACCCGGCCAGCACCTGGGTCTCGCCGTCCTTGAGCTGGAGTAGCGTGGAGGCAGTGCGGGTTCCAATTTGATAGGCCAGCGAGCCGTTCGCGCCCGAGATTTCCCTGACGATGCTGCTGACTTCCAGCGTCATTTTGATCGCGACGTCGTTGTCCCGATAAATGACTGGCTCGACGTCGAGTTTGAGCCCTACTTCGATATACTGCACCTGGCCCGTGACCACACCTATGCCGGTTGCCTGCGGCGTGAGGCTATTGGTAATCACCGGCACCCGATCGCCGATGAGAATCTTGGCCTTCTCCCGGCTGCGCGCCCGGATGCGGGGGCTTGCGAGAATGTCGGCAGCCGTGACCTCTCTCCTGAAATTCGCCGTGGCACTGAGCGGTGTCGCCAGTATCTGATCCTTGGTCAAATGGAGTAGACTGTCGAGGGTGAACCCGGCAGCAGCGCCGGCCGACAGCGTGAACTGCGTGGGATACTTGATTCCCAGCTCTGTGAGCTTGGAGCGCTGAATCTCGATGACTTCGACCTCCAGCATGACTTCGGCTTCAGGCAAGTCGAGCGACCCCATCAGCTTTTCGGCCATGCGCACAGCCTCCGGACTGTCGCGCATCACGACTAATCGCGCTTTTTCGTCCATGAACAATACTTTCGAATCGAGCATGGTCTTCAAGAGGTTCATCGCCTGCTTCGGTTCGGCATGGGTCAGATAGAACGTCTTCACGAGTTGCTCATCGTAGAGCTTTCGTTTCTCCGGCGTATTCGGATAGACCAGGATGGTATTGTCGGTCAGCACTTTTCTCCGCAAGGCTTGTTGCACGACCAGCAAATCGAGAGCGGAGTTCACGGAGAGATCCTTGAGATAAATCGTCGTTTTCGTGTCCCCTTTCACGTCTTTATCCACGACAAAATTGATGCCGCTGGCGCGGGACAAGGCCTCGAAGACCATCGTGAGCTTGGCATCGCGGAATTCCAGGTTAATGGGCTTCTCTTGCTTCGACTTGCCGTTCGTTTTGTCCCCTGCCTCCCGTGCCTGCCGCTCTTCGATTTCACCGAGGAGCTTGTTCGCTTCACTGTGCGACTGGTCCACCGTCACGACTTGGCGGAGTCGCGTTTGGGCTGCGGCAAGGTCTCCCTGCGTGATCAGCTCCTTCGCCGCACGCACGGCATTGTCCTGCTGATAGGCTTGCTCCACCAGTTCGAGACCGTGACGGGCGCCGGCATTGTCTTCATCGAGATCCAAGACTCGCCGATAGCCGGATTCGGCCTCCCGCCACCGGGACGATTTGCTTGCCGCATCTGCCGCCGTAAGCAGGTTGTCCACCCACGCACGTTTCCATCGTTTCAAGTCGGCACGCAGGACCAGATTCGCGGGATCGCGGTTGGTGGCCGCTTCCAGCTTGGCAATGCCTTCCTCCATGCGCCCCGCGTTGAAGTCGAGGCGGGCATCGTCCTGCAGCCCTCTGGCGGTGCAGCCTGCAAGTAAGATCACCAGCAGGGATGCGACAATGGCGCGCAAAAATCTCTGTGGTTGGATTGTCACATTCATGGTCATGGCCCCATCATGGTTAAGGTTTGCGCCACATGGAGCGGCTTATACGTCAGCCTGATTTGGTTCCCGACTTCGCCCTCGAACACATAGGATCCGTCGATTTCCTCCCCCGGTCTGACCGTATACAGTTTGTCGCCCTTGACGAGAAAGTATACGGTACGATCGGTCTCTGTGAGTTTACCCATGTAGACGAACGGCACCGCCGGCGGCTTGGGGGCTGGAGGTGGCGGCGGAGCTGCGACGATAGGCGGGGGAGGCGGCGGGATCGTCGGTTGTACCGCCGCTGCCGCTACGGACGCTGGTTCGGCGGACGGTCTTGCAGACTGTCCGGACGACCTACCCTCTCTCCCGCTCGTCATGTTCTTTGAGCGCCCGGCAGACGACGCCTGTGAGCGCCCGGAAGACGACATCTGACCCGGCGAGTCCCCGGCAGACGACATCTGACCCCGTCTGGAAAAAAGATCGTAGATACTGGATCTGGTTCCCCGTTTCTCAAGCCGGTCGATGTCATGAGTCAAGCCTGCGCTGATCTGAATCACTTGGCCCTGGCGCTCCTCAGCCGAATGGGTCTCGGCTCGTGTCTCCGAGACAGACTGCCCCCCCTCGACTGCATGAACGTCTGCGCTCGGATCCAGCCATTGCATGGCTACGATCGCCGAGGCGGCCACGACCAGCATCCTCCTCGATTTGACCATCGGGATCATGAATCCTTCCTTGCATAGAGCAAGAGACTAATCCGCGCGCGGACTCGATCGGACTTCCCGTTCTGATATTCAAAGCTCACTTTGTCCGGGACCGAAGACGGGATTTCGTCCGACACCTGGCGCAGAAACCGTCTGATTTGGGGATACGTCCCCAGAACCGGGAACGCCACCTCATATCGAAATACGCGCCCCGGCCCTTCCGCCGCCATCCGATACTCCGCCTGTTCCAACTGGAGCCCCTGCTTCGCGCTGATTTGATACACTTTCCGCAACGAGTCCGACACCTCGCTGTCTGGAGGAATAAACATGTAAAACCGATCCAGTTCTTCAGCCGGCCCGGAAGGCATCTGAGCCGACCTCTCGATTTCACCGCGAATCTTCTCCTGTAACGAGGACATCTCCTCCTCTCCTCGCGAGACATCCGATTTACTGGGAAGCACTGCCGCCAGATACAGCACCGCTCCCAATGCCGCAAACCCGAGACCGAGCCGGCCAAGCGGCCCGACTCTTACTGCCCATAACCGAACCGCCCACCGATAACGGCCGAGAGCGCGGAGTACCGGACCGCTTTCGACAAGGGCCACAGGGGAGGCGGCCGGCCTCGCCAGCGCAGTCGAGTGATTCGAAACCGGTAGTGTCTCGCCACGCACTTGGAGCGACTGTGATTGGATAGGCGCTTTTTGGTTCATGATGCGGTTTTCCACGAGCCCACGGCATAAAACCGGATCGGCCGACCGGCGACATCCACTTGAATTTGATGATTCACGAGGCGCACGCGCGTGAGCACCCCGCTCTTCTCGATCCGCTTCAGATAATCCATGAGCACCTCGAAGTCCTCCGACTCCCCGCTGATCATCACCACCCCTTTGTCCACGTCCGGCTGGACACCCAGCACCCGAATACGGTCGCGATGCGCCATTGTGGCTTGTTCGAGCGCCATGAAGACCTCCTCCCACGGGAGCGCCAATCGCCGAAGCACGGCCTTGGCAACCGCCAGTTCAGGATCGAGCCGCTTCACATCCTCCACACGCTGCTCGCGCGCCCGAACCTTCCGCTTCAGCTGGTCGATGAGCAATTCGAGTTGATCCTCTTGACGTTGAACCATATCCAGCACATCCCTATACGACCAGACGACAGCGGCCACGATCAGGATTCCAACGAGCAACCAGGCGATCCCGCGGAGGGTGATCACCGGCCGGCGCCCAGAATGGTCGAGCATCAAAGGGCGCATTGGAGCACCGATGCACCGGCACGGTTCGCTTGGCACGAGCGG
>Ga0247727_10019015_pt1 | contig 10705 bp, 8 predicted proteins | sample WisWelCaveWW1625_FD_202498 | JGI IMG/M metagenome (GOLD analysis project Ga0247727, IMG submission 202498) | Biofilm microbial communities from Wishing Well Cave, Virginia, United States - WW16-25 | ecosystem: Environmental > Aquatic > Deep subsurface > Groundwater > Cave microbial mat | place...
TCCCCTCGGAGGGGAGAGGGATGGGGTGAGGGGTGGCCGCTCAGGTTCAGGGGAACAAATCGCGAGCCTTGGCGACTCGTGGGTTCTCTCCCAGCGGGAGAGGGCAAGGGTGAGGGAGAACACTCGCGAGGTTCCAGCGACAACATATCCACCAAGACTCCGCCACGTGTCTCCCTCACCCCTACCCTCTCCCGCTGGGAGAGAACCAACGGCCCGCCGACTGCCGCGATTTCGGCCCCTGAACCTCCCGGCTGTAAGTCCTTGGAAATCAAGGTGGGTGCCGGGAGGTTCATGGGTAGGGAGCACGCAGGGCCGCGCATGGCTCCGATGGATGCGCCGGTCTGCACTACCCCGGCAGGGCGTGCCTGCCCCATCGCGCCGCTGAACCTCCAGCGGCGCTGTGCCGAACTGGGCATTGGGCTGCCGGATGTTCCGCAAGCCGTTCGCTACTTCACCAACGTTCTTCCAAGGCTTCCGCAGCCCGTTCGGCACTTCACTAACGCACTTCCGAGGATTCTGGGAACCATTAGCGACTTCACTAATGCACCTCCGGACATCCGGAAGCCAGTTCCCCACTTCACTAACGCACTTCCGAGCCTTCGGAAGCCCGTTGGCGACTTTACTATTGATGTTCTGTGGCTTTTTGACCACCATTTCCCCATGTCTGTCAGTGTCAGTTAACGTCCCCAACCCCATAACACCATGCCAACAACACCATCAAAATACGCCGAGAACCAATTCGACACTGCCACCGTGGGCAGTGACATGCTGATGAGCGAAATCCTCGCGGACACCCGGCCCCGGCTGGCGGTGGCCGCCGGTGCCAACGCACTGTTCAACCCGCCCCTTGTCCTGCTGGACAGCGCCATCGCTGGCTGGGAGGCCGGGGAGACGCTGATTGCCAATGCCGAGGCAGCGCAGCTTGGCGCAACGCTGGCCTTTCAGGACAGGATGGAAAGCGTCAGCCGCAAGCCAGATGCCGATACGAACAGCCTGATCGAGACATGGGACATCATCATTCGCGGGCAGGTGGCCTACCAGGGCCCGACGTATCTGCTGCTCCTCCCACAGGGCCGGGTGACCCTCACGGTGGGCACCTATGATGCGCGGCTCGATGCCGGACGGGACGTTGGCATCCGCCTGGGCCAGCAGACGGGCAAGCAGGTGCTCATTGACCTGGGCGTGGTGGTGACGGCCTTTTACACGTCGGCCCGCGCCCTGCGCAATGCCCAGAATACCGCCAAGAGCGTCCTCGACGACGTGCGGATGGATCAGGAACCGCTCCGCCTCCTTGCCGCCGCGGCGTTGTTCAACATGGTGGGCGTGGGCATGTCTGTCTGGCGGGAGACGCCATTGCTGGTGGACACGTTGTTCAGTGTCGAACTGCTGCGCGGGCCGTTGCAGGAGATTCCCGCCGCGCCGGCTGACACGACTTGGACGCCCGCCCAGCGCCGCCTGAGCACGACTGCGTTGCCGGCTCATGCGACGCGTCTCGAAGCCTGGCGCGAAGGCCCCGGCGGGATGCCCGAGCTGCTCGCCGTCGGCGCCACGGGCGCGCTGGAGGTCGTCATCCCGAATACCATCACGTTCGACGTGGGGGATGTGTATCAGCTCTGGCTCCAGGCGCGCAACAGCCGGGGTTCGAGTGCTCCCGGCCCGAAGCAGACGTGGACGGCGGTGTAGCGGGAGAGGGGGTTGGGGATTGCGGATTGCGGATTGCGGATTGCGGATTGCCGGAATCCACACTTTCCATCATCCATACACAAGTCGTGAATCCTGAATTGCGCCATCTGATGAACGGCGGTGTAGCGGGAAAGGGGGTTGGGGATTGCGGATTGCGGATTGCGGATTGCGGATTAGGGGATGGGATTCCGGCAATCTGCAATCCGCAATCCGCAATCCGCAATCCACCCCTTCCAACATCCATCTCCAAGCCGTGAATCCCGAACTGCGCCATCTGGTCAACTACTCGATGTGGGGCAAGGCCTCCATCGAGGCGGTGGCGGCGCTGCTGCCATCGGATGATGTGGAGTTGGATGCGTTGATTGCGGAGGCGGTCAGGGAGCGAAACCAGGCAGGATTCCTCTATGTCACGGTGGCCGCCCTGGCGCGGGGGCGGAAGGTGGACGCGCGGCATCTGGCCGGCGGGGCGATGATGGTGCCGGGCGGTCCATTGCTGGGATGCATTGCCACTCACATGGAAGGCCAGGTGCCGGAGCCGCTGCTTCACGCGATGCAGCACACTCAACTGCATCTCGAGGCGGAGGCCGGGTGCCTGTTGCAGATCGTGGACTGGTGCAGGGAGCATGGAGGCCGTCCCTTGCCGGCTGGATTTGTCGCCCATGCGCGGACTTTCGCGCGTTGCAAGCATCTGAAGGGCGCCGACCATGCCTATCTGGTGGCAACCGCTGCGCTTCTGGGCGACGCGGGGTTTGAGGCGGTCGTGATGGAGCGCCATGCCAGGGTAGTGCCGGAGAGTTTGAAGATGCTCAGGCAGAAGGCGGGCGAGCTGGGTGAGGCTTTCCTGAAGGCCATCAAGTCACCCATCCAGATCTACATCCCTGAGTCGGGTTCGAGGGTGCTCGCCCAGGGTTACACGATGCGCCGGTCGGTGGCCAAGGTTGGCCGGAACGATCTGTGTCCGTGTGGCAGCGGCAGGAAGCACAAGAACTGTTGCATAGCGAAGACTGAGGAGAGGCTCCACTTCTCGACGGACGTTGCGGGGAAGACCATCGAGGAGTTGCAGGCGGAGCCGGAGCCGCACCTGACGCATGGCAAGATATTGAAGGCAGACCCGCACGAGGCGGAGCGCTGGGACCCAAGGAAAATCGCTCCAAGTCTCCGGGCGGATTACTTCAACAAGCTGTGCGCGTTCCACCTTGTCGAGAGGGCGGTGGAAGCCCTTGAGTTGCTGGGCTGGACGCCGGAGGTGAAGGAGTCATGGGAGTGGGTCCTGTTCTCGACGGCAATGGAGCAGCGCAAGGACCTGGCCCAGCGGATGATGAAGACCCGCCCGGAGTCGTCGCCCATCGAGGGCGGCCTGCCGCTGATCGTGAGCTTGCTGCTGGCGGAGGATGATCCCGCGCAAATGATGAAGCTGCTGGATGAGCGCGCGATGATCGTGCTGCAAAGCGAAAAGCCGGATGAGCTTGCGGGGTTTGCCTACGCGGTGATGGCGTCCAAGTTTCGCAGCATCGGAATCTTCGTGGTGCGAAGCATGATCCCGCTGCTGCCCGAGGAGAAGGCGTCCATCCTGTTCGACCATCTGCTGAGGGCGCGCGACAAGCTCAACCTGCCGCCGGACGATCCGTTCGGGGACATCCTGGATGAGCGGTTCCGCAAGGAGGATGCGGGTGAGGGCAAGGAGGCTGACGCGTTGCGGGAGGCGCAGGGGCGGCTCGACGCGAAGGCGAAGGAAGTCGGGATGTTGAAGGAGGCGCTGGAGAGGTTGCAGAAGGAGGTCCAAAAGCGCGAGGAGAGGCCGCCGCCCGCTGCCACCGTCGCAGTCGTCGCCCCCGTGCCGGTGGACGAGCCGGCATTGCGGGAGTTGCGCCGCAAGGTGGAGGGGCTCAGGTCCACGCTGAACGAGCGTCACAACGAGCGGAATGAGCTGCGGCGCGAGTTGCAGAAGGCTCATGCGGATCTGGAAGTGCTTCGCCAGAAATCCCCGGCCATCGTGCCGAGGGTGGAGGAGGAGCGCGAGAGTGCCGGCAACGAGGAGGATTTGTTCCAGCCGGCCGAGCCATTCATCAACCAGCCGGTGCGGATCATAGAGTTTCCCAAGCGCTTCCAGGAGGGACTGGCAAGCCTGCCACGGGCGGTCGCGCGCGGCACGCTGACGATGCTGGGCCGGCTGGCGGCGGGTGAGCCGGCGGCGTTCGTGGGCGTGGTGCGGCTGAAGGTGTGTCACGGCATCTTCCGCCAGCGAATCGGCAGCGAGTTCCGACTGCTCTTCAAGCTGCTGCCGGATCGTGTGCAGGTGGTGGACTTGATCCCGCGCCAGGACTTGCTGCGGCGGATCAAGACGTTGAAATGAAGCGATCGGGGGTGGGGATTGCGGATTGCAGATTGCGGATTGCGGACTGGGGGATGGGAATTGCGGATTGCAGATTGCGGATTGCGGACTGGGGGATGGGATTCCGGCAATCCGCAATCCGCAATCCGCAATCCGCAATCAGTTCCCCCTGGTTTCCATCCGGATTCCTGATAGCTTGTCCGCCATGAAATGCATGGAACTTCGCGTCGCGCTACTCTGGTTGATCCTTCATCCACTGAACTGCATCGCTTCCGCGCCCGCGGCGGAGGTGCGGCGTCCGAACATCCTCTGGCTGATTGCCGAGGATTTCGGCCCGCATCTCGGATGTTACGGGACGAAGGAGGTCTGGACGCCAAACCTGGACCGGCTGGCGGCCGATGGGATGCGTTATACGCGGGCGTTCACGACCGCGCCGGTGTGCAGCGCCAGCCGCTCGGCGTTCATCACGGGGATGTATCAGACGACGACCGGCGCGCATCATCACCGCTCTCACCGCGACGACGGCCACAAGCTGCCCGACGGGGTGAAGACGATCAGCGACTGGATGAGGGGCGCGGGCTGCTTCACGGCGAATCTGGTGGAGTTGCCGGAGAGCTTCGGATTCCGCGGGAGCGGGAAGACGGACTGGAACTTCACCTACGCGGGCCGGCCGTTCGATGGGCGCAACTGGGATGAACTCAAGTCGCACCAGCCGTTCTATGCGCAGATCAATTTCCAGGAGACGCACAGGGCGTTCCGCGCGCCCAAGAGGGCCGACCCGGCCAAGGTCGCGCTGCCGCCGATCTATCCCGATCATCCGGTGGCTCGCGCGGACTGGGCGGCTTATCTGGATGCGGCGTCGGAACTGGACCGGAAGGTGGGCCTGATCCTCGGACAGCTCGAGGCGGATGGCCTGGCGGAGAGCACGATGGTCCTGTTCATGGGCGACCACGGGCAGGCGCATGTCCGTGGGAAGCAGTTCGTGTATGACGATGGCTTGAGCATCCCGCTCATCATCCGCTGGCCCAGGGGCATTGCCGCGCCGAAGAACTACAGGGGCGGGAGTGTGAATGAACAGCTCGTGTGCTCGCTGGACTTTACCGCGACTTCGCTCGCGCTCGCCGGGGTGAGGAAGCCCGAGAAGATGCAGGGGCGGGTGTTCCTCGGCGAGCAGTCGGAACCGGAGCGGACGGTGGTGTTTGGCGCGCGTGACCGTTGCGACGAGACGATGTTTCGTTTTCGCACCGTGCGTGACGCGCGGTATCGCCATATCAGGAACTTTATGCCCGGGCGGCCGTTTCTCCAGCCGAACGATTACAAGCAACGGAGTTACCCGGTGTGGAATCTCATCAAGGAACTCGGCGCGGAGGGCAAACTGACTGAGTGGCAGAGGAACTTCTACCTCGCGCCGACGATGCCGGCCGAGGAGTTGTTCGACATGGACGCTGATCCGCATTCGATGAGCAACCTCGTCGCTTCGCCGAAGCCCGAGCATCAGGCCGCGCTCAAGCGCCTGCGCGGGGAGTTGGAGAAGTGGCTCGTCGAGTCGGATGACCAGGGGCGGTTTCTCGAGCCACCCGATGTCACGTTGCGCAAGGGACTGACGAAGCCCGCCGCCGAAGGGAACCCCAACCAGCAGGCGATCATCGGCCCTGACGGCAAGCCAGTGCCGAAGGCGAAGAAGGGCAAGGCGAAGGAGTAGGCGCGCGGTTGACCCTGTCCGCAGTGAGTTGTTGAACTGCCACCGCCAAAGCCGCAAGCTCCCGCCATGATGTTCAAGCGTTGCCTGTGGTTCGCGGGCGTGGTCCTTGTGACCGCGTTGGGCTGCGACAACTCGATGTCGGCGCGGAGTTCGGCGACGGTCGAACCTTCGCCCGAGGCCGCGCAGCCCAAACGCGGCAAGCCACAACCGAAACTTCCCACGGTCAAACTGTGGATTGGGCCGCACGAAGTCGTGGCCGAGATTGCGCGCACCCGCGATCAAATCGAGACCGGCATGATGTGGCGCACAAACCTCGCCGAGATGGAGGGGATGATCTTCGTCTTCCCAAAAGTGGAGTCGCGGTCTTTCTGGATGAAGAACTGCCCGCTGCCGATGTCCTGCGCTTACATCGGCGCGGACGGGACGATCCTCGAGACGCACCCGATGAAGCCGTTCGACGAGTCGTCCATCGAGTCGAAGTCCGACCGCATCCAGTTTGTGCTTGAGATGAACGCGGGGTGGTTCGAACGCAACAAGGCCGGGCCGGGCACGCTCATCCGCAGCGCGAAGGGGACGCTCCAGGAGACGTTCTTTGGGCGGAAGTGAGCGACGGGCTGCGTTGCATGGGTTACATGGTTACAAGGGTTACATGAGTCCAACCGCATCTGTGCAGCAGCGCCCTTGCAACCTTGTAACGATGCAACCATGTAACATCCCATGAAGCTCGCCCTCGCCCAAATCAACACCACTGTCGGGGACTTCGACGGCAACACGGCGAAGATCCTGACGGCTTACCGTCGCGGCATGGACGCTGGCGCGGAGATGGTGCTTGTCCCCGAACTGGCGATCACTGGCTACCCGCCGCGCGACCTGCTGCTCAAGGACGGATTCATCAAGCGCAACCTCGACGCCTTCGAACAACTCGCAAGGGAGACTCAAGAGACGGGCCTGCTCGCCGGCTTCGTCGGGCGGAATGAGAAGCGTCCCGGCCGCGACGCGACGAACAGCATCGCGTTGTTGCAACGCGGCCGCGTTCAGTGCTCGCGCGTGAAGACGCTCCTGCCGACCTATGATGTGTTCGACGAGGACCGATACTTCGAACCCGCCACCGATAACCCGCCCGCGGAGTTCAACGGCTGCCCGGTCGGCTTGACCATCTGCGAGGACGTGTGGAACGACGAGGATTTCTGGCGCGACCGCCGCTATCGCCGCAACCCCGCGATGGACCTTGTGCACGAGGGCGTCGAGATCATCTTCAACATCTCCGCCTCGCCGTGGCATCTCGGGAAGCACGCGACGCGCTTCGAGATGTTGCGAAGCCTCGCGGCGAAGTCGAAGCGGCCCGTGGCTTATTGCAATCTCGTCGGCGGCAACGACGAACTCGTCTTCGACGGCAGCAGCCTCGTGTTCAACGCCCGCGGGCAGCTCATCGCGCAGGGGAAGCAGTTTGAAGAGGACTTCATCGTCGTGGACACCAACTCAACTTCCGTCGTCGCGCCTGCGAATCCCAGCGACGAGGAGCAGCTCTTCAACGCACTCGTGCTCGGGCTGCGTGACTATCTGCACAAATGCGGCTTCAAATCGGCCGTGCTGGGACTGAGCGGCGGCATTGACTCGGCCCTCACCGCCGTGCTCGCGGTCGCCGCGCTCGGCAAGGAGAACGTATTCGGCGTCTCGCTTCCGTCGCAATTCTCCTCACAGGGCAGCCTCGATGACGCGCGCGCCCTCGCGCAAAACCTCGGCATCCGGCATGAGGTCATTCCCATCCAGCCGCCGTTCGAGGCGGTGAAGACACAGCTCAAGCCTGTGTTTGCCGGCCGTGCAGAGGATGTGGCGGAGGAAAACGTCCAGGCGCGATTGCGTGGCGTAATCCTCATGGCGCTCTCGAATAAGTTCGGGTCGCTGCTGCTGACCACCGGCAACAAGAGCGAACTCGCCGTAGGCTACTGCACGCTCTACGGCGACATGTGCGGCGGACTCGCCGTCATCAGCGACGTGCCGAAGGTGATGGTCTATCGCTTGTCGAAGTGGATCAATCGCGAGCGCGAGATCATCCCGTCGGCCAGCATCACCAAGGCTCCCTCGGCGGAGTTGCGACCCAATCAGACTGACCAGGACTCGTTGCCGCCTTACGAGGAGCTCGACGCGATACTCGAGGACTACGTGGTGAAAGGCCGGAGCGCGGCGGACATCATCGCGAACGGCTTCAAGGCTGAGACTGTCCACCGTGTCGTGCGGCTCATTGACTTCGCCGAATACAAGCGCCGCCAAGCCGCGCCCGGCTTGAAGGTGACAAGCAAGGCCTTCGGTGTGGGCCGGCGCATTCCCATCGCGCAGCGATTTCGTGAGGCATGAAACCCAACAGTGCCGCTGAACGAGATTTGCATTACAGACCTAAGTGCGTCTAAATCCGGACATGGCAACAGCGACCGCCACACAGCTCGCGCGTCCAAAGCCGCGCCGTCTCCTGACCTACGCGGAGCTGGCTGCTGAGTTCGAGGAAACCAATCTGCCCACGGAGCTGTGGGATGGAGAGATCGTCATGTCACCCTCGCCCAAACCCAATCATCAAACCGTTGTTGCGCGCTTGTGGGAATCGCTGCGTGAATTCGTCACACCTCGCCAACTCGGCCAAGCCTTCCTCGCGCCGCTGGACGTTGTCCTCGGACCGCGCCAATGCGTCCAGCCGGACGTAGTCTTCGTTGCGCGCGCCCGCGAGAACATCATTCAGAATCACATCGCGGGCGCGCCGGACCTTGCGGCAGAAGTGATTTCCGCGGGAAGCTGGCGGCGTGATCGAGTGGACAAGAAGGCGCTCTACGAGCAGCACGGTGTGAAGGAGTATTGGATCCTCGACCCCGACGCGCGGACCATCGAAGTCTTCGCGCTGGTGAAAGGTGCGTATCAGCTTCATTCCCGCGCAACGGGCGCCAAGGCTGCGAAGTCGAGGCTGCTGTCCGGTTTCGAAGTGTCGTTCAACGAACTGGAGGTTTGAGCCTCGGTTTGAAGAGCGGGTGGTTCGACGCATTTGCGCCATCCAGTCGCCCGGCGGAATGTAATCCAAGAGGGAATCGGTCGAGGCAGGTTCGGATTGCACTCGACTCCCGGCATCGCCTCCCGACTATTCACCCATGCTTTCACGGCCCAAATCCGAAGCGCTTTTTGCCGAGGCGCTGCTGCACATCCCCGGCGGCGTGAACTCGCCCGTGCGCGCTTTCCGAGCCGTTGGCGGGCAGCCCTTCTTCGTCCAATCCGCAAGGGGCTCTCACGTCACCACGGTGGATGGCGACGAGTTGATTGATTATGTCGGCACGTGGGGGCCGGCCATCCTTGGCCATTCGCATCCGCAGATCATCTCCGCCGTGAAGGCCGCGGTGGACCTCGGCACGAGCTTCGGCATCCCGAATCCGTTCGAGGTCACGATGGCGCGGTTCATCAAGCAGCTCGTGCCCAGCGTGGACAAGGTGCGGATGTGCAACTCCGGCACCGAGGCGTGCATGAGCGCAATCCGGCTCGCGCGCGGATTCACGCGGCGCGACAAGATCATCAAGTTCGACGGCTGCTACCACGGTCACGCGGACCATCTGCTCGTGAAGGCCGGTTCCGGCGCGCTCACCTTCGGCCACCCGGACAGCGCCGGAGTGCCCGCGGACTTCGCGAAGCACACACTCGTCGCACCGTTCAACGACGCGGAGGCGGCGAAGGCGGCATTCGCTGCGAACCGGGGTGAAATCGCCGCCGTTATCCTTGAGCCGGTTCCCGGCAATGCGGGGCTCTACGTGCCGCGCCCCGGCTACCTGGAGTTCCTCCGCCAAATCACAGCGGAACATGGCGCACTGCTGATTTTCGACGAGGTGATGACCGGCTTCCGCCTCGCTCCCGGTGGCGCGCAGGAACGATTCGGCATCCGGCCCGACTTGAGTTGCTTCGGTAAGATCATCGGCGGCGGCCTGCCGGTCGGCGCTTTCGGCGGGCGCGCGGACATCATGGACCTGCTCGCGCCGCTCGGGCCTGTGTATCAAGCCGGCACGCTCAGCGGGAACCCCCTCGCGATGGCCGCAGGTCTAGCAGCGCTTGAGGAACTGAATGGTGGCGCCGCTCGCGCTGCGAGCGGCGAGCCTTCGCAGCGCGAAGGCTCCCACCTCCCTGCCTACGCACGGCTCGAATCCCTCGGTGCACAACTCGAATCCGGGCTGCGCGACGCTGCCAAGTCCGCCGGTGTTCCCGTCACCTTCAACCGCTGCGGCTCGATGTTTTGCGCCTACTTCACGGACCAACCCGTGCACAACCTCGCCGACGCGATGAAGAGCGACCGCGAGCGGTTCAAGAAATTCTTCCACGGGATGCTCGACGCGGGCGTTTACCTCGCGCCGTCGCAGTTCGAGGCCGGCTTCCTTTGCACCGCGCACACGCCAGCGGACATCGAGGCGACGGTCAAGGCTGCGGCGAAGGTGATGCGTGGGTTGTAAGGTTAAGCTGTATTTCAAAATGCAACCGAAGGTCTCAGCCATCTGTAAAAAACTGATTCGACGGCAGTCGGAACTTACGGGTGATTCATCTGAATGTCATTTTCTGGAGAACGCTGAAGCAAATGCGTTGCTGAACAACTTGCGAGAGTATCCACATGCTTACATTCTGGCTTGTCTAATGGACAGACAGCAACCGACGGAGAGGTGCTGGATCATTCCCTACACAGTCCAACAAAGGCTTGGCACGTTCGATTTCGCTTCTTTATCGAGATTGTCCTTGATGCAAACCACGACGCTCATGTCCAAACCGCAGCCGTTACACAGGTTTACCGAAATAATGGCCGGGATTTTTTTTAAAGCTGTTCAGAAAATCCGAACCGATTATTGCGGGGATGCGGCTAAAATTTGGAGCGACCGCCCTAGCAGCCCGTTGAACAAGTGGGTCTTTTTGGATTTCTCCAAGTGTTGAATCCGTCACGCCGCGTTTGAACCCAATCTTGACTTTCAATCCTCCGGGGC
>Ga0247727_10019016_pt1 | contig 10705 bp, 6 predicted proteins | sample WisWelCaveWW1625_FD_202498 | JGI IMG/M metagenome (GOLD analysis project Ga0247727, IMG submission 202498) | Biofilm microbial communities from Wishing Well Cave, Virginia, United States - WW16-25 | ecosystem: Environmental > Aquatic > Deep subsurface > Groundwater > Cave microbial mat | place...
CCGGCTCGCGGAAGGTGGCGATGCCGTTGAAGCCCAGGTCCATGGGCTGAATGATGTTGCGGTTGGAGGGGTTGCCGTGAAAGACCCCGAAGCCGCCCCGCGCCACGGTATTGTTGGTGCCGAAGGCGCGCCAGGCGAAGCCGAAGCGCGGCGAGAAGTTGTTGGCGTCCCAGTCGACCAGGTACTTGCCCTGGCCGTTGCGGTTGGGAAAAGTCACCACGCCGAGGACGCCCGCCGGGATGTCGCCGGTCCCCGCCAGGGGGTGCGGGGTGTAGGGGTCGAAGTTGTTGAAGCGGTTCTTGATCTCGTGCAGCGGGGTTTCGACCTCGTAGCGCAGGCCGAGGGTGAGCGTTAGCCGTTTGGCGACCTTCCAATCGTCCTCGATGTAGCCGGCGTAATACTGGATGCGGCGACCCACGCCCACGCCCACCTCGGCGGTGACGCTGGTGAGGCGGCCGAGCAGGAAGTCGGCCAGGGTCATGCCGGTGTTGGTGATGACGTTGCCGTTAGGTTGCAGGCCCTGGGTGAATCGCGTGGCGGAGGCGAACTCTCCGGAAGCGGTCTGGCGGCTGTCCTCGTTGCCGTTGTAGCGGTGATAATCGCCGCCGATCTTCAGGGTGTGGCTGCCGCGGATGAGGCTGAGGCTGGCGTGGTACTCGGTGTTGGTCAGCGCCGCCCGGCGGTTCTGGTTGCCGTCGGTTCCGAAGTTGGTGGTGGGGACCTGGCCGCTGCTTATGGTGAACCGCGGAAACACGTCAGGGGCGACGCCTTTCACTCCCAATTTCGCCGGCCAGTCCTCGCCCAACGTGACGCCCGTTCGGCGGATGTAGACCCGGTTGAAGCCCCACCGCAGGTTCAGGAAGGCGGTTGGGGAGAGCACCTGAGTCAGGTTGAACGCGGCGTTCTGCCGCCGGTTCCGGACGCGGAGCGCGTTGGGGTCGGCGGCCCCGAAGCCCTGGGTGCCGCCCGTATCGTTCTCGTCGGGCGCGACCAGCAGGTAGCGTCCGAACATCCGCGTGCGGTCGGTGAAGGCGTGGTCGACGCGCATGGTGTGGTGATCGCGGGGCCGGGGATTGACGCTGTTCTCCTGCCAGTTGCCGGTCTGGGTGATGGGGTTGTCCGGGGGGCGGTTGGGCAGAGGGACAAACGACAGGGCCTTGCGGGCCACCGGGTCGAGCCGGTTCTCAGGTATGCGGTTGTTGGGGAACAGCTCGCGCTGGCCGGTGGCCGGATCGTAGAGCGGCAAGGCCACGGCGACAGGGCCGGCGGCCGTCGTCTGCTGCCGCACCAGGCCGAAGAAATCGCCGCGCCGCCACGGCTCCAGCGGCACGGTGCGGGTGCGCACCACGCCGCGTTGCTCGCGGAAACCGTCGTAGTTGTAAAAGAAGAAGCTGCGGTTGCGAACGATGGGCCCGCCGATGGCGGCGCCGAACTGGTTGCGGCGCAGCGACGCCTTGCGGTCGACGTTCCAGCCCTTGGAGTCCAGAATGTCGTTGCGCAGGAACTCGTAGAGGGTCCCGCGAAAATCGTTGGTGCCGCTTTTGGTAGTGGCGTTGACGACGCCGGCATTGGTCCGCCCGAACTCCACCGAGTAGTTATTGGCCTCCACCTTGAACTCCTGCATCAGGTCGATGGGCGGGTTCATCTCGATGTTCTGGTCGGCGAGGCCTCCGCGGCTGTTGACGATGCCGTCCAGCATGGCCACCGCCGCGGTGGGGCGTCCGCCGCCGATGGAGACCTGCCCGCCGGGGGCCCGGAAGGAGCCCGGCGCCAGGTTCACGAGGTCGAATACGTTGCGGCCGTTCAACGGCAGCTCGACGATTTCCTTGTTGTCGACCAGGTGGCCGACGGATCCGGAAACCGTCGTCACCAGGATGGCCTCCGAGCTGACCGAGACGGTTTCCGCCACCGCGCCGACCTGCAGCTCCAGGTCAAGCGCAACGTTCTGGCTGATGTCGACTTTGACGCGCGACAGCCGCAAGCTCTTGAAGCCGGCGTGCTCGGCCTGGATGTTGTAGAAGCCCGGCAGCAACTGCGGCGCGAGATAGCGGCCCTCGGCGTCGGAGACAACCCGCATGGGCTGGCCTCCGCCGGCGGAGACGACCGTGACGGCCACGCCGGTAATCACCGCGCCGGTTGCGTCCAGCACGTGGCCGCCGATGGAGCCGTACTGCGCTTGAGACCACAGACTGACGGCTGCCATGATCGGCAGGACCACTAACCGCGTCCAGCCCATAACCCACCCCCGTGGCCCATGGATACCACGGCGGTGGGTGGATGTCAAAGAAGGCGTTTCTAGCCCAAGCCGGGGGAGGGAGGGGATATAATAGTACTTCCTCCTCAGTTCCGATCCTGAAAGGCCGTCCTTGGCAGTCGATTACCTGGAAATCCGCGGCGCGCGGGTGAACAACCTGAAGAACATCGACCTGCGCCTGCCTCACAACCAGCTCATCGTCATCACCGGGGTTTCCGGCTCGGGCAAGTCCTCGCTGGCCTTTGACACCATCTACGCGGAAGGCCAGCGGCGCTACGTCGAGTCCATGTCCGCTTACGCCCGGCAGTTTCTGGAGCGCATCGCCAAGCCGGACGTGGACCAGATCGACGGGATCGCTCCGGCCATCGCCATCCGGCAGAAGAACACCACGCGGAATCCCCGCTCCACGGTGGCCACCGCCACCGAGATCTACGATTTCCTGCGCCTGTTGTTCGCCCGCGTGGGGACCACGCAGTGCCTGAAGTGCGGCTCGCCGGTGCGCAAGGACACCGTCGACGAGTTGACCGGCCAAGTGTTGGCTCTGGAGCCGGAGTCTCGCTGGTACGCGCTGTTTCCGGTTCGCGGGGCCGGACCGAATCCGGCCCCCGATACCCTCAAGACCCACCTGTTCGACCTGCGGCGCAAGGGATTCAACCGGCTCTTTCAACAGGGCCGCGTCTTCGAGTTCTCCACCCCCGAGTCGCTGCTGGAGATCGATTTCTCGCGGCCGCTGTTTGTTCTGGCCGACCGGCTGGCCATCTCGCCGGGAATCCGCGAGCGGATCGTGGACACCGTCGAGTCCTGCTTCCGCGAGGCCGGGGAGGTTGTCTTTCAGCTTGCCGACGCCGCGGACCGCGTGCTCCGCTTCAGCGAGAAATTCGAGTGCAAGACCTGCCGCCTCGAGCACCAGGAGCCGGAGCCGCGGTTGTTCAGCTTCAATAGCCCGTTCGGCGCCTGCCCGCGCTGCCAGGGCTTCGGCAACATCATGGATTACGACCTGGACCGGGTGATTCCCGATCCCACGCTCACGCTCGACCAGGGCGCGGTCGAGCCGTGGACCAAGCCCGCTTACCGCCGCTTTCAGGCGCCGTTGAAGCGCGCGGCGCGCGGCGGGGCGAGCGCGATCCGTCTCCACGTGCCCTACCGCGAGCTCAGCCGCCCGGAACGGGACTTTCTCCACGAGGGCGGGGCGGGTTTCCTCGGGATCCGCGGGTTTTTCGCCTATCTCGAAGGGAAGAAGTACAAGATGCACGTGCGCATCTTCCTGAGCCGCTACCGGGGATATGCGTCCTGTCCGGACTGCCAGGGGGCGCGCCTGCGTCCGGAGGCGCTGCTGGTGCGGGTCGCCGGGCGTAGCCTGGCGGAGGTGGTTCGCCTGAGCCTCCAGCAGGCCCGGACGTTCTTCGACCAGCTCGAGCTGAGCGGCCAGCAGGGCGCCATCGCCGAGAAGGTGCTGGAAGAAATCCGGCGGCGGGTCGGCTTCCTCAACGACGTCGGGCTGGAGTACCTGACGCTGGACCGGCTGGCCTCCACGCTCTCCGGCGGCGAGGCGCAGCGCATCCAGCTCGCCACCTCGCTGGGCTCGCAACTGGTCGGGGCCTGCTACGTGCTCGACGAGCCTTCGATCGGACTACACTCCCGCGACACGACGCGGCTGATCCGGATCCTGGAAAAACTGCGCGAGCTGGGCAACACGATCGTGGTGGTCGAGCACGATCGGGAGTTGATGCGCGCCGCCGACCACGTCGTCGATCTGGGTCCCGGGGCCGGCGAGCAGGGAGGCCGGGTGATGTTCCAAGGATCCTACGCCAAGCTATCGGCCGACGGCCAGGGATCGCTGACCGGCCGGTATCTTTCGGGGGAGCTGAGCATTCCCGTGCCCGCCCGGCGCCGTCCCGCCGATCCGCAACGCGGCCTGTACCTGCGCGGCGCTTACGCCCACAATCTCAAGAGCATCGACGTCGGGATCCCGCTGGGCGCCGTGGTCGCCGTCACCGGCGTCTCCGGCTCGGGCAAGTCCACCTTGGTCCACGACGTGGTCTACCAGGGCTTCCGGGCGACCCGCAGCGCTCCGTGGCGCGGCGCCGCCTGGCTCGACCAGCAGGGGGAACAGGAAGCGGAGCAAGACGAGGGGATCGACGCCGATGCTCCCCGGCTGCTCTGCCGCGAGCTGCGCGGCCAGGAACAGGTGGAGGCGGTGATCCTGGTCGATCAAAGCCCGATCGGCCGCACGCCCCGCTCCAATCCGATCACCTACATCAAGGCCTTCGACCGGATCCGCGAAGTCTTCGCCGGGGTTCCGGAGGCCAAGCGCCGCGCCTGCACGCCGGGGCACTTCTCCTTCAACATCTCCGGGGGCCGCTGCGAAGCCTGCCAAGGCGACGGCGTGGTGACGGTCCAGATGCAGTTTCTGGCCGACGTCGAGCTGGTCTGCGAGGAGTGCAAGGGCGCCCGCTACAAGAGCAGCCTGCTGGAGATCCGCTTCCAGGGACGCAACATCCACGAGGTGCTGCAAATGACGGTCCGCGAGGCGATGACGTTTTTCTCCGTCTATCCCCGGATCACCTCCAAGCTGAAGCTGCTGGCCGACATCGGATTGGGCTATCTGCGGCTGGGCCAGCCGGCCACCACGCTTTCCGGCGGAGAGGCGCAACGCGTGAAGCTGGCCGCCCACCTGGCGCAGGCGCGCTGCGACCGAACCCTCTACCTGTTCGACGAGCCCACCACGGGACTGCATTTTGACGACATAGCCAAGCTGCTGCAGGCCTTCACTCGCCTGGTGGATCGCGGCGGCAGCGTCCTGGTCATCGAGCACAATCTGGACGTCATCAAGACCGCCGACTGGATCATCGATCTGGGCCCGGAGGGCGGAGACGCCGGCGGCCGGATCGTGGTGGAAGGGACCCCGGAGCGGGTGGCGCGCTGCGAGGCCTCCTACACCGGGCGCTTTCTGCGGCAGGTTCTGCCGGGGGTTGGCAGCGGTTATTCATGAGTGGTGCAGGGCTGACACTACCCCCGGGGTTCCCGGCTCCTCAGCGGGTTACAATAGGAGCCATGGCGGCGACGCTGGCGTTGTGGTTGCTGATGCAGGCCGCGGCTCCGGCCAACCAGGCCGCTCTGGCCGAGGCGGCGCAAGCCATCGAGGCTGGCCGCTACGACCAGGCGGCCGTACTTCTGGAGAAGGTCGTGGCTCGCGATCCGGCCGATTACCGGGCCCGCTTCAACCTGGCCTTCGCTTACGCGGAACTGGAGCGGGGCCCGGAAGCCATCGAGCAGTACCTGAAGGTGGTCGAGCTGGAGCCGGATCTGGCCGTGGCCCGGCTGAATCTGGGGATCCTGTTGGTGCGGCAAAAAAAGCCGGCGGAGGCGGCGCCTCATCTGGAGGCGGCCGCCGAGAAGAGGCCGGAGGATGCGCGGGTCCGGGTTTACTTGGGAGACGCCTTGCTGGAGACCGGCCAGGCCCAGCGGGCCGTGGGAGCCTATCGCCGGGCGGTCGAGCTGGACCCCAAGTCGGGCCTGGCCGCCCTCGGGCTGGGCCGCGCTCTGGCCCGCGCCGGCGACCGGAAAGCGGCGCGGGATCACCTCCTGCGCGCCGCCTCGCTGGACGCCGAGCTTCGCGACGGGCTGCTCGAGCTCGCCGACTCGATGGAAAGCAATCGGGAGCCCGGCGAGGCGATCGCTCTGTATTTAGAGTATCTGAAGGGCAAGCCCGACGCCGTCGCGGTCCGGGAACGGGCCGGTTTTCTGTTGCTCGATCAGAAACGCTACCCGGAGGCGATCGAACAGTTGGAGGCCGCGGTGAAGATGGGCCCGACGGCCGCCAACCAGGCGGCCCTGGCGCAAGGCTACACCCTGGCCGGAGAGCCGGCCAAGGCCCTGCCCTGGCTGCGCGCCGCGGCCGCGTCGGACCCGGGCCGTCCCGAGCTGCGTTTGCGCTTGGCCACGACCCTACTTGAGCAAGGCAGCCACGCCGAGGCGGCCCGCGAGCTCCAGGCGGCGCTCGCGAAGAAGCCCGAGGACCGCGAGGCCTGGAGCCTCCTGGCCTTCGCCCTCTACCGCCTCGAGAATCCGGCCGGCGCGCTGGAAGCCTTGAACCGGGCCCGGGCCTGGACCTCCCCGGGGGCCGAGGAGCCGCCTGGCAATCACTACCTGCGCGGCATCCTGCACGATCGATCCCAGCAGTATGCGGAGGCGCTGGATAGCTATCAGCAGTTCCTGGCGGCCGCCAAGGGCCGCTATCCCGACGACGAGTTCAAGGCTCGCCAGCGGGTGCGGATTCTGACCAACATCCTGAACAAGCGCAGGTAGCGATGCCCAGCCCGGTTCGCCAGCTCGTTCCCGCCGCCCTGTTGGCCCTGCTGGCTGGCGGCGGACTGCTGCTGGGGGCGGATCTGGCCAGCGCCGCCGCCCAGGCCGACCCGGTCAAACGCTCCCGCCTGGCCCTGGAAAACGGCGAGCGGGCGGCCGCTCAAGCCGGGGAAGCCTGCCGCGCCGGCGACCACGACAAGTGCGATGCCCTGGTTCAGGAGGCCCGCGAGTCGGTGGAGCTGGCCAAAAAGTCCTTGGATCAATCCGGCCAGGAGCCCAGCCGCAGCCCGCGCTTCAAGGACGCCGAGATCCGCACCCGCAAGATCCTTCGGCAACTGGAGGCCGTCCGCGCTTACGTCCATCCGGACGACGTGGACCGCTTCGAGGCCGAGCGGGCCCGGATCTCGAAGATCAACGATCAGCTCTTGGCCGGCATCATGACGCGGGCCAAGAAGAAGAAAAAGTGAGGGCCCCATGAGAACCCTGCTCGCGCTTGCCGGAATAGCCCTGTTGCTGGTCCCCTTGCCGGCCGCAGCCCAGCGGGACTTCCTGTCCGAGGACGAGGCGGACCAGATCCGGCTGGCTCAGGAGCCGAACGAGAGGCTGGCCCTCTACCTCCAGTTCGCCCGCCTGCGGCTGGAGCTGGTCAAGCAGACCCTGGAAGTGGAAAAGCCCGGGCGCTCGAAGCTGGTCCATGACAACCTGGAGGACTACTCCCGCATCATCGAGGCCATCGATACGGTAATCGATGACGCGCTGGCGCGAAAGGTGGATTTGCAGAAGGGGATGGCCCTGGTCGCCGGCCGGGAAAAGGAGTTTCTGGCCACCCTGCGGGGTTTTTCCTCCCCGACCGCCAAGGATCGTTATCTGTATGAGTACGTCCTGAAAGACGCCCTGGAGGCCACCCAGGACAGCCTGGAGGAGTCCCAACACGATCTGCGCGTGCGCACCGAGCGGGTCCTGGACGAAGACGTCCGCCACAAGAAAAAGATCGAAGCGGCCATGAGCGCGGCCGAGGTCGACAAGAAGAAGGAAGAGCGGAAGCGCTCCGATGAGAAGCAGAAGAAGGCGCCCACCTTGCGGCGCAAAGGCGAGACCCCGAAGGAGCGGCCCTGAACAGCCATGGCAGACCTCGAGATCCGTCCCACCCTGCGGTTCATCCGGCTCGGCTATGCGGCGGTGGGGTTGCTGGCGGTCGGCGCCGCGATCTGGTGGCTGCTGCAGCCGGGCAGTCTGGCCCTGAGCGTTCTGGCCGCGGCCGTCGTGCTGCTCCTCTGGCCCGCCGCCCACCATCTGGAGCGCCAGCGCACCCGCTGCCGGCTGGCCGGCGGACACCTGCGATACGAGCAGGGCATCTTTTCCACCACCGTCAAGACGATTCCGGCGGCCAAGATCCAGGACGTGACGGTGAAGCGCAGCCTGCTGCAGAAGATCTGGGGAGTCGGGGATCTGCGGATCGAGACCGCCGGCCACGCCAGCACCCTGGAAATCCGCAACGTCGAGGCCCCCGAGGAGTTGGCCCGCAGGATCCTGGAAGCGGCGGGATAGCTCCGATTCTCAGTTCCTGAGCTCCGCACCTAGAAACAGCTTCGATTGAGATAAGGGGACTCCGAAGATGGTTCGATATCCTGTAACACTGGCTCCGGATCGGGAGGCGGGTGGACCCCAGGGCGCGGTAGCATTGGGCGTGGAGCGTACCAACGCGCAGGGCGAGCTTCCGTGCCTCCCGTTCTGCGTTATGGTATTATTAGCGCGTGCAGAACCAGTTCACAGCTATTGTGGAGCAGGTCGAGGACGGCTTCATCGCTTACTGTGCCGAGGTTCCAGGAGCTAATGGGCAGGGTGAGACGCGGGAAGAGTGCCTGGAGAACCTGCGGGAGGCCATCGCACTCATCCTGGAACACCGGCGCGAGGAAACGCTCCGTGGCGTTCCCGCAGAGGCCACCCGCGAGATCGTCTTCGTCGGATGAAGCGCGAAGCGTTGCTGCGGCACCTTCGCCAACACGGATGCTTGCTGGTGCGCGAGGGCCGCGAGCATTCCTTGTGGAGTAGCCCGAACAGTGGCAGGCTCGAGGCGATTCCACGACATCACACGACATCAAGAGATCAAGAACCAACTCGCCAAGAAGATCTGCCGGCGCCTGGACGTTCCCCAGATTGGCGGTTGATGGCGCCGCCAGGCCTTGCAGCGCAAGCTGACCCGCCTGCTGCTTTTCGCCAGCCCCCCGATGCGATCCCGGAGCGTGCGGCCTTCTTGCGGCGACGTGGCGGCCCAGGCTCGGGCGCCTGGCCGGTATTGCCCAGCGTGCCGAGGGTCAGCAAGTTGATCTGGCGGAGCGCGCCGCCGGGCGGCGTCCAGGTGTACAGGCCGCGGCGGGCGTCGGGGGTGAGAAGCGTGCGCGTGCGGCTGCGGGAGAGCGGCTCACGGAACGCCTCGTAGTTTCCAAAGACGAAGGTGCGGTTGCGGCCGTTATACAGCTTGGGAATGTAGACCGGACCGCCGGCGCTGGCGTTTTTGGACAGGTGCTCGGGCTCTCCAGCGAAGGGCCGTGCAAATGCGCAGGCCGGCCAGCGATCTCGGCTGCTACCAACGTGCTGACTTGCCCTGCAGACAAATTGGCCAAGCGTGCCACCGCGCTCCCCAGTAGACTCCTGCTGGGGCTCACCGCTTCCGTACACCCCCTTTTCTGGAGAGCCCCAGGCCGGCCATGAACAGGTCGGGGACGTCAATGCGGGTATCGGGACGCACCCGGAACACTCCAATCTCAATCAACTGGGTAACCAGTCCGGAAGCATCGTCTGCCGGTGGGCGCGCGCTAGGATTCGTCCTGTTCCAAGGGTCGTCCCAACTGTGACTGAGCAGCTTTTCGGCTTCGCCCCGCGGCATAGGAACGCCGGAGCCATCTAAACGATCCTTGACACCCGGCAACCAGGGCAACTCGTGGGTGTTCACCTCCAATACGTGTTCCTTCGATACGTCGTCCAACGCGCGCCGGAGACTGCGGGGGTCGAGCAATCGGTTGTAAGTGGCAAGTGGCCGTTCCAGTTCTTGGTCCGATGCCTTCTCGATCAGCCGGACCAGAGCGCGTGGCATGGCGTGACCATTCCCGTCGCGAATGTGGCTGAGCAGCCAGGCAAAAGTACGGCCCTTTTTCAAATTGGCGCCCATGTATTGCCCGGCTATTCGCTCAATCAACGGGCGCGCGTCCGTTGATTTTTTTATCTCAGGAATGAGCCCGAGATCGGCATCCTGTTCAAACCGGATGCGGGTCTCCTCGCAGTAGCCGCGCAGGCCTGGACTGGTGTTCGCCAGCCGCTTCACGAGCATAGCGTACAGGTTACGGTCGCTCCAGGTAATCTCCGCGCGGTTGGCGGCCAGTTTGATGAGATCGGCTCCGAACGATTGGGCATGCCGGCGAAACAGGTCCGTTCGTAAGAAGATCTTTGGCCGGATCCGCTTCCAGCGCCGGGCATTATTGGCCCAAAACGAAATCAGCCCATGGATCGACTGCACCATGGCGTGCCAATCGTAGCCGCCAATCACATCGAGCTCGTCGTAGCTGACAATGATCGAGCGTTGACTAGCTTCCAAGGTCTGATCCAGGCGGTCGAGCGCCAGCACCGGCTCATTTCCGAGAGTACCGAAAGCTTGCACGATTGTGTCGACATCGCCGGCTTGCGATTCGAAGAGGCTCTGATTGCTAAATCCGGACAGGTCGAGGTTGGTCTTCAGCACGCGGAGGAGATAGGCGCGCCAGAGGTCGACGGAGGCATCCAAATCCGAGCGATGCTCTTTGAGGAATTGTCGCAATCCAGTCATGTCTGGGAACTCTTTCCCCAGAGGATGGCCGGCGACCCATTCGATTTGCCGCGGCATCAATCGACTCAGTTGCCCGCCGCTCACGCGCGCGATTGCCGGCAGCAACTTCTCTTGCACGACTGCCCGGAAGAGTTCGCTCTTTCCAGCGCCACGGCTGCCGACGACGAGGGCCACATCGGGGTCAAGGGCACGGCTGTGCTCGGCGACCGGGTAGAAGGTCTTAGAGAATGTGGCCGGGTTCTCGTTCTCCGCGATGCCGCTGCTGCCCATACTCGCCAGATCGCCCAGCAACACAATACGTTCTTCTTGTTGAAGGCGGCTCA
>Ga0247727_10019017_pt1 | contig 10705 bp, 7 predicted proteins | sample WisWelCaveWW1625_FD_202498 | JGI IMG/M metagenome (GOLD analysis project Ga0247727, IMG submission 202498) | Biofilm microbial communities from Wishing Well Cave, Virginia, United States - WW16-25 | ecosystem: Environmental > Aquatic > Deep subsurface > Groundwater > Cave microbial mat | place...
GCGGCAGATTGAGGTATACTTTTGGTAGAGATTGGGTTGAGATCATGTCTACAGTGATGATTGCCGGGGACGAGGCAGCGACGCGCAAGCGGCTTGAGACGGAACGGAGTTGTTAGTAAGAGTGCGACGAGCTCTGTCAGGAAGCCGGGCCCGTGGGGCGTCACTTCAGGTGCCCCACCAGGAGCTACATGACCCCAAGACCGGGAGGATCGACGCCAAGAGAGTGGCGGAGTTTTTGGGGATTTCGCTCGCGAAGCTCGCCGAGGCCCTCGAAGCAAACTACCCGACCGTACACAAGACACCGGCCGCGCCGGGCCTCCAGAAGGGTCTGCGTCCCATCAAGTGGAGCATCGAACTGATGTCAAGGGTCACGCGGAGTCCGGCCGATGCTCGGGCATGGCTGAACAACTCGCATCCGGACCTTGGGGGGCGAACGCCTATGGATGTGATCCTGAGCGGCCGGGCTGGCGCCCTTGTCACCCTTCTTGAGAATGCCCTGGCGGGGATTCCCTCCTGAACCCGTGCTGTCCGCGCACGATTTGCGCCGGGTTCTCCCGACCTTGCCTCGTGTTCCGATCCACGGGCCCTGGTATCGAACGATAGCCTTGGATGACGTTCTCAAGCCCCCGCCAGGCGCTCCGGTCGGCAGTCCGGTCCAGCCCCTCTGGCCGGGAGGTGCGCCAAGCAAGGGGGCCCGCTTCACTCCCAAGCAGACACGCCTCACGCCCAGGGGCAGAGTAGCAGGCTTCCGTAGCCTCTACCTCGCTCTGGATGAGATGACGCCACTTCTCGAAGTCACGGGCGTTCTGAAGCCGCCAAATAGTTCCATGCCGCTCCGCTTCGAGCCGCAGGTGCTGATGACGGTTGATGGGATCCTCACAGACATCTTGGACGTGACGGACAGGCAAGTGCAGATCGCCCTCGGGACCACCCTCCAGGAACTGACGGGGGACTGGGTTGTCCAGCAGGCCGACTATCTCGCAGGGAAGGGTCCCATGTCGCCGACACAGATTCTCGGGCAAGCCGCCTATGAAGTTGGAGGCATCGTGGGCCTGAAGTACAGTTCGTCAAAGAACGTCGCTGGCGGATCAGGCATCGTGGTGTTCTCGGACCGCCTGGCCCAAGGGAAGAGCTACCTGGAGGTGTTCAACAAGCCCAGTGGCGGTCTCCGGCAGCGCCTTCCCTAATGGGATCCTGGGGCGCACAGGCCAGCCGTTTTGGCAGGACGAATCCTGCGATCATTGGGTGCGGGGGCCGGAGGAGTTCGAAAAGATCGTTCCCTATATGATTCGACGGCACTTACCGAGCCGCGCGCGTCAGCAAGCCGTCGTTTCGAACTGTTTCGAACTTTTGCCACGGGCCACAATAGGCTCTCCTGGGCCCTTGCATTCCAGGGAAATCTAGTCTATATTAGAAAAAACAAATGGAATTCCGCGTTATTGCGCGGAACCTCCTGGTTGTCCTGTGTGCCATTCCAGGCCAAGCCCAGTTCGAGATTCGAGGTTCCCGGCTGTATCTGGAGGGAAGTCCCTTCTCGGTGCGGGGCGTGGGCTACAGCCCTACGCCGATCGGCGAGGTGGCGGGCGCGGACCTGCGGCTCTCCGGCTGCGTCTATGCCCGGGATCTCGGGCTGGCGGCGCGGGCGGGGATTAACACGGTTCGCCTCTACGGCCGCATCCCGGCCGTCGAGCGTGTCCTGTGGCAGGTTATCGAGCGCAATAACCTCTATGTTCTGGCCGATTTCCCCCTGGAACCCTATCACGATCCCGGAGCCACCCTCTCGCCCGACACGGAGGCCGGACGGGCGCTGCGGGCCAGGATCCTGAAGGACTTCCGCGAGTACGCCGCCCAGCTTCAGGGGCAGGCGAGGGTCCTGGGGCTAGTGTTCGGAAACGCGGTGGGGGAGGGCTACCACCGAAAGTTCGCCGGCCTGCCGCGAGACTACTACACGTTGGCCGAGGAGGCGGCGGTGGTTCTGCGCCAAGCGCTGGGAGGCTCGGCGCCGCTGTTCACCGTCGCGGTGGCGGATCTGGGCGACATCGGACAGCCGGCGCTCGGGACGCGCGATGCCGATTTGCCGAGCCTGTCGTTCTGGTCGGTGAATGTGTTTCGCGGGATCAGCTTTGACCGGTTCTTTGACGAGATCTGGCGGCGGACCGGCAAGGCGGCGCTCGTCTCCGAGTTCGGAATCGATGCTTGGGACAGCGGGAGACAAGTCGAGGACGCCGGCGCGCAGGCGGCCGGGCTCCGCAACTTGATCCGGCAACTCGGCCAGGAGACCGGGCGCGCCGGCTCGACCGTGCTCGGCGGAGTCTGGTTCTCCTGGAGCGACGAGTGGTGGAGGGGCGGAGCCGACGCGACCCGGCATGGGACCTTGGGCGTGGCGCGCGCCGGCTTTCCCGATGACACCAGCAACGCGGCCTGGTTTGGGCTGTTCGGCGTCACGGCGACCGACCTGGCCGGAGTCGACTCGCTGCGGCCGCGCCCGGCGTTCCAGGTTCTGGCTCAGGAGTGGGGGGGAAAGCTGCCCAGGGACTGGCCGCCCCCGGCCGCGCCCCGGCTGCGCCCGGGGGGCGTGGCGCAGGCTGACAGCTTGTCCGGCGCGATTGCGCCGGGCGCGCTGATTTCCCTGCTGGGAGAGAACTTGGCCGAGAGCCGGCGGCGCAGCTTGGAGAACGCGCTTCCCTACCAGCTCGACATGACTTCGGCCTGCGTGGGCGGGCGGCCGGTTCCGCTCCTGTCGGTCGACGCCGGCGAGGTGTTGGGCCAGCTCGCATGGGAAACGCCGCCGGGCGCCGCGCGGGCGCTGGTCTTCCATGGGGGCTTGGCCAGCAACACAGCGGCCGCCGAGGTGCGGGAGATTTCACCGGGCATCCTGGAACGGGGCGTGACGCAAGCGGGACGGCCCTGTCCGGTCAGCGTGAGCAACGGCGCGCGGCCGGGCGCGTATCTGGAAGTCTATGCCACGGGGCTGGGCCGCGCCGTGGGGGAAGTGGCCACCGGGATCGCGCCAAGCTTGGGCCTGCTAATCGAAACGGGGCCGCGGATCTTTCTCGGCTCGCGGGAGATCCCGCTGCTCTACGGCGGACTCGTGCCGGGGTTGATCGGGCTCTACCAGATCAACACGCGCGTGCCCGAGGATTTCCCGCCGGTCACCCCGGTGAGCCTGCGGCTGGTGGCTGGCGGGGCGGAAAGCAATCCGCACGCCTTGACGGTGCTCGCCGAGTCGGACCGGCCGGGCGTGGTCCTGGGGCCGGCGACGCTGAGCTTTCAGGTGCAGGCCGGAGGTCCCGGCCAGACGATCGAGCTTCCCATCGAGGGGCGGAACGGCTTTTGTGAGCTGGTGCGGTTCTCGACCATGGGCTTGCCGGAGGGGGTGACGGCGTCCCTGCCGGTCGGTTTTCCCGGGCAGCGCGTGCCGGTGACCGTTGAGGCCGCGCCGCAGGCCCGAAGCCACCAGCAGGCCTTCGGGCTGCTGAGCGCCCACTCCCTGGCGGCGGAGAATCCATCCGTCCCGCTGCAAGTGACGGTCTTGCCGAGCCGGGGCGACATTGCCTTTCGGGTGGTGTCGGGAGGCGCGCGCGCCGGACTCCTGGCCCGATTCGAAATGGCGGGCCGGGTATTGTACGAAGCCCGAGGCGGAGGTCCGGGACGAGGGTTCAGTTTTCTGGTCTTGAACGGGGCGACCGGGGTCCTGGGGCCGTGGCGGCGATTCGACACCTGGCAGTCGGAGGGCGAATCGGAGGAGATGGCTGACTACCTGGCCGCCCTGCCCGCCGGGACGGTAGTGCTGGGGGCGGTGGCCGACGAGGGCACGCTGCGACTGACTCCTCGAGCGCGCGCCGCCGTGAGGGGGATCCTTCACTCCGAGTTCATCGACCGGCTCCAGTACCAGGATTCGTGGGCGATTATCGCGCGGGTGGGCGCGGCACAGGTCATCGCCGAAGGCTGGTCGACGAGCCGGCAGGTGACTCTGGAACGGGTGCTGACGTTTCCGATGCCGTAACCCCAGAACCTCTAGGGGTTAAGAGGCCGTCTCCGGCTTCATCAACAGACGCCGCTGCAGCTTGCCCAGCACAGTACGCGGCAATTGCTCGACGGCAATAAAGGCCCGCGGCACCTTGAACGACGCCAGGCTGCGCCGGCAACGCGCCTCCAGCTCGGCGGCGTCGAACGATCCCTGGGGCACGATATAGGCGACCGGCGCCTGGCCGCGCACGCGGTCCGGGGCTCCGATCACCGCCGCTTCGGCCACGCCCTCCTGCTCCTGGAGGAATTCCTCGATCTCCCGTGGATCGATGTTGAAGCCGCCCGACAGGATCAGATCGTCGAGGCGGCCGTGCAGGGTGTAGTAGCCGTCGGCCGAGCGCGACGCCAGGTCGCCGGTGCGGAACCAGCCGCCGTCGAAAGCGGCCCGAGTGGCCTCCTCGCGTCTCCAGTAACCTGCAAAAACGTTGGGACCGCGGACCTGGACCTCTCCGATCCCGGCCTCCGGGACCGGCCGGCCATCGCCCTCCACGAGCCGGATAGAAACGCCGGGCAGGGGGCGCCCGACCGAGCCCGGCCGCCGCTCTCCCACATAGGGATTGCTGATGTTCATGAGGGTCTCCGTCATCCCATAGCGCTCCAGGATCACGTGTCCAAAGCGGGCCTGAAACTGCTCCAGGGCGCGGGCGGGAAGCGGGGCCGACCCGGAAACGAACAGGCGCATGAAGCCGCCGATCCGCCGCGCCGCCTCCTCGGGGATCTCCAGCAGCCGCTCGTAAATGGCGGGGACGCCGAAGAACAGCGTGGGCCGGAAAGCGAGGAACGTCTCCGCCGCCGTCCGCCGGTCGAAGCGCTCCAGCAGACGCATGCGGCACCCGCTGAGCAACCAGGCAGGGAGGCCGTTGCCCAGGCCGTGGACGTGAAACAACGGCAGACACAGCAGGAAACGATCAGCGCTCGAAACTTTCCAGCAGGTCACCAGGTTCAAGGCGTTGGCGGCGAAGTTGTGGTGGGTCAGGACGGCGCCCTTGGCGGCGCCGGTGGCGCCGGAGGTGTAGGCGATGGCGGCGGGCGCCTCCCCTTCGAGAGCGACCGGGAGGCGTTCGGCCGGGAGCGCGGCTGCCTCCCGTTCCAGATCCGAGGCCTGCCACACCGAGAGGCCGGCGGCCAGCGAGCCGGCGGCAACGACCGCCGACGGATCGGCGTCGGTCAGGAGGTGGGCCAGCTCGCGCTCGCGGTAGAGGATGTTGATCGGCACGAACACGACGCCCAGCTTCACGCAGGCCAGGTAGAGATCGATCAGCTCGAGCGAGTTCGGCAGGTAGACGCAGAGCCTGTCGCCGGCGCGCAGGCCGCGATCCTGGAGCAGGCGGGCCATCTGGTTGCTGCGCGCGTCGAGCTCCCCGAAAGTGTAGGTATCCAGCCGCCCCTCCGGTCCGGCGCACTGGAGCCCGGGCGAGTCGCGGCGTCCCCGAAAAGAAAGGTCGAACAGTTCGGCGAGGTTCATGTGGCCGGCGTCAAATCTTGAAAAAGATCTTCCGCCGGTAGAACCAGTAGCAGATGTACCACATGACCAGGAGCGCCAGGGTGGCCTGGGCCACCGGGGCCAGGAGGCCGAGGAAAGCGAAACGCCGGGTGAAAACGGCGAGCGACTGATCCAGCCAGCCGTAGAGCGCCTGATCCACCGAATAGATGAAGATGGAGTTCATCCCCACCACGGCCAGGGGGAAGGCTGCCCGGCGGAGTCCCCGGACCTCCACCAGCCAATAGAAGCCCAGCAGCGCCAGGAATACCCATCCGGCGCTGGCCAGAGTGAACGACGCGGTCCACAGCCGCTTGACCAGGGGATTGAACGGCTGGAGCGCCACGCCGCCAAGAAAACACGCCGCGGCGGCCCCGGCCAGGGCGTCCATCTTGTAACCGTGGCCGCGCTTCCCCATCAACAGGCGGGCGGCCCAAGCGCCGAACAATGTCGTCACCGTGCTGCTGAGGAAGTTGATCGTGACGTAGTAACCGGAATAATTCTTGCCCAGGACGGCGTGGTCGATCACGGCGCCGATATTGCCGGTCTTGGAAAAAGGGCCGTCGGGACCGGGGAACAGGACGAACAGCGCCCAGTGGCCGGCCAGAAGCAGCGCCGCGACCAGCGCCTGGGCGCGAAAACGAAGCCGCAGAATCAAGAAGCACAGCAGGTAGGTGAAGGCGATCTGCGACAGCACGTTGATGAGCTGGAAGCTCAGGCGCTGGCCGGAGATCGAGATCAGGACCTGGCTGAGCACCACGAGCAGGAAGGCGCGCCGCGCCGCGTGCCGGAACAGCTTGCCGAACGCGGCCCCCTCCGCCTGGCGGCGGGCGAAGGCAAAGGGCATGGCCATCCCCACCATGAACAGGAAGGCTGGCTGGATCAGATCCCAGGAAGCCATGCCTTCCCATTCCACGTGCTGGAACTCGCGGGCGACCCAGGCGAAAAGCGGATCCTTCTTCAGGGCTGGGAAACCGAAGCCGTGGGACACCAGCACCAGCATGATGAAGCCGCGGTAGGCATCCAGGGAAAGCAAACGGCCGCCGGGCGCCTGCTCGGAGGTCCGCCCCGCCGCCGGTTGGACCAGAATCCGCTCGAGGGTTGCCGCCATGGCGCACCTCGATTATGTTCCACCGGCCAGCCTTATGGCAAGCGGGAAACAGCGCGGTCCGGCAACAGCGCCCAGAGCGTATAGATACCTAGAGCGGTCCCCAGCGGGGGGCGGAACAGGGCGAGGCAGGCGGCGATCAACGCCGGGACACGGGCCCAGGGACGCCGCTCCAGAAGCCCGATGCCCGCGGCTATGCCCAGGATCGCGATGGCCAGCGACCAGGCGCCGTAGGCGGTCAGCGCGGCCGGCACGACTCCGCCCAGACCCCAGCCGTCCAGCCAGCCGCCAAACCAGTCCCGAGCCAGCCATCCGACCGCTCCGATGCCCGCCACACGAGCCCCCGAACCAAGCAGTCGAAGCGCCGAATAAGCCAGCCAGAAGATCCCCAGCAGGCGCAGGTGGCGGGCCAGGCCGCTTCCAGCCGGCGGCGCCGGCGGGACCGCCCCGAGGACCTGCTTCCCGCACCCCTGGCAGAAGCTTTGCGCCGGCTCCAGTTTCGCGCCGCAGTGGTTACAGAACATCGTTCTCCCGTGAGCGGTCCAGGCCAACCGCGCGCACTGGCTTGCGCGCCCGGTCCTGTTCCAGCAGCTTTTCCATCACCTGCCTGCCCACCCGCACCGAGATGTCGAGCTCGGCGCCGCGCTCCTCGACCATGACGCTGTCGAGAATCGAGAGGACCTCCGGCTCCTTCTGGGAGGCGGCCAGGCGCCCCAGGGCCACGAACCCGCGAGCGGCGTCGGCCAGAGTCTTGGCGTCCTGGGCGGTGCGGCAAGCCCCGGCGGCCCGCAACGCGACCCCGTCGGTCAGATCCACGGCTACCGTCGAGCTCTGCATGGAACTGAAGATGCGCCCCAGATTCGAGCTGGGGCCTGCTTGCTGCTGCCCGGCGATCGACGCCATCTCTCCTGGGGCCTGGGAGACAGCCCAGATCTGTCCCGAACCGCTGACGCTCCGGGCGCGGGAGATCAGGTCCGTGTTGTCGAGCAGGCTCGGGCCGCCGCCGAGCTTCCGGTCAATCGCCCTTAGAACCGCCGCGCGGGCGCCGGCCAGGGCGGTGCGTTCGTCCAGGAAGACGAGAACGCCGCGGTCAGCGGGTCGCTTGCGCTCGCCATCGAGCGCGAAGACCTCCAGGCCGCGGTAGTTCTCGACGGTGGCCTTCTTCTCGCGAAACTCGCGGCCCAGGCTGGCCGCATCGAACCGGCCGCGCCCCACCGCCAGGAACTGGGAATCGCCCCGGCGGACGACGCCGGGCTGTCCCGCCCAGGTGGCGATCAGCAGCTCCTCAACGTCGCGGCGCGGGTCAAACCCGGTGCGAGCCGCCAGCTCATCGAGCTCGCGGCCGCTGTGCTCTTCTATGTATCGGTACAACGGCGCGCGCTTGACTCCCTCGACGTCGACCCCGACCAGCGTGTTCGTTTCCGCAGGCAAGAGCGCCAGAAGCGTCCGTTCCAACGCGGCCGACTGCGCGCTGGCCCTCCGCTCCGGCTGGACCAGACTGACCACCACCAACGCCGCGGCCGCCAGCGCCGTCCCGCTAAGAATCAGCTTGCGCATGGATCCTCCCCTTCAAATAGCTCAACGTTGGAGACCCCCGAAATGTTCCATCGGCAGCGCGAGATTCGCCGGGGCCTGCCACGCCAGCGCGTAGTTGTCCCCCCGGGGACCGGCGCCGGCGTTCAGCACCCCGGTCAGCGGATCGATCAGAATGCCCGAAGTCGCCCCTCTACCTGATCGACGACCGCGCGCAACCAGCGCAGGGCCTGTCCGGCTGCTTCGGACAGGCCCTGGGATTGTGTACACGGTTTGTGCTACATTGATTTATGGAGTTTGAGTGGGACGAAAAGAAACGCCAGACCAATCTCGCCGTGCATGGCATCGACTTTGAGGACGCCATCGCCATTTGGGAAGGGCCGGTTCTGGAAGTTCCGTCCGCTCAGAGTCATCATGGCGAGGAACGGCTTCTCGCCATCGGCCGGTGTCAGGGCAGGGTGGTTGCCGTAGTCTTCACATGGCGGGCCGGCAAGAGGCGGCTGATTTCCGCCAGAGTAGCGAGGATCGATGAACGAAACAATTACCAGAAGGCGATTGAGCGAGAGGCGGAAGGGTAAGACAGACTGGAACCGTGTCGATGACAGGGCAGAGAAAGCCCTTAAACTTGCCATCGCCGCAGACCCGGACGCGGATGTTCCCAATGCCGATTGGACGCGGGCGCGTCTCGTCATGCCGCCACGGAAGGAATCCATTCATCTGCGGCTTGATCCCGATGTGCTCTCCTGGTACAGGCAGCAAGGCCATGGATACCTGACACGTATGAACGGTGTGCTCAGGGCCTACATGGATGCCCACCGCCGGCGATAGCCACCGCCCGGGATGGGCTCACCAGGCCAGCGCGTAGTTGTCCCCGCGGGGATCAGCGCCGGCGCTGAGGACCCCGGTCAGCGGATCGATCAGAATGGCCGAAGTCGCCCCCAGCGACCACGGACCTCGCAGTGCTACCTTGTGTCCGCGGTTCTCCAGCTCCCGGCGGACCGCCTCCGCCACGCGGTCCTCCAGGCCCACCTCCCCGGTCTTCATGCCGTGGGGGAACGTCGAGGCCGGGAAGCTGGAGGTGGTCCAGCGCGGGGCCTCGATCGCCGCCTGAATGTTCATCCCGAACTCGACCACGTTCAGAAAGGTCTGCAGGATCCGCAGGCACTGATCGTCCCCGCCCGGGCTGCCCACCGCCAGAAACGGCTTCCCGTCTTTCAGGATGAGGGTTGGACTCAGCGTGCTGCGGGGCCGTTTCCCGGGCGCCAGGGCGTTGGGGTGTCCCGGATCGAGCGAGAAGTAGTCCCCGCGGCAATTGAAGCTGAACCCGAGATCCCCCATCACCACGCCGGTTCCGAAGCCGGAGTGCAGGCTGGGGGTCCAGGAGATGGCGTTTCGCTGCCGGTCAACCACCGCCAGATAGCTGGTGTCCCCCTCGTGGTCGGCCTCTTCCTGGCTGACCCGGATCGACGGCCGCTCGGTTTCGAAGCTGGACATGTGTTTTCCCGGCTGGCCCGGACGGAGCTCATAGGAGGCCCGGGCCATGTCGATCAGGGCTCGGCGCTCCACCGTGTAAGGCTCCGAGAGCAGGCCGGCGAAGGGGATGCGGACAAAGTCGGCGTCGGCCAGGTAGGCCTCCCGGTCGGCGAAGGCCAGCTTGACGGCCTCGATCCCGGCGTGGATGTAGTCGGCGCTGTTGTGCCCCATCGCCTTCAGGTCATAGCCGCGCAGCATGTTCAAGGTGAGGAGCTCGGCCGGGCCTTGCGTGGCCGAGGGGTTCTTGTAGACCTGGTAGCCGCGATACTCGGTCGCGACTGGCTCCTCCACCTTGACCTGATAGCGCGCGAAGTCGTGGTAGCGAAACAGTCCCCCGCTGGTTTCGGAGAACTTGGCCATCTGCCGGGCGATGTCGCCTTTATAGAAGCGGTCTCGGGCGGCCTGGAGGGCGGCCCGGCGGCCTTTTCCTTTGGCCCGGCGCTCGGCCTCGACGAGCATCTTGAGGGTTCGCGCCAGATCGGGATTGCGGAAAACCTCTCCCGCGCCGGGCGGGCCGACCGGCGGCGCGTACACCTTGCTGGAGGTCGGGTATTGGCGAAGCTTCTTGGTCTCGCGGATCGCGCGGGCCAGGCCTTCGCTGAGCGGAAAGCCCAGCTCGGCGAGCTCGATGGCCGGCGCGAGCGTTTGGGCGAAGGTCATGGTTCCCCAGCGGTCGAGCAGAACGTACCAGGCGTCGACGACGCCGGGGACGGTGCCGGCCAGCAATCCTTCGTTCACCGGAATCTTGCCCTGGGCGTGGCGCTGATACCAGTCGATGGTGGCCAGCGCCGGGGCCGTGCCGCCGGCGTTGATCGAGAAAACCCGCTTCGATTTCGCATCGTAGACCAGGAGGAAGGCGTCGCTGCCGACGCCGGTCGAAGCGGCGTCGGTGACCGCCAGGGCGGCCTGGCACGCGACGGCGGCGTCAAAGGCATTGCCGCCGGCGCGCAGGATCCGCTCGGCGACCTGCGCGGCCTCCGGTTTGCGGGTCGAGACCGCGTACTGGGTGCCGCGAATCACCG
>Ga0247727_10019018_pt1 | contig 10704 bp, 7 predicted proteins | sample WisWelCaveWW1625_FD_202498 | JGI IMG/M metagenome (GOLD analysis project Ga0247727, IMG submission 202498) | Biofilm microbial communities from Wishing Well Cave, Virginia, United States - WW16-25 | ecosystem: Environmental > Aquatic > Deep subsurface > Groundwater > Cave microbial mat | place...
AGCCCTGCGCGCTGGCCGACAGTTCTTCATACGCGGCAGCCCGGCCGAAGTTGCAGCCGGAGTAGCGCCGCGGGCGGGGTTCCCGTCGGGCGGAAGGACCGCAGCGGGTTTGCAGACCCTCGCCTTACCACTTGGCCATTGCCGCCTGCCGGACGCTGCGCCCCCACCGGGTGGGTGGTCAGATTCCGACCGGTAGCGCTGGGTCGCCCTGATCAATGAAGTCTGAGAGGAGCCATCTTCCGGAGAAGACCGAGCTTCGGATCCACGACTACGTCGATGTCGGCGTCCCCCTTCTTGAGAGGATGTTCCAGAAGCGGCTCAGGGGGTATCGCGCGATGGGGCATCTCACCGAAATCAAACCACCCGTCGAGAAACGATCTGGCCCCTCTCGTGAAAGGCATCCTCAAGTTGGCTAGCAAGCGGAATCTCGCCAATCGTTCGCAGTTGCTCTGAGAGTTCTGGCCGCGACGCCGGGTACACGTGGTGCTCTGCGAGTACCGCGTGGGCCAGGAGCGTGAGATATGAGAGATTGAGTTCCGCAGCTGCCGCTTCGTCCCCCATTTCTCGCACTGCGTTCAAATGTCTCGCCACTTTGGCAGCCCGGCGACGCGCAAGAGTGGGATCCGGTAGCGGGACCTTGTCGAGCCAAATCCGAACAAGCTCACTCCAGGTTCCGCTTCGATCGAAGACCGCCTTCCCGAATCTCACCGCCCATCCAAGAAGAGGATGCCCAGAGGATAGTTCAGCCTCAAGGTGTGCGACTTCAAAGGCGCGAACGTCGACTTCGATCGGAGCCTTGTAGCGAAATTGCTTGCAGTCCCTGCAGATTACGACGAGGTCCAGATCATCGCTTCGCACGTTACTTCGCACTGTTGATCCTACAGCGACGAGAGCAAGGACGTTGTTATCCCTAACGATGTTGCCTCCGAAGTTCTCGAGCCATCGTCGTGTAGCCGATGAGGGCCATCGTCGAATGACGCTGCTGTCGATCCCGGTCTGATTCGCCGTGCTATCCAGTGTCCTCACCCCCCCGGACTGATGAGACCCGAGACGGCCTCGACGTATTCCTCTACCTCTATCGCGATCCGCTCTGGATCCATTTCAGGTGCCTCGACGTCTCCGTATGCTTCGCTCTTCCGCAGGGTGTTGAGGTCTCGGAGGAGGTCAGCAATGTCCGGAAACCCGTGCTTGGAATGTAGAGTTTCTGCCGCCTGGACTCGGAGACGGTGTTCGGCTTTGACCGGAATGCCATGATGGATGGCCGCGGCGTCGACTGCTGCCTCCAGACAATAGAAGCCGTAAAGGGCAAGGTCCGCCCATTCTGGTGGGTCCCAGGCGACTTGCACCCTCTTCAGATGCTTCTTTGCGAGTTGTAGCTTCTCAGCGGCAGTGGTCACAGATCCAACACGGCTCAAGCCTGCCCGAACGCGTCAGAGGCATACGCGTGGGGGCATACACGTCCCTTCCCGGGATGGCTGTGATCGGGGTCACGTCACGCACAAGGAGCACTCCGATCGCAGGCGAGGATACCAGACGCTGGCAGGCAAGCCACGCGCGGCCTGACAGCCCTTCGCCGAGTGATTCCCAGCGCGCTCGAACGCACGCCAGGCCAGCTTGCGCGGGCCTGGATCTTCGCGCATCTTGGGGCGCCACCTTCCCCACGCTCGTGCCCACCCGAGGCCAGGATCATGGCTCCCGACTTCATCTACACCATGAAGGACCTCCGCAAGGTGGTCCCTCCCAAGCGCGAGATCCTCAAGGGCATCTGGCTGTCCTTCTTCTACGGCGCCAAGATCGGCGTGCTGGGCTTGAACGGCGCCGGCAAGAGCTCGCTCCTCCGGGTCATGGCAGGCATGGACCAGGAGTTCATCGGCGAGGCCTTCCTCGGCAAGGGCTACACCGTGGGATTCCTGCCCCAGGAGCCGCAGCTCGATGCCCGGAAGACCGTGCTCGGCAACGTCCAGGAGGGCGTGGCCGCGAAGATGCGGATCGTCGACCGCTGGAGCGAGATCAGCACGAAGTTCGCCGAGCCGATGGGCGACGACGAGATGGCGAAGCTCATCGAGGAGCAGGGGAAGGTTCAGGACCAGATGGACGCCGGCAATCTCTGGGACCTCGACCGCCAGCTCGAGATCGCGATGGACGCCCTGCGCTGCCCCCCGTCCGACGCCGAGGTCACGAAGATCTCGGGCGGCGAGCGCCGCCGGGTGGCGCTGTGCCGGCTGCTGCTCTCGAAGCCCGATCTTCTCCTGCTCGACGAGCCCACCAACCACCTCGACGCCGAGTCGGTGGCCTGGCTCGAGCGCTTCCTCAAGGAGTACACCGGCACCGTGGTCGCGGTCACCCACGACCGCTACTTCCTCGACAACGTGGCGGGCTGGATCCTCGAGCTCGACCGCGGCGCGGGCATTCCCTGGGAGGGCAACTACTCCTCGTGGCTCGGGCAGAAGAGGACGCGCCTCGCCCAGGAAGAGAAGCAGGAGTCCGCGCGCCAGCGCACCCTCGAACGCGAGCTCGAGTGGGTGCGCATGGCTCCGCGTGCGCGCCAGGCCAAGGGCAAGGCGCGACTCGCCGCCTACGAGAAGATGCTCGCTGAAGAGGGGCGCGAGAAGATCGAAAACGTCGAAATCTACATCCCGCCGGGACCCAGGCTAGGCAATGTGGTCATCGAAGCCGAGAAGCTCCGCAAGGGCTACGGCGACAACCTCCTGATCGAGGACCTGTCGTTCAAGCTTCCTCCGGCGGGGATCGTGGGCGTGATCGGGCCCAACGGGGCGGGCAAGACCACCCTCTTCCGCATGATCACCGGGCAGGAGAAGACCGACGCCGGCTCGCTCCGGATCGGCGACAGCGTGAAGCTCGCCTACGTTGACCAGAGCCGCGACGCGCTCCCCCCCGACGCCAACGTGTGGGAGGCGATCGCCGAGGGACAGGACACGCTCACGCTCGGCAAGCGCACGATGAACTCGCGCTCCTACGTGGCGGGCTTCAACTTCAAGGGCGCCGACCAGCAGAAGAGGGTCAAGGAACTCTCGGGCGGCGAGCGCAATCGTCTCCACCTCGCGCGCATGCTCAAGAGCGGCGCCAACGTCCTCCTGCTCGACGAGCCCACTAACGACCTCGATGTGGACACGTTGCGCGCTCTCGAAGAAGCTCTGCTCGAGTTCGCCGGCTGCGCGGTGGTCATCTCGCACGATCGCTGGTTCCTCGACCGCGTCGCGACCCACATGCTGGCCTTCGAGGGCGATTCGCAGGTGGTGTGGTTCGAAGGCAACTACCAGGATTACGAGGCCCACCGGCGCCAGCGCCTGGGCGCCGAGGCCGACCAACCACACCGGATCAAGTACAGGAAGCTGGTGCACAGCTAGCCTGGACTCCGCTACCCTCCCCCCACGCTGTCCCGAACCGGAACCCGGAGGAGACCTCCATGAACACGGTCGTGAAGGCAGGACTCGTGTTGGGCTTGCTGTGCGAGGTATGGACCTACCTGATGGGCTTCACCGGCTGGTACAAGGACCCGGCGCTCATGAATCTCTTTTACGTCGTGATCGCGATCGAGGTGGGGGTGCTGATCTGGGCTTTGCGCCAGACCGCCGCCCAGGGCCGCAAGTACGGGGGCCAGGTGGCCGCGGGTACGTCGGTCTCCGCCGTTGGGGCGGTCGTCATCTTCGTGGGCTCAGTGCTCTTCACGGCGGTGGTCTTCCCCGACTATTTCCAGGAGCTGGCAGCGATCCAGGAGCAGATGATGGCCGATCAGGGCCTGAGCGAGGAGCAGATCCGGCCAGTGTTGGACGCCCAGGCCGCCATGTCCACCCCGGTGATCAACGCCCTGATCGGGTCGGTCATGACCGTGATCACGGGGTGTCTGGCCTCGCTGGTGATCGGCGCCTTCGTCAAGGCCAAGTAGCTCGGGCCGCGCGGGCGCCCGTGTGCCCCGGACGCCCGCGCCTCGCCTCCCCTTGGCCGCCCCCACGACACGTTTCGATCCCCTGGCCTACCGGGATCCGCATCCCCGCCCGGCCCTGATCCGGGCGCTCGGCCCGATCAACCACCATCTGGTGCTGCGCAGACTTCTCAAGGTCCGCCGGCTGGACCTGCCGGCTGCCGACCTCGCGCGCCTGCGCGCCGCAGTGAACCCGGAGACGGTCGCGTTCCTGGGGCCGAATCATCCGGAGTTCATGACCGACTGGATGATCGACAAGGAGATCTCACGCCTGTGCTCGCCCCTGATGGCGCACTGGGCATCGTGGGAGATCGTCAACCTCAACCCGTGGGTCCAGGCGTTCTGGCTCGACAACAACCTGATCTCGAACGCACCCGGCGGCGGCGGCAAGGAGTATTCGGTCCGCTGGGCCCTCCAGGGGCACGGCGTGCTGCTCCATCCCGAAGGCACCGCGACCTGGAACGGCGATCGCATCGGACCCCTGGTGCCCGGAATCGTGGACATGGCGTGGGAGGCGTGCGGGCGGCTGGCCGGGCGCCACGAAGCCCGATCCGTGTTCGTGGTTCCGCTGTTGTGGAAGCTGCGTTTCACCGCGGATGTTTCATCGCAGCTCCATCGCGAGATGGCGCTCATCGAGCGCCGGCTCCGACTCCCGGCTTCGGGAACCGCAACGGTCGAGGCCCGCTTCGCCCGGCTTCAGAAGAATGTCCTGGCATGGCGCTACGAGCGTTTCGGCCACCCGCGGCCCGCGGGCCGCGTTTTCGCCGATCGCGAGTTCTTCCGGCTCCAGGGCGCTCTGGCGAATCGGCTGCTCGACGAGCTGCGCGAACGCTACGGTGAGAGCGACGAGGAGCTGACGCGCACGCTCCACGCCCTCCGACGCGCAATTCGGAAGAGAAAGTCCACCGACCCCGAGGGTGCCCGGCGCGACCGCTCTATGATGGAGGAGATCGAGCGGCTCCATCGGTTCAAGCCCGAGCTCTACGACCGCGCCACACTCACCCAGGAGCAGATCGCGGAGAATCTCAAGCAGATCCGCTCGGCGCTGGTGCGGCGCGGCTGGAGGAACGCGATGCACAACCTGGTGCCGGTCTCCGTGGCGCCCCGGGTGGCCCACGTCCGGATCCCGGAGCCGCTGGCGGTGAGCGAGTCCTTCTCCAGCGCGAATGCCGAGTCGGCGAAAGGCCGGCTGCTGGCCGCGCTGCGCGATCGCATGCAGGGTGGGCTGGACGCCCTGAACGCGGAGATCGCTCCGTCGGTGGATCGGTTCCGCCGCCCCAACCCGCTGTGGACGGGCGCGCGCGACTGAACCGTGTCAGCGGTCGCTCTCCCAGCCTATTCCGGTGGTGAAGTGAAGTGCCAGGTTGGGCACCCGGGCGCTCCCCTCGGCCACCGGCACGCGCGCGAGCGACAGGGTGAGGCGGATCTCGGCCAGCGCGTAAACTCCCCCGCCGGGCGCGCCGGTCACCGAGCCGAGCGCGCCGGCCGTGGGGCCCGAGAGGTAATACCCGGTCCCAAGAAGACCCTCGCGTTCGTCGAGACGAAGCCCTCGAATCTCGCTCTCCGGATGAGCCGCGACGAGGCCCGCGCCGGCCCCGGTCCGGACCCCATTCTCCCGGAACAGTCGCTGCACGGTGAGCAGGTTGTAGCCGTGCGAGATCGCGAAATCGCCGACCTCGGGAGGGCGGTTCTGCAGGTAGAGCTTGTGGTGCGTGAGATCGAGCGCCCAGGCTCGGTCCCCCTCCCACCTCGCGACGCGGGCGACGTAGTAGAGCGGCCGCTCCAGCGCCCGCGTCCTCCAGCGCGCGGGGAACGCCAGGTCCGGGTGCCCGCGCTGCCGGATCACGAGTGGAAGCGGAAGGTTCCACGCGGTCCCCAGGTGGGCTTCGAGGGCCCATCGCGGGCCGCCTTCGGCCCGCCCCGGCGACAACAGGATTGCCAGGGCCAGAACCAACCCCGAGAGGGTGCCATGCCGCGTTCGCGCCCCCCGGGGCCGCGCCCGGTGTCCGGGCTGGGGCTCCCAGCCCGGTTTGTCATAGGATGCCGTCAAGTCGCGTCGTCCTCGGTCTGGAACGTACGACACTCTCTGAAAGGGAGTTTCCATGCGATGCCGTCTTCTCATCGGGTTGCTGCTGCTGCTCGCGGCACCGCCCTCGTGGGCGGGAGTCTTCCCCTACACGTACGAGTCGAACACCCTCGACAACGGCCTCAAGGCCATCCTCATCCCGATGCCGGGAACCGGGCTGGCCTCATTCTACTCGGTGGTGCGCACCGGCAGCCGTGATGAGGTCGAGCCCGGCCACACCGGGTTCGCCCATTTCTTCGAGCACATGATGTTCCGCGGCACGGAAAAGTATCCGGGTCCGGTCTACGACCGGATCGTCACATCCCTCGGCGCGAGCGGCAACGCGTACACCACCGACGACTACACCTGCTACTACATGACCGTGGCGGCCGCCGATCTGGAGAAAGTCGTGGAACTGGAGGCCGACCGCTTCCAGAACCTGTCGTACAAGGAGCCCGAGTTCCAGACCGAGGCCGGCGCGGTCTACGGCGAGTACCGCAAGAACCGCACCCAGCCGTTCTCGGTGATGTTCGAAGCCATCCAGGACAGGGCCTTCGACGTCCACACCTACAAGCACACGACCATCGGCTTCGAGAAGGACATCGCCGCGATGCCGACGATGTACGACTACTCGAAGAGCTTCTTCAAACGCTTCTACCGGCCCGAGAACGCGGTGTTGATCGTGACCGGAGACTTCGATGCCAAAGCGGTGATGGCGCTCATCCGCCAGCACTACGGCAACTGGAAGAAGGGCTACCAGGCCCCCGCCGTCCAGGCGGAGCCGGAGCAGCAGGGTGAGCGCTCGGTGGAGGTGGCCTACCAGGGCCGCACGCTGCCGATGGTCACCGTCGCATGGAAGGGCCTGGGCTTCGATCCCTCGAGCAAGGAGCTGGCCGCGGCCGCGCTGCTCGCAGACCTGACCTTCGGCGAGACCAGCCCGCTCTACCGCGAGCTGGTGCTGGAGAAGCGGATGGCGCAGAGGCTGTTCCCGGGCTTCCGGCTCAGCCGCGATCCCGGCCTGTGGGCGGTGTCCGCCATGGTCGCGGGCGAGCAGAACGTCGAGGCGGTCAAGACCGCCATCGATCAGGCCGTCGCGCGCATGCAGGAGACGCCGCCGTCGGCCGAAGATCTGGAGGGGCTCAAGCGCCGCCAGCGCTACAGCTTCGTGATGGGCATGGACACTCCCGATCGCGTGGCCTCGGGTCTGGCCCGCTTCGTGGCCCTCTCGGGCGGCATCGAGTCGGTGGAGGCGCTCTTCACCGCGATGGAGCTGGTCACTCCGGAGGACATCCGCGCGGTGGCCCGCAAGTACCTGACCCCCGCGCGCCGGACGGTGGCGGTGCTGAAGGGGGTGCAGTCATGAGAGACCGCTTCCCGATCTGCATCGCACTCCTGGTCCTGACGCTTGCCCTCGCCGCTGCGGCGCCGGCCGCCGCGCAGGCCCCGCGTCTCGCGAACGAGCCCGTCCTGCTCCCGGTGGCCGCTGATCCCACGGTGGCGTTCAAGGTCGCCTTCACCATCGGATCGCAGAACGATCCCGCGGGCAAGGAGGGACTGGCCTATCTCACCGGCACGATGATGGCGGAGGGCGCCACGAGGAAGCATGGCTATCCCGAGATCCTGAAGCTCCTCTACCCCATCGCCGCCGGCTACGGCGTGCGCGTGGACAAGGAGCTCGTGACCTTCTCGGGCCGCGTGCACAAGGACAACCTCGAGGCGTACACGGGGCTGCTGCTCGACGCCATCCGGGAACCGGCGTTCAACGATGGCGACTTCGCCCGGCTCAAGCAGCGCACCCGCGACTTCATCGAGAAGACGCTGCGCTACTCCTCGGACGAGGACCTGGGCAAGGCGGCCTTCTACGGCGCGGCGTTCGCGGGCACCCCCTACGCCCACCTCAACGCCGGCACGATTGCCGGGCTCGAGGCCATCACCCTCGACGACGTGAAGCAGTTCCATGCAAAGCACTTCACCCGCGAGACCGTCGTCCTCGCCATCGGCGGCGGCTACGAGCCGGCGCTGGTGGAGCGCATGCTGCGCGAGCTGGCCCTGCTCCCGGCCGGGAGGCCTGCCGCGGTCGCGGCTCCGACGGTGCAGGCCCCCGAAGGACGCCCGGTGATGATCGTGAGGAAGCCGGGGCCGGCGACCGCGATCAGCTTCGGCTTCCCGGTCGGCGTGAAGCGCGGTGAGCGCGAGTTCTACTCCCTGTGGCTCGCCAACTCCTGGCTGGGCGAGCACCGCAACTCCTCCTCGCACCTCTACCAGGTGATCCGCGAAGCGCGCGGCATGAATTACGGGGACTACTCCTACATCGAGCACTTTCCGGAGGGTGGGCAGCGTTCGGTCCCGCCGCCCAACGTGCCGAGACGCCGCCAGATGTTCGAGGTCTGGATCCGGCCGGTGCCCAACGATCAGGCTCTGTTCGCGCTGCGTGCCGCGTTGCGCGAAGTGGAGAGCCTCGCGAAGAACGGGCTGACGCAGGACCAGTTCGAGCTGACCCGCTCGTTCGTCTCCAAGTACTGCCTGCACTACGCGGTGAACACCGAGGACCGGCTCGGTTACGCCATCGACGATCGGATCTACGGCGTCAAGTCCCCGGGGCATCTCGAGGGCTTCCGGAGGAACCTGCCCAGGCTGACGCGCGAGGAGGTCAACGCCGCGATCCGGAAGCACATCCGGCCCGACCGCATGTGGGTCGCGATCGTGAGCGAGCAGGCCGACTCGCTGGCGGCGCGGATCGCCGCCGGCACCCCCAGCCCGATGTCCTACGGGAGCCCCAAGCCCGAGGAGGTGATGGCCGAGGACAAGACCATCGAGGCCTACCCGCTGGGCATCCGCCGCGAGCAGATCCAGGTGGTGCCGGTGGACGCGATGTTCGCGCGCTGAGTGGGCCGAGACCCGGCCAGCGGCCGCCGCATGATTTGACCGCGCTCCGCACGGTTCCTATTCTTCACGCGTGCCCATCGTTCAGATCGAAGCACCCTCCCAGGACCGTCGCCGGCGAAGCGTCGTGTGCCGGGTCGGCTCGGTTGCGGTCGGCGGATCCCACCCGGTCGTGGTGCAGTCCATGACCAACACCGACACCGAGGACGCTGCCGCGACCGCGGCTCAGGTGAAGCTCCTCGCCGAGGCCGGCTCCGAGATCGTCCGCATCACCGTCAACACGCGCGCGGCCGCCCGCGCCGTTCCCGAGATCCGGCGCCGCCTCGAGGACGCCGGCGTCACGGCCCCGCTGGTCGGCGACTTCCACTACAACGGCCACACCCTCCTCACCGAATACCCCGAGTGCGCCCGAGCGCTCGACAAGTACCGCATCAATCCCGGCAACGTCGGAGTCGGCGGACAGCACGACGAGAACTTCCGCCGCATGATCGAGGTGGCGGCCACGCACGGGAAGCCGGTGCGGATCGGGGTCAACTGGGGATCGCTGGACCGCGCGCTGCTCACCGAGCTGATGGACGCCAACGCCCGCCGCGCCGAGCCGCTCGAGGACCGCGAGGTGGTGCTGGAGGCGATGCGCGAGAGCGCCATGCGATCGGCCGCGCTCGCCGAGCGCTTCGGCCAGCCGCACGACGCCATCATCCTCTCGGCCAAGGTGAGCGAGGTCGCCGACCTGATCACCGTGTACCGGGAACTCGCCGCCGCCTGCGACTACCCGCTGCATCTCGGCCTCACCGAGGCCGGGCTGGGAATGAAGGGGATCGTCGCCTCCACCGCGGCGCTTTCGGTGCTGTTGTTCGAGGGCATCGGCGACACCATCCGCACCAGCCTCACCCCCGCGCCGGGCGGCGACCGCGCTGAAGAAGTGCGGGTGTGCCAGCAGGTGCTCCAGTCGCTGGGCATCCGCCGTTTCGCTCCGCAGGTGTCTTCGTGCCCGGGGTGCGGGCGCACCACCAGCACGTTCTTCCAGGAGCTCGCCGCCCAGGTCACGGCCCACATCCAGACCCGGCTCTCGCACTGGCGGCAGGTCCATCCCGGCGTCGAGGGGCTCCGCGTGGCGGTGATGGGCTGCGTCGTGAACGGCCCGGGCGAGAGCAAGCACGCCGATATCGGCATCTCGCTTCCCGGCACCGGCGAGGAGCCGCGCGCGCCGGTCTACGTGGACGGGAAGCTCAAGGTCACGCTCAAGGGCGAGACCATCGCCCAGGACTTTGCGCGTATCCTCGACGACTACGTGGCGGAGAGGTTCGAGAAGCCGGCGTAGCCCACCGCGGCGACGCGGCCCGGTCGCGCGCGAGCGAAAACGACACGGCCCGGTCGCGGAGCGCCGGGCCGTCGCTGTCGCTTCCTGCAGCGACTAGCGAAGCCGGATCGCGCTCCGGGTCATCTGCGCAGCGCCCACGCGAAGCGAGAGGAAGTAGAGCCCCGCCGGCAGCTCGCGGGCAGCGAACACCGCGCTGTGGGATCCCGCCGGCATCTGCGCGTCGATCAGGGTGCGCACCAGATGACCCGCCACGTCGTAGACGCGCAGCGACACGCGCTCGCTCTGCGGCAGGCTGAAGCGCACCGCGGTCTCCTGGTGGAACGGGTTCGGCCCCGCGCCCCGAAACTCGATCGCGCGCGTCAGGTCCGCCGGATGGGCCGCGTCCTCCCCGATCTCGGGACCGGTCAGCGAACGCGCCACCGGGCGTCCGTCGAGGAGGCTCGGGCGATAGATGGGAACGATACCGTCCATGCGCGTGTCCTGACCGGCGGT
>Ga0247727_10019019_pt1 | contig 10704 bp, 8 predicted proteins | sample WisWelCaveWW1625_FD_202498 | JGI IMG/M metagenome (GOLD analysis project Ga0247727, IMG submission 202498) | Biofilm microbial communities from Wishing Well Cave, Virginia, United States - WW16-25 | ecosystem: Environmental > Aquatic > Deep subsurface > Groundwater > Cave microbial mat | place...
CAGTCGTAAATCTGTTGTATCGTCACGTCTTCGATGATTACGTCTTTGTGTTGACGACGTAATTCCATCGCGATGGCGTACGTGGCTTCCCAGGTTAAGGTCATTTTTGTTTCATACGGTGGTTGAGTAGGCGGCGCTCGTCCGCCGTATCGAAACCACACCTTGTAAGTTCATTTATACTTATTATTGCTGGTTTCGACTGCTTGCGCTCAACCAGCAGAGTTTTCAAATCACTCTTCTCGATTATCAATCTGGGCGCGTTGCAGTTTGCCAGAATAATCCACGTAAATGGATTTCCATTCAGTGAATACTTCGAGCGCCGCTTGGCCCGCTTCGCGGTGTCCGTTGCCCGTGCCGCGCACGCCGCCGAACGGGAATTGAATCTCCGCGCCCGTCGTGCCGTGATTGATGTACACCAATCCTGTTGCGATGTCTCGCATGGCAGTAAAGGCGCGGTTGACATCCTGCGTAAATATCGAAGTGGATAACCCATATTTGGAACGATTGTTGACTTCGATGGCTCCTTCGAGCGACTCGACTTCGATGATGGAAAGCACGGGACCGAAAATCTCCTCCGCTTCCAACGTGGACCCGGGCTTGACTCCGTCGAATAAAGTTGGGGCGTAGAAGAAGCCTTTTCCACCAATATCCGCCACCGACGCGCCGACCAACGCCCGCGCGCCTTCTTTCTGACCGAGCTGGACATAGTTGTGGATTCGTTCCAATGCGGCTTTGTTAATAACAGGACCAACATCAATCTTTGGGTCAAGCCCATCGCCAAGCTTCAATTTCTTTGTTCTCTCAATCAGTGACTCTTTGACTTTGCTGGCGATTCCATTTTGAACGATGAGTCTGCTCGCGGCGGTGCAGCGTTGACCCGTTGTGCCAAACGCCGCCCAGAGAGTCGCGTCGGTGACGAGTTCGATATCCGCGTCGTCCATCACGATGATGGCGTTCTTGCCGCCCATCTCAAGCGAGACTTTCTTGTTCAAACGTGCGGCAGATTCAGCAATGACGCGTCCTGTTGTCGTTGAGCCAGTGAATGACAGCACGCGCACGTCAGGATGATTCACAAGCGCCTTGGCCACGTCCGCGCCTGGAGCCATGATGAGATTGAATACGCCCGCTGGCAGACCCGCTTCTTCAAACACTTTGACGAACGCGGCGGAGATGGCGGGAGTCTCTGGCGATGGTTTCCAAATAATCGTATTGCCCGCAACGAGCGCGGGGAAGATTTTCCACGATGGGACAGCAATCGGAAAATTCCAGGGAGTGATGAGTCCGACGACTCCTGCCGGGTCACGGACAGCCATGCCGAATTTATTGGGCATCTCCACAGGCGCGGTATAGCCGAGCAGACGACGTCCTTCTCCGCCCATGAAGTACGCCATGTCAATGGCTTCCTGCACGTCCCCGCGCGCTTCGGCAATCACTTTGCCCATGTCGCGCGTAAGCAGTTGTGAGAGTTGTTCCTTCTTTTGTTTGAGGATGTTGCCGACTTTGTAGAGCATTTCCCCGCGCAGTGGGGCTGGAACGAGCCGCCAGGATTTGAAGGCTTCGCTTGCGGCTGTTACTGCTGAATCCACATCGGCAATATCTGCTTGTGCAATATTTGCCACCAATTCTTCGTTGGCGGGATTAATTGTCGGGAATGAATTTCTTCCGTTGACCCACTTGCCGTTGATGTAGTTTTGGAATTCCATCGCTTCGACTGCGCTCCCGTTGGTCGCTCCGCTCAGCGCGAAGCAAAAAGATGAGGTGCGAAACATCACGAACATTTTGGATTATAGCACCTTGATAGGTAAAGTCAATTTAATTTCGTAAGAATATTTTTACGAAATTACGAATTTGTGTATAATCATCTCATGCCTGCGAAAACAGCCCGCCAGAGGGTGCTTGCTTACTTGAATAAGAATCGGCTTGTTTCCACGCGTGAGATTTCCCGTGCGTTGAAAATGTCTGCGCCAACGGTACGACATCATTTGCGATTGCTGGTTTCAGATGGCCGGTTGGAGATGTCGTCTTTGCGGAACCTAGAGGGAAGAGGCAGGCCCGAGAAGGTGTATTCCATTCCACGCGCGGCGATGGGAGATAACTTGTCAGCGCTGGCTGATGCGCTTTTGACGGAAGCAGGCACGAAGGTCAGAGTGGAGGCGTTGGCGAAGCGTTTAGCGGGCGAGTCTGATTTCGCGAGTCAACCAATTGCGAAGCGATTAAATCTCGGTGTCGAGAAATTGAATCAAATGAATTATCACGCGCGCTGGGAGGCAGGAGCAGATGGTCCGCGTGTCATTTTTGGTCATTGTCCGTATGCGGCGATCATCGAGAAGCATCCTGAATTATGCAAAATGGACGAGGCGATGTTGAAAGAGTTGATGGGGCAATCGGCGGAACAGTTATCGAAGATTGGGCGCGATGGAAGTTTGTCTTGTGTGTTTGTGATAGGGCGATAATGTCACTGCGAGCCTTCGGCGAAGGAGTCTCCTGTTGTGAGGGGATTGCGTCGCCGGACGAACGCCGTCTCGCAATGACATGTGCCAATGAATCAGCTGTCAAATCCAAGCCCCAGCCAATCCATCGCGCGTAGCCAGAGATTCTCGCGGCCCTGGTTCCGATCTGCTTGAGCCAGTGACCAGCGCGAGAAGTTGATGCCGATGGAGCGCAACGGTTCGGGCGGAAACGGAATCGGTTTGGCGCGGACGAATTCGAGCGTTGTACGTTCAGTATTTTTGTTATCCAAAATATCGAGCATGACGCGCGCGCCGAATCTTGTTGAGCCGACACCGTTGCCCGTGTAGCCCATGGCATAGGCAGTTTTGCCATGATGTGCCGTTCCCCAAAATGGACTGAAGCGCGAGCAGGTATCAATTGCGCCACCCCAGGCGTGGGTGAAGCGAATCCCTTCCAGTTGGGGAAAGGCTTGGAAGAAGTGTTCAGCTAATCGAGAAAATGAAGCGGGGTTATTTTCCAGATGCGGGCCGAAGCCGTTGTTCCAATAATAGACGGCGTCATATCCACCCCATAAGATACGCCCGTCTTTCGTTGTGCGAAAATAATGGAACTGATTGTTTCCATCGCTTAATCCTTCACGCCCATGCCAGCCGATGGAATCCCGTTGCGAAAGGGAGAGTGGTTCGGTCATCAGCGCGTAATCATAAACAGGAACAACGTAATACGAGATGCGTTTGAGTAAAGGCGGGAACGCGTTTGTGGCAAGCGCGACTTTGTTCGTGCGGATCTGCCCGTGCGCGGCGGTATGGGCAACAATGTGATTCTTTTGTTCGACAAGTTTTGTGACGGGCGTATTTTCGTATATTCGCACGCCCATATCGAGGCATGCTTTGCGAAGACCCCATGCCAGTTGTGCAGGGTTGACGATGGATGAGTCGAATCGTTTGATACCGCCAATGAATATTGGGGATTTCACAATCTTCTGGATCTGGTCTTTGTCGAGATATTGAAAACCCAAGTCATAAGGTTTTGCCAGATTAATAATTTCTTTGAAGGCATCCAATAAATAGGGTTCCGTAGCGATATCTATTTCACCCACGCGGTGATAATCACAATCAATGCCAAGACGTGAAATTGTAGATTCGATTTCTTCAAGATTCTGGATGCCCATGGCATATAGGGTGGAAAATTCACGAGGCCAGCGTGATATGCCGTTGAGGAAACCGTGAGTAATAGATGCATCCATGAATCCGCCATTGCGTCCGGTCGCTCCGCTTGCAACTTCACCTGCCTCAACGACGGCGATATCGCGGGATGGATTTTCTTCTTTAGCGAACAGGGCAGTCCACAAGCCCGTAAAACCCGCGCCAATCACTAGCAGGTCCGTTGAAATGTTTTGGGTGAGTTCAGGCTCAGGGTTGGGGCGCGCAGGGTCATCCAGCCAAAATGGGATGCCAATTGCATTGGCAACAGCCTTGACGGATTCCAAGCGAGGGGTGTTTGAATAAATCATTTTGGTATTTTACCTTTGAGTTGGAGTTTCGTCATTCACGAACGCCTTGACGAAATTCGTGTCATTAGCTACATTAAATACATGCCGGGGAATTGAATGTTTCGTTTTCTTCATATAGGAGACCAACATGAACCTTTTCCAGCGTTACCTTGCAGAAGAATTCGCAGAGGATTACGAGGAGGGCAGGCTTTCGCGGCGCGACGCGTTGAAGATGATCGTATCTGTAACAGGAAGTTTGATCGTCGCGAATTCCATCTTAGCCGCGTGTGCCCCTCCATCTGAAGCGACGGAGATAGGGGCGACATCTCCAACTGATTCACCAACGGGAGAATCTTCCGCCTCCCCCTCACCGACGGCTGAATCAGCCTCGACGAATGCTGCTTCACCCGCGTATGGGACAGTCATGCCCGACGACCCGGCAGTTATCGCAGGTGAGGTGCAAATCCCTGCTGAGGATGCAACCCTGATCGGCTATCTTGCTCGACCTGCAAACGAGATTGTCTCGCCTGTTATTCTTATCTGCCACGAGAATCGCGGACTCACGCCGCACATTCAAGATGTCGCCCGGAGATTCGCGAAGGCAGGGTATGTTGGCCTGGCAATGGATCTGCTTTCACGTCAAGGAGGAAGCGCCGCGGTCGGTGAGGGAAATGTACCAGGCGCGCTGGGGAATATCTCACCTGATCAATTCGTGGAGGATTTCAAGAGTGGCTGGAGGTATCTGCAAGGACAGGCATATGCTCAAGCCGACCGCGTTGGCATGACCGGTTTTTGTTTTGGCGGTGGGGTTACGTGGCAGGTTGCCGCAAATATGCCTGAACTTCTCGCCGCTGTCCCATTCTATGGACCTCATCCGTCTGTTTCTGATGTACCCAATATTCAAGCGGCTGTACTCGGAATTTACGGCGAGCAGGACTCCCGTATTAATTCTGGTATCCCGGCAATTGAAGAAGCGATGGCGGCGAATAATAAGATTTATGAAAAGATGATCTATCCCAATGCAGATCATGCCTTCAATAATGATACGGGATCACGCTACAACGCAGAAGCCGCGAAAGATGCCTGGGAGCGGACTCTGGCATGGTTCGACAAATACGTGCGCAATGCGTGAAAATCCTTGCTACCTTTTCCATTTCCTTACGTAAACATGTATGAAAAAAACAAAAGGAGTTTGAAAATGATGACAAGTCAAAGGAAAGTGTTGCGCCGTTCACGAAGCAACCGAATATTGGCGGGCGTGTGCGGCGGTCTGGCAGAGTTCTTCGGCATCAGCGCGTTCTGGTTCCGTTTGGGAATGTTCATCGCATTCATCCCCGGCGGCGTGCCCGGAATTCTCATCTACGTGCTGATGTGGCTGATGATTCCGAGCGAGTAGTGTTTCCTCAGCGACGAAGGTGACAGTCACCCGCTACGCGAAAGTGACTGTCACCTTTATGATTCAGGAAGAAATTCCTTTTGCGCAACTTCGATATTCGCCGCCTTCAAGAAGTTCGCAGCATTATCGTCCGTGCGATAGGCGACACTGTAAACGATTCGGGAAATGCCCGCATTGATGAGCGCTTTTGTGCAATGGATGCACGGAAGATGGGTCACATAGCATGTCGCACCCTTGGTGGAGACTCCGTGCAGCGCGGCTTGGATGATGGCATTCGTCTCAGCATGAATGGTGCGGACACAATGCCCGTCCACTATTAGGTGGCCTATTTCATCGCAATGTCCCTGCCCGGCAGGGGAGCCGTTGAATCCGCTGGTGAGGATACGCTTGTCTTGTACAAGCACGCAACCGACGAAGGCACGGTCGCAGGTGCTTCGTTCCGATACGGCATAGGCGATTTTCATGAAGTACGAGTCCCAATCTGGGCGCATGTTAATTTTCTCCTCGTTGCTCCGGTATGTATTATCTTTGCCTTGAGATGGAGAAAGAAACACGATCTCATCTGATTAGATCGTGCTGTTGAAGGAGGCAATGATTTAGATACCTTGTTTAAGGGGTAGGTGTAGGAGTTGGCTGCGTAGCTTGGATAGTAGGTGGTAGCGTGGCAGGCACTACGGTCAATCCCAGGACGCTTGCCAATTCTACGGTGTATTGATCATGTTGCTGTCTCGCAATCGATATACCTTGATCTATCGATTGTTGGTCACTGCCACTCATAAAAGCGATTAGGGTGTTTATGACTGAATTCATATGGGCAATCTGAAGTGTTTTTAAGTTTGCCAGACACGCGGGAATAAGCTGGTCCTCCGACTCACGGCGGATCCGTTGCAGAGTGGGGATCGCGTCGCTGATTTGATCGCGCGGCATATTGGCGGCCAACAAAGATGCATCATCGAACTCACGCATATGATTATGGACTTTATTCACTTCTTCGTTAATATTTCCGGGGGCACAGGGATCAGGTGTGAGAGTAATTGTTTGGGTCGCCGTCTCTGTCGCCATGACTCTTGTCTCTGTCGTTATGGCTCTTGTCTCCGTCGCTAGGATTGCAGGTGTTGCATTATTCCCGCAACTACTGACTAGGAACATTGTCAATATACAAATAGCAGGGACGAAATAGGGTTGAAATCTTTTCATGTATCCTTCCTTTACCGCTTGTTCCTAAACTGTCCAACTTTTCAGAACAATTCCAGACTTTAATCCCTTTAATTTAATCAAACTTTCGATTTGGATTTTTATGCGTTACTTTACAGAAATTGAGGAACGGCCTAAGCCGTTCCTCAATTGTAGCAGATAACCCAAAAGGATTTATTGGTTGACCAAAACAGGAATAAGAAGAAAGGACACTCCTTATCTGAAATGCCTGCGCAGGAGGCCAAATACCTTATGATAACGACCTGAGCGCTTATAGAAAACAGCCTTAGAATTAGAAGGCTTTGATTTGTGGCTGCTAATCACGGGCTCATTGGTGTTGAATGTTGAACTGGCATTATTAACGCTATTAATGTTATTAACGCTGGTAACACTCAGGGTGGTTAATGGAGGACATGCGCCTGGATCCTCGAAAATATTGCCGGCACCGTTACCGGCGAAGACAGGCGCGCCGGTTTGATTAAGCGCAGCGTTGACGATCTTGAGGCCGTACTGGGCGTTATTTGAATATGTCCCGTTTACCACAAAAACGGTAGTGCAGTTGCCTGTTACATCCACGCCGTTCAGGCCGTTATTTGTAGCTGTCACATTATCCAAGGTGACTTGCCCTGAGGTTGTTGTGATCACGAGTCCGGATGACTGGCTGTCTTTGCCGTTGCTGTCAAGCGTGCTGTTTGTGACCGTTATGTTTGCAGGGCTACTGATTATTACCCCATTCGTTCCATTGCCTGCTGCAGTGACGTTGTCGATGGAGACCAGACCAGTCGTGACGACCTGGAGGCCATAGCCGAGGAAGGTAGCTGCACCGGGGCAGGAGGTCTGACCGCCGTCGTCGTCATCCTCTTTTTCCTTGTCATCGTCGTCCTTGTGCTTGTCGTCGTCATCCTTGTGCTGGTCATCATCATCTTTGTTTTTGTCGTCATCGGAGGAAGGATGATCGTCCGTGAGCCGGGAGACATTCCTGGATCTCTCATCGTCCTTGTGCCTGTCGTCGTCATCCTCTTTCGACTTGTCATCGTCGTCCTTGTGCTTGTCGTCGTCGTCATCCCCGCCACCACCGCCACCGCCGGGTGGGCAGGCAACGACATTGGCAGACGTGTTGCCGTTGAAGAAACTGTTGCTGATCGCCACGCCCCCGGTTGCCAGAATGTCTGCACCGAACAGCTGGTTGTTGTTGGCTTCCACGTTGAAGAGGGAGACAGCGCCGGTGCTCTTGACTTCAAGCCCTTTGCCGAGAGGTTGATTCCCGGTCCCTGATCCATTGTTGCTGAAGATGCTGTCAGAGATCGCAATATCCGATCCTACCAGATGGGCGCCAAAGAGATTGTTGTTGGAAGCCTGGACAGTATTCAAAGAGACGATGCCAGTAGTGACCACCTGCAAGCCGTAGCCAAAGAATGTTGTTGCACCACCCTGGCAGGAGGTCTGGCCGCCGTCGTCATCGTCATCCTCTTTTTCCTTGTCATCGTCGTCCTTGTGCTTGTCGTCGTCATCCTTGTGCTGGTTATCATCATCTTTGTTTTTGTCGTCATCGGAGGAAGGATTATCGTCCGTGAGCCGGGAGACATTCCTGGACCTCTCATCGTCCTTGTGCCTGTCGTCGTCATCCTCTTTCGACTTGTCATCGTCGTCCTTATGCTTGTCGTCGTCGTCATCCCCGCCACCACCGCCACCGCCGGGTGGGCAGGCAACGACATTGGCAGACGCGTTGCCGTTGAAGAAACTGTTGCTGACGGATACGCCGCCTACGGCTTGAATATCCGCACCGAACAGCTGGTTGTTGTTGGCTTCCACGTTGAAGAGGGAGACAGCGCCGGTGCTCTTGACTTCAAGCCCTTTGCCGAGAGGTTGATTCCCGGTCCCTGTTCCATTGTTGCTGAAGATGCTGTCAGAGATCGCAATATCCGATCCTACCAGATGGGCGCCAAAAAGATTGTTGTTGGAAGCCTGAACATTGCTCAACGCAATGGAGCTAGTCGTGACGACCTGGAGGCCATAGCCGAGGAAGGTAGCTGCACCGGGGCAGGAGGTCTGGCCACCGTCGTCATCGTCATCCTCTTTTTCCTTGTCATCGTCGTCCTTGTGCTTGTCGTCGTCATCCTTGTGCTGGTCATCATCATCTTTGTTTTTGTCGTCATCGGAGGAAGGATGATCGTCCGTGAGCCGGGAGACATTCCTGGATCTCTCATCGTCCTTGTGCCTGTCGTCGTCATCCTCTTTTTCCTTGTCATCGTCGTCCTTGTGCTTGTCGTCGTCATCCTCTTTTTCCTTGTCATCGTCGTCCTTGTGCTTGTCGTCGTCATCATCCCCGCCACCACCGCCACCGCCGGGTGGGCAGGCAACGACATTGGCAGACGTGTTGCCGTTGAAGAAACTGTTGCTGATCGCCACGCCCCCGGTTGCCAGAATGTCTGCACCGAACAATCCGTTGTTATTTGCCTCCACATTGGCAAGCGAGACACTCCCTCCATTGTTGACCTCAAGCCCCTTGCCTTGGGAATTATTGAAAGTGCTGTTGGAGATTCTGACGTTGCCGCCGGCGTTAACAAGCGCATTAGCCTTTTTGTTGTTATCAAATTTCGAATCATCGATTGCGACGTCTTGGCCGGCATGGAGATCGGCTCCGGTGTCTGAATTTGTAATCTCAACATTGGAAAGCGTGATATCGGTCTGGGAATACAACGTCAGGGCGGTCTGGTTGCTCACGTTGCTGATCCAGATATTATTGAATGTGAGTGAACCGCCCCAAGGATTGAGGCTTGTGCCAATCACGATCGGCACGCTTAATTGGCTCGTGTCTGTTGTATCCAGGCTGTTGTCAACCGTATCCCATCCGCCGTGAACGGTCAGGTCATGTTGGTTGAAATTTGTGAAATTATAGGGGTTGAAGTCAATGCTCGATTCGCCCCCGGCGTATACATCTTTTTGAACATATATCGTGCCCGCCTGTTGGTACGCCACATCGCCTTCATTGGCCTTTAGGAAGTTCAGCAGTTCGGTAAAACTGCTGTAGGACGTTGTACAGCCGTTCGCGCCAGGAGTGGGGGATTGACCATTCGGGCACCAGATCGGGTCGCTCAATAGGATGGCTTCTGCGGAGGCTTGCGAGACCAAGGGTTCCGCAGTGCCTTCTGCATTGACAACGATTAAGGATGTGTTCTCTGGAAGTTGCTCCAAAATGGGTGTCGCCTCACCCCCAGCCGGTTGTTGTTCTTCTGAAACAACCTCTGTGTCATCGGACTCCGACTCGCCCTCGCTGGTTTCCGATGTAGGCGGTGGTGTCTCATCGTCTGCGTATACTGTCGTTGTTCCCACTGCGCTGAGGAGCAATAACGCGGCAATGGCAAAGGAAAGAATAAATACACGTGAATAAGTAGCCATGATTTTTCTCCTTCGTTTATTCACTATTTAAGATTTTCACTTATGATTGAGAGACACCCCATAAAAAGAAAGATGGATGTTTCTATTTTAAAGGAATTAATCCTGTGAGGTCAACCATGAAAGATTAGAAAAGGTTACATGTTAATTCTTCCTGGATAGTATCGAATCGATTAACACAGAAAGCGCATAGCCAAGATGCGCACTGCATGAAGAAAAAATGTAATCGAAAAGCGGCTATTCTGCCAACTCGATCGTAGGGGCGGCAGGAGGAATGTATTGATCGTCGGGATCAAAGTTGATGGTTGTGTTGCTATTGCCACTGAGGGCAATATCATATCCGATGATTTGTGTGCGGAGGCCCGTGGTCCCACTATTTCCATTAATCGCGACCGAGGATGAAATGGCAATGATGGAACCGGTAAGTTGATTGCCTGCATTTCCATTGATTGTCAGCCCTGAGGGATTGCCGTGAGGCATATAAATGAGCAGGCCCTTATACGTCCCACTGGTTGGGGCTGTGAATGTGTTGGCAACATTACCGTTCCACGTGACGGACCCGGATCCCATATAGAAAGTCACACCGGTGCATGAATTCGAGCCATTTCCATTGAAATGCATACCCGAACCGCCTGCTCCATACACGAGCATGTTGGTGCATGTGAACGTGCTGTTACCGTTGATTTGAAAGGAACCGCCATTGATGCGAATTTGAATATTATTGGCTGTTAGATTAATGTTGCCGTTGATCGTTGCACCATCATCGAAACAAAAG
>Ga0247727_10019020_pt1 | contig 10704 bp, 11 predicted proteins | sample WisWelCaveWW1625_FD_202498 | JGI IMG/M metagenome (GOLD analysis project Ga0247727, IMG submission 202498) | Biofilm microbial communities from Wishing Well Cave, Virginia, United States - WW16-25 | ecosystem: Environmental > Aquatic > Deep subsurface > Groundwater > Cave microbial mat | place...
ATCGGGCCCACCAGATCGGCATGCTTCCCTTTCTCAGATCTGATTCTTGATTCTCACAAGACTCCACGCCGCTATGGTCATCCCATCCCAGAGCGTTCCATCTCGGATTTGTTCATCGATTTCTCCGCTCATCATCGGCAGAAGCTCGAATTCTTCGGTTTCGTCCGGTTCGTCCCCCACATGCCGCAGCTCGCGTGCAACGTAGACGCGACACATTTCATTCGTTACCCCGTTGTACGGATTGAACTCCCCCACAAAGTATATCCTATCCGACGCGAACCCCGTTTCTTCGATCAATTCTTTCCATGCCGTCTCCTCATGGCTGGAGCCATCCTTAACACTTCCGCAGGGAAACTCTATACTCTCTCTGCAACCGAGGAAGCGATATTGTTTTACAGTGAGAATCCTCCCATCATCCATCACCGGAATGACCATTGAAGAGCCGTTGGAAAATACATAATGGTATTCACCCGGATTTCCCGATGGGAGCTCGACGTTGGCCTGTTTGTAGGTCCACCACCGATTCTGCACAACTATTGTTTCGGAAAGCTTCTTCCATGGACGGAGCGACATGGTCAATACCTCAGACGTGGGACAAGAAGGGAGGGTCAGGCAAAATGGTTATCGAAAACGGCTGAAGTTTTTGGGGTTTGACCCGCCCGAACGACGTAGGCGGGCAAGTCAAGCCCCTACAGGTTTTGCTAAAGATTTCCGGGCTTGTCTCTACAGAATTTCCGCAAGCTCTCGCTCAGGAAAGAAGAATGCAATTTCGCTCTTGGCATTCTCGACCGAATCTGATCCATGAACGATATTCTCCCCTTTGCTCGATGCAAGGTCCTTCCGGATCGTCCCCGGAGAGGCCTCAGCCGGATCCGTTGCACCTATGAGCTTGCGAAAATCAGCCACAGCGTTCCTCTTCTCAAGAGCCAACGGGACACAAGTTCCCGAACTCATGAACTTCACGAGCTCGGCGTAAAACGGACGCTCACGATGAACGGCATAGAATTCTCCGGCGGTCTGTTCAGTCAACCTGACCATCTTCATGCCAAGGATGGTGAATCCAGCTTTTTCAATTCGCGCGATTATCTCGCCACAGAGATTTTTTCTGACACAATCGGGTTTAAGAATTGCGAGCGTTCGTTCTGTCATAAACAATCAAGAAATGGATTATTTTTCTTCTCGGCTAATGTCATATATCGAACATACCTGAATGAATGAACAGGCCGCTCTCTACGAGTCTACGACAAAACCGCTCATCTCGTAGAGTCGTAGACCATACGGAACTCTGTAATTTAGGCTCTGATTGCTCTTTCTACAAACAGTCCGTCCCTCCGGGACTCCTCAACGAACTTCTGTGATACAATACGACTTCGAAATTCCAATAGCGCTACGTTACCGCTTTCGTCTCTTCGGCGTGTTCTTCTTTCGTTTTTTTGTCTTTTGCCCATTGCTTTTTGCTTTCTGAGCGATTCTCCGATGTACTTCGCGAGTGAGCCTCACACGCGGTTTCAGCACCGTTGCCATCGTCTCACCGATCATTGCCGGGTTTTCGACAACATGAATACCTGCCGCACGCATTGCTTCCATTTTCTCGGCAGCGGTTCCTTTCCCTCCGGCAATAATTGCACCCGCGTGTCCCATCCGTCGACCGGCAGGCGCGGTGCGGCCGGCGATGAAACCAACAACAGGTTTCTTCATGTAACGCCTAACATAATCAGCCGCCTCCTCCTCCGCGGTTCCACCGATTTCGCCGATCATCACAATCGCATCTGTTCCATGATCCTCGTTGAAGAGCCTGATTGCATCCACAAAGCGTGTTCCCACCACGGGGTCTCCTCCGATACCCAAACATGTCGATTGGCCGATGCCGCGTTCGGTAAGCTGCCAGACAGCCTCATACGTGAGGGTGCCGCTGCGCGAAACAACGCCGACCCGGCCCCGCTTATGAATGAAGCCCGGCATGATTCCGACTTTGCATTGACCCGGCGTGATGATGCCCGGGCAATTTGGTCCGACCAGTCGAGTTCCGTTTCTCTTCACATACTCATACACCATCACCATGTCACGCGCGGGAATACCTTCCGTGATACACACAATCACACCAATTCCCGCTTGTGCTGCCTCCATGATCGCGTCTGCCGCAAATGGTGCGGGCACAAAGATCACTGAGGTGTTCGCACCGGCCTGTCGTACTGCATCCTGAACTGTGTGGAAAATTGGGATCGGACGTACAAACCCGTCTTTTTCATTTCCATCATACTCGATTCCACCCTTCCCGGGTGTTACACCTGCAACGACATTCGTGCCGTATTCCAGCATCTGTTTTGTGTGGAATGTTCCTTCGCTGCCGGTAATTCCCTGAACGACTAATCGTGTTGTTTTATCAACAAGGATGCTCATGATCCTCCGAATACAAACTCGAACTGAACGGTCAGCCTATTTTGCATACGTTGCTGTGAGATAATAAACCACCTGGTCGAGCTGCTCCTGAGATGCCTCAAGCCCGTTCTCAACCATTCGTGCAACAAGCTCGAGCGCTTCCTGACGAGTGGCTGGCGGGGAGTTTTCGATATTCTTCAATCCGTGGCATTGCGAACAGGCTTCCTCGAACATCATGCGTGCACTTTCGATTTCAAATGTTCTTGTTTCTTGCGTCTCAGGTAAGGTCATCGCGCTCACAGCCATCACAGTCGTCTTCGACCTGGCAGAGGCTAACTCCTGGTTCCGTTTCTGTTTGAACGACTTTTGCAACTCAGGCGAGATCGCAATCAGATACGCTGTCACCCGCCATTGTTCTTCCTCGGTGATGGGATTGAAGACGGCGCGCTCTGCCATCCGGCTGACGGTCTCGGCCCAGTTCTGTGGCGTCCGGGGTTTTACCAGAACCGTGCGCAAGTCATGACACTGCACACACTTTTCCAAAAGAACACTCCTCCCCTGCTTCAGAGCATCGATCGTGATCGCCTCCTTGATGTCGATGTGTGGCGGAAGTTCTGTCACCGGGAATAACCTGCCAACCCGTTCGATGTTCTCAGCACTGAAGGCAGTCCCGCCAACGGCAGTCCGATGAAGATACGCCTCTTTGAGCGCAAAGGGAACCGATAACCCGATCAGCAGGAACGTACAGACCAGCAACATGGTGCCGAGAAACGGGACGAGCGTCGACTCAAGATACTTGAAGTACCTGACGATCATGATCTTCACGAGCAGGATCACTCCAATTGTCAAGCCAAGCAGAAGGTGAGCGACCGTCCGCGGCGGAAACTCCACCTCATATGTCCAGAGCCGGGGGATCATTTCGGTCATCAGGTACAGGTAAATCACACCGTATGCGTACCCAATGAGCCGATGCAATAGCATGAGCTTCGGCGGAGCGGAACTTCTCAGTTTCTCATGATCAAATGGATAACCCCAAAGCTTGTACATCAGGAATGTTCCTGCAATACTCAAAAGCAGAAACAGCAGACCGAGAAGTGCGTTGCCGAACGTATCCATTCTAGGCCCCTTTCAGGAAGTTGTTCTTTCCGACAACCGAGCGTGAGACATTCCCTCAAGGAAGTCCGCCGCTTTCAGAATCGTTGCTTCATCGAACTGCTTCCCCACAAGTTGTACTCCGATGGGCAAGCCCTTTCCGTCATGACCAAATGGAACACTGATGGCTGGGACACCGGCAAGGTTCGCCGACACGGTATAGATGTCCGAAAGATACATCTGAAGCGGGTCTTCTGTCTTCTCGCCAAAGTGAAATGCTGTGGTCGGCGCCGTTGGCATCAGAACACAATCGACGCTGCGAAACGCATCGTGGAAGTCCTTTTGAATAAGGCGTCGAACCCTTTGTGCCTTGCGATAGTAGGCATCATAGTATCCGGCCGAGAGCACATAGGTCCCGAGCATGATTCGTCGCTTCACTTCCGGACCGAACCCTTCACTGCGCGACTTGACGTATGTTTCGAGGAGATCCTTCCCGGACTTCGTCCGATGCCCATACCGCGCTCCGTCGTACCTGGCAAGATTTGATGAGGCTTCTGCCGTCATCAGAACATAGTATGTGGAGATGTGGTACTTTGAGTGGGGAAGTCCGACCGTACAAAGGACAGCTCCGCCTTCGCGTAATGTATCGAGGCTCCTCTCAATGACTGTGCGAACTTCATCGTCGAGTCCTTTACCGAGCGCTTCTTCAGGAACACCAACCCTCAGCCCGCGCATGTCTTTGTTCAGAGCTTCAAGGTAACGCGGAACAGGCACCGCTGCAGAGGTTGAGTCGTATTCATCGTGACCGGCAATTACCTGCAGAACACGCGCAGCATCGGCTACCGACTGCGCAAACGGACCGATCTGATCAAACGAGGATGAGAGAGCCACGAGACCATAGCGGGATACGCGACCATAGGTTGGCTTTAACCCAACGACACCACAGAATGATGCAGGCTGCCTGATGGAGCCTCCCGTATCCGTACCGAGCGCGGTGTGCGACATCCCGGCCGCAACTGCAACACATGAGCCACTGCTGGAGCCACCTGGAACCCGATGATGGTCATAGGGGTTAAGCACCGGTCCGTAGGCAGAGTTTTCCGATGACGAACCCATGGCAAACTCATCCATGTTCGTCTTACCGATGATGATTGCGTCCTCAGCTTCGAGGCGGCTGACTGCCGTCGCATCGTACAGGGAGATGAAATGCTCGAGAATCTTTGAGCCGCAGGTTACACGAGAGTTCTTCATGCAGATCACATCCTTCACCGCCACAACCATGCCCGCAAGCGAACCGGCCCTACCGTTCTTTATCTTCTGATCGACCCACTGTGCATGCTCGATGGCTCGATCGTGAAACACGGAAAGAAACGCGTTAAGCGACGATTCATCCTGAATGCTGCGAAGAGCGTTCTCTGTTATTTTCTCGCACGTTGTCTCACCGCGCTCAACCGCACGACGTGTGGCATCATAGGTTGTCAATCTTAGAGTCACAGGTTTCTGAGGGTTAGCAGGAAAATGACTTGGACTTACACTTCACCGCCCAACCGATCATTGCTTTGCATCGTAGAGCGGGCTAAGCCCCTTTGCATCAGTTGATTGAGTTGGAGGGGCCTGGAATGGAAGAGTCTCGAAGAACTTCAATAGCGACATGAGGACGGCGGACACACGAAGGGGGAGACCACTCGGACTAATGCTTCTCCCCTTTTTCGTTCCCTTTTTTTATGTCGCCTTCAACGTCGTCCTGGATTTCCCGGGTTGCCTTTCTGAACTCCCGGATTCCCTTGCCGAGGCCCTGCGCTAAGTCAGGCAATTTCTTGGCCCCGAAGAAAAGGAGAATAACAAGAACGACAAGAATGATTTCAGTCGCGCCCAGGTTTCCCATACTGTTACCTCCCTCCGTTATGTGCTGTGGTCAGTGAAAGAACCTGCTCGGGATTCAAGACACTCTCGATAATGGAACGGAAAATCTTTTGTCCGTCCGTGTACCGCAGGATCGGATCTGAAGCCCGTTCAGGATGAGGCATAAGGCCGAAAACGTTTCCCTCTTCATTGACGATTCCTGCAATGTTCGAAAGCGACCCATTGGGATTCGACTCGGGCGTCCCATGACCCTCTGCGTTACAGTACCTGAGAACAATTTGATGGCGCTCTTCGAGTCGTTGGAGCGTTTCCTCATCGGTAAAATAGTTGCCATCGCCGTGGGCAATTGGTATGCGCAGAATCTCTCCGGGTGTGCACTGATTTGTAAACCGTGTTGCCGCGTTTTCCACGCGCAGGTGAATATACTTGCAAACAAACTTCAGCGAGCTGTTTCGGAGCAATACGCCGGGAAGTAATCCGGCTTCAACCAGGACCTGAAAACCGTTGCAGATACCGAGCACAACGCCCCCCTCGGAGGCAAAGCGAATGACCTCTGTCATAACAGGTGAGAACCTTGCGATCGCGCCGCATCGCAAGTAGTCCCCGTACGCAAATCCGCCTGGAAGGATGATGACGTCAGAGTTCTTGAGGTCCGCCTCCTTGTGCCACAGAAATGTCGCCTCCTGTCCCAGGATCTTTTTGCAGACATAGTAGGCATCGTGATCGCAGTTCGATCCGGGGAAGACGACGATGCCGAATTTTACTCTGGATTCATGCATATGCTGTCACCCTTACAACCACAAAGCCGCAAAGACACGAAAATGGAGACACTCTGAGAGCCGCGAAGGTCGATACCTTCTACAATATTCTTAGGATCAAACAAGACATGTTAGATCCTAATTCTCTAAAATCACCCTTCGTGATCCTTTGGGTCTTTGAGCCTTTGTCCGGCCTGCGGCCGAGACCCCGTCCTTCGTCTTACAATAGTGTTTTGATTGTGAGACGGGTGGTTACTTTTCAACTCCGCTTCTAGATTCGTTCGATTTCAAAATGATAGTCTTCCATCACCGGATTTGCGAGCAGCTTCTTGCAGACTTCCTCCGTTGTCCTGCGCGCCTCGGCTTCCGACGGTTGATCCACGAGGAATTCTATAAACTTCCCCATTCGGACGTCGCGCACACCACGCACTCCAAGAGTCGCAACCGCATGTTCAACAGCCTTCCCCTGTGGATCGAGGATAGACTTGCGAAGAGTGATGCGGACTTTCGACTGGAACATGGCACACCCCTGCTCCTTAGACATCAATATTGGTCGGCTCAACGGACTCCTCCTCCTGATCATCGCCTGGATGCAGCAGATGTCCGACGACTTCGCCGACATACCGCACAAGACCAAGCGTAATGAAGAGAAGGAAGAGAGGGAGGATGGCACCTCCCCCGGTTACAAAAACCACGATGATAGCAAGACAGAGAAAGACATACTTCCAGGGTTCTTTCCTGAATGACCGAGCGGAGATCTTTGGCAACGTGTCGTATTTCACCTTGCTCACCATCAGGAGAGAAAGCATTACAACCAAGGGGGTGAGCAGGACGCCGGTGTTTCCAAAACCGGAGACCTCACTCCAAAAATTCAGTACAAAGGAGGCAACGGTCATTGCACTGACGGGAACAGGCAAGCCCACAAAATGATCCTTGTCGAATCCAACCAGTTGAGTATTAAACCTCGCCAATCGAAGTCCCGCAAAGACCAACAACAGTGAGCTCAGCAGTATACCAATACCTCCCAGCAAGTGCAGGTGCGATTTGTACACCAGGAACGCAGGAGCAGCTCCAAACGAGATGACATCGGACAGTGAATCGATCTCCACGCCGAATTCCGACGAGGACTTGGTAATCCGCGCCATGATCCCATCCAGCGCATCAAACGCTGCAGCAAGAATAATGAGCCATGATGCCGAGACATACTCCTCCCTGCCCGCATGAATAATCGCCATGAAACCGCAGAACATATTCAGAACCGTGAACAGACTCGGCACAAGTGCACGTGTAATTCTCATTTCACATCCAGTGTTATGGGACAAACCGACTACACGACAACGGCGACAATTGTCTCACCCGCAATCGTTCTATCTCCAAGTCTGATTCGCAGCTCAGCGGTCCTGGGAACTAAAATATCGACGCGAGAGCCAAACCGAATCATTCCAAAGCGCTCCCCCGCCACCACTGTCGCACCTTCGCGAACTTCAGCCACGATTCGACGCGCAACAAATCCAGCAATCTGCTTGAACAGGATTTTGAGCTTCCCATTTTCGATCCCGACATGAGTTCGCTCGTTGTGCAACGACGATTTCTCATCGAAGGCAACCATGTATTCACCCGGAATATAGCGGTAATAGCCAACAGTTCCGCTGATAGGATATCGATTCACATGAACATCCAGCGGGGACATGAAAATGCTCACCCGAACCGCCTCATCGTTCAAGTACTCGTCATCCCTCGTTTCCACTACTTGCACAACCTTCCCATCGGCAGGTGCGATGACAAGGTTTTCTCCTTTCGGTGTCACCCGCTCAGGGTCCCGGAAAAAATTCAGAGTAAACAGGAGTACCCCAAGAAAGACCACCAGTAACGCAACCTTCAATCCTTGCCATTCAATAAACTGCCAAACCAGAACCGATCCCCCGATTGTGATTGCGGAAACTGTGCCAACAACGTTGTATCCGTACTTCGTAATCAATGCTTACTCTTTACCGTACTGCATGCATTACCACCAATCCTCTTCGCATTCTGACACGCCACCGGATTCGAAATCGCGTCTCCTGAAGCTGGTAATCCACTCATTGATCTGAAGAGGAAGGAAACGGTGTCAGGCGTGAAGGGGGGCTTGAGGTGATGTAGTGATCGTGATTGTGAAGCGATAGCCGAATCTTCCCTATTGCCTTGCATGAAAAACCAAGACTGAGATTCCGGGTGAACGTTCATTCATACCTCATACATCGAACAGCCTCTCGGCCCGGTTTTTTCGGATTCCGACTCATTATTACTGCTTGCCGATCCGGCTTTTATTCCTTGATAAAAGGTAAGGAAAGGGGAGCTGAAAGGCAACCAAGGGCCGTTCGGACTATACACCTCTGGAGACTCCGAGTTGAATCGCTGATGCTCCATCACGCCATCTTCCACCACCTTCTGAAAACGGGACAGAACTCACTGAACAATCTGTCGACTTCATGACCACCCTGCGCTTCGGAAAGCACAAAGTGGTTGACTTTGAGATTCAAATACATGAATTTGGAAAGTCACATGAATGCCGAACACTCATGAGCCCCAAGGATACGTCCGACCGGTTCAGTCTTGGGACTGAGAATCAGCTGCGATGGGCAGTTTATGCAATGCTGTTCGCCGTCACAATTTGGGTGAAGCTGAATTCTATCGACAGCACGGTCGGCAAAGGTTCTCTTTTCGTTCTATTCGCCTCGTTATTACCGGTGTTCTTCATCTCTCGGGCACTTCATCAGCGAACTCTGCCGTGGTATCCAACGAAGGTCGATGTAATTCTTCTTTTGTTTCTCCTTCTTGGCTTCCTTTCCAGCTTCGGTTCGGAATTCCGTGAACATGGGTTTCCAGCGCTTCAAATCTTTCTCGCCTCGGGCGTCTGTTTTTTTGTTGGATCTCAACTGTTCCGAGAAACAAAGCATGCGGTTCGGCTTATCAATACCCTTATCATCATTTCTGTTCTTCTCTGTGTATTCGCTCTGGTCCAGTTCTTTTTCAAAGGAGAGATTGGGATTGTCTTTGATCTTGGAGCAACTCGCCGAGTCCCATCGACCTTCGGTAACGCAAATTACTTCGGTGGCTTCCTCGCACTGATCATTCCTCTCACGCTGAGTCAGGTCATTGAAGACCGCGAGGCGAGAAGACGAATTGTCCGGAGCCTTGCGCTTTTGCTGATGATTCTGGTCCTCTTTCTCACTCAGGTTCGGAGCAGCATTGCGGCTGTCATTGTGGCCGGAATATTCCTGTTCACAATGTTGCGAGTCTCGCGGCCGGTTGTTGTCGCAAGCCTGATATTGTTGGTTCTCGCTGCTGTCGGGATCGGCGTTTTTGTTCCGGGGCTTCTGGAGAGGCTCTCAGACCTGTTATCCCCCGAGGAGACTGCATCAATCTCGAGGCGCTTGTATTTTTGGAAGGCAGGTGTCAAAGCAGTGCTGGATTCTCCCTTGATGGGTCATGGGATTGGAACACATGAGCTCATTATCCCAAAGTTCCGATCGCCGGATTATTGGATGAACGGGAGCGAGGATGTCGTCCCGCACGCTCACAATGAATTTCTGGAAGTCGCGACTGAGCTTGGGTTCATCGGCCTTTTGCTGTTTCTTGGGATCCTGGGAATAATCACGCGGCATGGGTGGAGTATCGTACGATCTTCCAGTGGATGGAAAAAGACCACGGCGTGCGGAATTCTCTGCTCGGTTATTGCAATCGTCATCGATAATCTTGCAAATGTCTCTCTCCGGCAGCCGCCTGTAGCAATGATAACCTGGTTGCTCGCAGGAGTGTTACTGTCGGGCCTCTTCTCCGAGACAAAACCGCTGTCAATACGTATTCCGATCCGACGAAGCCGACTTCTCAGCCTTCTCCCCGTTATCTGTTGGTGCGTTGCCATGTTCTATTTCGGACGGACGAGTATCGGCAAATTCGAGGCAGATACACATCACTTCCAGGGACGATTGGCCGAGAAAAGAGGGAGAAAGTCGCTCGCGGTTGAAGAATACAAACGCGCGACGACCGCGGATCCGTCGAATCTTGTTCTCCACCTCGATTTAGCCATGGCCCTCTTGAGGATCAATCAGCCCAGGCAGGCCCTCGACGAAATCCGCGTTCTGCAAGACGCAGCACCGAACTATCCCAAGGCTTCCCTGGTTGAGGCCCTTTCTCTGCTTCAACTCGACAGCCTCGAGCATGCCCAACAAGCCATTGCGCGGGAGTTGAATGGCAGAGACCACCCTGATGCATACTACGTACAGTCCCTGGTGTTAGCATCGCTCAAAGATACTTCCGGGGCATGGAATGCCATCGAAACCGGACTTGCAAAAAACATTCAGAGCAGGAGTCAGGCCCAGATGAAGAATCTGTGCGTCAGACTGCTCAAGCTTGCACGTTCTGACGATGACTATCGCCGTCTGCATAATGTGTTGTTGCAACTTGCAGCAACATTTTCCGAGAACGGTGAGATTAAGGCAATGCTATCAGACGTTGAGAGAGAACTGAAGAGAAGAGAGTAGGAAAGGTAAATATTGGATGCTTGAAGAGACCGGGGGAGCTAGTGCCACTTCCAAAAAGGTAAGCTGTGTTTCGTCAACAAGCTATTCAA
>Ga0247727_10019021_pt1 | contig 10704 bp, 7 predicted proteins | sample WisWelCaveWW1625_FD_202498 | JGI IMG/M metagenome (GOLD analysis project Ga0247727, IMG submission 202498) | Biofilm microbial communities from Wishing Well Cave, Virginia, United States - WW16-25 | ecosystem: Environmental > Aquatic > Deep subsurface > Groundwater > Cave microbial mat | place...
CAGTTGAGACTTACGCCCAACGTGAAGTTGAGGGGCGCCGCGCTTTGCGGCGTCCCTCTCGAACGCCTGGTTATGCGCCAACTTCTGACCACACCGCAAACTCATTACCACTTGGCTCAATGAAATGAAAACGACGGCCACCTGGAAATGAAAATATTTCTTTGCTGATTACACCACCAGCCTTCTTAACCTTTACCTCAGTAGCCTCCAGGTTTTGACTGTAAAAAACAATCAGAGCAGCACCATTTTCAGAAATCGACGCAAGTTCGGACCTAAAAAAACCACCGTCAAGGCCTTGGTTCGAGAAAGCTGAGTACTCCGGGCCGTAGTCGACAAAGGACCATCCAAAAGCTGTTTCGAAAAATCGCTTTGTCGCCCCAATATCTTTTGCAGGATACTCAACGTAGTTCATTTTCTCGTGTTCATTCATTGCGAATTTCTCCTTTCCTTTCGAATTGATTGTTTACGCCGTTGCGTCAGGAATCTGTTTTGTTTCATCAATTCCACGAACGACCATGCTCTTTCAGGACGCTTGCGTTGATTTTTTTGGGATGCCTGGGAACACCCGTTCGTTACCAGAGGTTTCTGAGTTACGCACGCGCCGCAGCTTTTGTTTCCTTGCCTCTGGACGCCAGCTTCTTGGTTGCAAACATGATCAGGCACCCAACGAGCCAGGACATCAGGGACCCGATGGTCGTTCCTATTACCAGATGCGCTCCCACATGAAGCCAGGTCTTACCGTCGCCGCCAAAGCTGTACTCTGGCGCGCTAAAGATGTTGTCATGGCCGGTGAAGATCGCGATGACGATTCCCGGAACGATTATCGCCTGCGCTGCCAGGCTCTGGAGCACGAAGATGGGGAGGAGTTGTTTGTAGCTGCCGAAGCCGCTGGTGTGAACTCGGATCGAGTAGTACAAGACTCCGATCCACATCACAGCGGTTATGCTAAGCCACTTTGCGGTCGAATTCGGCGCGCCGCCAAGAGACAGCGCGAGCCGGGCAATCCCGACGACAAGAATCAAACCGAGAAACGGCTTCGCAAGTGCAACATACTCAGACAGGCGTTTGCCAAAGAAATTCATGAGGTTCTCCTTTTTTATTCATTGGTTCGTAGCACAGCAAGACATTTCCATTGCCGAAGGTTCTCGTTTTGGTCAGCTTCAGGGTTAGTTTTTTCTCGACCAACGTGGCAATCAACGTCTGCGCAAATTCCTCAAAGGTCTTGTCGCCCAAACGCTCGCGGACGCGGCTTAACGAACTCACTTCAAAGGGCATCGTCGTGGTAAATTTCGCCAGCCCGATGAAGTACTGGCAATATGGATTCTCAAGAATCAATTGCAGGATTTCTTCATCACTCATCTTGTTGCTGGTCGGGTTCTTGACAGAGATACATTGAGCCACCTCCGGAGCGATGAATAAGTGCAAGGGTCTTTCAGGGTTTTGACAAAAATGCTTGCACTTGGATGACTCAATATAATCATGAAACCCGCGATTTTAAAGGCTTTTTTCAACTATTTTGGTTTTTCAGTAAGCCCTAAATAACGATAAAAACAGAAACCTATTCGCCTAAACCACCAGTCGAGCCGACAAACTTACCTCGTCCCGCCCGCCGCCCCCTTCTTGCTCACCATAATCGCCGGCACTTCCTGCTCGCGCACCAGCTTGTTGAACGCCGGCAGATCGGTCGTCCTAATCGTCTCGAGCTTCACGAGTTGGGCATCAAGTTTCGCCGAAAGTTGATTGAACACCACAACCGACGCATCCGTCGGCGGCGCGTCCATGCTGCTCGCGACGTCGGCCAAGACCGCGAGTTTGTTGTTGAGCTTTATCGGGTAATTCAGCGGATCCTGCCGGCTTTTGGCTTTGACTTGAATGATCTCTTCCTCAATCGCTTTCATCTTATCGTTCAAGTCTTTCGCCGCGGCGGTGACGGCTTTGCCGTCGGTTCCGGCGTCGCTCACTCGCTTCGATAAATCGTCCACTTGTTTGCGCACGTCGCGAATGAAGTTCACCGCCTCGTGCGCCGCCGAAACTTTGTCGCGGACTTTAAGGAGAAAATCGAATTGCTTCTGATAATCCGCCAGCGGCAGATTGAGCCGTGGATCAGCCTTGATCTCAAACGGCTCGGTCATGGTTTGATTGCCCACGATGAGCCGCGCCTTATAATTGCCTGGCACCGCCACCGGCCCGCGCAAGCTGCCGCCCCACAACACCGCGCCGGGCGTTCTCACCGCGTCGGGATAGCGCATGTCCCACACAAAACGATTCATGCCGGCCTCTTTGGCAAGTTGATCGGGTCTGGTCGTAATGCCCAAAAACTCCGCCATGAAACCGCCGCCTTCGCCCTCTTGTCTCCTCTCTTTGCTGCTGAAGGTTTTGATCGTGTCACCCTTCGCATCCAAAATCTCCAGCCGAATGTCGCCTTCCGGTTTGCTCTTCAAATAATAATGAATCACCACGCCGTTGGGCGGATTTTGCCCGACGCCGGGAATGGGAAAACCGCCACCGCCGCCAAAGCGATACGCCGCCCGCGGCTTGAACAGATGCACGGTCGATGCCGCAACTTTGTCCGAGAGTTGGTGCAGCGGCGTGAGATCGTCGAGAATCCAAAACGAGCGGCCTTGCGTCGCCACGACCAGATCGTTCTCCTTCACCACCATGTCGGTGATCGGCACCACCGGCAAATTGATCTGCAAGTTTTGCCAATTCGCGCCGTCATCGAACGAGGCAAACACGCCCGTCTCGGTTCCGGCATAGAGCAAACCTTTGCGCTGCGGATCTTCGCGCACCGCCCGCACGAACGCGCCCTCGGGAATGCCTTTGTTGAGCAGCGTCCAGGTTTTGCCGTAATCACTCATTTTATAAATGTACGGCTTGAAATCATCGTGCTTGTAACGATTCATCGCGACATATGCGGTTCCGGCCTCGTGCGGCGAGGCGTCGATGATGCTGATAAGGCCCCACTCTTGAGATGTCACTTTTTGCATCTCCGGCATATTTTTCGGCGTCACATTCTGCCAATTCTTGCCGCCGTCGGTGGTGACGTGTACGAGTCCATCATCCGAGCCGGCCCAAATCAAACCTTTTTGCAGCGGCGATTCCACCACGGCGAAAATCGTGCAATAATATTCGACGCTGGTGTTGTCCTTCGTGATGTCGCCGCCGGAGGAGCCTTGCTTGCTCTTGTCGTTGCGCGTGAGATCCGGGCTGATCGGCTCCCAGGTTTGCCCTTCATTGGTCGATTTGAAGAGCACGTTGCCAGCCGCGTAGACGGTGTTCGGATCGTGCGGCGAAATCACGATCGGAAACGTCCATTGAAAACGATACGCCAAATCCGCAGCGCCGGCGCCCATCGGATTCTCCGGCCACACCATGATGTTGCGCTCCTCTTGCGTGCGATGATCGTAGCGCGTCAAGTAGCCGCCGTAGCTGCCGGCATACACGATGTTCGCATCGACCGGATGCGGCGCGATGTAGCCACTCTCGCCGCCGCCGACCGCATACCAATCCGTGCGCGTAATGCCGAAGCTGTTGGTGCGGCTGGCGATGCCGACCGTGCTGTTATCCTGCTGCGCGCCGTAAACGTAGTATGGAAAACGATTGTCGGTGATGACGTGGTAAAACTGCGCCGTGGGTTGATTGTCGATTGTGCTCCACGCCTTGCCGCCGTTGAACGTCACGCACGCGCCACCGTCGTTGGCGTTGATCATGCGCATGTTATCCTCAGGCGCAATCCACAGATCGTGCGTATCGCCGTGCGGCACGCGAATCGTTTCGTAAGTCTTGCCGCCGTCGATGGATTTGTTGAATTGCACGTTGAGCACGTACACCGTCTCCGGGTCTTTGGTGTCGGCGTAAATGTGGGTGTAATACCAGGCGCGCTGCCGGAGATTGCGATCTTCGCTCACGCGGCGCCATTTGTTGCCGCCGTCATCCGAGCGAAACACGCCGCCGTCTTCGGCCTCGATGTTCGCCCACACGCGATTCGGATTCACCGGCGAAACCGTGACGCCGATCTTGCCTTTGATGCTCTTCGGCAAGCCGTCTTTCAACTCCGTCCACGTATCGCCGCCGTCGGTGGATTTGTAAAGGCCGCTGCCGGGGCCGCCGCTGTACATGCCGTAAGGCGTGCGGCTCACCTGCCAAAATCCGGCGAAGAGAATGCGCGCGTTGGTCGGGTCCATTGCGATATCCACCGCGCCGGTCTTCTCATCTTTATAAAGAATTTTATCCCACGTCTTGCCGCCGTCTTTCGAGCGAAACACGCCGCGCTCCGTGTTCGTGCCGTAAATATGCCCGAGCGCCGCAACATAAACGAGATCGGGATTTTGTGGATGAACGCGAATCTTGCCGATCTGCCGCGAGTCGCTCAAGCCGACGTGCTTCCACGTTTTGCCCGCGTCGGTGGATTTGTACACGCCGTCGCCGTGCGAGAAATTGCCGCGCACGCAGGCCTCGCCCATGCCGACGTAGATGACGTTCGGATCGGATGGCGCCACTTCAATCGCGCCAACCGAGCCGGTTTTGAAATACGCATCCGAGATCGGCCGCCAATTGCTGCCGCCGTCTTCGGTTTTCCACACGCCGCCGCCGGTGCCGCCCATGTAATAAACCAGCGGCTGATTCGGCACGCCCGCCACTGCCGTCGAGCGGCCGCCGCGAAACGGGCCGATGCTGCGCCATTTCATCGCGCGGTAAAGGCTGGTGTCGTAGCCGGCGCTTGCGGTCGCCGCCGACTTCTTTTGAGCGAAAGCCGCCTCAGACAACAAGAACAGAACTGCCGCCACGGCCACAGCCAGCGCCGTGATTTTTTGGGTTGTACTCATCTCGTGCTCTCCTTCCTCAAAGTTAAAGTGAATTGTTGAACAAAAACCATAAAGTGCGCCGCAAGCCGGCGCCAATACTGGTTTGTTGTTCCAGAAATTGTCGAACTTTGCATATAAAGTCAAGCGAAAAGAAGTTAATTTGTTTACTGAATTTTCGCTTGCTTTTCAAACCAATTTATGCTAAAATAATCTCACAGCCGGAAACGAGCAAAAACCATCGGAGGAGGACAGCGCCATCGGATTAACCGAAGCTGGAAAATGGCAGCCGCTAACACGCGAGCAAGCTTTGGCGGCGCGGGATTTCTCGAGAGCGGGAGAGACGTTCATTGATTACAAAAACCGAGTCAATGAAATCCTCTATTCTATTTTAACGCCCTTGGGTTATCAAGCCTGTGTTTCGGCGCAGAAACTTCAATATATCGATAAACATCCGATCGCGGCAAAGTACAAAAATGATATTTCGTACATTTTGAACAATCCGGATTTAGTGACGACAAATCCCAATAACTCCAAGACGCATATTTTCTACAAAGCTTATGGGAAAATACTTCTGTCGATAGCCGTCCACATGAAAAATGAAATTAGATTTGTAGCTACAATGTACGATACCTTGCGCATTAAAGGCTTTAAAGAAAATCGGCTCTTACCAAGTGAATTTTTATACTTACGAGGTGGATTCAAATGGAAAAAATGGAAATAAGATTAGAGGGCGGTGTGGTGGAATTTATATTCGGCCCTTCCAACCGCATCGTGTTCGATGATATAGGCCAACCCGGCTTGGAAGCGGGTCGCGACAAAAAAAGTGGAAAAATTATTGCCTTCATGAGTTTGGATTTCCCTGAAGTCTACCATCGAATTCTCCAAGGCCTTAAAGCCAAACCCATCCCCGGAAAATTTTCCGTAGAGTCGGTTGACGAAGGCGACAAAGTCGCTGCGATTTGCGATCCTCGTGTGAAAAACGCCGCCTTCCCGGAAATCGTGCGATGGGTGTGGGAAAAATATTATGCCCAGCTCGATGAATCCATATCGGTGGCATAGCCGCCACGAAGTTGTTCTCATACCACTGTTTTATTTTGCCAAATACTTTTCGAGGTCAGCCAACATTTTCCGCGCCTCGTTGTTTTGTTGATCATATTGCAATCCCGCCTTAATCGCCCGCGCTGCCGGCTGTAGTTGCTTCGATTTGATAAACGCCCGCGCCAAAAAGAAATGCGCCGTCGCTAGACTCGGATCAAGCTCCACCGCTTTCTCATACGCCGGAATCGCATTGGCGAAATCGTTGTGTTCATAATAAACATTGCCCAAATTGAAATGCGCCAATGCCAGGTGCGGATTGACGTCAATGGCTTGGCGATCAGTTTCGATGGCAGCCTGCGCGTTGCCATGCCGTCGCTGCGCAATCCCCCGATTTACGGAAATCATCGCATTCTCCGGCGCGAGCTTGGCAGCTTGTTGATAGCAGGCAATTGCATTATCAAGATCGCCGGCGTTGCTGAATGTGATGCCAAGATTCAGCAGCGTCGTTGCCTCATCCGGCTTGATTTCCAGCGCCTTGCGATAAGTCACCACCGCATTCGCCGTCTCGCCGCGATCGCGATAGCGCGTCGCCAAATACGCCAGCGCCATCGACCAGCGGCTGCGAATCGGCAGCTCATGATCGCCTAAAGCTTGCAATTGGTCAAGCAGAAAAGCATGCACCTCCGGAATTAGATCTTGCGCCAAATGCAAGCTCATCAAAGCCAATGCCTGCAAATCGAGATCGTGCTGCTCCGCGAGCCGTTTGATTCGCGCCGTAATCTCCGGCTCCAAATCCGGCATATTGGGGCGCAAAAAATTTTCGATGAAATAACACAGCCCTGCAACCTGCGCCATCACGTGCGTCGGCGAATCCTTGAGCACGAGCGCTGCAACGGCTTTTCGGTCTTTGAGATTTTGCGCTTGCAACAAATCCGTCACCTCTTCTTTGTGCGGCTTGATTGCGCCATGCCATTCGACGGTTTTCGCTTGCAGCCATGCCGTGGTTTTATCCACGTGACATTTGGCGCAAGCATTCTCAATGCCCAGCTTCGCATCAAACTCCGGCCGGGGAATCGGAATGGTATGATCAGCGCGCGCAAAGCGCAATCGCGTTCCCATCGCCGGATGCTGCAAATAAGGCGTGTGGCAAGATGTACATAAATTTCCCGCCGAATCTTTTTGGTGATGCGAATGCCGTTCCGCCGATAACACTTTGCTCGCGTGACAACCCGTACACTGGCCGTTATCAAATCGCCCGTTCAATTTCACGCCGTTGACGTCGCGATAATTTTGCGCATGCGGATCGTGGCAATCCACGCAGGTCATCGAGCCGTTGAGATAGCAATCGCTGTACAAATGCCCTTCTTGATAGGCAAAGGCGCGCGTGCGGCCATCGGGATGATACGGGGTTTCGCCGAGTATCGGAAATTTGAGCGCGTAATATTCTTGTAAATTTTTGCCGGGTAAATAACCGGGCTGAATTACATCCTTCAACGAATGGTATCGAAAACAAACTTCGAAAGATTCCTCTTTCGTTAATGCCGCCAATGATTGCATGCCGATGTCTTCCGCCGCCTCAATCTTTCCAGACTTCGCCAGCTCAACGTGACGTCTTCCCGGGCCATGGCACGACTCACAATTGATGCTCAAGCTTTTGTATTTGGTCACGTACTTTTTGTTTTGTGCATCAAAAGCCGTTTGAATCTGGCTGCCGTGGCATTGCTGGCAATTGTTGAAACCAGGCTCCGCGCCGAGAATGCGCGAAGGCGGCCATTCGCTGAGATCCGTAATCAACAACTCTTCGCTGATGGGAATCCAGCCGCGATTGTCCTTCGTCTCGCCGAACCAAACTTTTTCCTTGCGGATGAAATCAAACGGGAGAAAGCGCAGCGTGCCGTCCGGAAAGTGCGCGAAATAAGTTTGCGAGCCGCCGCCCTCCATGTGCCCGCCGCCGATGACGGCATCGACTTGAAAAACTTTTTGCGGAAAACCTTCCTGTTCGACGGTGAAAATGTATTTTTGGTTTTTTAGCGTTGGCGTGACAACGGCATCCTTGAAGCGCCGCGGTTTGCCATCAAACTGGCCAATGACGTTTTGCAGCGCCGGCGTCCCGCCTGCGCGTCCATGCGTCGAATTTTTCCATAACTCATATTGCTCTTGATGGCATTCGGCGCAAGCTTCCGAGCCGAGAAAATCGTCAAAGGTTGGTTCGAGAGTTTTCGCTGAAGGTCGTGGTGACGGAAATGGGGTGCGGACGCTGGATGAGATGTTCCTTGTTTTCAAGCCAGATGAAGAAAAAAGACGGTCTTTGAAAAAATATACTGATAGAAAAAATAACAAGAAGACCGCTCCCCGCAAGGCCCAGTCGAATGAGGCGTTGGCGAGACGAAGCGGTTGCAGCGTTCTTTGCCTGCGAGATCGGCTTTATTTTCTTCTTTTTACCCATTGGGGTTTAATTGCCCCACCGGATTGATAAACCCAACTGTTTCGTAGTAGTGCCTTCAGGCGCAAAAACCACCGAACCTCCCGACCCTAAAGGGTCTACTACGAAAGCTATTTAAGTTCATCCATTCGTTGGAAACGATTTTGGTTAAAATTGCAAATTGAAAATTTTCAATTTAAAACTTTCAAGACGCTTCCAGCAGACGAGCCGTCTACGTTACTTCCCATCCCGCGACCACGCCGGCCCTTCGCATTGGCACAGCTTTCTCATGTAAGCAACCAATTGGCGAATTTCATCATTTCTTAAAGTCTGCCCCCACGGCGGCATGAAATGATGTTTGTTGAGAATGTAGCCGCCGGCGTGAACGCCGTCGAACAACGTGTCGTCCGGGCGCGTGGACATGTACGCTTTGTCGGCGTGGCTCGCCGGTGTTTTTGGCAAAAATTTGGCGTTGTAGCCTTTGCCGTCTCCGTTTACACCGTGACACGAGGCGCAGTGTTTCAAATACAAACTTTCTTCTTCACTTTGGTCATGCGGCGCATGAATGGGATTATCGGCCAACGACAGATACGGCGCCGCGCTCGCCGGAATTTCCTGCTGCAATAAAAAATTGGCGATCAAATCAAGCGTCTTCGGCGGCATTAAAATTTTCGACATCACTGTTTCGGGTTGCAGCGCATGCGGGTTTTGAATGAATTGATAAACAAAATCCGGCTGCAGTCGCTTTTTCAGAGATGACAAATTCGGGCCGATTCTCCCGCCTTCGTTGCCCAATTGATGGCAGCCCAAACAAGACAGCTTTTCCTTTAAAAGCGTTTGCGCTTTGTTCATGGAAAAAGCCGATAATCTCCGCGGTTGAAAAGTTGAACCGGCGGCACGTTTTTGCTTCAGCAAATACTCGCCGAGACTGGCGGCTTCCGCCTCATTCAACTTGTAATCCGGCATGCGGCTGCCGGAGCCGGGATAAAATCCGAACGGGCGAAGCGGCTGCGGCTTTTTCAAATATGCCGAGAGCCATTCTGTTTTTACTCGCGCGCCTTCGAGGCTCAAATCCGGCGCGTTTTTAATCGCCAGAAAAGAGAACGCCGCGTGGCGATGGCAGGCGACGCAATTTTGAGAGGCAAAAATTTTCTCGCCGAGGTTGGCATTGATTTCCGGGGAATCCGCTTTGGCTTTTTCAAAAGCTTTTTGCAACTGCTCGCGTTTATTTCGATCCAGCGCCAACAAATAGCGCGAAATCAGCGCGATCATCTCATCGGCGCGCGCGAGCATCGGCGCAAATTTGGTTTGGCTCGCGTCGAGTTGATAAAAGAAATTCGGCATCGCGGTTTTCGTGCCGTCGAAAATGTGCGGCGCGACAAGATAGCGTTGCAGCCATTCGGGACGCAAACGATAACCAACCGCAGTCAAGTCGGTCGAAGCGTTTTCCCCCTCGCCTCCCAACCTGTGACAAGTCGTGCAGCGCAATTCGTTGACAAGGAGTTTTTTGGCTTCGGCGTTCTCTTGCTTGTCGAGTTGCCTTGGTTGATAGCTTCGCAGCGCAGCAGGATATTCGGGCCATTTTCCCTCCACCTGCGTTTGCTTCTCCAAAAATAACGCCAGCGCCAGCGCTTCTTTCAGGCTAAAAAAGAAATCCGGCATGCGCGACAGGCCGATGTGCCGGCGCACCTGGGTGGGATTTTGCAGATAGTCGAAAAGATACGCGGGGTTGAAACGCAGACCGGCGTGGCTCAAATTCGGCGCTTTGTCGTGGATGTTGCTGGCAACGGCAACACCGGAGTGGCAATTGGCACAGGCGAGGTCATTCAACAACTGCTCGGCAGTCAATGGAACTGTCGTTTGAGCGAGACTTTTATTTACAAAATACAAACCGGATAAGCACGAACCAAAAAGAAAAGCGCACGCAAAGATCCCGCCAAGGCGGGACAAAGATACGCAAAGGCTATGTTCACAAGAATTTTCTTTGCGCAGCCTTTGCGTCTCAGCGTCTTTCCGTGATTTTTTTTGGTTTTTTCTATTCAATTATCATCTCCTTTTGTGTGATGGCAGTAATCCTACGACCATTCATGGCCGTCACGGTGATCTCCAAGCGATGCGCACCTTTGGGAACTTGGCGCAAATCGATGCCGATCAACTCCGGCGCGGCATCGTCCGTCACCGGGCGCGTGTAGCTCACGCTCACGGCGATATTTTTGTCGCCGCTTTTTTCCGAGATGACTTTGTACACCACCTCGCAGTTGTCGGAGATGCCGGCAGATTTTAAATTGTAAATTTCAAAGTAACAAAGCAAGGGAATTGTTTTGTGAATTTTCTCGAAGGGATAAGGCGCGACTGCGGTGTTGAGCCTGGTGAAAACCGGCAGAATTTGGCGTTGATTGGCATTGACAATCTCTGTTAAGAATTGAATATCGCTGATCA
>Ga0247727_10019022_pt1 | contig 10703 bp, 9 predicted proteins | sample WisWelCaveWW1625_FD_202498 | JGI IMG/M metagenome (GOLD analysis project Ga0247727, IMG submission 202498) | Biofilm microbial communities from Wishing Well Cave, Virginia, United States - WW16-25 | ecosystem: Environmental > Aquatic > Deep subsurface > Groundwater > Cave microbial mat | place...
CGGACTATGATAGTGACGGTCGGGTTTCTACAAATATACACTACGATGAGCAGATTCCTACATGTGTGGGAAACTATTACTCGGACAGACTCCTAGATGTTGCAGGAACTGCAGCCCAATCCTACGCTGGGAAAAAGAACCCCGGGAGGCGGATGACGGCTGACGCTGATGTAAGAGGATTTCGTGTCGCGCAGGTTTGGGCGTTCATTTATCGAGGGCGTTGCTTTACAATTCTCTCTCATCCATTGCGACAGCATCGTAGAGCATATCATGCGGAAAATGCAATCGCTTGAATGCTAAAGAAGTCAGAGACAGAAACACTCAAAAGGAGACAAATGGTTTACCTAACACGCAAGGAACATTTCAGCGCGTCTCATCGCTTGCACAATCCTGATTGTCCGATGAGAAGAACCGCAAGGTGTACGGCAAATGAAACAATCCCAACGGTCACGGTCACAACTATGACATGGAAGTAACGGTTGTGGGCAATCCCCCAAAAGAAACGGGAATGGTGTTAGACTTGAAGAAGCTTTCCGAGATCATCAATGAAGAAATCATTGACAAGGTCGACCATAAGCATATGAATTTTGATGTTGACTTTCTTCAGGGACTGATTCCGACAGCGGAGAACATGGCAATCGCGTTTTGGCAATCTTAAAAAGACCATTCAAGGCGGAAGACTGTATGCAATCAAGTTGTATGAATCAGATAACAATTTTGTCGAATACTGCGGTCGAGTAATCGGGCGGTAAGGTACAACACGACAATGGAAGAATTGGTCGAGGGGATGTTATGCCAAATCGGCGAAGACCCAGAGCGTGAAGGATTGCAAGAGACTCCGCATCGAGTTGCGAAAGCGATGGGGTTTCTCACCGGCGGTTACGGAAAAGATATCGACGCAGTGTTAAATGGCGCGATCTTCTATGAGAACTACAACGAGATGGTGATTGTGAAGGACATCGATTTTTTTAGCATATGCGAGCATCATATGTTGCCTTTCTTCGGCAGAGTCCATGTTGCATATGTTCCCAACGGGAAAATTGTCGGGCTGAGCAAACTTCCTCGCATCGTTGACGTCTTCGCTCGGAGCTTGCAGGTGCAAGAACGGCTTACACGTCAAATTGCTAATACCATTTTTGAGTACCTGAATCCCACAGGGGTGGGTGTTGTCATCGAAGCTCAACACATGTGCATGATGATGCGCGGCGTGGAAAAGCAGAACGCACTGGCAACGACCAGCGCCATGATAGGTGTGTTCAAAGATGATGAAAAGACAAGGCGGGAATTCTTGGAGTTGACAAATTCCAAATTCAGAGTTGGCTCAATGGTCTGTTGAAGCTGATAAAGTGTTCACTTTCTGAGAAAAATCCCAAATGTACGGTCCGTTTTCTTCTCTGGCATCGTAAGCCCAGATCGGCCGGGACAGGGCGATAGGATGCTCAACGAAATCGAAAGGATGTAAGAGCTCTTGAACACTGACGTCCCCCCGATTGCAGAACACACTCCGCACACCCCATTTGGCGTTTGGCGGTTTTCAGGTTGAACTTTCTTACATTAATTTGTAGCTTTGTTCGTAGCATCAGGCCAAAGAATCCCCCCCACAAGCCGGCGAAGCAGCAAACCGCCAGCTATCTCAGTACCTGAAGTGCAGGACATGAGCTCAGCCGATCAAAGGACCACAGGCGTCACCGCTGCTGCGGACTCGCAGCTGAATGAAGTGGTGGTGCAGGCGGGGGAACAGATCCGGAAGATCTTTCACCATTCCAGTGATGCATTCCTTCTGATCGATCCTGAGAGAAATCAGATCCTTGACGTCAATCCCAAAGCATGCGTCATGCTCGGGTACTCCCGTGAGGAATTATTGTCCACCCCTATGGCAGCAATCCATCCAAACGAAATGCCCAAGCTCCTGGCCTTTGCTCAATCGGTTTTTGAGACCGGGGGTGGAAGGACGAATGAACTCACCTATCAGACCAAAACCGGTCAAACGATACCTGCCGAGATTTCCGCCTCAGTGGTTGATATTGCTGGTCGAAGCTGCCTGATTGGTATGATCCGCGACATTGCCGAGCGCAAGCGCGCGGAGCAAGCCTTGAAACAGCGTGAAGAACTGTATCGAGACTTGTACGAGAATGCGCCGCTCGCCTACAACACTGTGGGTATCGATGGCCGAATCCTCACGACGAACGCACACACCAGCAAAATGCTTGGCTTCTCCCGAGATGAGCTGATTGGTCGCCCCGTCTTCGACCTGTATGCGAATACCCCTTCAGGGCGGGAGAAAGCCAAGAAAGTATTCCAGCGGTTTCTTGACGGCGAAGAGCCTCGTGACGAGGAGTTGGAATGGCGCCGGGCAGACGGTCGGTCAGTCTGGGTCAGCCTGACTTTGCGGGCGCTACGGGACCCGCAAGGAAAAATCATAGCAGCCCGCGCCATGGTAATGGACATCACCGAGCGCAAGCAGATTGAGGAGGCTTTGCGCGAAAGCGAACAAAAGTTCCGCCGACTCGTAGAGAATGCCGCTGATGCATTTTTTGTCCATGATTTAGATGGCAGGATCATAGATGTAAACCAGCAAGCATGTGACAGCTTGGGATATACACGTGAGGAATTGCTGCACATGTCAGTAGGAGACTTTTCAGTCACGTTCAGTGCCGCGCAAATAGCTGCAACATGCAAGAAAATGATGCCCGGAGTCCCGCTTACCATCCAGGGGATTGAACGCCGAAAGGACGGAACGACCTTTCCTGTAGAGGTCCGCGTAGGTTTGTTCGAATCGTCGGAACGGTCGTTCATCCTGGCGTTGTCTCGCGACATCACCGAGCGCAAACGGATGGAAGAGGCTCTCCGAGAAAGTGAGGAATGGTTCCGTGACCTTTACGAGGAGGCCCCAATCGCGTATTTTCAGGTTGACCTCGACACGCGCATCCGAAATGCCAACCGGCGTGCCTCAGAAATGCTTGGGTGTCCGCTGAATGAATTGATCGGTCGACCAGTATTCGACTTCTTGGCGGATACTCCCTCTGCGAAACAGAAGGGACAAGAGCTGTTGGGGAAGTTCCGGGCGGGCGAAGAGATCCGTGGAGAGGAATTAGAAATACGCCGGCCAGACGGCGCGCGGGTGTGGGGCAGTTTGTCATCGAGACAAATCCGCGATGCGCAGGGGCGATTTGTTGCCGACCGGTCAACCTTGGAAGACATCACCGTGCTCAAGCAGACAGAAGAGAAACTCCGCGCAAGCGAACAACGACTTTCGCGCATTCTCGAGTCGGCGATGGATGCGATCATCTCCATCGACAAGGAACAGCGCATCATCCTCTTCAATGAAGCGGCTGAGAAGGTCTTCCGGTGCCGTGCCAGTGACACGATGAACCAACCCCTTGATCGTTTCCTCTCCGACTCATTCCGTCAATTGCTCACGCGGTACCTCCAAGCCTTCGAAGGAGACGAAGAGGTCAGGCGTTACATCTGGGCACCGGAAGGTCTGACTGCACGGCGGGCGAGTGGTGAAGAGTTTCCGATAGAGGCCACAATCTCCCAGGTGGAGGCCGCCGGGCAGAAGCTTTATACGATCATTCTGCGTGACGTTGATGAACGCAAACGAGCTGAGGCCGCGCTTCGCAAGTTGGAGCTCGAAAACCTCTATCTCCTCGAAGAGGTGAAAACGCAGAACAATTTCAACCAGATCATTGGTGCTTCTCCAAGCATGAAGAAAGTTTTTGGGAATGTTGAAAGAGTAGCAGCGACCGATTCAATCGTTCTCCTGACGGGTGAGACTGGCACAGGGAAGGAGTTGATTGCAAGGGCTATTCATGATTCAAGTCCTAGGAAAGGACGCGTGCTCGTCAAGGTAAACTGTGCTGCATTGCCCGGGGGACTCATTGAGAGCGAACTTTTTGGCCACGAGAAGGGTGCGTTTACGGGTGCCACAGCAAGGAGGAAAGGTCGGTTTGAACTGGCCGACGGCGGAACCATATTCCTCGACGAGGTCGGAGAATTGCCTCTTGAAACGCAGGCCAAATTGCTGCGTGTCCTTCAGGAACAGGAATTTGAAAGGGTTGGTGGGAATGAAACCATCAAAGTAAATGTCAGAGTCATCGCGGCCAGCAACCGGAGCCTTGAAGAGATGGTCAGGGTTGGGGCCTTCCGTGCTGATCTATTCTATCGACTTAACATTTTCCCTATTCATATTCCTCCGCTTAGGGAACGACCGAACGATATTCCGCTGCTCACCAGCTATTACGTTGGCAGCTGTTCACGCCGGCTGGGAAAGCGGATTGAGAGTATCACTCCGGAAGCGCTCGAGATGCTTACACGTTATCATTGGCCAGGGAACGTCCGGGAGTTGGGGAACCTCCTGGAGCGGGCAGTTATCCTTTGCGATGGAAGTGTGATTCATAGAGAGCACATAATCATCTTGCGCTCGACCGCTGCAGAGGATAAGGATATCCTCACACTTGAGGCATCAGAACGTGTGCAGATCCTGAAAGCACTCGAAAAAACCGGCGGGGTTATCGGTGGCCCCCAAGGAGCCGCGAAACTGCTTGGAATTAACCGGACCACTCTTCTCTCAAGAATGAAGAAACTGGGGATTGCAAAAGGTCATTGATCGCGTCGAAATGTCAACTGTCCGTCGATATCTCGACAGAGTTTGACGCCACCAACTAAGCAGCGCACTTTTGATTTAACAAGCTAACTCATTAACTCACAAGCCACTTGGAATGTATTCCGAGTGGCTTTTTCTTTTGGTACGATGTTTGGACAGACTAAGTTCTACAACAGAAGGATCAATTGATGAGAGAAGGAGGCGGGCATGAAACTGGTTTATCGATTTATAGAGCTTCCAGAAAATGAAACATCTTTCTACGAGATGATTCTTCTTGAAGAACTCGATCTGCAGTCCTGGTATTCCGTGTTCTATTGTAGCCTTCTTGGGGGAGAAGTTTTCATAACAACACACTAATCGGGAGCAACTGAATAATCAAGAAAGTAAAGGTCAAGCCCACGCTACGCCAATGAAATTCACCAGCAACGTCTGCCTGCTTTATGGTGGACTTTAGCTGCTGGCATTCGTAAATGTGAGTCAGTCATGTGTAAAGGAGCTCTACCATGAAAGTACCGCTTTGCAAACTGGAAGAAATTCCCGAGGAAGGAAGCAAAACGATAGATTTCTTTGGACGGGAGGTGCTGGTACTCAATGTAGAAGGAAAGCCGAAGGCTATTGTGAACGTCTGCATGCACCTGGGCGGCCCCATGAAGCGTGAGGACAACAAGTTGGTTTGCCCATGGCATGGCGCGGAGTACGAATGCAGCACCGGAAAGCATCTAAGGGGACCAGGCCGTCCGGATTCCAGGTTGATTATGCTGCCCACTCGAATTGAGGCGGGCGTGCTGAATTATGTGTATGGCGAGTAGGAAAATCCATTTCCTCGAACGCAGCTCGCTTGTGCGAACATTAAAAAAGAAAATTATACCAAAAGGGAACGAACAGTAGGAGAAGGAGTCATCGTATGAAAGGGATCGTCATTTCACAAGTCTCGTTGGCAGTTATGGTCTTTTGTATTGGGTGCTCAAGCGATAGCGGAACAGAGCCATACACCGCCCCGCGACCCTTACCCGGAGCAGCGGTGCTTGCTAAATTCAGTGCTATCCAATCAAATGTTTTCACAACTTCCTGCGCGCTTTCGGGTTGCCATATCGGCTCGAGTCCGACTGCTGGATTAAATTTGTCTTCAGGTCAGGCGTACGCAAATCTTGTTAACGTGCCCAGTGCAGAGATGCCCTCGCTGAAGAGAGTCGAGCCGGGCAATAGTGCTCAGAGTTACCTGGTCAGGAAATTAACAGGGAATCAGATTTCCGGTTCAAGGATGCCTCTTGTTGGTCAGCCATTAGCTCAATCCGTTATCGACTCGATTGCCTCGTGGATAAACCAAGGGGCACCGAACAATTGAGAACAAAAAGAATATCGGCCGACAGAACAACAATTCTTTCCTGATTGCAACACCGAGAAATCAATTATTGAGTTTGACAACAGCAGTTACTGGAGAATGAAGAAATGAAGAAACCATCATGGCTCTTAGTTTTCTTAATCGTTCCGTTACATGCTCAAGCGCAAGAGCATCACTCGCCATACGCCGGAGAGCAGGGGCGTGAGATCAAGGCCCTCTCGGCGGAAGACATTCAGAGTTATTTGGAAGGGCGGGGGATGGGGCTCGCCCGCGCCGCCGAACTGAACAGCTACCCCGGTCCCCTACATGTCCTCGAATTAGCCGAGCAGCTTCAACTTACCACGCCGCAGAGGTCACACACGGAGAAGGCCCGGGCCGCAATGCTCGGGGAGGCGAAAGAACTAGGCCGATTCATCGTTCAGAAGGAGAAGGAACTAGATAAACAATTCGCCACTGGGAGGATCGATGAAGGGCGGATGAGAACGCTGATCGGACAGATCGCTCGTCTGCAAGGAGAGTTACGGATAGCACACCTGCAAGCACATCTGGAGATGAAGCGGACTCTGAAGCCTGAGCAGGTGAAGCGGTATGATGAGTTGCGCGGGTACAACAGACCCGGAGAGCAGCACCAGGGGCATCGGCATGGGAGAGGTTGAGAGGTGGAATGGGAGTGATGAGATGCCCCCGGAACATGGCTTGTCAATTCCACCGTCTAACCTCTCCTAAAATCAACTTTGTCACTTCAAGGGGGCTTGCGCTAACCGAAGAAGGGATGATTCGAGTTCTGATCCCTCACCATCTGCATGACGCGCCTTATCAATGATGCAGCTTCCAAACGAACAACTGTATCAAGGGGCACCGAACAATTGAGAACATAAGGGATACGGCACGACAGAAATCACTTGTACCGAAACAGTGGGGCGACTTAGGAGAAGCATGACATATGCGGTACTTACGACTAACCTACGCTCGGTATAATTGTCCGTCATTCTATAGAGCCACTGACCACAAAGAGGAACTCTAATGCAGAAAAGCACACAAATAGCAGCGGGGGTTTTTATTGCAACACTGTTATCCGTTGTCAACGGATTTGCCGACTCGACAAGGTACAGCGCTGGAGGATTCGAGCCTCCGAAGTTCCACCCCGGGAGGTTGGCAGGCGATATCTTCACCGGGCAGGATCAATGGGTTGCCACAGGCGATGGGTTCGTTATGGTCAATCTGGATGGCATTGTCGTGCAGAACACGCTTGTGAAAGATGGTCAACAGGCCGTGAAGATTGACGCTTCAATGCAGCCCTCGAACCTACTGTTCGCCCAAATCAGGCGGAACGAGCCATTTGATGTCACTACGCAAGAACCGGTCGTAGATGTGAGTTTGGACTTTTATCTGATGGATGGTCAAGCCAGGTCCTATCGTTGGGGGCTCGATATTCAGGGGTCGGTGATCACTCGACTAACCGAGTGGTTGATAACACCAGGTAACAGTGTAGAATGCCTATCCGATTCCGGATGGGTGGACACAGGATTCGACATAGCGAGGGGGACATGGTACAATGTGCATACGGTAATGGATTTCAGTACCAGCACCGTGTACTTGTATTTCAATGGTGCGTTGATTCACACCAACACAATTATCGAAAACTTTGGGTCCTACGCTTTTGCAAGCCTGCGTCTTGACCAACCGGGAAATGACAAGATGTATGTTGATAATTACCTGGTTCGATCGCTTTCCATCCCCACGGGGATTGATGAGATAAACAATGAGTCTCTTGTCAGTGAGTTCGTACTGAATCAGAATTACCCCAATCCGTTTAACCCCACTACGACCATATCGTACACCATTCCCAGATCAGGTGGAGTGGTATTGCAAATCTTCAATGGTGTTGGTCAGAAGGTAAGCACTTTGGTGAACCATGACCAGCAAGCCGGGACACACCGAGTTCTTTGGAATGGTAGTGACGACTATGGGAATCCGGTAAGCTCTGGCGTTTATGTGTATTTCCTTCAAGCAAATGATCGGGTCCAGAGCCGGAAGTTGGTATATGTGAAGTAATGTAATGCGATCTCGGCGCCGTCATCTGTACCTGAATGACACAGAATCTAGATAATCAAGACCGTGGATGAACGATGGGGCAAAGAATGATTAAAGCGGTGTTTAACAATCTGATTGTGATACTCTGTGTTCATGGTATGCTCACAGCTCAATCACAGCAGCAACCGTACGTCTTGCAGCGCATCTGTGGTTCTGTAACGATCGATGGGCTCAGTACCGAGCCCGCATGGGAGAGTGTCCGGCCATTCCCCATGGTGACACAGACGCCAACGTTTGGGAAGGAACCGAGTGAGCGTACAGAGATTCGCATTGCATACGACACCGACTTTATGTATGTGGCAGGACGCTTCTATGAATCCGATCCGACAAACATCCAGGGCAACCTGATGCGGCGAGATGAATTCAGCGGGAGCGACGATGAGTTTGCCGTCATTCTTGACACGTACAATGACAATCAAAATGCAGTCTTGTTTGTAACATCTCCCGCGGGGAGACGTACAGACGTCACTGTGATTAATGATGCCGTGAATAGAGGAGTACCGGCCACCGATGAAAGCTGGAATACATTCTGGGATGTTGAAGTTGTTCGGAATGATGAGGGCTGGTTTGCTGAAATGCGTATTCCGTTTTCAAGTCTTCGTTTTCAGTCTCAAGATGGTAACGTGACGGTGGGGCTTATAACGTGGCGATGGATTGCCCGTAAGAACGAAATCAATATTTTTCCAGCCATCCTCCCTAACTGGGTTTCTGCGTTTATGAAACCTTCTGTCGCTCAGAAGGTGATTCTTGATGGTATTCGGGAACAGAGTCCAGTGTATGTTTCCCCGTATGCGCTGATCGGCGTCAAACGACGCGTTGAACTTAACAACGCAGGAACAACATACGGGCGAATTGATGATACTCCAGGTGAACTTGGGTTGGATCTCAAGTACAATTTCACGAGCAATCTTGCGTTGGATCTTTCGGTGAATACAGACTTCGCACAGGTGGAAGCAGATGACCAACGGATCAATCTCACACGTTTTTCTTTGTTCTTCCCGGAGAAACGACAGTTCTTTCTTGAACGAGCGAGTACCTTCAGTTTTACAACCGGTCTCGGTCGACTGTTCGATAGCCGGCGCATTGGTTTGTCTGATCAGGGCATGCCTCTGCGGATTTATGGTGGAGCTCGTGTCGTAGGGCGCATCGGCAAGTGGGATGTCGGTGCGCTCGATATGCAAACGGAGTCCTCAGATGGCTCTTCGTCAGAAAATTCCGGCATTCTCCGTTTTCGTAGACAAATCCTCAACGATTTCTCAGCCCTTGGTGCAATGGTGACAAGTCGTCTACAATCGGATGGAAGGTATAATATTGTCTACGGACTTGACGGCGAACTACAACTGGCAGGCAATGATATCCTTCTGACTCAGTGGGTACAGTCATTCGAAAAATCAGTACGTGCCACAGCGATCGAAAAGGCTTTGGTTCGATTGTCCTGGGAACGGAATGCCAGAACGGGTTTCGGATACAAACTTGGCTATGTTCGGTCCGGAGAGATGTATAATCCCGGCTTGGGATTCATGCAAAGAAGCAACTTCACCTATTTGTTTCTGCCGGTTTCCTATGGATGGATTCCTGATGAATCGTCGTTTTTCCAGAACCATACCCTTTTCCTTACTAGTGATTTCTTTCTCCACAACAATGATCGTTCTATCGAATCTGCAGATGTGAGCGTCGGCTGGAATGGAGAAACAAAATCAGGAGAATTTTACAAGGTGGGACTGCGAGCAACTACTGAAGATCTCACTGAACCTCTGGCATTCTCAGAGGAGACTTTGGTTCCAGCAGGTAAGTATCATTTCTATACATTCAACGTATCATATAGCGAGTTATATAAAGCATTTACATCTGAAATCACCCTTGAAGCCGGTTCATTCTATGATGGCACCAGAATTTCGGTTGGCCTTTCACCCATCTGGCGTGCGTCCAGGTATCTCGAGTTCGTAACATTTTTCCAGTTTGATCGGATACGGTTTCCGGATCGTGAACAAAGCTTCGATGGTAAAGTTCTTCGACTACGTCTGAATATTTCTTTGAATCCCAAAGTCTCACTCAGTCCATTTGTTCAATGGAACAGTGCGGCGAATGTTATCACTCTCAACATGAGATTTCGTTACAACATTCGTGAAGGGAACGACTTCTACCTTGTGTACAACGAAGGATTGAACACAGACCGGGAGCGCGTACAGCCGGTGTTACCATCGAGTAACAGCAGGGCAATTCTTGCTAAGTACACGCACACATTCGATCTTTAATCATAGAACTGTAATGATGGACTAAGGAGTACAATGAGAATACCGATACACCACGTAGATTCATTCACAGACACGATTTTCTCGGGTAACCCAGCGGCGGTTTGTCTTCTGGAAGAGTGGCTCCCGACGGACCTTCTTCAACGCATGGCGATGGAAAACACTGTTGCGAACACTGCGTTTGTTGTCCAGCACGGTAGTAACTTCGAGATTCGTTGGTTCACACCTACAGCCGAAGACGATTTGTGCGGCCATGCGACTCTTGCTGCTGCCCATGTCATCTTCAAGCATTTGGACTATCAAGGCAACGAAATTGACTTCAAGAGCATGAGCGGTGCACTTAGGGTACGACGAGAGGATGATTTGTTAGAGCTGGATTTTCCGAGGCGTCCACCGAATCCTTGTGATA
>Ga0247727_10019023_pt1 | contig 10702 bp, 10 predicted proteins | sample WisWelCaveWW1625_FD_202498 | JGI IMG/M metagenome (GOLD analysis project Ga0247727, IMG submission 202498) | Biofilm microbial communities from Wishing Well Cave, Virginia, United States - WW16-25 | ecosystem: Environmental > Aquatic > Deep subsurface > Groundwater > Cave microbial mat | place...
CAGCTCGAGCGGGAGAACGCCAAGCTCCGGCGCCGCCTCCAGCGGACCGAGCTCATGCTTGCGATCCAAAAAAAAGCCTCCGAGATGCTGGGGATCCCCCTGAGCCCCCTCGACGACGAAGAGAACGGCGCTGGCGCTGGCAGCGGCGCTTCCATTCCTCATACTCGCGGTCGTCGGCTTGGCGCTCGCCGTCCTCCAGGGTCGCCCAACAATCATTCCGTGAACCCAAAAGGAGGGAACTGCGATGTCGAAACTCTACGAGGTTGACAACACTGGCGTGAGGCGGTCCACTCCAGAGAGCGCGTCTGCCGAATCCGCCCGCTGGAACGGGCCGCTGCTACGTCACCGCCGCGACGTACCAGGGGCAGACGAGGTATGGGAGGAAGCGGCAAGGAACGGTGATGAGCGGAAGAGATCCGGCGGTGCTGCCGGCGTGCGTGCAGCCTGAAAGCCCCTAGGAGCCTGTCCGAGTAATGACCGACGCGAAAAACCGACCTCTACAGATGCCCCAGGATCGACGATCTCGAGTCAGCGTGACTGTTTTCATGGCAGGAATTGCCCTGATTCCGATTACTCGGACAGGCTCCTAGCTCGAACCATGGATGAGTCCAGCTCTAACCGTCAGGAATCTGCAGGCCACGAGGCCGATTTCGTCGTCCTGTGCGAGTTGGATGACCTCATGTTGCTCGGGCTGTTCAAGTCCGTGCTCGAGGCTGCGGGCGTGCCGCATGTTGTACAGGGCGAGCAGGCTCTCGCCACTCTTCCATACACGGGATTGGTGCCGGTGGCGGGCGTGAACATGGCGGCTCCTGGTGCGACTATCTACGTTCAAGAAGGCCGTCTCGAAGAGGCGCGTGAGCTGTTGAAAGGCAGCACGCCTGAGGATAGCGGTGACGTCTAGGAGGCTCCCAAGACCTCTCGCGGGCGACAGCGTTCAGAACGGGCTCGAGGGCAGCCCAGACCAGGACAGCGCGGGGACCGAGAGGCCGAACGCGAATCCGTGTCCGTGATTCTCACCGGGTTCACCCGTCGCGGATCAGCCCTATCCACCGTCGTCGTACGATTCCATCACCTTGGTGAGCCGTTCCCACAGTCCATCGAGCTCCTTCTTGAGCTCCTTGTCCTTGCTGTGGTTCGCCTCGGCCGCGACGTACCCGGTGAGGTCGTCGAGATCCTCGAGGGTGAAGTTGCCGCGTAGCTTGCCTCTCCCTCCGGGCTTCAGACGCTTCACGTACTCGGTGTCCGTGAACGTGTGGTCTTCGATCAGCTCCTTGTCCCGCAACGTCAGCGTGACCGGGACCGCCGTGTCCGGCTCGATCTTCTTCCTCCTCATCGTCACTTCGCATCTCCTCACGTCACGACGGTGAGCTCCACGCTTCAATCCTCGCGGTGGGAGGTGGCTTCCTCATCGACCCAATCCTCTTCCACCCACCGCATGCCCTTGCGACCCGGCACGACGCGTTTCGGGCCGGCCTTGTACAGCGAGCACGACTTCGGCCCGTAGCAGAACGTCTCGGTCCGGTATCGACGATTCGTCGGGTTCCATTGGTCGATGATCATCTCCACCGCCATGTTGCATCCCCACTTACAGCTTGAACATGAGGCCGTGTAGGTTTGGGGAGCGAGCCGTCGGTGACCCCGCTCTCGGTACAGCGGAAGCTCGGGAGGGACACCACGCCACGGCGGCGACGAAGACGGTTCCGGCGACCCCGTCGACTCCTCGATCTTCAGCCTGGCCACCTTGTAGTACTCGACGGTCTCGAGCCGAGGGTCCGAAACGAACTGGCACTCCCCGCTTGCCAGGACGCCGATCTCGAGTCGGTGCTTGGCGTGTGCCGCCCCGCCGATTCCCACCCAGAACTCCCGCTTGTCGTCGCCGATGGTTCCGTCAATCCTGAGTGCGTAGCCCAGGTAGGTATGAGAACTCTGGTCGAAAGAACGGGTCAAACGAATCCGGGGTTGCACGCTCGTCACGCGACCCTGCCAGGAAAACGTCCGCTTCTCTTTGCCTCGGGCGAGACGCGTCACGAGCTCGAGTATTCGGGCTCTCTCTTCCTCGCGAGAGAGGCGGAGAGCCTCTTTGGGCTTTGTTCCGCCCTCGACCGCCTTCCGCTTGGTGGCCATGTTTGCCCGAGAGCCTATCGCGGATTCGGACGCGACAGAAAGGGGGCGAGGACGCGCCGGAATCTTGGGGGACGGGCGAGCAGCTGGAGCCTGGTCGCAGCCCGGAGGAGCCCGAATTCCGAAGCGCGATCGTCTGGCTCCGCAGACAGTTCGCGTTTCGAATCGCAACGCTGAGGTTGCAGTGTGACCACAACCTCATTCACTGCAACGCGTTGCCACGATCACCCTCGTAGTCGACATAACTCGGCACGGAGAGCCATCCCAAGTCCCCGTAGGTCAGGCAGCGACGTGCCATACGATTCGCTGATCCGGTGCGATCGCCTTGAGGAGCTGCTCCAGTTTCTCGACCGTGGGCATCGCCCTTCCCTGCTCGTATCTCGCGTAGGCGTTCTTGGAACGTTGGCCCAACCTCGCCGCCGCCTGCGCCAACGTCAATCCCTGCCGTTCCCGTTGTCGGCGCAACAGGACAGCCAGTAGGATGCCGACGCGATTCGCCCCGATCTCAAACGTCCGCTCCCCCGTCGGGTAAACGGTCACGCGGAAGCCTCTCGTCGCGGCCATGGTCTCGATGAGGTCTCCCGCCATCTCAGACGCTTCCCGCTTCGTGCGCCCCTGCGTCCGCGCGTCGAACGCGGGAATCTCGACCAACCAGAATCGGCCGTCCTTCTTGATTCGTCCTGGGAACCTCATTTCCTCTCCTTGGCTCGTTTCAAGATGACCTGCGCCAACCTCTCGTGGATTTCCGCGTGCCTGGGGACGAACTCCTCAAATGATCCGTCGGCGTTCGTCCAGACGTCGTGTTTGCCTCCGTGGCGCTGAAACATCCAGCCAAGTTCCCGCAGCCGACGCTCCAGCTCCTTCCGCTTCACGGCCTCAATGTACACACATACGTGTACAACCGCAACCCCCTTGCCCTACGATCCTCCTCACACCTCCCCCGGCTGGTCTACCGTCAAGCCCGTGCACGACACGCTCTCGCCGCGAGAGAGGATGGTCATGGTCAACACCTGCGTCGGTCGAAGGGTCAATTCTCCGGACGGGTCGTCTCTACGGCGCGCGGTTCGCGAGTTCATCGCCCACTACCACGCCGAGCGAAACCACCAAGGCCTCGACAACCGGATCATCCAGCCTGACGGGCAGGTTGCGAGGGCGTTCGGTCCGGTCCGTTCTCGCGAGCGCCTCGGCGGCATGCTTCGATACTACTACCGCGACGCCGCGTAGGTTCGGTCATTCCGGACCTCCGGGTGGGTAAGAAAACCCTGGACAGGTCTCGTTTCGGTGACACTCGGCTGCCCTCTCGAAGGCGTACCGACTGCCTGGCGAAGTGTTCGGCGATCGTCGACCACCGAGAAAGCGACGTTCCAGGTTATCCTGTCGCCGCCCTGGTCGTTCGGGCAAGTTCTTGGACCATACGGCCTCCACCATCATTACTCGCGTCGCGCTGCCTGACCTCCTGCCGCGTCGCGTCAGCGGGTCCCGCCCCTTCGCGCACCACCCGAAGTTCGCCGTGTAGTCTGCGATCGATCGGCGACGCGCCGTTTCCCGCCAGCAGGATCTCCTGCCCGGATACATCGCGCCAGCGAATCATCGTTCCGAACACAACGCGGTGCGCCACGCGAGACAGAAATCATCCTGATGGAGTTTTTGGAAGGCACAGCACGTTCCTCGGCGCGCACTGGACCACGATCGCCGCCATCGACTTCACGACCGTCGAAGTCTGCTGCAGACGCGGCCTCGTTACGTTCTACGTCTTGTTCGTCCTTGAGTTGTCGACGAGGCGAGTCCATTGCGCAGGCATGACTCCCGGCCCGGACGAGCTCTGGATGATGCAGATTGGACGCAATCTCACCGACTGCCTCGACGGCTTCCTCGGGGCCGAGCACTTCGCGTATCATCCCTCGCATGATCGGAACGTTGATCGGGCCCTACCAGGTCATCGCCAAGCTCGGGCAGGGCGGCATGGGCGAGGTCTATCGCGCCAGGGATGACAGGCTCGGACGCGACGTCGCGATCAAAGTGCTGCCGGCCTCGGTAGCCGCTGACCCGGAGAGGCTCGCCCGGTTCGAGCGCGAGGCCAGGCTTCTCGCGTCGCTCAGCCACGCGAACATCGCGCAGGTTTACGGGCTCGAACACGCCGATCGCCGCTTCCTGGTGATGGAGCTCGCGCCGGGCGAAGACCTGACGTCGCGTATCGCTCGCGGGCCGATCCCGCTCGACGAGGCGCTGCCGATCGCCACCCAGATCACCCTGGCGCTCGAGGCGGCGCACGAACGGGCAATCGTGCACCGCGATCTGAAGCCAGCCAACGTCAAGGTCAGCGCCGAAGGCGCCGTGAAGGTGCTCGACTTCGGTCTCGCCAAGGCCCTGGCGCCCGCGGGCGCGAGTGACTCAGCCGACCTCGTCAGCTCCCCGACGCTCACGGCGCAGGCGACGGCCGCCGGCATCATTCTCGGCACGGCGGCCTACATGAGCCCCGAACAGGCGCGCGGGCGGGACGCCGACAAGCGCGCCGACATCTGGGCGTTCGGCGTGGTGCTCTTCGAGATGCTCACGGGCGCGCGGCTGTTTCACGGCGAAACGATTTCGGACACGCTCGCGGCGGTCCTTCGCCAGGGCGTTCCCTGGGCGCGCCTGCCCGCCGGACTCCCGTCGGAACTCACGCGAGTGCTGCGCCGCTGTCTCGAGCGCGATCGCAGGAACCGCCTGCACGACATTGCCGACGCCCGCATTGTCCTCGAGGAGATCGCGCGTGGCGGCGCGACCGCCGACACGCCGGGCCCGGTGCCGGCCGCACGCCCGGCCGGCCGCGCGCGCCGGTTGGCCGGCGCCGCGGCGGCGGCCGCCGTGTTCGCGCTGGGGATCGCCAGCGGCCGGTGGATGGCGCCGGGGCCGCCGGCCTCCGGCGCAGGCACGATTCGACTCGTCGTGCCCACGCCGCCCGGTGTCACGACCGTGAGGACGCCGGCCGTCGCCCCCAACGGTCGCAGCGTGGTCTTCGTGGGCCGATCGAGCTCGATGGGCTCCCGGCTCTACCTGCAGCGCCTCGACCAATCCGCGCCCGTCGCCATCGATCGGACCGATGGCGCCGCGCTACCCGGGTTCTCCGCCGACGGGCGGTGGATCACCTTCCGCCGCCGGGACGGCCTGGAGAAGATCGCGGTCGACGGCGGCGAGCCCTTGAGCATCACCGACGCGAGCCTCGATGGCCCGGGACAGGTGTGGCTCGAGACCGGGCGCATCGTCTTTTCCAAGTCGTGGCTCAGCCCGCTGTCGGCCGTCTCGGCCGAAGGCGGCGAGGTCCGCGCCGTGAGCACGCTCGACACCGGTCGCGGAGAGATCGGCCATTGGTACCCGAGCGCGCTGCCCGGTGGACGTCATGTCCTCGTCACGATCTGGTTGAAGGCCGCCGGCCTGAACGACGCCGAGGTGGCCGTGCTCGATCTCGCCACCGGCCGCCACCGAGTCCTCTTCAAGGGCGCCGAGGCCCGCTACCTGGCGCCGGGCTTCATCGTCTTCTTCCGGGCGGGTGCCTATCACGCGGTGCGGTTCGACCCGGAGACGCACACGCTTGCGGGCGAGCCAGTCCGCGTGCTCGACGATGCCCATGGAAATTCTCCGCAGGGAGAGGCGCTCCAGGCGGATCTTGCCGGCGACACGTTCGCCTACCTGAGCGGCCCGCTGGCGCCGATGCGGGAGCTCGTCTGGCTGGCCTCGGGTGGCCGGGCCGAGCCGCTGCCCTTCCCGGCCCGCGCGTTCTCGGGCGCCACAGTGACGCCCGACGGTGCGCGCGTGGCCGCCGCCGTGCTCGACGCCGGCCGCCACACGCTCCGCATCCTGGATCTCGAGCGGCGCACGGAGGATACCCTCGACCTGCCGGGATCGAATTGGGGCCCGGTCTGGCACCCCGACGGCAGGCGTCTCGCGTTCAGGAGCATGCGCAAGGGAGACTTCGACACTTACTGGAAAGACGTGACGACGTCGGGTGCGGCCGAACCGCTGCTCGTCACCGACCAGGACGAATCGCCGGATGCGTTCCTGCCAGGCGGCCGCGGCCTGATCGTGCGGCAGTCGGTGCCGAGCGGCGAGTATCTGCCGAGGCTGATGATGCTCGATCCGCCTCGCGCGCCCGAAAACGTGCTGCCGTTCACGATCTCCGGTCTGGCCGTGTCGCGCGATGGCCAGTTCGTGGCGCTGCTGTCGGCGCGATCCGGGTCGAACGAGGTGTACGTCAAACCCGTCGCCGGCGACGCGGCCGCTCTGCGGGTGAGCACGGGCGGCGGCATCGCCGTCGCGTGGTCACGCGATGGGCGTGAACTGCTCTACCTCCGCCCGCCCGAGATCATCGCCGTCGCGTTCCGGTCGGAAGGCGGGCGCTTCCAGGTGGTCGGTGAGCGTGTCTGGTCACGCGTCGAAGGCAACTACGCGGACAGCGTGTTCGACGTCGGCCCGGACGGACGGGTGCTCGTGGCGCTCTCCAGGGACCAGGCGCCGCGCGAGATCCGTGTGGTGGTCAACTGGCAGGAGGAAATCGCGCGAAAGCTCGGGCCCTGACGTGGGTCGTTCCGGGATCCCTGTGCTGGTCCACCGAAAGTTCTCCCCTAGAAACTCGCCTTCCGACACGAGAATCGGTGGGGTGGACGGGGTCGAGCGCGCAATCGCGGGACGTAGGTTCACACGAACGAGTCCCGGCAACGTGCCGTGCACACCCGGCCACGAAAACGCAAGCCGTTCGAGAACAGGACTACGCAGCGCGTTTCAGCGTGACGAACGGCAGGTGCTTTCGGCCCGCGCGGTAGCTGACGTTGAGGTCGATCGTCACGCCGGGACGTCCGCGAGTCAACGTGTTTGGCCCGGCACATGGCGAGCACCGTGGCCAGCGGGGCCGAGGTTCGAACCGCGGCGCACGGCAGGCAGGGCGACGATGGAAGTAGACCTCGTCTGGGGTCCGCGTTTCCAGGCCAGCATGCGGACGGTCGCCGTTGTACCACGCGGCGTACAACGAGATCTCGCGCTGGAACTCTGCGAGACGGTACGGGACGAGGATGCGCCGCGTGCACTCGTTCTTCGTCGTGCGGATGAAGCGCTCGATGACCGCAAGGCTCCCGTACTTGCCGATCGCCCCGAAGCGCTGGCGGATTCCTCTCCGGCGGCACCAACGTCGAAACGCAGCCGCGACGAACTGCTTTCCGTGGTCGGTGATGAGGTGCCTGGGCGTTATCCCGGCCCTCCGGACAACGTCCGCGAGGAACAGCTGGATCTGTGCAGACGATGGGAGGCGCGTGAGTACTACGACTCCCATGGCGCGGCGAGAGTAGTGGTCGACCACGACGGCGAGCCACCAGCAGAAGGGCCAGCGTTGCGGAAGCGCGAACGGCAACCACGGCGTCCAGAAGCCGAGCGCCGTGGGAACCGTGGTGAGGTCGACGTGCCAAACGTGGTTCGGGTGTCGGGCGTTGATGCCGCGGACGCACTCCGCCGCGCGGTGGGGCTCCCGCTTCGGCGAGTCTTGGAGCATACGACGCACCGTCGTTGACCCGAGATGCAGGCCCGCTCGGCAGAGGAGCTGCGCAATTCTCACCTTCCCCATGGTCGGGCAGAGGACCTTGAGGCGCTGCACGACGTAGGCGACGAACTCGGGAAACTTGTTCACCGGCTTCCGAATCTGGACGAGTGCATTCGGGCCTTCCTCGTCGAGCCGCGTCATCCAGGACGCCACCGTTGTCGGTGTGACCAGAAACCGTTCAGCGGTCTGCGACAGCGACCACGCCCGGGCAGCGCGAAGCTCGAGGATCGCCAGCCGCTCGACCGGCGGGTAGTGGGGCCGACGCTGCGCGGGGATGCGCGCCATCCGGGAGTCCTTAATGCGCAGTTCCTCAGCCAGGAGGGCGACTTCCTGTCGGAGGCGGTCGTTATCGGCCTTCAGGCGAATGCGGGCGTTCCAGCTATTGGCCGCGGAGCTCCGGGCGAGGACCAGGGAGGCGTGGGCCAGGGAGATGGCGTGGATGACCGCGGAGCGAACACGACGGGGCCAGCCTTTGGGGAAACGGAGGGTGTGATCTTGCCTCGCGACTGCCATCGGGAACCTCCGCCGGAATGTCGGGAACGACCCGTGCGGAGATAGGATAACTGCTTGAGACGGAACAACCTACGCGTGGCGTGGCAGAATCGAAGATTCGCTGGACCACTACACAGGTCAGATCGGCGGCCTCCCGTGCCGACAGCGGCAATCCCGACCACATCAGTCTCCATTTCTACCAAAACCTTCTCCTTTCGTATTCGATCGGGACCCCCGCTGCCAGACCGAGTGGTGTAGACTGGCGGTAGGCACCTCAGGAAGGGCGCGCTATGCACCGGGCCGTGACTACCTTCCCCTTCTTGCTGCTCGCACTGGCGGCGATCTCGGAAGCGCGGGCCCAGGATTTCGTCTGGGCGAAGCAACTGAGCGGCACGGGCTATGACTGGGCCGTCGCCGTGGCGACGGACGCAAGCGGTAGCGTCTTCACGGCCGGCGGATTCCAGGGCCGCCTGGACTTCGACCCCGGCCCGGGGACCTACTACCTGACCGTGCCCGGCGGACCGAATAGCACCGTGTACGACGTGTTCGTCTCCAAGCTCGACCGGGCCGGCAACTTCGTGTTTGCGAAGCAGGTCGGAGCAGGCGGCTGGGATCGCGCGTACGACGTCGCCTTGGACGCCAGCGGCAACATTCACACCGTTGGCATATTCGAAGGCACGGTGGACTTCGATCCCGGCGCCGGCACGTATTTCATGAACTCGTGGCAGGGGGAAGCCTTCGTTCTGAAGCTCGACAGCGTCGGGGACTTCGTCTGGGCGAAACAGCTGGGCACGCTCACGATCGCCGAGGGCGTTGCGGTCGACGTCGACGGCAACGTCTACACCGTCGGGTACTTCCAGAACACGGCGGATTTCGATCCTGGTCCGGGCGTTTACAACCTGGTGGCGTCCGGCAGCTCCCAGGACGCGTTCATCTCGAAGCTTGACGCCGCCGGCGACTTTGTCTGGGCGAAACAGCTGGGAGGAACATCCGACGAACTCGCATACGACGTGGCAGTCGATGCCGGCGGCGACGTTTGCACCGTCGGCAGATTCTCGGGCACCGCCGACTTCGATCCTGGCCCGGGCACCTACAACCTCACCGCGGGAGCCGGTATCGAGGCCTTCGTGTCCAAGCTCGACAGTACCGGCAACTTCGTCTGGGCGAGAAAACCGGGCGTAGCCCTGACCGCCTACGCTGTCGCGGTGGACGGCAGCGGCGCCATGTATGTCGTGGGCATTTCGTTTGTTTCCAAGCTGAGCGCCACCGGCAGCGTCTTGTGGACGAAGCCAACGGGCGGCGGCGGACTGGGCGCAGCGGTGGACGTCGGCGGCAACGTCTACACCGTGGGCAACTTCTCAGGCACGAGGGACTTTGACCCCGGCCCGGGAACCTACTACTTGACCGCGGCAGGAGTCTCGGACGCCTGCGTCTCCAAGCTCGACAGCGCCGGCAACTTCCTCTGGGCGAGACAATTGGGCGGAACGGGGACCGCGGAGGCCCACGCGGTGGCTGTGGACAGGAGCGGCAGCGTCTGCACGGTCGGTCGGTTCTGGGGCACCGCGGACTACGATCCCGGCCCGAGTGTCTACAACCTGACATCCGGGGGCTTCCACGATGCGTTCATCTCGAAGCTTGCGCCGGCCGGTGCCGGGGCGGTGCCGGACGGGAGCGTCGTGTCCGGTGTGCCCCTGACCATCGGCAAGGCTGCTGGCACGCAATTGGACCTCGCCTGGGGCCTTTCGTGCAACTCGGGAGACATGGAGTACGAGGTCTACGAGGGCACCCTCGGAACCTTCTCGAGCCACGTGCCTCTCGTCTGTTCGACCGGAGGAGCGACAAGCGCGACGATCGTTCCCTCGAGCGGAGACCGCTACTACTTGGTGGTTCCCGCTACCGCGAGCGCAGAGGGCTCCTACGGCACGCACGGCTCCGGCCTAGAGCGCCCAGCGAGTGCTTCGGCGTGCCTGCCTCAGTCGGTGCGCAGCTGCCCATAGCCAAAGCACACCTCCGCCGGGCTACCGTCCGGGAGCGCGAATTTCTCGCGAACACCGTCGTGGCTTCGATCCTTGCCATGGATGTTCGTTCGCCATTTGGTGGTCGCCAGTTTGTCCATCTCGAGCCACGGATGGTTGATCGCGCTCGTAGCCGATCGGCGGCTCGGTCCAAGCGGCGACGTGCACCCGGCTCTCCGGGAGCGGCGCGCAGAGCCAGAGAGCGCATCCCGCCGCGGTTTTCGCTGTTCACCGCTCCAGCTCGGAGAGTCCGTGACACAGGAGAGCTTCGGGCTGTTCCGGCCACACGAAAAGCGCGACCGTTGGCGACGATCTGGCGGAAAAAGCTGGGAATCTCGTGGTTGAGGTCCTGCTGGAGAGCCCGAGTTCGAAATCCGACCATCTGGCTCCCCACAAATCGGATTTTCGAACCGCAACGCCAACGTTGCAGACTGGACTGCAACCTCATTCACTTCAATCGGTTACCGCGAGCACAGTCGTAGTTGACATAACTCGGAACGGAGAGCCA
>Ga0247727_10019024_pt1 | contig 10701 bp, 10 predicted proteins | sample WisWelCaveWW1625_FD_202498 | JGI IMG/M metagenome (GOLD analysis project Ga0247727, IMG submission 202498) | Biofilm microbial communities from Wishing Well Cave, Virginia, United States - WW16-25 | ecosystem: Environmental > Aquatic > Deep subsurface > Groundwater > Cave microbial mat | place...
ATCTGCGCGCCGACCGCCAGCCCGAATTCACGCAGGTGGACATCGAGATGGCGTTCATCGAACGCGAAGATATCCTGACGCTGATGGAGCGGATGATCGTGGAGGTCGTCTCGACCGTTCGCGCGATTCCTGCGCCCTTTCCGCGCATGACCTACGATGCGGCGATGCGCCGTTTTGGATGCGATAAGCCCGATCTGCGTTTCGGCATCGAAATCAAAGAGGCCGATGACCTGGCGGCGCGGTGCGCGTTTAAGGTGTTCCGCGACGCTCTGGAAAAGAAAGGGTGCGTTCGGGGAATCAATGCCACGGGCCTTGCGACGCTCTCCAGGAAGGAGTTGGACGACCTGACGCAGGCGGCCATCGCGCGTGGGGCCAAGGGGCTGGCCTGGATGAAGGTGACACCCGGCGGCATCGAATCGCCGATCGCCAAATTCTTCGACGCGGCGTTGCGGGATGAAATTCGGCGGCGGTTGGAGGGTGCGCCGGGAGATTTACTGCTTTTTGTGGCCGACCAGCCCAAGATCGTCTGCGAGGTTTTATGCCACCTCCGGCTGGAGGTGGGGCGGCGGCTCAACTTGATGGACCCGTCGCGGCTTGCGCCCCTCTGGGTGACGGATTTCCCGCTGCTGGAATATGACCCGATCGCGCGGCGATATGCCGCCATGCACCACCCCTTCACCGCACCGTTCCCCGAAGACCTGCCGCTGCTGGCCAGCGATCCGCTACGTGCGCGGGCACAGGCATACGACATCGTGCTCAACGGCACCGAGGTAGGCGGCGGCAGCATCCGCATTCACCAAAGCGACGTGCAGGGCCGGATGTTCGATCTACTCGGCATCGCCAAGGAAGAGGCCGCGGAGAAGTTTGGCTTTTTGTTGGAGGCCCTCCAATACGGCGCGCCGCCGCATGGCGGTATCGCGTTGGGGTTCGACCGCCTGGTGGCGATTCTGGCCGGTTGCGACTCCATCCGCGACGTGATCGCCTTTCCCAAAACCCAGAAGGGTATCTGTTTGATGACCCACGCCCCCGCCAGCGTGGACGCCTGCCAACTCCAAGACCTTCACGTGAAGCTCCAATAACCGCCAGCCTGCGCGCTCATCCCATTTTCGGAAAGAGAAATTGCAGCGCCTTCTCCGCGGTCTGCTCGGCCTGGTGGATGCAATCGGGGATGCCGACGCCGTGATAGGGTGCGCCGGTTAGAAACAGACCGGGATGAACGGCGGCCTGCTTTTCGATCTCGGCGACGCGGGCCAGATGGCCGACGTGATACTGCGGATTGGCCTTAATCCAGCGGAAAATGCGGGCCATCACCGGGTTGGCCTCGATGCCGAGCGTCAGGCGCAGCTCCTCCCGGACGGCCTGCATCAGCGTTGCGTCGTCCTGCTCGACGAGGTGTTCTTGATGCGCGCCGCCCAGAAAAACGCGCAGGAGCACCTGTCCGGGTGGGGCGCAGCCCGGGAACTTGGTCGAACTCCAGGTGACGGCCAATATCTTCCGTCCTTCGCGGCGCGGCGCCACATAGCCGAAGCCGTCCAGCGGGTGGGGAACGTCTTCTTTCTTAAACCCAACGGCCACGCTGGCGGTGGACACATATTGAATCTGCCGTAGCAGCGGGGGCAGAACGGCGTCCCATGCCGCCACCCAACCCGCAACCAGGTGGGTGTGCACGGTGGCCACCACCGCGTCGGCGATCCGCGTCTCATCGCCCATTTGCACGACGTAACGTCCGGCCTTCAGACGCAGGCCCGTCACCGTTTTCCCGCCGTAAAGCGACGCGGGATCGAGCCGGTCATGGAGCGCACGAATCAGGCCACCCACCCCCGTGCTCGGTCGGACGAACAGACTGAATCGGTGCGCCTTGGGGGTCCGGGATTTTTGGGCATCCCACCGCTGCATCCAGAGGCCCCAAATCAGGCTGCCGTGCGTTCTCTCTAGCGCCGGAAACTGGGGAAAGGTTGCCTGGATGCTCAGGCGTTCGACATCGCCCGCGTAAATGCCCGCCAAAATGGGTTCGGCAAATTGGTGGACGGCCTCCTCGCCCAGCCGTCTGCGCACAAACGCGGCGATGCTTTCGTCGCGTCTGAGGTCTGGCCTGGTTTGGCGTGGAATCAGAAGATCAAATCCCATTCGCACCTTTCCGGCCAGCGAAACAAGCGGGCTAAGAAGAAAAGGGCGAATCTGCCCGGGCACCATGAGGTTCATCCCGGTCGGAAGCGGGGAGAGCCGACCTCCGGAGAGAATGTAGATGGCCTTCTCGGTCGGATTGGTGGAGACGAGCGGCACGCCCAGTGTGTCGCAAAGGTCGGTGCCCCAAGGTTTGGCGGTGATAAACGAGTCTGGGCCGCCTTCAAGCGTGAAGCCGTCGGCCTGCTCGGTGCGCACCTTGCCGCCCCAGCGCCCTTCCGCCTCCACCAGCAGCACGCGCAGGGGGAGACCCATGGCCCGGCCCCGTTCCGCGAGAAAATAGGCGCAAGAGAGGCCGGTGACCCCCCCGCCGATAATAACGACGCACTTCTCGTTCATGGGGATGGTCACAGACGAAGTGGGTTTCCAGATGGGGCCCGCGTCCTGGCAAACCGCCCAGAGGGGCCTGAGACCTACAAGACGCGGCATTTCAACATGGATCAAGCGGGAGAGTCAAAGTTGCGCGTTTTCCAAATATACCCAGTTTGCTTTTTCCCGGCAGGACGCTATCATACTCGATCGAGAGTGGGGTGTTGGATGCGTTGAGATTCTGCGCATAGACAAGACCCTCGCGTCGTTGATAGGGTAGAAACGCTCCGGATGGGCATCTCGACACGGGTGGTATGACGATGGCAAACATTCCGAATGATGCGTATGTCATGATTATCGGGGCGATGAAATGTGGGACGTCGTCGCTCTATGAATACCTGATTGAACATCCCCAGATCTGCCCTTGTGCCATCAAGGAACCCGAATTTTTTTCGGCGTGCCAACCCCATGGCTATGATGCGAACGGCCGTCGGGTCAAGGACCATATCGCGCGGTACGACGATCTCTGGGCCTTCGACGCCGCGCGGCACCGGTACGCCCTGGAGGCCTCGACCGGGTATACAAAATATCCAGACGAGGCGCGCATTCCCAAAAAAATACACGACTATGGTATTGCCCCTCGGTTCATTTACATGGTAAGGGACCCCTTCGCGCGCATCGAATCTCAGTATAATTTTCTGAAAAATCTGCCGGGCTTCGACCGCGCGTGCCCGTTGACATCGGGGGAGTTTTTGAACTATTCGAATTATTTCTTGCAACTAGAGCAATACCGTGACCACTTTGGACCTGAACATTTCTTGATTTTGGATTTTGATGAAATGCGGCGCGCGCCGGAAACCACACTTCGGCGTGTGTATGCCTTCCTAAACCTGGAAGCCCACATCCCGGGTTCCTTTCCGGTGCACAACGAAACCAAACGTGTCTCGGCGGTCGAAGTTGCCGTGATGCAAGCCCCCATTGTCACGGCCCTCTCCGGTCTCTTACCTAAACCCGCCCGCACACTTGGACGGAAATTACTCCGGGGCATCTCACGGAGAACGGAAAAACGCCGCTTAACCCCTTTGGAACGGCAGCAGATTTTTGAGCGCCTCAAACAAGACATGGCCCGCTTCCAGAAACAATACGGATTCGACGTGGGTCCATGGGGATTTAACAACCGACGCGAGGATGGGGCGCCGTGCATGGGCCAGGAGATATGAGGCTCCTCGTCGACCACGGTTCTAGCCATAATCTTGGCGATACGGCCATGATCGAAGGGGTCGTATTACATCTTCAACGTGCTTTTCCAAACGCCCAGATTGCGGTGGTGGACCACCCCAGATTGGTGACCCATCTGTATGATTCCGGCCGCATTCTCAGAAACAACGCATATTCAATAAGGATCGGGGGTGGCACCTTCCTAGGGCGGCTGCGGTTCTTTCACAGATATCGTAAGGCTTGGCAGAGATGGGTGCAGAAGGCCCTCCTGGCCAGCATCATCCCTTTTTCTGGGGCATGTACCCTCCGACTCTGCAACGCCCAGACAGGCGTTTTGACGCTGGGTGATTACTGCGCGCCCTTTGATGCGCTGCATATCGTGGGCGGAGGAAACCTGACCGATGTGTTCGAGCCGGAATTGTTTCACCGCTGCTGCCTCATACACGCCTTTTTACAACAAGGGAAGCCCGTCGTGGCTACAGGCCAGCAACTGGGACCGTTCCGGTCGTATCTCTATGCGATGGGCCTGCGCAAGACGCTGCGCAAGATCAATTTTGTGGGCCTGCGGGAACCCACAGAGTCTGTGACGCTTTGCAAAACAGCGTGTTTGTCGCCAGACCGCTTTGCAGTCATGGGGGACGACTCGTTTGGACTCCTCGCAGACCCACCGGAGCGGGTGGATCCCACGCTTGCGACATTGGGTCTTCAGCCCCACCGCTTCCTGGCATGGAATGTGCGCTTTTCCCGATACAATAGCAGTCTTGAGTCCTATCTCGATCAAATCGCCGCATTGGCGGCAAGAATCGCGAGCCGGTTGGAAATGCCGCTCTTGGTTGTTCCTATCGCCCTCAACCCAGAGGACAGTGACGTGGCAGGCGGCAAGCGGCTGGCAGAACGTATAAAAAACGTCCGCGTGGCGATCTTGGAGAAACCGGATCTAACGCCCGCTTTCGTTAAAGGCGTCCTGGGGAGGGCGTTTGGTGCCGTAGGTGCCTCCTACCATTTTTGCACGTTCGCGTTGAGCCAGGGTACCCCGGCGGTTTGCATTTACGATGGCCCCTACTACGCACAGAAGGCACGCGGCCTTGCCGCGTTTTGGGGGGAGTCTAGATTGGCTTTAGCACTCGACGGCATGGACGCAACATCGGCCAGCGAGTCGGTTTGCAAACTCTTTCACGACGCATCTTATCGGGAGGCGTGCCGCTTACGGGCTATGGATGCGATCAAACAATGGGAAACGACCTTCGAAGAGACGGTCCGCACCGCTTTCTCGGAAATCAACGTGGCGCACGTCTCACATACGGATTAAATGCTATGCTAGGTGCCCTGCGCCAGTTTGTCACAAAAGCGTTCAGGAAAGACTCTCTTCCGCCAATCGTGCGTAAGGTGCGCGCCGCTTCTCTGACCTATCTTGATCCCTCCGCCCTCCACGATCTGTTTGTCGCCGTCAAAAAAGTAGAGACAGACGGCAGGGCAGGCCGCCTTATCGAGGCAGGGTGCGCCCTGGGTGGGTCTGCGATCGTCATCGCAACCGCAAAATCCCAGACGCGGCGGTTTGATGTGTATGACATCTTCGGGATGATTCCACCCCCATCTGAAAGGGATGGGGAAGATGTAAAAAAGCGGTATGAGGTAATCAAGAGCGGTGGTTCCGCGGGTATTAACGGCAACGTGTATTATGGGTACGAGAGGAATTTGTTGGAGCGTGTTCTTGCGAACTTTCGTGCGCACGACGTTCCGGTTGAACAGAATGCCGTTCATTTAATCAGAGGACGTTTCGAGGATACGCTGCAAGTGGATGGGCCCGTTGCCCTCGCGCACATTGATGGAGATTGGTACGAGTCTGTCATCACATGTCTGAGACGCATTGAACCGCACCTGGTGCAGGGTGGGACGCTTGTCATTGATGACTACGACGCTTGGTCAGGCTGTCGAAGCGCCGTGGACGAATACTTCCAGGACAAGCGGGACCGCTATGAGTTCATCCGGAAGTCTCGTCTCCATATCATCAGGAAGCCGCGAGATGCTGATTGATTATGGTGGCGCGGATGCGACGACCCTTATCGCAGGAATGGGGAGGAGTGGGGCCACATGGGTTGCCGATGTCGTCAATTACGACCGCAACCATCGTGGGTTGTTTGAACCCTTCTTGCCACACCAAGTCAAGGAGGCCCGCCCCTTCAAGTGCATCCATTGTCTTCCTCCGCCCGAGCCGCGTGAAAACCAGTGCCCAAATGTGAAGTGGACCCCGTTGTCTAGACAACTTTTTTAGTTTTTGGGGCCTCCAGGTTTGGAGTGGGTCATGATTTGAGGTATGTGGTCATCACGGTGCCCCCCCGCAAGAATAGGACATCTTCACTTTGATGCGACCGTACATCACCTTGCATTGGTTTTTGGATTCGGGCTATAACCCTCCCGCGATGGTTTTCGAGTCCAGACGATTTTCGAGGTGAGTCGCAACGTGGGTGTGCGCCGTAATGCCAGGGAAATGGCGCTTCAACTTTTGTATCAGGGGGAATTCCATCCGGAGGGTGACCTGGCGCCGTTCTGGCCCAAGGTGCATCCGGACGCCCGTGCCTTTGCGGAACGTTTAACCGAGGGGGTGCGTCGCCATCGCGCGCGGATTGACGGCCTGATCCGGATGCACGCCAAAAACTGGTCGCCCGACCGAATGACGTTGGTGGATCGCAGCATTCTGCGCCTCTCCATCTTCGAGATTCTCTACCTGGAAGAGACGCCCCGGACGGTCGCGATTAACGAGGCCGTCGAGATCGCCAAAAAATACGGCGCGGAGGATTCTGGTGCGTTCGTCAATGGCATCCTGGATCAGATTCACCCCGCCCTGCCGGAGGATGCCCAGACTGCGGCGCGCGAGGGCGCGTGATGCGGGTCTATCTCTACGCGGGGGAGATCGCGCAATTGCCCGCGGAGGCGCTCGTTGTGACACTGGCTGCGGATCGCCATCTGGACGATGCGGCGCGCGAGGTAGATCGGCATTGTGGCGGGCGGCTTTCGCATATCAGCCATCGTGTCCCTCACGATGTCCCGCTGCTGCTTCTCACGCAGGGTCGGATCCCCATTCCTCGTGTCGTGCTCGTCCACGCAGGCGATGACGCGGAGATTGACACTCTCGCCCAGCGGTTGTGCGCGATGATGGTCGGGCTTCGGGTGAGCGATTGGGCCGTGGCGCTTCCGGCGCCAGACGGGGCGCTGTTTGCGCGGCGCATGGCGGCGTTTTTGCGTGGCGTCGCGCCCGCCGTGGGCACGAACGCGGATCGGAACACCGCACAACGCGCGGGGATGATGTTGACGTTTGTCCTGCGGGAGGGTTCGCACGCCCGTTTTTTGGCCGAACAAATCAAAGGCGGCGCGCTCCTCTGGCGGGCGCCCATTTTGGAGAAAGAGAGCGCATCCCGATGATCGCGCGATACAGCCGACCGCAAATGACGGCCCTGTGGACCGCGCGCCATCGCTACGAAACCTGGCTGGCGGTGGAGCAGGCCGCGGCGGAGGCGATGGCCCAAGCGGGCATCATTCCCGCCTCGGCGCCGGCGGAGATTGCCGCGCGCGCTGCCATTGCCCCAGACCGGATTGACGCGCTGGAGCAGGAGAGCCAGCACGACGTTATCGCCTTCGTCACCTCCATTGCCGAGCAGGTGGGTGAGGCGGGCCGCTACCTTCACTGGGGCATGACCTCCTCCGACGTGCTCGACACCGCGCTCGCCGTGGTGATGCGGGAGGCGGCGGAGATTCTGCTTGCGGATTTGTCCGATCTGCTGGCCGCCTTGAAGGCGAAGGCCCTCGAACACCGCGAAACGCTGATGATCGGCCGATCGCACGGCATCCACGGAGAGCCGATCACGTTCGGCTGGAAGATGGCGCTTTGGTATGAGGAGATGCGGCGCAATCGGGCGCGACTTCAGGCGGCCCAGGCCGCCATCTCGTTTGGGAAGTTGTCTGGCGCGATGGGCACCTATGCGCACCTTGCGCCCTCGATCGAGGCGGCCGTCTGCGCCCGGCTTGGCCTCGCGCCCGATCCGGCATCCAGCCAGGTGATCTCACGCGACCGCCACGCGCAATATGTTCAGACGCTGGCCCTCGTTGCCGCTTCCATCGAGAAATGCGCGTTGGAAATCCGTCATCTTCAGCGCACCGAGGTCGGCGAGGTGGAAGAACCGTTTGCGGCGGGGCAAAAAGGATCGTCGTCCATGCCGCATAAACGCAATCCGGTCGGTTCCGAAAATCTCTGCGGCCTGGCGCGCCTGGTGCGCACCCACGCGGGCGTGGCGCTGGAGAATGTCGCCCTGTGGCACGAGCGCGACATCAGCCACTCGTCGGTGGAGCGGGTGATTCTGCCCGACAGCACGATTTTGCTCGACTTCATGCTTCACCGGTTGACGCGCATCCTCCGGGGTCTCGTCGTCTATCCCGACCGCATGATCGCCAATCTTACGGCGACTGGGGGAACCATTTACTCTCAGGCCGTCCTGCTGAAACTCATCGAGAAGGGCATGCCGCGCGAGCAGGCCTATGCCGTGGTTCAATCCGCGGCCATGACGGTCTTCCATCAGGGCGGGGACTTTAGGACGGCCATCTTCTCTGCGGCCGACGTTGAAAAGCGCCTCACCCGCGCCGAGGTGGCGGCCTGTTTCGATCCGCAGCGGTTTATCGTCCACCTCGATACGATTTACCGGCGCGTCTTCGGTCCATCGGAGGCGGCATCCCCAGAGGAGGTGTAACGTGCAACACGCGCAAATCTATATCACCCCCAAAAAAGACATCCTGGACCCGCAAGGCAAGGCGATTGCCGATGCGCTCGCCGCGCTTGGCTTCGAGGGGGTTCAAGGCGTGCGCGTCGGGAAGTATCTGGAGGTGGATCTGGCGATCGAATCCCCGGAGCAGGCGGGGCGCGTCGTGGACGAGATGTGCCGAAAACTGCTGGCCAACACGATCATCGAGTCGTATCGTTTCGATGTGAAATAGTCCAGAAGAAGACCGTTGGGGTTTGGAGCGGTGTCTTCCATATTGAAACGGGGGGTCCGGTATGTACACGGTCGCGCGCGAGATTCATTTTTGCTACGGGCACCGGCTGCTTGACTACACCGGAAAGTGTCGGCACATCCACGGACACAACGGCGTGGTGAAGATCGAGCTCTTCTCGGAGCAGCTTGATCCTCTGGGAATGGTGCGCGATTTTGAAGAGATTAAAAACATTGTCCAGGTTTGGATCGAGGCGCAGCTCGATCACAAGCTGATCCTCTGCAAACGCGACCCGCTCATTCCGGCGCTCACCCAGATGCGGGAGGCGCACTACCTGGTGGACGACAATCCAACCGCCGAGGTCATCGCTCGGCTCATTTACGACTACGCCGCGTCCCAAAACCTGCCCATACGCCAGGTGACGCTTTGGGAGACACCCAAGTCGTTTGCAACCTTTTCCATGGCCGGTATTCCATAGGACCAATACGGGCAGCGAGCGGTCCGGGTTCGACATTGGAAAATGTGGGCGTTCGTTTGACGTGGACCCGAAAATTTTATTTAAGAAGTACCAGATCGTCCGCGCGTTGCCCCATGCGGGGGAGGGTGAGGTCTATGAAGGGATAGACCTCGCTTCAGACCGCCGCGTGATGCTGAAAATGTCGCGTGTCCACCGTTCCGACGACCCCAACCGTCTGGAACAGGCGCGGCAAGAGATTCAGGGCATCACCCGTTTGCGGCATGATCACATCCTGCACGTTCACGACGTTTTCATCCAGGACGATGGATGCGGCGTGGTGACGGAGTTTTTCCCTGGGCAAGACCTCAAACGCCTTCTCCACCAGAAGGGTCGCCTCGCATGCGATCAGGCCATTTCGATCCTTCGCCAGGTGGCCGATGCCCTGGCCCATGCCCACCAAGAAGCGGTGATTCACCGGGACATCCGGCCTGAGAACATCATCGTCAATTCGCGGGGCCACGCCAAACTTGCAAACTTTGGGATGCCCGCCACGATGGGCGTGGCGACGTCCGCCGGGGACGCTAGCCATCTCTTCGACGCGCTCCAATATCTCTCGCCCGAGCAGGCCCGGGGTGATTCCCCAGATGCGCGGAGCGATCTTTTTTCGTTGGGAATGGTCTTCCACGCGCTCCTGACCGGACGGACGGCTTACTCTGGTTTTTCGGATGCCGCCCTGATTGCAAAAATCCATAGCCCGGAGGCCGTGCCGCTCGCCTTCACGCCGGAGGTGCCCATTCCGTTGCAAGAGATTGTGGCGGCGCTCGTGCGGAAGAATCGCACGGATCGGATGCCCAACGCCGCGGCGGTGCTCGAAGCGATTCGGGCCTACGAGGCAACCGCGTGCGATCAGCGTCTTGCAGAACACCCGCCGCCATCACCCGCCACAAGCGAGGAGACCGTTGCCCCATCTCCACGCGAGATGCCCCAGAAGGCGGCTCCGGTGGAGGATGCGCCCCGCGTGCGCCCGCCCATTCGACGGATGCCCTCATCCGCGCAAGACCCGTCCGTTCCGGGAAAAACGTGGAAGTCCTACGGGATCACCGCCGCGGTTTTTATTGTGACGGGCGCCCTGGTCTTCTTTTTTTTCTCCAATAAAAAGGCCGCCCGCTCCTTGCGCGTCGAGAAAGAAAGTTCGTCTCCCCCACCGATTTCTACGGCACCCCAGGCCTCGTCGCCGCGCAAGATGGAGGCAGACCGCGCGCGCGTGGCGGCCCAGAGCGAGGCGGAGCAGGCCCGCGCGGTGTTGGACGCGGCGCAGGACCGGCTGCGCAGGGCGCGCTCGGAGGCAGAAGCGGCGGATGCGCCCCATCATGCCACGCAATTGCATAGGGAAGGCATCCATTTGGAGGCGGCGGGGCTTGCGGATCGGACGGACGCAACGCAACGGATGGAACAGGGACAGTATGAGGAAGCCCTACCCTATCTGGTGCGGGCGGGTGAGCGTTTCGCGCAGGCGGAAGACCGCATCCTGAAGGCAGCGGAAGTGGCCCGTG
>Ga0247727_10019025_pt1 | contig 10701 bp, 7 predicted proteins | sample WisWelCaveWW1625_FD_202498 | JGI IMG/M metagenome (GOLD analysis project Ga0247727, IMG submission 202498) | Biofilm microbial communities from Wishing Well Cave, Virginia, United States - WW16-25 | ecosystem: Environmental > Aquatic > Deep subsurface > Groundwater > Cave microbial mat | place...
TTGAATGGGAATTTTTGCGAATCATACACATCCCAAACAACGCTTATTTTGTCCTTAACAAAGTCGAAATAACGGCTTTCGGCTTTTGTGAATACGCGATATACTGCCCAATTCATGTAATCAATAAATTGCAAACAGGGGTCACCAACTGGTGTCTGCGTTTGAATCTCTAACTGCGAAGTGACTTTGGTTTTCGTCCACTTTTCGTAATTGGCTAAACCGAATCGGATTGCTGCTTCGAGAGGTTGCTGGCGAGCTCGTGATCCCCGTTTAGCAATGTAGATAAAGCTCTTTTCCCCCAGATGTACCCCCCTCTCAAAGAGTTTGGAGATCAAACTATCATAAAATTTCTTCTCTTCACGACCAAAACTCTTAGTAAAGACTTTTTCAATCTTTCTGGCAACAATAAATTGTGTTTTGAATGGGAGGTCAAGAATTGCTTTGAAAACAGCTTGCCGAACTTCCGGGGAGTCATCTTTTGCGTGAAATGCGCGCATACTTTTTTTCATAGAAGGAATGGTCTTTAGGTACTCATCTACAGCCAACTGCTTCTGTAACAAATGAAGTGTTCGACGTAAAGTCTCCGGCTTTTCAGTTGTAAGGCAACCGATAATAAGTATAGGCGAGCACCCACCATCGCCAACAATTAGATGGCCTTTTGAATCATAAAATGTCGAATCACCCGATTCATCCAAGTAAAGATATGAGGCACCCGCTTCCCTTGATTTCACAAAAGCTCCACCCCTATTGTTCTTGAGTAATTCATTTTATTGCCTTCTTCTTCGGCTTTCCTGTCTTTTTCACACGCCCGTGATGGTTTTCTTCTTCATCTTCCATCGCCGCTTTCATCACTCGGCGCTTGCGTTTTTTCCATTCGACTTCTTCATCAAGCTTGCGTGGCCGGCGACCGCGCGGATCATACAAAAGCGCCGCGCCGTTGCCTCGGCTGATTTCTTCGCGCGGGGCGCGCTTCAATTCGCTCACGAGAAATTTTCCGGTGTAAGAGTCGCCGTTCTTCGCCACTTCTTCCGGCGTGCCGGTCGCAATGATCCTTCCACCGGCATCGCCGCCTTCGGGGCCGATGTCGATAATGTAGTCGGCAGTCTTAATCACGTCTAAATTATGCTCAATGACGATCACGGTGTTGCCCATGTCAACGAGGCGATTCAACACACCGAGCAGCATCTTCACGTCTTCGAAGTGCAGACCGGTCGTCGGCTCGTCGAGAATATAAATCGTGCGACCGGTGGCGACGCGGGAAAGCTCGGTTGCCAATTTCACGCGCTGCGCTTCGCCACCGGAAAGCTGCGTCGCCTGCTGGCCAAGATGAATATAGCCGAGGCCGACGTCGTTGAGCGTTTGCAGCTTTCGCTTCAGCGATGGAATATGCTGAAAAAATTCCAGCGCCTGCTCGACCGTCAAATCCAAGACCTCCGCAATCGACAATCCTTTATACTTTACTTCAAGCGTCTCGCGATTATATCGCTTGCCTTTGCACACTTCGCAGGTCACATAAACATCCGGCAAAAAGTGCATTTCAATTTTAATGATGCCGTCGCCCTGACATGCTTCGCAGCGCCCGCCCTTGACGTTGAAGCTGAAGCGACCGGGCTTATAGCCGCGTACTTTGGCTTCCTGCGTTTGCGTGAACAGATCGCGAATGTCGGTGAACAGTCCGGTGTAGGTGGCTGGATTGCTGCGTGGGGTTCGCCCAATCGGCGATTGATCGATGTCGATGACTTTATCGACGTGTTGCAAGCCGAGCAGTTTGCGAAATTGCAGCGGTTGATTTTTGGAGCGATTGATCTCGCGCGAGAGAATACGATAAAGCGTTTCGTTGATCAACGTCGATTTGCCCGATCCCGACACGCCGGTGACGACATTGAAAATGCCCAACGGAATTTTCACGGAAACGTCTTTGAGATTATTCCCACGCGCTCCCTGAAGCTCCAAAATCGTTCCATTGCCGGCGCGACGCTTGATGGGAACCGGAATGTATTTGCGTCCGGAAAGATAATCGCCGGTCAAAGATTTCTTATTGGCACCAACTGCTTTCGGCGTTCCTGCTGCAACGATTTCGCCGCCGCTGCGTCCAGCGCCAGGGCCGAGATCGATCACCCAATCCGCGGATTCGATGGTTTCGTGATCGTGCTCGACAACGACAACTGTGTTGCCAAGATTGCGCAAGCGATCAAGCGTTTCAATGAGCTTTCGGTTGTCGCGCTGATGCAAGCCGATGGACGGCTCATCAAGAATATAAAGCACGCCGACGAGCTGCGAGCCGATTTGCGTGGCGAGACGAATGCGCTGCGCCTCGCCGCCGGAAAGCGTGCCGGCATTGCGATCGAGCGTGAGATAATCGAGTCCGACGTTCACAAGAAAGCCGAGGCGCTCACGCACCTCTTTCATAATCTGATTCGAGATGGTTTTCTCGCGCGCCGTGAGATCGAGCTTGGTAAAAAATTCAGCGGCTTCCTTCACCGACATCTTCGTGACGTCTTGAATATTCTTGTCGCGAATTCTCACGGCGAGCACTTCCGGCCGCAGACGCGCGCCTTTGCACACAGGACACGGCTTCATGTTCATAAAGCCTTCGATCCACGTGCGGATGTAGGTCGAGTCGGTTTGCTTGTAACGGCGCTCGAGATTGCGAATGACGCCTTCGTACTTGCTCATGAAACTCGCCTGCGACTTGCCGCTGCTGCTCTCCCACGAGAAGCGAAATTCCTTATCACCCGCGCCGTGCAGAACGACCTTCTGCTGATCTTTGGTGAGCTTTTCCCATGGCGTATCGAGGGTGAATCGCAAATCTTTTGCAACGGTCTTGAGCTGTCCCCAGTACCAGCCGTCCCGGCCTTCGCCCCACGGCTCGATGGCGCCCTCCTCGATGGAAAGCTTGGGATCGGGCACGACCAATTCCGGATCGACTTCCATCGTCGTGCCCAAGCCTTTGCAGCCTTCGCACGCTCCATAGGGGCTGTTGAATGAAAACATTCGCGGCGCCATTTCTTCGACCGAGATGCCGCAGTCGGCGCAGGCAAAGTGTTCTGAAAAAAGAATTTGTTTCTGGCCGACGATGTCGATCAGCACCAAGCCGTTGGCCTGGCGCAACGCGGTTTCGAGAGAATCGGTGAGTCGCGTTTTGATTCCATTCTCGACGACGAGGCGATCAACCACGACTTCGATATTATGTTTTTTATTTTTGTCTAATTTGATTTCACTGGCGAGATCTTTCACTTCCCCATCGACGCGCACGCGCACGAAACCGTCACGGCGCGCGGTTTCGAAGACTTCGCGATACTCGCCCTTGCGGCCGCGCACCACCGGCGCCAGCACTTGAAATTTTGTGCCTTGCGGCAAATCAAGAATGACATCGACCATTTGCTGGACGGTCTGGCGCTCGATGGGCTTGCCGCAATTATAACAATGCGGCACGCCGATGCGCGCAAAGAGCAGGCGAAAGTAATCATAAATTTCCGTCACCGTGCCGACGGTGGAGCGCGGATTGCGGCTGGTTGATTTCTGCTCAATGGAAATCGCCGGTGACAAGCCTTCGATGTAATCGACGTCGGGTTTTTCCATCAAACCCAAAAACTGGCGTGCGTAAGCGGAGAGGGACTCGACGTAGCGGCGCTGGCCCTCGGCATAAATCGTATCGAACGCCAGCGACGATTTGCCGGAGCCGGACAGACCGGTGATGACGACGAGCTTATTGCGCGGAATCTCGACGTCGATATTTTTGAGATTATGCTCGCGCGCGCCTTTGATGAGGATGTATTCTTTTTCAGGCATGTCTTGTATTTTTAAGTGAAGTGAGTGACTCTTTAGTTTTTAACCGGCGGGTAATATAAAAAAGTTTTGCGGAAAAGAAAAGGGGATTTCCGCCTTGAAGTTTAGCTTTTTCAAGGTGGGAATAGACAGGGCAGTTTTACATTATGAAATAAGATGGCACGAGGAGACTTAGCAAACTATGGAGGCGGGATTTCTAAAAATGTTCCAGGTTGAATTACCTGTAACGACTGCTCCAAAGCAGGAATAAGTTGTTCGACAATTGGAACCTTATTGCTGGGCAAAATAATCACCGCCAGACTTTTGCCCGAGAGGTTTTGTTGATAGGGAAGGTTTTTATCCGTAGAAACTATAACGTCAAACTGGCCCTCAGCTAATCTGAGCAGCTTTCCATTTTTTATGCCCGCCCAACCCATTTCCTGTACCGTGTAAATAACAAATTTGGGCAGCCGTTTCTTGACTATACGGGGCGTGCATTCGTCCAGCAAAATTTTCAATTCGTCTTGCCCAATCGCGTCAAAGTGGATTTGGAAAACTCAAGAACTTTGAGCGCCTGCTCTCGTGTGACCGTGGGGAAATTATCGAGAAATTCATCCAGGGTGAGGCCGGCTTCGAGATTGTTCATCAGTGCTTCGATCGGCACGCGCGTCCCTCGAAAAACAGGCGCGCCGCTGACAATTTCAGGATCGATTGTAATCGGCAATTGATCCAGTTCTTTTTCTTCGATCACCAAGATCATGGCATCACCTTTTGAGTTTGTATTTGCAATTTGGCACGCTTAGGGTGAAAATGCAAGCACATTTTCATGAGATCATCGCTGTGCACAGCGCATACAGGCGCGACGGGATAGGTGTGGCCCTCGGCATAAATCGTATCGAACGCCAGCGACGACTTGCCGGAGCCGGAAAGCCCGGTGATGACGACGAGCTTATTGCGCGGAATCTCCACATCGATGTTCTTGAGATTATGCTTGCGCGCCCCCTTGATAAGAATTAATTCTTTTTCGGCCATGATTTTTTTGTGTATATAGAAGTGCTTCGGCGGTTCCTAGATTTTTGACTGGCGGGTAATATAGAAAAGTTTTGCAGAAAAGAAAAGGGGATTCACAGACAGTCTGCAACAACTCAGCAAAAAAGATGCTTGACTTTTCTGAAAAACTTTTGCATATATCCGCAACCATTAGGAGGGCCCCTATGACCAGTTCGAGTCGATTCGCGGATATTATTCCACAGAATCATTACCCAGACGTTATGGGGCATACAATCGGGTGCTCTATATTCTCCTACAGAACCGGGATATGTGGCTCCTGCCAACTAGCGCTATTGCTTGCAGCTCTCACACTATTTTCTTCAGGCTGCGAACCGAAAAACAACACTCATAACGATGTCCAGGCTCGTCAAGGCAAGATTACGCCCATCAACCTGGGCTCGGCGCGCGTAGCTCTAACGAAGACATCCTCCGGTGATATTGTCCGTCCTGACGCGCAGCAGGAACTACTCGCGCACGATTCGATTTGGTTGGCAGAGGGTTCTGTGGTTGAGGTTGTCAGGCTAAATCCAGGTCAGTTTATAGAAATCAACGGGCTTAAGGTAGAAAGAGGTAGTATCAAGATCTCAGATGCGGTTCCGCGTTTCGTAGAAGACGGCATCATGGTTGTTGATAACTTTGCTGAAGATGTGACGGGGCCAGTAGGTGTGCGCGTCTTTGTCACAGTTGTACGACGAGAAGACGGGCGATCGATACGTTTGGGAACGCTTACGCCAGGTACTCGTCCATTGCATTGTGTCACGGACATAGATGGCCATAGACTTGCTTTTACCGTGCCCTCAGGTACTGTGGATCAAATGGATAATATGATTTCAGACGCGGCAGAAGTCAGTGTCGTGGTTGCAAAACTGCCTGCAAAGAAAATCCCCTCAGGGCTTGCGCTTACGGTCATCACAATGAGCGACCGCGTAAATCCGCCTGGTTTCCGATTTGCGTGGGAGCATCCTAATGCTTTTGGCCAGTATGGCAGCGGGTTCCGCATTGGTTTCGTCGACTCAGAACTTAAACGCGATGCAGCCGATATCCGCGTTCCCGACAGTCAAGATGACGCTCAACTGTCAGATGCTCAGCGACCATCAGAAGAAACCTTGCTAAGACGACCGGCATTCCGATTTAGACTCACAGCCGTAGGCAGCGCCACGATTGATATAATAGAGGAGTATAGCCAACGAGCGATGAGCGGGGTTATTGTTGACCTAACGCCACTAGAACTGAATGCCCATGCGCGCATCACCAACGCCTCAACGTATGCGGAACGCACTGATGGGTCAAGGGCCTCGCTTCTCGTTCTTATCCCGATGAAGTGGAAAGCCGATAGCGTTGACAAATATATGTGTGGCGGCGGATTCAGCGGGGCCCCGATCACTATTGGAACTTCGCAGGACGCTGGTGGACGTCTCGCAATGCGCTTCAAAGACAGCGCTTGTTACTTCGAGTTCATCTTTAGCAAGAAGGACGGCTTCGCCAAACTTGCAGCCATATTCGACGCTCCTATTGTGGAGGTGCGAAGCTTTGTTATGTGCGGACAACGCATTTCCATCAATCCTTCAGGCGGTGGCAGGGATCAGCCTTCCGATCCCCGATGAAAAAGGTTCTTTGTTGGAATTTGCAATTGAAACTGATCAAGTTGATTCAATCGTTGAGATTATAAACAGCAAGAGAATTCAGTGACCTTTTTGATTCAGATGTAAACTTGGAGAGATTATTATGAGCAGAAAATACTTTATTATGATCGGGCTTCTTCTCTTGGTAATCACCATAATTAGCCTGTCTAGAATGGATAAACCGAAGACCCCTATTGAAATTATTGGTATCAATGATACCTCCTCAATGACGACCTCTGTTTTCAGTGATGATCCTTTAGAAAATGCCATTCTTAATGACAATTGGCAGAAAGTTTTCGACATACTTCAAAAGGTAAATGAGAAAACAGAAGATCCGATAGCGCGATTCATTATGGCCCATGTATGTCTGGTCACCAATCAGAATAATGCGTCGCTATTATTGTTTCTTTCCGTACAAGAAAAGGGCGACATTGAACTGTGGCTCAATTGGACTGAATCTTTTGTTAATAGGTACGCCGACAACCCCATAGCTCTATACTTATTAGGAGATGCGGAGGCTAGGATTGGAAAAGTTGAGGAAGCAAAAGGAAAGTTTGACCAAGCTCTGCAGATTAATAGAAACTTTGCTCTTGCACTTAATGCTCGAGGTGTTGTCAATGTGATGTGTAATTTATGGAATGAAGCATTGATGGATTTTTACCAAGCGACAAAACTTGCTCCAACTCTTGCTGATGCATATGCGAATTTAGGTACCTATTGGGTTTTAAGGAAAGCACCTGAAGGGGCAATAGAGGCGTTTAATAATGCGCTTACGATAAATCCCGACTTCGCTTTGGCGTATAATGGAAGAGGGTGTGCTCATTTTGGAAAAGGTGATTTTGATAAAGCCATTGATGATACCGAAAAAGCTTCGGAACTCTCTCCTGTATTGTTACCAGCCTCAGCAAACCAGGGTATAGTGCTGGCTGCTTTGTCTTCGCCCTCAATTGCAAAAACATCGGATTCTAACTTAGGAATGAATCTCATTGCGAGGTCCGAACTTGAAAAGGTGGATTATACATCGTTCACTTCAGCAAAACAGATGACCAATTTTTATCAATCTCTTGCCGAAATAGGGCGAAACGATGCTGTTGCTGCCTCTCGTGCTGCACTAATTCAAACAGCAAAGGTTCAGAATCGGATAGACAACCTTGATAATGCCATTGACAAATTGCGACCAGCAATCACTAGTTCAGATGAATCGATGAAGGAGCTTCGCTTCGTAGACGAAGCTATGGAGCTTACGAAGGTTGCTAATGGCGTGTTAAGCACTACTCTCAGTACCAGAGACGGTTGGAACCATTTCCTCAAGATGGGTAGCAAAACGGCAGGTGCTATAGCTGATGTTTCCACAGAAAAATCTGCCAGTAAAGTGTGGGCGGAAACTATAAGTCGTGCTCTCGATCCAAACCCAATGAGAGCAATATTAAGAGTGGGAGCACACTCCTCAAAAGAGATTGCGGGCACATATGGTCATATAGCTAGAAATCGAATCAGCTCATACACGATGGAACGAACACTTCGTACCCGCCAATACCACGATTTATGGCAAGAAGCCGGTAAATACATGGTTCAGGCGACAATCAGAGGTGAAGACTTAAGCAGATTAGATGTATTGGGGCGCCATTCCATTCCAATGAAGCCAACTCGAAGTCCAATTCCGGAACATTCAATCAATTACAATTCTCCTTTAACTCAGTTTAAGGCATTATCTGGCGAAATTGCAACAGGAATAACTTCTTCTCCCAAAAGTGCGCATACGACTTTTGCGGAAAAGTCTCCGCTAGTTGTCATTAGTGGAATTGATAGAAATATGGATGCTCGATCTATACTAGGCACTGGAGCGATGGTCCGCGAACTGGAGAATAAAGGTATTCAGGTGTTACCTGTACCCACTGGCTCCGATCCCCGTCTATTTGCAGCAGGTATAGGTGCAGATCGGATCGTGAATCTAAATTATCAAACTTCCCCGTCTTTATCTAAGAGACACGATATCTCGATTTCCTCGCCTAAGTCGCAAGTTGGTGGAGTAACCCAAGATATGTCGCATGCCCATGTTGATAAAGGTAATTGGCCTGTTATGACCTTCTTTGGCCTTTTTTACAGGTAAGCACCAAATCGAAAACCAGAATCAATGTAGAAAGGATTTTGCGACACATGAAATGCCAAAGTGTATTACTCGTATTTCTATCAGGTTTATTCATTGGATGTGGCAAGAATAAGAATGAGAAAATCCCTTTCGACTATGGATATATTGCATTTTCTTTGAAGGTGGCTCACGAAAGAATTTCAAATTCTGAATATGACCAATTACCTTCTAACATATACTTTCTTGCTGGGATTACGAATGTGACAGGTCTTGTATATGATGTCGATACAGGCGATATAATTTTAGTGGGGAAAAGAGACACATCACGAGTTGCTCTTACTCTCGATGACTTTGTTGTTGCCTTAAGGGCAAGATTTATTTATAACGAGTGGCCAGCAGTTAGTATCGACCCTGTAAAGGACACAGAGAAAACTGGTTTGCAAGTCGTCAGATATGAAGGTGGTATTGAAAATACACAGTACGGCAATGATCTTTTTGTCGCCGATTATAAACTAAAAGAAATTTCTTTCGGAATTCTAGACATAGGTATTTTGGGTCTTGAATCTTACTGGGGCTTAATCGACCAGGATATTTATAACGAGTATGAAATAAGCTCACGATTCTGGTTTTACCCTTTAAATCCTGGGGTAGTAGTACGAGAGAATGTAGTAGCAATCGAAGATGCTAAAGTGGGGGTTTTCACCGAGGTTCTAGCTGCAAAGATAAACGGGGAAAAAATTAACGACCTATCCAATTTTAATGATAATGCTGGACAGACTTTCGCCAAAAGTTTTACTGATAGATTTGATGAGATTACGAAGCAACAACCATTATTTTTAAGACTTCAAGGATTAAATCAGTTGGTTGCCCTCACAAAAGCACTCGAAGATATGGAACATGAGCCCGATCTATCCTTTTGGTTAAAAGATTATCGAGTAAAAGAAATAAGAACAAAGAAGGATGTACAAGTTCTAAAAAGAAATCGTGTTCGCACGTTACAAAGAGGTCAGTTTAAGCAATGGCTTTCTGGAGGGGTACAACTCATGGCCATAGCCTTGAGGCTCAATGCAGGTGATATCACTGCTTACCGTGAAGCAGTAATAAAGACTCGACCTAGTCCAGATTCCTTAAGTTGGGGTTTTTTAGTTGGGGAAGATTGGGTATTACCTACGGATAGATTTGTTGAAACTGAGGATAACTCTCTGCTTTTTATTCAAGCCAACTTCCTGTCTAGGCAGAAAAGATATGAGGATGCGATACTCTTATATAATAAAATAGCCAAGTCTGGAGAAGAAGTCAGTTTCGAGTCAAGATTTAACAAGGCCATCGTCTTAAGGCAGTGGGGAATAGCGACACTTTTCGAAGGTGGAGAGGCTCGTATTGAGGAGGCTATTTTATTATTGAAAGAATGCATTGAAATGAACCATAGTGAACCCAGTGCTTATTACGAATTGGGCACTACCTATTATGCTCTTTCAAAAATCGAGGAAGCTATTAGAGAATATGAGAAAGCTTTGGAAGTTGACCCCAATTGGAGCGTTTCATTTTTTGCATTAGGACGTACTTACTATAGGATTGAGCAAAACGAAAAGGCAGTAGCGCTTTTTGAAAAATATCTTGCTTACGATTCATCGAGTCAATGGGCAATTGAGGCAAGGACACTAATTGGTAAAATTGAAGAATCCAAAAAATATAAAGGATCGGGTACGAAAGCAGAGACGATTAAATATATAAACGATGAATGGAATTTTTCTTTTGAATACTCTTCGCAATGGACAGTCCTCACACGTCAGGAGGCAATGGCAAAAATACCCGAAATAGTAAATAAGGATACTCAATTAATTGTGTTTAATGAAAGGGAGCCCAGCGAGAACCTAAATATACAGACTACCAGGGTTAATGAACCGCCTCCTAGCATTGCGGAATTTGAGCAAGGCATAAAACTTATGGATCGGTATCTTCCTGAACAAATGCCAGGCTCTAGAAAGGTCTCCGCGCGAGTGATCGATCTTACTGGTGTTAAAGCAATGGAGTATGTTTTAGAGACTAGTGTAGTGTCCCTAACGCTTCTTTACTTTTGGCGATTTTTTCGATAATGCGTTGTACGGATGCTGTCCACACGAAGACATGTGGATTTTGATTGTGATTTTCAATATAGGCTTGAATTGCCTG
>Ga0247727_10019026_pt1 | contig 10701 bp, 8 predicted proteins | sample WisWelCaveWW1625_FD_202498 | JGI IMG/M metagenome (GOLD analysis project Ga0247727, IMG submission 202498) | Biofilm microbial communities from Wishing Well Cave, Virginia, United States - WW16-25 | ecosystem: Environmental > Aquatic > Deep subsurface > Groundwater > Cave microbial mat | place...
TCAAGGATGCCGTTGGTGAGATAGTTTTGCAGGAACTTGGCGGCATCGTCACGAGAAAATCCCATGGTCATCTGGGTCAAATCGTTGGTGCCGAAACTAAAAAACTGCGCTTCGGCGGCGATTTCATCGGCGGTCAGCGCCGCCCGCGGGATTTCAATCATGGTTCCAATGAGATAATTGACTGTTACTTTTTTGTGCCGAGCCAAAACCTCGTTGGCAATCCGCTCCACCACTGCTTTCTGATTCCTGAACTCGTTGACATGGCCCACCAGCGGTACCATAATTTCCGGGCTGACCTTTTTATTGTCTTTGGCGGCATCGCAGGCAGCCTCCATAATGGCCCGTACCTGCATTTCAGTAATTTCGGGATAGACAATGCCGAGCCGGCAGCCGCGGTGACCCAGCATCGGATTAACTTCCATTAACTCTTCGATTCGCTCGAGTGTCCTGGTAAGTTCCTCCAAGTCTTCTTCATAGCGATCGGACTTTTTATCCAACTCTTCCAGTTTCTTCTGAATGACTTCCTTGCGCGGCAGAAACTCATGCAGCGGCGGGTCCAAAGTGCGAATAGTCACCGGCAGTCCGTGCATCACCGCAAATATCTCTTTAAAATCTTTTTTCTGAATCGGCATCAATTTGTCCAGCGCCGCCTGACGTTCTTCGGGTGTGCCGGCAATAATCATCTTTTGCACTATCGGAATGCGGTCTTCGGCAAAAAACATGTGTTCCGTCCGGCACAAACCGATTCCCTCGGCGCCAAACTTGATGGCCTGCTCGGCGTCGCGGGGTGTATCGGCGTTGGTGCGGATGCGCAGTGTGCGAACTTCGTCGGCCCAGCTCATAAATTCGGCAAACTCCTGCGATAATTCCGGCTCCACGGTGGGCACATCGCCGATAATTACGTCACCCGTCGATCCGTTAAGAGTGATTACGTCCCCTTCCTTAACCGTCAACTTGCCGACCTGAAATCTCCCCTTTTCCGGATAAACACGAATAGCTTCAGCGCCGCACACGCAGCATTTCCCCATCCCTCTGGCAACCACGGCCGCATGAGAGGTCATGCCGCCTCGCGATGTGAGAATGCCCGCAGCGACATTCATTCCTTCGATATCATCAGGGCTGGTTTCTTCGCGTACCAGAATAACTTTACTTCTTTTGCTGTGTTTGACGGCTTCTTCGGAAGTGAGGTATACTTTTCCCGAAGCCGCACCCGGGGACGCCGCCAGTCCGTGCGCGACTACCTGATATTCCGCTTTTGGGTCGAGGGTTGGGTGCAAAAGCTGGTCCAGGTCGGCGGGTCGGATGCGCAGCAGCGCCTCCTCTTTGGAGATGAGCTTTTCCCTGACCATGTCAACCGCAATCCTGATACCGGCCTGGGTGTTGCGTTTGCCGGAACGAGTTTGCAGCATATACAGTTTGCCTTCTTCAACCGTAAACTCGAAATCCTGCATATCGCGATAATGCTTTTCCAGCCGTTCGGCAATTTCGCTTAACTGTTTATGAATCGCCGGCATTTCTTTTTTGAGTTCGCTGATGGGCTGCGGGTTACGGGTGCCGGCCACCACATCCTCTCCCTGGGCGTTCAGCAAAAACTCACCAAATAATTCTTTTTTGCCCGTGCCCGGGTTGCGGGTAAATCCCACGCCGGTGCATGATTTATCACCCATGTTGCCGAAGACCATGGCCTGCATATTAACGGCGGTTCCGGGGAGGGGCGGGATGTGATTAATTCGCCGATAGCTGATGGCTCTGGGGTTATTCCAGCTGCGAAAAACCGCATCGCGGGCCAGGCGCAGCTGCTTCCAGGGATTGTCGGGAAACAATTCGCCGGTGTTGCGGGTAATGATATATTTATATTTCTTGATGATATCTTTGAGGTCGTTCTCCTGAAGCGAACTGTCCTGCCGAATCCGCCTTTCGACTTTTTTCTTTTGAATCACTTCATCAAATAATTCTTTGTCGATACCCATCACAATTTCGCCGAACATTTCGATAAAGCGACGATAATTGTCCAACGCAAACCGCAGGCTCCCCGTTTTACGGCCGATGCCGACTACTGATTCGTCGTTGATGCCTAAATTGAGAATAGTGTCCATCATGCCCGGCATAGAGTGTTTCGCGCCGGAGCGAACCGAAAGAAGAAGCGGGTCGTTTTCATTCCCGAATTTCTTACCGACCGCTTTTTCAATTAGACCCACAAAGTTTTCCAGCTCCTGGTCAATCGGTTTGGGGACTTCCATGCCATTATCGTAAAAGAGTCTGCAAACATCGGTTGACATCGTGAACCCCGGCGGAACGGCAATGCCGGCGGATGCCATTTCAGCCAAATTAGCGCCTTTGCCACCTAAAGCGTCTTTCATTTGGGCATTTCCGTCGGCCCTACCGGGTCCGAAAAAGAAATAGTAACTCGCTGGCTTATCGATGGTTATGACAGGTTTATCGGATTTTTTTTCACGCATGCGCTTGAGACGCATTGATTTAGGCTCTGACTGTGCTGATTCTAACTTTCTTGGTCTGCCTCGCTTTTTCGGGGCCACTTTAACACTACTCATATTCTTCATTTTCTCCTGTATTCCTTAAGATTGGGGTAGAAAAATATCAAAAAATGGTCGTTTAGGCAAACTAAAAGGCGATAGGGAATTGAGAAATTCTCTATCGCCTTACCAGTTTAACTGAAAATCCGTCTAATTACATTGTAAAGAAGCGTTCTCCCCTGATGATCTTTTCCAGCATGCGCAGGGTTTTCTCGACCGGAGAATGCATCAGGTCATTGGTGTTAAAGGTGGTGCGAATCACTTCCCGGGGCGCATCAGACCCTTTCCCCCTGCCAATGCGGGCTTTTTTCTTATGAGTCAGATTATACTGCCGCTGATACTCCTTGGCCTTTTCTTTGTGCATCTGGTAGTAGCGTCTTTGGTACTCACGCCTGGCTTCTGCGTTTGAGAGGTTACCAATGATAACGATTTTGCGTTTTTTCTTCGGTCGTGCTTCTTCAACGGACGTAGCTGGTTCGGGTTCCATGCTCCGAGCCATTCCTACCTCGCTTTCCCTCTGGATTTGCTACCCTCATATTCCTCTAAATGTTCAGCCTTCATTGGCTTACTGGCTCCTCCAGCAGGGACTGTAGGAAATCTGTTCCCGTATGTCAAGTGATTTTTCTCTAAAATCAAGAGATTTAATCTCTTAACTTACAGGAAGTAATAGACCTACTTCATTTAAAATTTATCAGGTTTTTTAACCTCCTGTGTTATAAAGTGTTACAGTAATGGCGGTCCGGCCGCATAACCTATTGAATTTCAACACTAAGTATGACATTTCTAAATGATTGATTCTCGCAGAGTTCACCATTTTTCTAAACCTGTTAGAGGAGATATTGAATGGCCTATGCATAAAACACCATCCGGTACTTGGAATAAATGATACTAATCTATTTCAATAATCTACAATAGAGGCTCTATTTTGAGAATCAACTAAAAAAAGAATTCTGTTCAATTTTTTTTTAACTAAAACCGGCCGAAAACCCGAAGGGACAAAAAAACAGGTTATGCTGATTTTACCGATGAAGCATTTTTGTTTTTCAGATATTTCAAAAATTCGCTGACGGCATAGACTAAGAAGATAAGAATAATCAGCCAAAACAATGCTTGATAGAGGGGGTTGAAATTTTCATTGGTGAAATCAAAGCTATTGCGTTTCCAATTTTTGTCAAGGAACTGAATTCGGTTTATCAAAAGCGAAATACGGGCCATGACTGTAAATCCAAACGAAGCTCCAAATCCGATCATTAAGGTCCAGATGCCCAGTTTGGCGGCGCCGCCAAATACGCCAGTGTGGGCTTTCGAGAAATAAAAATAAATCAGCGCTGAAACAGTGCCGACAAAAACTATAATGTCAGAATAGCCGGCGCCCATATCCAGCCAGCCGCTGCCCATAAAGCTGTCCCAATTTACCGGCTCCATCATGGCGTACAACTGACGATTGACGCGGTTGGACATTTCCAGAGGGATGGACAATCCGGTAGCGATTCCTATATAAAATGCCACCGGCCAGCGCGACACCCACGACCATTTATGAGAAAAGCGGGTGAACATCATGAGGCCCAAAATTCCCGGAAAAATGTACCACCATTTTGTTGAATCAAGCCACAATTTATAAATGTGGCCGTCGGCTAACCTCCCGAACAGGTTCGTAACCAGTCCATCGTGCCAGAGAATTATGACAAAATATCCCGCCGAGACACCCACAAACAAATGTTCAGCAAATTTGTACATGGGGTTGTCTTTATAAAGAAACGAAAACACTGAAAGTGTCAAGAAAGCTCCTAATGATGTCCAGAGGTACTGTCCGAGTTCCATATACTTACTTAGCTCTGCACGTTTTTACGGTTTTTGCGGCTGGCAAAGTGGCCGATGTTACCTATCAGGATGAACAGAATTATGACCAGATGCGCCGGGAGCTGGACGCGCATGCCGTCTTTGGCCAAGCCCGGATTGTCAGCCATGTCTTCATACTGCGCCGCTCCCAAAAGACCGCCCATGATGCCCATCACTTGACCTGATTGCAGAAAGGGATAATACTGTGCCGTCATCACGCCGGTTAACCCCATCGCTAATGGAAAGCCAAATTTCCCCTGCCCGTAAGAAATCCAGGCGTCGCTAATGTTGCCGCTCGACACTTCTACCACTATAGAAATATCATCATAATTATGCAATTTTTTCATTAGCGGCAGCGAGTCCAGCGGCGTGCCGTAATAATCCGCCGGAAAGGGCGTGCGAAAATCCTGGCCCATGGCCGTTATTACCAGCGCGTAATAGGGCTTATAGCCCAGAAAACAATAATCAACGCCGTTGGCAATTTCACGAGCGGGGTAAGAGACGCCGTTATACGTCTGCTCAACTCTCATCGAGTCGGCAATATCGTGTATGGCCTGGTCGGCCATGCCGGGGCCGTTTTGCGACAGCGCCGTAAAGACAACTTTTAGATTTTTCCTGAAAGCGTGCTCTATAATGGCATAGGTCATCGGATGAAGTTCCGCCTGACTGGACGGGTCATAGTCAATGGCCACAAAAATAACTTCGCCGGCCGGAAGTGAATCAATGAAATTATATATTGCGCCGGTTTCCTTTTCCCGAATTGTCGGGACGGTAAAATCCGAATAATAAGCCAGAAGACAGACAGTAATCAGAAATAAGTAAATCCAGCGGCGATCCAGTTTCATGAAGCGTTCAAACCAGTTCATCTATTACCAACTATCCTTTGCCCATATAACCGCGTTCAATGCCTAAAATTACTTTTAGCGCCGTAGCCACCATGCCTAAGCCAATGCCGATTACAATGGCGCGCTGGGCGGCCAAGTTAGGCACGTTCATTACCCAAGTCGATGTTTTGGAAATCAAATCTCCCCATGGTCCGGGGGTGAATCGAAGCATTACTATCAAAGCCGCAATTAAAAGAAGCGTGGCCAATAAATTTCTGGCGCGGAAGGCCCGATACGAGGCCGATGAGATAAAAAACGCCAGGAGTGCGAACATCGTGGCCTGCAGCGGGACCATTATGTCACTGAAAAAGTGTTTAAACAATGGGTTTTCAAGTCCTTCGGAAGTGTAAAAATGAAACGCCCAGGATTTGTCATAGAGAGCGATAAAGGTGAAGATTGCAGCCAATCCGATTCCTGCAAAAAATTTCTCTTTGGCTTTGGTGACACCTGCGCCGGCGCCCAGTATTCCCTGTACCAAAAGCCAGAGTGAAATCAAAAGGACCATCAGCGCGGCAAAGTAAGTCAACCAAGAACCGGAAACATTGGCTGTAAACCCAAAGAATATCATGGCGACCAATCCGACTAGAGTGACAAAGGAGTATTCCCAATTAGGTTTACGTTTATTGATTTTATCAAGGGAGACGTGAATAAGCGACCAGATACCCAGCGCCAGCGCAAAAATGCCGATAATAATTGTCCAGTCACTTAAAAATTCTTTGGCTCTTTCGGAATATTCATGCGGCACAAAATTCTGCACCACCATGAAAGTGCCGAACAGAAATACAAAGAAAAATGGCAGTTGTCTTCTCATATGTCTTTTTAACTAATCTATTACTTTGAACCAATCTTTGAAGTTGACCAGCCAAGTCAGCCCCAGATCGCCCGAGAAATTGACTGCCAAAATTCCAAGTAAGGCCAAAACCAGCACGGCCGCTTTGGCATAATCCTGTGCTTTGAGAGAACCCAAAAGCAGCGGCTCGCGTCCCAGATAGGCGGAGGCCGCAAATAATTCTTCGCCGATTAGAGTATAGTCACACGCCACCACAAAAAACGGAATTTGGGCAATTTCATCGGTGCCGGCAATCTGAATCGAGCCGGAGACCACGCCCGTTTCGGCCAGCATCAGGGATTCAGCATAGAATTTCCCCATATAAATGTTGGTGGCCGGAAGCTCTCTAATCATAATGCCGTTTACCGCGCCGACATAGGCAAACTGCGCCTGCGTAATAAAGAAAACTGCATCTTCTTTGTAATCATTGGGGCGGCCGGCATCCATGTAGGCGGTTTTGACAATATCCTGTGCGACTGTCATAATTATGGGATCGTAGCACGGCACAATTAAGTTTGTCTGGTATTCGGCTACTCGTTTGGCCACACGGCTCAATATGGTGAAAGATGCAATCGTGGCAATATCCGATGCCACTCCCAATCCGAAGACATATAGTATCGGTCGGCCCATTTCAGTGGCACGACCGATGGCGTCATCCACCGCCTCAATTCCGGCCAAGGGACGAACGTAAAGCTCTTTTCCCTTTCTTGCGGCCGAAACAAATAATACGGTCAGGGCTGTAAAGATAATTACTGCAAAAAAAACGGGAATTAAGCCCTTATTAAACCACTGGCCATAGCTATGAACCGGCCCGGTAACTTCCGATGATGAAAATACTAATGAATCGCCCGTCAGGGCGTCAACCCGATAATAAAAGTCAGTATTGTCGGGAATAAATCCTTCGGCGCCTTCTTCAATCGAACTGGAGTTTTCAAAATTGGTAGAACCAAGCGGCACCACTCCGACAGTGTCATTAAACGGGCCTTCGAAAGAGTTTGAACGCATGACACGGTATCCCAAAACATTATTCGCTCCGGCGCCGTCATCGGCTGATGGAGTCCATTTGACTGTAATGGAATGGCCGTGGTCGTTATCGGTATCTACAGCGGTTAATTCAGTAACGGGCGCGGGAGGAGTAATTCCAACAGTCGTGACAGCTGGAGCTTGGGCATTGACGAATGAGTAAAGGGAAAGTAGAACACAGACAGTAAAAACGATTTTGAATCGACTCATGTTAAAAAGATTTTTCATCAATTTATCAAACCCAGCCAGTCACCCAGCAGAAAATCCATTCGGCCTATCAAGAGAGACATACGGCTCATGACCGTATAGCCAAACGAGGCGCCGAAAGTGACCATCAAAAACCAAATACCTACTTTGGCGCCGCCGCCGAAGGCTCCTTTATGTTCCTTTGAAAAGAAAAAGTACATTAACCCGGTTATCACGCCAACTAAAATTACGAGAGTTCCAAAGCTCTGGATCCAATTTATGTCGCCGGCATCGCCGCGGGCGATAACATCCGTTATGGTTGAGGCCACCTGGTTCATGGCGTTGGTAACGAAATAATTGACCATATACAGTCCGGCGGTAGCGCCGACGATAAAAGCCAACGGCCATCTCGCCACCCAGCTGATTTTGGGAAAAAGCCGGGTCAAAAACAGAACCCCTAAAATAGCGCCGCCGAAAAGCCACTCTTCGGGTTGGTCAGCAGTCACAGCTCCCAGCCAGAATTTCTTATAGATGCTGTCAAAGAAATAGACAATGGCATAATAGCCCGCCGATACGCCAATAAAGATGGCTTCACAGGCTTTGTAAACCGGATTGTCCTTATATAGAAATGAAAAAATGGCCAGCGTCAATATAGCGCCACACCAAATGCCGACTGTTTCCATATTTATGGCTTAATTGTTTCCTGCTGCATCTTTCTTTTTCCGGCCCAGTACTAGAAATGCCACATTACCGATTATCACAAAGGCCATGACCGTGGCATGGCCAAACATCTGTGCCAATAGAAACGTAGTGGCTTTTCCTTTTTCACCCAGAACTTTTTCAAATTCAGCCGCCCCACTCATGCCGCCCAAAAGCCCCACAATTTGGCCGCTACTCAAGTATGGATACACTTCGGTGGCCTGGACAGCGGTATTGCCGGCTCCCAGTTTGGCCTTGAACCGGTCAACCCCAATTTGCACCCATTCTTTCGTGCCGGGGTAGCCGGCGCCAAAATTCATTATGAAATCGATATTGCTGAAATTGACGACATTTTTCAATAGAGCAATAGAATCATACGGAATCAGTCGGGTGTCGCGAGGGAACATACGTTTGAATTCACTGCCCATAGATAGAATAACAAATTCGTTGCCGGACTGAAAACCAAGATTAACCCAGTCCACACCCTGTTCATGAGGAAATAATGCCACGGCCGGATCTTCAAGTGCGGCGGCAATAGCCATGTTCGCCTGTTGAGGCCCTTGCGGCCACAGACCCATGATTATCAATTTTAGATTGTGTTTGAAAGCATATTTCACAAACGCTACCGCCATCGGATGCAATTCGGGGGCTGACGGCGGGTCATAATCAAAGGCACAAAGCACTTTGGAACCGGGCGGCAGTGTGATGATATGGTCGTAAAGTCTTTGGACGTCGCTGGTAATGGGCAAAGGCGGGGTCATTTTCATAAGCAGCGGCAGCATTACCCCAAACCCGATGTACAGAAAAACGATTCTTCTTTCGACCGGCCGGCCTTTAATAGTAAGGTAAAGAACATAAATCAGTGACAGGCCCATTAAAAGCAGAATAACTGTGGCGATGGTATTGAGCATCAGTTGCCGCCTCCAATGTGCGACCTTTCGATACCCAAAATCACCCGCAGGGAACTCGACATGATGCCCAAAGCAATGCCAATCAAAATAGCCCGCTGTCCGGCCGCATTGGGATAGTTCATAATCCAGTTGGCCAGATTACTGAAAATTGGAGAATCGGTAAACAGAGCCGAAATACGGTCAAGCAAAGGCACCCTTCCCCCCATTACCAAAAATCCGGATATTAAAAGGAGAGTGGCCTGCACATTGCGGGCACGGAAAGCGCGGTACGAGGCCGACCCCACAAAAAACGCCAGCATCGAAAACATAGTTGAGGTCAGAGCCGAGTAGAAGTATTTATAGACCCAATCGAAATGCGTGCCCGGATCTGAATAAGAAGTCTGCGGGATGGCATAAATGCCGGTAAAGCCGTCGTAAAATCCGACCAATATCGTTCCCACTAACGAAATAATAATCAAATAGGAAAAGGGCCAGCCCTCGGATTTTCTAAAAATCTTTTCCAATGTGACTTTGAGAAGGTTGAGAACTCCCAGCCAGATAGCAAAGGCCTGAACGATTGAAACCCAATCCCCAAATATGGATTCGGCTTTGCCAAACGGATTATGCGGGATAAAGTAACTGACGGCAAAAACCAGTCCGGCTATGGACGTGATTAATATGGGGACTTCTCTTCTCATGCGAACTTTCTATTCTACTTTGAAGATTGTGCTTAAGTCAAATCCGCCGGCTGTGACTAAAATACTGCCGATGATGATGGCTAAAAGAAACAAAATTTTGCCGACATCCTGCCCCTTTAAAGAGCCCAGTTGCCGCGGTTCGCGCGATAAATAGGCCGAAGCCGCAAATAGTTCTTCACCCAATAATGTGTAATCGCAGGCCGCCACAAAAAAGGGCAGTTGCGTCTGCTGGGCGGTGCCGGCAATTTGAATGGCGCCGGTTGCGTTTCCGGTTTCGGACAAAATCAGCGATTCAGCGAAAAATGCCCCCATATAAAAAATTGTGGCCGGTTTTTCACGAACCACCATGCCGCCCACCCCCGCGGCATAACCAAACTGGTCTTCGGTCAGATAATGTACTTGCGCTTCACGTAACGAATCCGGCCGCCCGGCTTTGGTGTACGCTTCTTTCATCGATTCACGGGCGGTGACCATCACCATTGCTTTGCAGACCGGCACTTCCAGCCAGGTGTCATACTGTGCGGCCAGTTCCGCCACCCGGCCAAGAATGGCGATGCCGGCGATAGTCTGCACATCGTTCATGTCTTGTATGCCGGGGACAAAAAATATTTTTTTCCCCATTTCGGTGGCGCGACCGACGGCTTCATCAACGGCGTCAATGCCGGCAATCTTGCGAACGTAAATCTGCCCGCCTTTTTTGGCTTTTTCGATAAAATAGATGATTGCAGCCGCCACAAATACGAGAAAAATGAGCACCCATCTTCTATCCATATTGAACCATTGTGCCATTGATTTGACGGGGCCAACAGGACTTGCAACGGAAACCAGGCGCGCTTTCTGATTGGCGGCATCAAGATATTCATAAAACGCATCGACTCTATAATAGTAATCTTTGGAATCATCAGTTTTATTGTCGCTAAACTCTGTCCCGCCGAGTGTTGCATCTCCGACCGGCTCGAATTCTCCTTCCGCAGATGCCGAGCGGCTGACTATATAGCCGGTTATTTTGCCGCTGCCGTTGTCATCGGGAGACAAATTCCACTTTATGACAATAGCGCCGCCGCGATCGTTGGGCAGGTCCTTGACAATTACACTGGAGGGCGGTTGAGGAGCCATAAC